>CAJHXN010000007.1_pt1 | contig 21702 bp, 21 predicted proteins | sample 9198401 | NCBI WGS metagenome assembly CAJHXN01 (sample SAMEA7708334, study PRJEB35096) | sediment metagenome | biome: marine neritic benthic zone biome [ENVO:01000025]; feature: sediment [ENVO:00002007]; material: shallow marine sediment [ENVO:03000034] sea grass bed [ENVO_01000059] ... | reverse complement strand
GTCAAGCGGATGCCCGGAGACATAGAAACCAAGTGTCGCCTTCTCGCGAGACAATTGGTCGCGCGAGTCCCAAGAGTCGAGCACTGGGAAACTGCCTCCGGGGTGCTCATACGACTGTGCTTCATCATCTTCGCCCATCAGCCCAAAGAGGCTCTCCTGACCACTCGATCGCTCAGCCTGGATGCGTTTGCCTCGCTCGATCGCCTGCTCGATTGCGATGAACGCTTGTGCGCGATGCACGTCGATCGCGTCATGCACCGTGTCGAAAGCTCCACATTGGACAAGCGCTTCGATCACACTTTTGTTGACCCGTCGCAGGTCCACGCGCGCGCCGAAGTCGAAGAGGTCGACGAACGGCCGCTCGGCATGCTCGTCGTCTGTTTCCTGGTCAGCTTTGCGCGCTTCCAAAATCGCGTCGAGTGCCGCCGTGCCGACGCCCTTGATCGCCCCGAGGCCGAATCGGATCTTTGGGCCCATGGGGTCGTGGACCTCTCCATTGTAGCAAACCGGCTTGTGCCGAAGTCGCGCCACATTCTCCGCATCGTCGGGCGTATACACGACCGTGAAGTCGATCTCGGACTCGTTGACATCCGGGGGCAACACCGTGATGCCCATCGAGCGGGCCTCTGCGACAGTGCGCACGACTTTGTCGATCTTTTCTTTGTCGGCCGTGAGGGTCGCGCAGGTGAACTCGACCGGGTAGTGCGCCTTTAGATACGCGGTCTGATAGGTGATTAGCGCATAGGCTGCCGAGTGGCTCTTGTTGAAGCCGTACCCCGCGAAGTACGCCATGAGGTCGAACACCTCTTCGGCCTTTTCCTGCGTGTGACCGCGCTCGACCGCACCGTCGATGAAGACCGTCTTCTGCTTCTCCATTTCGGAGGCCTTCTTTTTGCCCATCGCCCGTCGCAACAGATCGGCGCCGCCGAGCGAATAGCCCGCCATCACCTGGGCGATCTGCATTACCTGCTCCTGGTAGACGATGACCCCGCGCGTCTCTGAGAGGATGTCTTCGAGGCAAGGATCGGGATACACGACCTCATTCCGCCCGTGCTTGCGATGCACGAAATCCTTGTCCATCGCTGCCCCCATCGGCCCCGGACGATAGAGGGCCACCGCGGCGACGATGTCGTCGAAGCGATCGGGCCGTAGCTGCTTGAAAAGGCTTTGCATCCCGCTTGACTCGAGCTGAAACACATTGGTCGTCTCGCCCGACTGCAGGAGTGCGAATGTTGCTGGGTCGTCCACTGGGATGTCTTCGATCCTGAACGGAGTGCCTTGCCGATCGGGCCGCTTGTCGATCAGTCGTGTCGCAACGTCGATCACCGTCAAAGTTCGAAGCCCGAGAAAATCGAACTTCACCAACCCCGCCGCCTCGACATCGTCTTTGTGGTACTGCGTGACGTAGACGTCTTTTTCGGGGCAGAAGACCGGCACATGGTCCCAAATAGGGCCTTCGCTGATCACGACGCCCGCCGCGTGCATCCCCGCGTGGCGCGTGAGGTTTTCGAGCTCTTGTGCCGTGTCGAGAAGCTCTTGCGCCTGGGTGTCCTGGTCGTAGGCCGTCTTGAGTCGTGGCTCCTGCTCGAGTGCCTTGCTGATCGAAACGCTCTTGCCTTGGACGGGTTCGGGGATCATCGTTGCGATCAACCCGGCTTCGCCCGGTGTCATCCCCATCACGCGGCCCACGTCGCGAACGACGCTGCGACTCTTGAGCTGATGGAACGTCGCGATTTGCCCCACGCTTTCGGCGCCGTACTTCTCCCGAACGTATTGAATGACCCGGTCGCGCTGGTCCATACAGAAGTCGATGTCGAAGTCCGGCATCGACACACGCTCCGGATTCAAAAAGCGCTCGAAGAGAAGCCCATGGGTGATCGGATTGAGATCGGTGATGCGAAGCGCCCACGCCACCAGAGATCCCGCGCCTGACCCGCGGCCCGGACCGACCGGAACGCCATTGTCCTTGGCCCAGTTGATGAAGTCCTGGACGATCAGGAAGTACCCCGCGAACCCCATCTTGAGAATGACTTCGAGCTCGAGCTCGAGCCGGCTGTGGTAGCCGCTTTCATCGAACGCCTCGTCACGGTCGCGCATCTCGACCATCCGGCGCCCAAGGCCCGCAACCGACAAAGCCCGAAGGTAGTCCTCTTCGCTCGCACCACCGGGCACGGCGAATCGCGGCAGGCGCGGCTCACCCAGCGGTGTTGCGTTACCCGCGCACATTTCGGCGATCAAGAGTGTGTTCTTCACGGCGTCGGGGACATGCGCGAAGAGGTTGTGCATCTGCTCAGGGGTCTTGAGGTAGAGCTCGGACGAATGATGATGCACCGCCTCCATCTCGCGTACGCTTCGCCCGGCCCCGATGCATTGCAGCACGAGTTGGGCGTGCGCGGCCTGCCGCCCGAGGTAGTGGCAGTCATTGGTCGCGGCGAGCGGGAGCCCGAAATCTGCAGCCAGTTTCATCAGCACCTGATTGAGCGGTCGGTTCTCGGGAAAACCATGGTCCTGGAGCTCCACGAAGAAGTAGCCGGGGTCGAATGACTCGCGAAGCGCGGCCAACGCGTCGCGTCCCACCTCTGGCCCCTTGTTTAAGATCTCTTGTGCAAGGAAGCCGCCCATACAGGCGCTCAGGCCGACAACGCCCTTTCGGTGTTGGTTGAGTAGCTCGAAGTCGATTCGCGGTTGGTCATCGGAGCTCATCCCCTCGACCCAGCCCGCGCTCACGAGCCTCACCAGGTTCTGATAACCCTGCTGCGAGCTCGCAAGAAGCAGGAGGTGGGCTTGCTCGCGATTCTGCTGATCACGTCGGTCACCCGCGGTGAAATTGACCTCGCAACCGAGGATGGGCTTCACCGCGTGGGCCTCGCACTCGCGCACCAGTTGCACCGCTCCGAACATGTTGCCGTTGTCGGTCAACGCCACGGCGGGCATCCCCATCTGGCTCACGTGCTCGACCAACCGCGGAATCCGGATCGCCCCGTCCAACATCGAGAACTCACTGTGAACGTGGAGATGAACAAACTCGGGCGTCATGGACGGCTGACTCTACAGCGGGGGCCGGGCTCGATCCACTCGACTTGTCTAGAAGAACAGGTCGACCAGGGCGCCAATGTGGGCCCGCCGCCGCTCTCTGTCGGCTTTGGTGAACCGGTCTTTCCCGAAAAGCCTCTTGAGGCCCGGATCGCGAAAGAAATAGACGACCAACGCGCCCAACAACGTGGCGTATACGTCGCGCCGATCGTGCGCGTGAGCTCCCATCGCGACGCTATCATCGTTGAGGCCGGGAAGGGCGTCCGCGAGCGCTTCGTAGAACGGCTTCATCGATCGTTCTACGCGATCGTCGCCTGAGGCCATCTCCCACAGCATGATCCGGACTTGGTTGGGGTGCTCCCAAAACAGCTCGAAGCTTTGCACCACGAGCTCGCGCACGGACATGGCGTCGCCCGAGCCAAGGAGGGTTTGGAACAGAGCGAGGTGCCGACCGAATAGCCGGCCCACGACTTCGTCGTACAGACGATCCTTTGCGTCGAAGTAGTAGTGAAGCAGGCCATGCGTCACCCCTGCACGCTTCGCGATCGAGACCATTCGGGTCCCGTGAAACCCGTGATGCGCAAACTCTTCTTCAGCGGCGTCGAGGATGTTGGAGCGGGTCTGCGCCGGATCCGCGTCTTTGGGACGCCCCATTGCTACCGTCGATCCGCACCGAAGTTATTCACAAACCTGTTATTAACCGAGATGTTAATAGCGATCCAGCCAAAAACAAAGGCTTGCTGCCTGGCCCGGTTGCGTGACATGTGCCGCGTGCTAGTCCGCCGGTTTTGAGCCAGAAACCAAGGCATTTCGCGTATATGGTGCATGTCATGAGCAACTCGCCCCTGTCGATGATGAAAGAGCGTTTCGGAGACGATCCGAAAAAGGCCAAAGAGCAACTGGTCGCGGCGGTCAAGAAGGCCGCCGGCAAGGATCTTTGGCTCGATCGGCTCAACGAAGCCAAAGGCTTGGCTCACGTTTCCAACAAAAAGCTTCTCCATCTCGAGCAAGTCTTCGAGAAGGTCGCGAAAGAGGTGGGCTCTCGGGACAAGCTCATCGCCGAGATCGCCGAGCGGGGGGGCCGAGCCAAGGACGACGACTACAAAGAACGGCTTTCGGCGGAATCCACGCCCACCTTGTGGGATAGATTCCAGGCACTACAATCGGGTGCTGCTGGAAAGTCAGCAAAAGGATCGAAGCGAAGCCGACGTGGCCGTAAAAGCCGTGCTGGCAACAAGTGAAAGTAGTTGACCATGAGCAAGAGACTGTTCTGCGGGGGGCTCGCGTGGGCCACGACGACCGAAGATTTGCAAGAGGCCTTTACCCCATTTGGTGAGGTGGTGGACGCAAAGGTCGTGACCGATCGTGAAACCGGCCGTTCGCGGGGCTTTGGGTTCGTGACGTTTTCGACCGAGGAGGCTGCGACGGCAGCCCGTGAATCGATGGACGGCGCCACGCTTGGCGGTCGCACCATCCGAGTCGACCTGGCGCGCGAGCGTCAGGGTGGCGGCGGTTACCGACGCTAACCGTTCATCGCAACAACCCGAAGTACCACGAAAGAATCGCATCTCCCGCGAGCAGGTATTCGAGCGCCGCGAGCGCGAGAAACGGACCAAACGGGAGCTTGAGAAGACCCACCCGGGGTGCGTGTTCTTCGTCTTGTTCTTCGGGCGCTTCGATGACTTCGCCATCAATTATTCGCTCGGCGATGTGTGGCTTGAGCTTGCGTCCCGTGAGCAAGGCAAACGCAGCGTAGATGACGCCTTGGAGTGAGCCGGCGACAACGCTAAAGAGCGCGCCCTTCCAGCCAAGGAACGCACCGATCATCAGAAGTAGCTTCGAGTCGCCTTCGCCCATGCCTCGACGTCCCGCGATCCGCTCGTAGCCCCAGACAAAAATCAATTGCACCACGAGGTAGCCGGCTCCCGCTCCGACGGCGGCGGACCAGACGCCCGGTTCGGTACGCCAAGGGGCACTCAACAGCCCGAGCGCCGCGCAAGGGAGGCTCACCTCGTCGGGGATCTCCATCCACTCGAGATCGACAAAGGTTGCGATGAGCAACCCGCCCGCGAAGATGAAGTAGAGAAGCGCCTCGATGGTGGCATCGAGCAACAAGGTCCCCGGCCCCGTCCGTACGACCCAGAGCTGTGCGATCGCGACGGCAAGTACGGCTGACAAGAGCTCGACCGTCGGGTAGCGAGGGGAGATCCGCATCCCGCAACAAACCGCCTTCCCGCGGAGGACAAGCCAGCCGACGATCGGGATATTGTGCCAAGCTCGGATTGCGGTACCGCACCCTGGGCATTGGCTGGGCGGACTCACGACTGACATCCCCCGAGGCCATCGGTAGATCGCGACGTTGAAAAAGCTTCCCCACGCCGCGCCCCAAGCGAACGCCACCAGCCACACGAACCAGCGAGGTACCTCGGACGCGAGCATGACGGAATGCTAGCAGTGCAGGGTTGCGGCGTCGGGTTCTTTGCAGGTGAACCCACCCTGGTTGCAGGATGGCACGGAGGATGCGATCCAGAGGCAGACATGAACGGTGATGAAACCCGAGCAGCTCTCCGCGATTGCAAGCGAATCGTGGTCAAGATCGGAAGTCGCGCACTTTGCGCGGACGGGGGTCGGTACGGGCTCGTGGCTAAGCAAGTCGCCACGCAAGTGAAGGCGGGGCGCAAAGTCGCCTTGGTGTCCTCTGGCGCCGTGGCGGTGGGGCGCGAGCGCCTGGGGTTTGCCGAGCGGCCCAAGAAGGTCGCCCGTTTACAGGCTGCTGCCGCTGCGGGTCAGTCGCTTCTGATGCGGGCCTACGAGGACGCCTTCGAGGCGCTTGGGATTCATGTGGCGCAGGTGTTGTTGACCCACGATGCCGTCAGTGATCGCGATCGGTATCTGCATGCGCGCCGCGCGATCGACGAGCTCCTCAAGCTCGGCATCGTTCCCATCATCAACGAGAACGACACCGTGTCGATCGAGGAGCTTCGCTTTGGCGACAACGACCAGCTTGCGGCGATGGTATGCACGCTGATCGGCGCGGATCTGTTGGTCCTTCTGAGCGATGTCGAGGGCATTCTCGACGATCAGGACCGACGCATCTCGCTGGTCGCCGAGGTCGACGACATCGAGCACTTCATCAAGCCGCCAGAGGGTGATCTCGGTCTCGGCGGCATGCAGTCCAAGGTCGAAGCTGCACGCCACGCAACGCTTCGCGGGTTGCCTGTGGTCGTCGGTCCTGCGGCCTCCACCGACTTCCTCTCGTCTTTGATGAAGGGCGAAGATGTCGGCACGCTGCTCCTCCCGCATGGCTCCCCGTTGCCGAGCCGAAAGCACTGGATCGCCTACACGCTCAAACCAAACGGCCGCATCGTCGTGGACGAAGGTGCGCGAAAAGCTCTCGAAGAACAAAACTCGAGCCTGCTTGCGGCGGGTATCGTTTCAGCAACCGGAACGTTTGGAGTCGGCGATGCCGTGTCGATCGTCACCGAAGATGGTGAAGAAGTGGCACGAGGCCTTGCCCGGTACGGTGTGTCGGAGGTGACTCAACTTGCTGGCGGTCAGAGCCGGCAGATCGCCGAGCGAATCGGGAACCATGCAGGAGACGAAATCGTCCACCGCGACGACATGGTTCTTTTGTGAAAAGGTGCTAACTTCGCGGGCTATGAGTGATGAGCTCACTGCGCTCGTGACCAACCTCGGGCTGCGTGCCAAGGAGGCTTCTCGTGCTCTTGCGGCGGCGAGCACCGACAAGAAGAACGCCGTCCTGCGCCGTGCGGCCGAGGCGCTTCGCGGTGACCCCGGGGATCGCGTGCTCGAAGCCAACGTCGAGGACATGGCGGCAGCCAAAGAGATGGGGATTTCGACGGCGATGCTCGACCGCTTGGCTTTGGATCGCACGCGTCTCGACGGTGTAGCTCAGGGTGTCGACCAAGTGGCGTCGCTTCCAGATCCTGTCGGTGCCCTCCTCGAAGAGCGCGTGCTCGAGAACGGGTTGCGCATCGCCAAAATGCGAGCGCCCCTTGGGCTGATCGGGATCATTTACGAATCGCGTCCGAATGTCACCGCAGACGCAGCGTCGCTGTGCCTAAAGAGCGGGAATTCCGTGCTCCTCCGTGGCGGCAAGGAAGCCTTTCAAAGCAACCAGGCGATCGCAACGATCTTCGTCGACGCGCTAGAGCAGGAAGGGCTGCCCTCCGAGGCCGTGACCCTGCTCCCAACGACTGATCGACAGGCGACTTTGGTAATGATCGGTCTTGATGGTATTGTAGATATGGTCATCCCGCGAGGTGGAGAAGGATTGATACGCTTCGTCGCTGAGCACGCAAGAGTTCCGGTCATTCAGCACTACAAAGGTGTTTGTCACGTTTTCGTTGACTCGACCGCCAACCAGGAGATGGCGCTCGACATCGCGCTCAATGCGAAGGTTCAGCGGCCTGGCGTGTGCAACGCCATGGAAACGCTCTTGGTTGACGAGGGCGTCGCACCTACGTTCTTGCCCAAGCTCGGTGCAGCGATGAAAGAGCAGGGCGTCGAAATCCACGCCGACGAAAGAGCTGCGAGGCACCTCAACGGTGTCAAGCACGCCAGCTCCGAGGACTGGGACACCGAGTATCTCGATCTCATTCTCAATGTCGGTGTGGTCGACGGGATCGACGGCGCGATCGAACACGTCGCCAAGCACGGCTCGAACCACACCGAAGCAATTGTCACCGAAGACCGCGACCATGCCGACCGTTGGATCCGCGAAATCGACGCGAGCCTCGTTCTCGTCAATGCTTCGACGCGCTTCAATGATGGTTTTGCGCTCGGCCTTGGCGCCGAGATCGGCATTTCGACGACGAAGCTTCATGCGTATGGCCCGATGGGTCTCGCTGAGCTTTGCACACTGAAATGGGTGGCCCAGGGAGAGGGCCAAGTCAGGGAGTAAAAAAGGAGGAAGTCTAGTTGGCAAAACAAGCGGAAGGTGCACGACTCAAAGCAGAATCGAGTTCCCCTTCGAGCCAAGCTTCACCGGTTGGCCGTGAGCTAGCCCTGAAGATCGCCGAGGCAGCACTCGACAAGAAAGCAACCCGGATCGAGATCATCGATGTTCGAGACAAAGTCGACTACACCGACTTCGTGGTCGTGATGAGTGGTCGAAGCGATCGACAAGTCGCGGCAATTGCGGGAGGCATCGAGGAAGATCTCAAGCTCAAGCACGGAACACGCTGCTCCGGGGTGGAGGGCCTGCCTCAAGGCAACTGGGTGCTACTCGACTTCAGCGACGTGGTCGTACATATCTTCCATCAAGAGATGCGCGGATACTATGACCTTGAAGCGCTCTGGCTGGATGCGGATCGAGTTGAATTCGAAGGCCAGCAGGCCGACGAGGGGTTTGTCTTTCCGTAGAGCCGTCGCGTCGTGCGCGTACGTATCATCGCGATTGGAAAAGCGAAGGACCCGAGCCTTCGAAGATTGCTCGACGACTACTATGGGCGCATTGGGCGCTATGCGAAGTTCGAAGAAATCGAGATCAAAGACGGGGACGAGGTTGACGTTGCCGAGAAGCTTTCGCGACGCATTCCCGAGCGCTCTCGAGTCGTCGCCCTCGAAGTCGACGGCCGCGCCCTAGGCAGCCATGACCTCTCGAAGTGGCTCGGCCGCGCCGAGAACGACTCGGTCCAAACCGTCGTCTTTCTAATTGGCGGGGCCTACGGCCTGCCCCGAGACATCTCAAAGAGCGCGGACTTGCGCCTGTCCCTCTCAGCCATGACCTTCCCTCACCGCATCGCACGCCTAGTCCTTGCCGAGCAGATCTATCGAGGGTTCTCGATCCTCCGCGGGGAGCCCTACGACCACTAAGATGTCCTCGTGTCGCAACGGCGATCGAGTTTGGTCGATACAGAGACATGCACGCCGTTCTTTCTGGGCTGGTGGGTCTTGTCGCGCCTGATCGCTGTGCAGCCTGCGATCGCATCCACGACGTCCGACATGGCGCCTTCTGTCGGCCGTGTGATGCGCTGGTCGAGCGCTGTCATGGCACCGGCGCCGTGTTCGAGTACGGTGGGCCCGTCGCTGACGCCATTGGGCGCTTCAAATACGAAGATCGCAGTGAGCTCGGTCGTGTGCTCGGCGCGCGGATGGCAGAGGAAGCACGCGTTTGGGCGGGGCGCGTGGAAGGGGTAGTTCCAGTTCCCCTTCACTGGCGAAGGCGGCGTGCACGCGGGTATGACCAGGCCGCGTTGTTGGCGAAGCCAGTGGCGCGCGCATTGGAGGTCCCTGCGCTTCTTCGTTGCCTCCGTCGCACCCGCAATACGCCCAGTCAGCTCGATCTCTCTCATACGGCCCGTCTTCGAAACGTGCGGGGGGCCTTCCGATCCCGTCCGCTTGAAGGCTCGCCCCGCCTCTTGCTGGTAGACGACGTCCGAACGACCGGGGCCACGCTTTCCGCGGCTACGAATGCGCTCCGGGCGGCCGGCGCCGGCGATGTTCAGACCCTTGTGCTGGCGGTTCGCGTTCTTGGCGGGGCCACGTAAAGTTCGGATGTGCGATGGCTTCTCGTCGTGTGCCTTTGCTCGGCTGCGTGCTCCAAGCCGAAGCCAGTCCAGGATCCGCTGGAGTTCCTTCGTGTTGGAGTGGACCCTCGAGTCGAGGCGCTTGCGGTCATGCAGGATCTCGAGAGCGAAGGGTACCGGGTCGGTCGCCGCATCGACGAGTCCCGATACGTCGCGTTCGACGCGGCTCGTCGGCCGGACTCCACGGTTCGCATCATCACCACGCGAGGCCCCGCGCTTTCTTTGCAGACGCCCGACGTGCGGGCCCCTCATCGGGTGCAGGTCGCGTTGGCGTCCGGTCCGCGCCCTGACTTCGATCGTGACGGCCAGGGCGATGTCATGATCGCGATTCAGGAGTCTGATCGGACGTGCTTGGCTTGGCTACAAGTTGATGCAGAAGGATTCGTGTCCGCGGTCTTTCGCCCACAGGCACAGTGGGGGGATGAACCGTGCGTGATCGAGGTCGATCGCACCTGGCCGCGACTGTTGGTGGAGGTGTCGGTGCCCGACCAGTCGGCGCTAGGCGCCCGAGTGAGCATTCCTGTTCGTGCGGGAGTACGCGACTGGATGATCGACGACTCGCCGAGCGCGCGAAGCCGTTGGAGCCACGAGATCCAACGTCGAAAGGCAGCGCTGGCCGCAGCCGAATCGGCTGGCCATTCCGTCACAGCTGAGCGCCTGCGCGCGGAGCTCGGGTGGATCGAACACCTCCATGACCCCGAAGAGTCAGCAGATGCTGGTGTTCCCGAAACTGAGCCCGTGCTAGAGGCGGCTGGGGATGGCGAAGAAGCGCGTTGACAAGGGCGTAGCGGGCATGGAGCTCCTGGTGTGCCGCAATCCCAAGGCCGCCAAACGCTACGATATCGAAGAGCGATTCGAGGCAGGCATGGTGCTCTACGGCTCCGAGGTCAAAAGCCTACGCGCACGCCGGGCCAATCTCGACGGTTCCTACGCACGCCTCGATGCGGGGGAGCTCTTCTTATACGGCATGCACATCGCGCCCTATGACCAAGCGGGACATGCCGGGCATGTGCCACTTCGACGCCGTAAGCTTCTCATGCACCGACACGAGATCGAGAAGGTGCGGGGGCGATTGACCACCAAGGGTTATGCGCTGATCCCACTTCAAGTGTACTTCAAGAACGGGGTGGCAAAGGTGCAACTCGGACTCGGCCGCGGCAAGAAGAAGGGCGACGAGCGCGAAGCGATTCGCCGACAAGAAGACCTCAAGGAGGCGCGTGCGGCGATGCAGCGGCACAAAGGATGACCGTGGAGATCGAGCTCCAAAGTTGCGAAAAAGCGGAGATCTGCTCGTTTGAAGGGAACATCCTGACGTTCGTGAGCCCGCGCGCGTTTGCGCCGGGAGCGCCCATTCAATTTGGTGCCTTCGTCGGCGACCATCACAGGGCGTTCGAGGGTCGAAGCCTGGGCTCGAGGCGAATCGAGGGGGACCGCTTCGAGGTGCGGATGCGCTTCGTGAACCTCCGTCGCGACGATCGAAAAGCGATCCTCGCCGCGACCGAAGCTTAAGTCGTTCGTTGGTCGAGGGCTTTGAAGACCGACTTCTTGACGGCTTCGAAGTCGCTTGGGAGCTCGATGGGACGATTCGGGTATTTGCTTTCGACGCCGGGGATCGCGTCCTCGTGGTAGCGGATCTTGAATTGGGTGAACTTGAGGCCGTTGGCGGTCGAGATCACGACCACGCGTTGTCCAGGCACGATTTCGCCACGCGCGCGGATTTTTTCGAGCGCAGCCAAAGCGACTCCGGTGTGCGGGCAAGTGTAACTGCCGGCGCGATCGGCGGCGGCGGATGCCTCGGCCAGCTCTGACTCACTTGCCTGTTCGACGACCCCGTCGAACGCTTTGAGCGCTCGGATCGCGCGGTGGACACTCACGGGGTTGCCAATTCGAATGGCGCTTGCCTCGGTAGCGCCTGCGGTCATCGGCTCAAAGCTCTCCCATCCTTCTTTGTACGCGCGGTAGAGGGGATTTGCCTTCTCGGCTTGAGCCAAGCAGATCCGAGGACGCTTCGAGACGACGCCGAGCTCGTACATCATGTCGAAGCCTGCACCGAGCGCCGCGACGTTTCCGAGGTTGCCACCGGGAATGATGATCCAGTCCGGCACTTGCCAATCGAACTGCTGCACGATCTCGATACCGACCGTCTTCTGCCCTTCGAGTCGAAGCGAGTTCTTCGAGTTCGCCAGATAGATCCCTGCTTCTTCGGAGAGCTTTTGCACGATCGCCATGCATCCGTCGAAGTCCGTGTCGAGCGCGCATACGAGAGCACCGTTGGCGAGTGGTTGAACCAGTTGGGCGGTTGTGACCTTCCCCTTGGGCAGCAGCACCACCGACGGGACTCCTGCACTTGCACAGTACGCCGCCAGCGCCGCCGAAGTGTCGCCCGTCGACGCACACGCTATCGCGCGGATCGGCTTCCCGTCCTCGATCATCTGCTTGACGGTGCTCACCAGCACAGTCATCCCCAAGTCCTTGAAAGAGCCGGTGTGGCTATTGCCGCAGTTCTTGATCCACACGTCGTCGAGCCCAAGAGTCTTGCCATAGCGCTCGGCCCAGAACAGGTTCGTGCCTCCTTCGGCGGTCGACACGACGTGCTCCTCGCGTAGCATCGGCTGGACCCATTCCTTCTTGCCCCAAACGCCGCTGCCATACGGCCAGTCTCTGGTCATCCACCGCTGGTCGAACAACTTGATCCAGCTCGACCCGCTTCGGTTGCGGAGGGCGTCGAGGTCGTGGTGCACTTCGAGCAGCTGCCCGCACGTGGGGCAATTGTAGATCACCTGGTCCAAAGGATAGGTGCCGTGGCATCCGGCGATGCAACGGAATGACGCGGTGTAGGACATGGAAGCCGCAGTATAGGCGGTTCGTCCCTAGGCGCACATCGTCAAGCGTGCTTTTTGTGTGCCCGCGGGACCAGCGAAAAGACCGGCTCGCTCGCGTGACGTGCGAGCTCCTCGAGGTGCGCGATCATGTTTGGGTTCTTGGAGACCAGCCGATCGAAGCGGGCTGTGGACATTCGAAGAACCAAGACGTCCGACAGCGCCTCGACCGTGACGGGCGAAAGGCCTTGGGTCAGCACCGAATCCTGCGCGAGGGCCCGGCCGAGCTTGAGCTTGCCGAGCTCCTCTCCATCCGGTCCCGTCGCAACCAGCTCACCGAGCATGGGGATGTAGAGCCCATCCGAGCGCTTTCCGGCTTGCAGAATTTGCGTCCCTTTGGTGGCCTTGCGCACTTCAAACATGCGAGCGACCCGAGAGCGGTCCTCATCGTCAAGCCCAGCGAACAACGAAGAAGTGCGTACCAGTGTGGCCACGAGGCGACGCCCTACGACTTCGAGCAAGACATCGCCAAAGGGTGCGTGTTCTGCGACCAGGCGGTCGAGCAGAAGCTTGCTGATCCGCATAGCGCGGACCCTGCCCCGGGCAGTGACATCGGCCCCGTAGCTGGCGTGCTCCAAGAGGCACGAGATTCCGACCACGTCGCCCTCCGAGAGACGCACTGGACCTTCATCCATTGCGCGCTGAAACTCGACTGTCCCTTCGACCAAAGCATACAAGGCGTCTGCGGTGGTGCCCTTCTCGATGAGATAGTCACCATCTTCGAGGTCGAGCAATCGCGATTCACTGACCAGGCGCTCCAGCATCGGCCTCGGGATCTCGGTGAACAACGGTGTCGAAGGGAGCAGCGCAAGGTGCTGGGGGGTGGGGCGTTCACTTGGTGTGCCGCTGTTGGCCAAGGGTCGGTCCCCGACTTCCGCGGCAGAGATTTCGAGCTCCACCCCATGTTGTGCGGACATGGGTGGCTTGGTGAAATGGAGCTCGCCCTCAGGTGCCGAATCGTCTTGGACCAGTGGGAGTGCCTTGGTGCTGATCCGTTTGGTTTGTGTGACGGGCGTGGCCTCGTCGATCCCGTGGTCGGCAGCGGTCACGATGTTACGGCGTGCGGATCGGTGAAGCTTTCGCGCAGGATCGAGATTCACCTTCTGCAAGACATCCAAGCGCGTAGGGTCGAAGCTCAGGACAACTTTGGCCATCGCCGCGGCTCGAGCCACGAACCCGAGCGTCGCATAGAGATCCACCGCGGTTTCGTACGATGTCACCGCCTCGTCCCTTCGCCCCAGTCGCTTGAGCAGGTCGCCCTTGCGGTGCGGCCAGCGAGGTTCGTTTGGCTCGATGCGCTCGAGTGCCTCATAGATGCGCAAAGCTTCGCCATGGCGCTCTCTCTCGAGTGCTTTTTGGAGCCTGTCTCGAAGCTGTCGGTTGCGACTACCCGCCACGTCGGTTCAACTCTATACCCAATCCGGCAAGCTCCAAACGGTAGTGGGCCCGGCCTCGAAGGCTGCTATCCTGCCCGATACCCAGGTACCGACGTCTGCATGAACCTTTCTATTCGCCTCATCCGAGCCGTATTCACATTTGGCGTAATTTTCGCCAGTTACATGGTGCAACTGGCTCTGGTGAAGATCTTACGACGGTGGCGTCACGATCCTGACACCGATCGCGAAGAGCCGGTCATGCCCCCATGGCTCGTCCGCCGGCAAGCGCGCGTCGATCAAAAGAACGCCGAGCGACTGTTGGCCGGGATGCTGAAGCTTCGTGGGGTTTACATCAAGCTCGGCCAGGTGCTGTCGATCATGGGAGGGTTCTTGCCGCCCGCTTACACAAAGGAGCTCGAGTCGCTTCAGGACGCGGTGCCTCCGCATCCGTTTGGCGAGATCGAGCGAGTGTTCATCGAGAGTCTCGAAGCACGGCCCGAGGCGTTCTTCGAGACAATCGATCGCGAGCCGGTGGCCGCAGCCTCTCTTGGTCAGGTCCATGTCGCGTACATGCCCGATGGTCACAAGGTCGCCGTCAAGGTGTTGTACCCAGGTATTCGGGACGTCGTCCGCACCGATCTCCGCGTCGTGAAGCTGATGATTCGGGTCTACAAATGGTTCTTCCCCGTCCAGAACATCGAGGTCATACACGAGTCGTTGGTTGACCTCCTGCGGCGCGAGACAGACTACATCCACGAGGCGGAGTGCATGCGCCGAATGGCGGCCAACTTCTCCGATGATGAGCACATTCTCTTTCCAGAGGTGATCGACGAGGTGACGACACGTGACGTGCTGACGATGACCTTCATGGAGGGCATCAAGATCACGCGGCTCGACGAGATCGAGGCCCAAGGCGTTGATCTGCGAAAACTAGCCGAACGACTGGTAAAGAGCTTTTACAAGCAGGTGTTCGTCGATCGGTTCTTTCACGCGGACCCGCACCCCGGGAATTTCTTAGTGCAGCCAGTCGAAGGCTCCGACGACCCGAAGATCGTCGTTCTCGACTTTGGTGCGATCAGCGAGGTTCGCAAAGACACTGTCTTCGGGATGGTCGACGTGCTCCGCGGCTTTTTCGAACAGAATGACCAGCTCGTGATCGGGGGGATCGAGGCTATCGGGTTTGTCGCGGAAGGTGGCGACCGCAAGCTTCTCGATCAAACGGTGAAAACCTACTTTCAAAAGCTCTTGAAGCTCGAGGCCCGCACGCCCGCCGCGCTGATGAGCGCAAACGCCAAGGAGCTCGAGGCGCTGGCAGACCCCGAAGTGGCGCGACTCGAGCTTCGCGCCTTGATGCGGTCGGTTCACTACCCGGAGGGCTGGTTCTACGTCGAGCGGGCCTCCGTCATGATGTTCTGGCTCGCCGGACAGATCGCGCCCGACCTCGACCAGATGCAGGTGGGGTTCCCGTATGTGCTCCCTCTGTTGAGTGAGCGGCTGCGATCATCGGGCACTTCGCGTCCGCCGGGTCCCGCTTCGAGACCAGCCGCAAGTGGAGGATGAATGTCGCGCATCGTAGGGATTGACCCGGGTGAAGCTCGCATTGGTCTGGCGATTTCCGATGCCGAGCAGTCGATCGCGTTTCCGCGGCAGACGATTTCCGCGCGCGAAGGGCTCAAAGAGGCGATTGGGAACCTGCGCGAAGCACTTGCCGACGAAGATGTCGAAACGCTGGTGGTCGGACTTCCACTTCGTCTCGATGGAACCGAAGGGGAGGCCGCACGACGAGCGAGAGCTTTCGGCGAAGCGTTGCATCGGGCACTCGGTACCGAAGTGGTCTACTGGGACGAGCGAATGACGACCCTCGCCGCTGAGCGCTCTTTGCGAGAGATGGGCCGGCGGGGCTCCCGACGACGGGAGGTGGTCGACCAATCCGCGGCGGCGATCTTGCTGCAAGGCTATTTGGACGCCAAGAAGGGAGGAGCGTGGAACGACCCGAGCGCATAAGTCTCGACGGTGGGGTGCGGCGGAGCTTCGTGCGTCTACTGAGCGTGCTGACGTTGCTTGCGGTGATGGGCACGCTCCTGGCGCTCGGCTGGCTGTTTGTGATCTATCCCGATAGTGATGGTCCGCGGACCGACGCCGAGGAGCTCGTGATCGAAGTGCCCGAGGGAATGACCCTTCGAAAGCTTGCGACAGAACTGAACAATGCCGGTGTGATCGATCGCCCGAGGATATGGATCGCGTACATGCGGCTTCGCGGGCTCGATCGACACCTTCGACAGGGGAAGATTCGGCTCCGAACACCGATGACGCCCGAAGAGGTCGCGCGACATGCCACCACGCGACTTGGCCGAATCCAAGTGCGAATCACGATTCCCGAAGGCTTCAACCGGTTCGAGATTGCCGCGCGCCTCGAGGAGTTTGGGGTTTGCTCTGCCGACGACTTTCTCGACGGGACCGAAGACAGATCTCTTCTCGCGAGCTATGGAGTGGAGGCCAACGACGCCGAAGGGTACTTGTTCCCGGACACCTACGAGTTCGACGATCAGACGAAGCCGAGGCGCGTGGTCGAGCGCATGCTCGCGAACTGGACGCGACGCTATGAAGAGATCGAGCGAGACTACTCCGCAGCGCTCGCCAGGCTGGACGGTTGGAGCACACACGACGTCGTCACTTTGGCGTCGATCGTCGAAAAAGAGGCAGCCGTATCCGCGGAACGGCCTAGGATTGCCGGGGTTTTTCGAAATCGCCTGAGCTCGAGGAAGTTCTTGCCCCGCAGAAGGCTTCAAGCCGACCCGACGGTGCAGTACGGATGCATCGCCCAGCCCGACGCTGCGGATTCGTGTGCTGAGTACAATGGGGAGATCACTCGGGCGATGCTCGATGACCGCGACAACCCCTACAACACGTATCGTCACTCTGGCTTACCGCCAGGGCCAATCAGCAATCCCGGAAAGGCGGCGCTCGTGGCGGTCATCGATCCGGAGGATCACGACTACTACTACTTCGTGGCGCGAGGGAAGGGTGAGCATCATTTCAGCAAGACTCTCCGGCAACACAACATTGCAGTGCGACGCAACGGGCAGCGATGAGGCGGACGCCACCGAATCCGCTTTTTGGCCGAGAGGAACCTCAACTCGGTCTCTTTGACGAGCCTCACGATGAGGGCCCTCAGCCAGCCGAAGAGATGCAACGTCAGCTCGAGTCGATGCGCGCGCGCCTTCCCAACGGAGTTCGCCTCGGCACATCGAGTTGGACCTTCCCCGGCTGGGCTGGGCTCGTCTACCACCGACGCTATCACAACCAGCGTGCGTTCCTGCGAGAATCGCTCGAGGAGTACGCGAGGCATCCGTTGATGCGAACCGTTGGGGTGGACCGTAGCTACTACGCTCCGGTTCCGGAAGGCGATCTCGAGCTTTACGCCAATCAATTGCCGGAGGACTTCCGGTGCGCGATGAAAGTCTGGCAGCGGATCACCATGCCGGTCTATCCGCAACATCCGCGATATGGCGCCGATGCGGGGAAAGCAAATCCGGACTTTCTCGACGCCGACCTGTTCTCGAGCGAGGTAAACGCGCCGGTGCGAAGGGCCTTTGGTCGGTGCATGGGACCATGGATCCTAGAGGTGGCGCCCGCGCCGTCTCCGATCGACCCGTCTTGGTTTCTCACGAAGCTTGGGCAGTTTTTGCGCTCGGCGCCGCGTGATTTCCCGTTTGCAGTCGAGCTTCGGGATCGCCGATTGCTCACGCTCGAATACGCACGCGCTCTTCGCGAGTACGATGCCGTACATGTTTTCAACTATTGGACCCGGATGCCTAGCCTGGCCGATCAGGCGCGCATCGAGGGGCTTTTCGGGGGATCGCTCTTGGTTGTGCGTCTGCTGCTCCCGCCAGGAGCGAAGTATGGCGAGCTCAAAGACGCGTACGCACCCTTTGATAAGCTGGTCGACCCACAGCCCATGATGCGGCGAGAGACAAGACAACTAGTGCTCGCCGCCATGGACCGAGACATGGAAGCCTACGTCTTGGTCAACAACAAGGCCGAGGGATCGTCGCCGCTAACCGTGCAGGCGTTGGCCGAGCTGCTCGTACGGTAGCTTGCTCAGCGCAGGAGCCCGGCTATGGTAACTCACATGACCGTGCCCAAGGCGGACAACATCAGCTGGCACACCGGCGAGGTCGACCGCAGGGCACGCGCTGCGGCGCACGGACATCGCGGCGCGGTGCTCTGGTTCACCGGGCTGTCGGGGTCCGGCAAGAGCACGATCGCGCATCGGGTGGAGAGCATGTTGGTCGGTCAAGGGGTCTTTGCGTACGTCCTCGATGGGGACAACATTCGTCATGGGCTCAACAACGACCTCGGCTTCTCCCCGAAGGACCGGGAGGAAAACATTCGCCGCATTGGCGAAGTGACCAGGCTCTTCTCAGATTCAGGAGCGGTGGTCTTGTCCGCATTCATCTCCCCGTACCGCCGCGATCGAGATCGGGTTCGCGCCTTGCTCGGGGAGGGCGAGTTCGTCGAAGTCTTTGTCGATACCCCGCTAGAGGTTTGCGAAGCGCGCGATCCAAAGGGTCTTTACAAAAAAGCAAGGGCGGGAGAAATCTCGAACTTCACAGGTCTCGACGCGCCCTACGAAGCACCCGAGTCGCCTGAAGTGCACTTGGAAACCGCCGATCTCGGCGTCGACGATGCGGCGGCAAAAGTGGTCCGCTATCTGGCAACCCACGACATACTAGGAGACTCCTGATGCCCTCTCGCGAAGAAATGTGGGACCAAGTTCCCGACCAGGTAGACCTGGTCGTGGTCGGCGGGGGCATCACCGGCGCAGGTATTGCCCGCGACGCGGCGCGGCGAGGCCTCAGCGTAGCTCTCTTCGACCAGAACGACCTTGCCTTTGGGACGAGCTCTCGCTCGAGCAAGCTGATTCACGGCGGGCTTCGATATCTTGAGAGTTACGAATTTAGCCTAGTGTTTGAGTCGGTGAGCGAGCGCCGCGTCGTGATGGAGCTCGCGCCTCATCTGGTCAATCCACTCGCGTTCATTTTCCCTGTCTACCAGGGTTCGCGTAGAAATCTGTGGATGATCAACGCCGGCATGTGGCTCTATGACGGCCTCTCGTTGTTTCGTTCGCCGAAGACACATCGGACACTGAAACCGAAAGAGGTCGCCGAAGAAGAGCCCATCCTCAAGCAGGAGGGCTTGCAGGGCGCGCCGCTCTACTACGACTGCTCGACCGACGACTCGCGCTTGACCCTCGAGACCGCGCTCGATGCGGCGGACCAAGGCGCGGTGGTGGTCAATTGGGCCCGCGTCGATGCATTCATGAAAGACGAGCATGGCCGAGTTTCCGGCGTCGTAGTCAAGAATTGCCGCGATGGGAGTCTCAAAGAGGTTGCTGCCCATGCCGTCGTAAACGCGACGGGGCCATGGACAGACGAAGTCTTGGGGATGAGCGGACCTCGGACGGGGAAGGTGCTCCGGCCGACCAAAGGGGTCCACATCGTGCTCGAAGCCGACAAGCTCCCCCTCAAGCATGCTGTCGTTTTGTTCCATCCCACCGACGACAGGGTCTTGTTTGCGTTGCCGTGGGGTGACCGCACCTATGTCGGGACCACCGACACCGACTATGACGGCCCTCCCGGAGAGGAGCATGCGACCCTCGCGGACGTCGACTATCTGATCGACGCCGCCAACGAGCACTTCCCCAGTCATCAGATCTTGCGGAGCGATATCATTTCGACCTGGGCTGGCCTTCGTCCTCTCATCGCGCCAGAGCCAGATGTCGGGGAGGTCTCCGAGTCCAAGGTCAGCCGTGAGCATCAGATCGTCGTCGGCGAGGACGGGCTGATTACGATTGCCGGGGGCAAGCTGACGACCTATCGCAAGATGGCAAAAGAAACAGTCGATACGGCTGTTCAACTGCTGAAACTCATCGACCGGCTTCCACAGGACCTGCGCTCTGGGCAGACCTTCAAGTTCCCACTCCCCGGTGCGATCGGTTGGCCTGAAGACGACGACCACAAGAAGGTCGCCGCTGAGGTCAGCAAGACGGCCGAAGGCACCCTGTCCGATGAAGTGTGCCTGCACCTGGTGGACAGCTACGGGATGCGTGCACTCGAGATTGCCAAACGGTGCGCCAAGGACTCCGCTCAGTGCGAGCCTATCGTTGAGGGGCGCCCCGAGATCATGGCGCAGGTCGACTGGGGCGTGGAGAATGAACTCGCGGCGAGCGTTGCCGACATCATGATCCGGCGAACCCAGATCTTCTACCGGGACCATGATCAGGGCCTGGGAGCCGCCGACAAGGTCGCCACTCGCATGGCCACCCTCATCGGTTGGAGCGCGGACGAAAAGCAAAGATACATCGACAACTACAGGGCGCGTGTCGGCCTGTCGCGACGGTGGCATGATGAGCTTGCAGGGGCACGCGCTAAGGAGCCAACTGCGGAAGCTTCAGTTTGAGCGCAAGCGCACCCGGCTCCACGCGGATCGACTCGATCTCCAGCACTTCGAAAATCATGGCGGCCGTGCCACGTGATACGAAGCGGCGCACTGCCGGCACGGTCCGCAGATCGACGCGCACACGTTCGTCCGACTCTCGCTCCACGATTGCGCTGCCGACCTCTTGAGTGTCTGACGACACGATCATCGGCCACGTCGCTCTTGCGATGCAGGCCGCGAGTGCGCCCACAATCGAGCGATCAAACGCACCTGGGGGTTCGACGTCGAATGAAATTTCCTTGGCACCCCGTGGCGCGAACCGCACTGACAACGGCGCAAGACTGAACCGAACTTCCCGTCCATTCGTTAGAGAGGCGTCGACGAAGATACGGCCACGTCTGCACGCCACCATGGCTGAGTCCACGCCTTCGGCATGCGCTGCGGCGGTCGTCAGTGTGTCATCACTCAAGCGCCACAGCTGTTGGGTGAGACGTTCGAGGATGAGCCTCGAGGTGGTTGCGAAGCGGCTTTCCGTCGCTCTGCTCACGGCGCGGTCTGCTGCGGTCCTAATCCAGCTTCGAAGGACATCGAAACGATCGCTCATTCGGCCGCCTCCAGCTCGGGCTTGTGACGGAGGGCGTCGAGGTCTAGTGGCCCGACTCTTCCGGAGGCCCGCTGTGCCAAAAAGCGGGTTCGCACGACCTTGGGCTCGAGGTCCGAAACACCCGTCAACGCCCGAAGCACTTCCGAAGGTCGGGGCGTGGTCTTCCCACCGAGGCGGAGCGTGATTCGTATTGGCAAAAGGTCGCCAGCAAAACCAGCTTGTTCCAGTTTGTCCCGACCGTCGCCGACCACCGCGCTAACCAGGGCGGCACCCACGTCGACACGCTTTCCGATCCCCCCGACATCGCGCCAGATCGTTAGTTCATGGTCCGGCTCGGCAAGCTTTTGTCGCAGTTCCTCTTCGTCGAGAGCACCGAGATCCCCGAGGTCGCTCCTCGAGAGCGCGGCAACATACTCGGCTTCGTCAAGCACGCGATTGAGCGCTGCATCGTTCGGCCCAAGCTCTGCATGTCCAAAAAATTCGATTCCGTCGATCGCGACCCCATTCAGTGCAGCGCACAGATCGTCAATCAATGGCATTTCGGCGGCCCGCAGCCGGACATCGACGTGCTCGCAGAGGCTCGAGGTACCTACGGGGAGAGCTGGGCCAAAAGTCAACTTCGGAAGAGGGCGAAACCCCTCGCTGTAGTAGAGCGGAAGGCCCACCCTCCTCAGCATGCGAGGGAAACATCGCACGAGATCGAGATGTGAGGCATACGCGGCCCGACCGATCTTTCGATAGCCGATCCGAAGTCGCATTGTGGGCCCTTGGTCGACGCCATAGAACGGCCGCCGGTCGATCTCGCCTTCGGACTCGGT
>CAJHXN010000455.1_pt1 | contig 22282 bp, 17 predicted proteins | sample 9198401 | NCBI WGS metagenome assembly CAJHXN01 (sample SAMEA7708334, study PRJEB35096) | sediment metagenome | biome: marine neritic benthic zone biome [ENVO:01000025]; feature: sediment [ENVO:00002007]; material: shallow marine sediment [ENVO:03000034] sea grass bed [ENVO_01000059] ... | reverse complement strand
CCCCAGTCTTCGCGTTGCTTCCAGGCCTGCCACAAGAGCTCACGAATCGCCGGCGCGCCGGGGCCCTTTCGGAGCTCCGCGGCGATTTGGGCCAAACGCTGCTCGTCGGCCCTGAGCCGGTCCGGCGCTTCGTCAGGCATCGAAGCAACGTAGGCGCGGATCGCGCGCTCTTGCGCGTCGCTCAGTCGGCCTGTCCACTTCTCGATCGCATCGACGAACTTCTCCTGTCGAGTCTCGAGCCTGATTCAAGGCTCAGAATGGTGGAGGCGGTGGGAATCGAACCCACGTCCGGAAATGTTCCAGAACGGCATCTACGTGCATAGTTTGTGTTTTGAAATTCGCGTTGGATTGCGCCCACAAACAGGCTCGCGCCAACGCTAGTGGTTCTTCATCTCGTCATTGCGCCGAACCCGATTCGCAATGACCAGCCTGTTCAAATGACGCCTCCGCTAGAAGCACAGGCAGGCTTCTAACTTCGACGGCCCTCTTGGCTTTACTTAGGCCGCGAGAGCAACTGCGTTATCGTTGGCAGTTGTACGTCCCAAACGTATTTACGTCGTGCTTGGGCCGACGGACACGCAACCGAACCTTCTTCATCCCCGTCGAAACCGGTCGCCCCCAGAATTTCAAAGACCGGTACACTATGCGTCCGGCGCGGTTTTCGCGCAACCCCTCGGAAAGGCTTTGTTTTGTCATCCTGCCAGGCGGTGTGTAGGGTAGCCCGTACCGAACCTTGGCCATGCAGCGGATCACCAAGAGCTTCCTTGTAGACAAGTTCCTTTCGATCGACACCCGAACGCTGGGGCTCGCGCGGATCGCGATCGCATTGCTGCTCCTTTTCGATCTCGCAAAGCGCGCCAACGAGATGTCGATCTGGTACCTCGAGACCGGCCTCTTCCCCAACGCCATGGTCACCGCGTATCCGCTGCGGCCGCACGCGATGTCGTTCCTCTTCTACGTAAGCTCCGACGCGGGTGTACGGCTTGCGTTCGTGTTGATCGCAGTCGTGTACGTCTTTTTCCTGCTCGGCATCTTCACGCGGATCATGCATGTCTTGAGCTTCGTCTGCTTGGTCTCGCTCCAAGTCCGGAGCGACCTCCTCGTCAATGGCGGAGACTTCGTGTTCTCCGACCTGGTACTTTGGACCGCGTTTCTTCCGCTTGGCGCGACGTTTTCGGTCGATGCCTGGCGCCGACGCAAGGCCGGAAAGCCCGACGCCCTGTCCCCTTTTGTGTCGTGGGCGGTGTTCGTCGCGATCTTCCAGCTGGTGATCGTCTACTTCTTCAACGCGGTCCACAAGAGCGGCGACACCTGGATCGACGGAACCGCGGTCTATTGGCTTGTCTATCAAGAGCCCTTGGTCACGTGGTTTGGGTTTTGGCTGCGCGAACGCGCCCCGCTGTGGGCGTTTCGGGCGATGAGCTATTCCGCGCTTGCAACCGAGTACCTGCTCTTCGCGCTGATCTTTTCCCCTTGGGGGCGCCCTTGGACGCGCCGGGCAGCGATTTTGTTGATGTGGGCGCTGCACCTGGCCATCGCGGCGGTGTCCAACGTCGGGCTGTTTTCTTTTGTGATGATCGCGTACTCGACCCTTCTTGTTGGCACCGAAGATTGGGAATGGCTCCGGGCGAAGCTTGCCACCAAGTTCGGGGAGCAAAACCGTTTCGTGCGGCTGCTGACGCTTGGTCCAGTCGATCCGTCGTTCGAGCCACGCCGTTCTCCGTTTCGGTGGTTGGCGTACGCCGTGCTCGCGTACCTCGTCATCGCGGCGACCTCTCAAGTCCTCATCGAGAACCCCGCGATGTCCAGATTTTTCAACCACAAACAGCCCCGTTGGATCCAGGCAACCGTCCAGACCTTTCGCCTCAACCAGGGGTGGAAGATGTTTGCGAGCAATCCGCCACGCGAAAACGCGTGGATCGTGGTCGATGCCATCACCGAAGACGGCCGCCATATCGACCCCTTCAACGAGCTTGGCGCGCGCATTTCGGATCCGACGCTGCGCGCGATCCCACCATGGCTCGCACCGAACTATTACTTCTGCGACTATGCCCACCGCATCAAAGGGGTGCGAGCGTATCACCGCGGACTGACCGACTGGTTATTGCGCCACCACGAACGGACTGGCATCGACGCGGATCGAATCGTGTCGTTCCGGGTCTACTTCGTGACGCAATTTCCGCCGGCCCCGGGCGAAACGCACCCACGTGACGCAAAAGCCCAGTCTTTCCTGAGCGTAAAGAGATAGCCAGGTTGTCTATAGGATTCACGATCGGCGTCGCGGCTGCGCTCTGTTGGGCGGCTCTCGATGTGGTGCGAAAGGCGCTTTCCGATAAGGCTTCGCCGACGGCGCTTGCGGTCGTTCTGCTGATCGGGCAGCTGCCGTTTCTCGGCCTTTGGGCAGCGCTCGACCAAACCTGGGTGGGCAACGATCGCTATTGGCTGCCGGCGATCGCATCGATGGCAATGAATGCGCTCGCCAACGTGCTGTTCATGCGCTCCCTTCAGCTTTCGCCGATGAGTCGTACGGTGCCGTTCCTCGCGCTGTCGCCCGTGTTTGCAGCCATCCTGGCGATTCCTTTGCTTCGCGAGGTTCCAGGGTCGCTTCACCTTGCGGGAATCAGCCTCGTGGTGCTCGGCGCGTTTGTGCTCAACAGCGATCTGTCAGAGTCATGGTGGCGTTCTATAGTCAAGGAACCAGGGGCACCACACATGATCGCGGTCGCGTTTTTGTGGGCGGCTTCGGTCGCGCTCGACAAGATCGCACTACCCCATGCGTCCCCGGCCTCGCACGCGTTCTTGTTGACTGCCGGAAGTGGACTCATGTTGGTTACTTGGGTCTTCTTCCGCGGTGAGCTCGCCGACCTCCAGGCCGTGCGGCAGGCACCCAAGTCTTTGCTCGCAGGGCTGATCGGTTTTGCGATTGCGGCCTTGGCGCTCCAAATGTTTGCCTTGGGCTGGTTGTGGGTAGCGGTCGTCGAAACCCTGAAACGCGGCATCGGCGTCCTTGGGAGCATCGCCTTCGGTCGCCTGTTTTTTGCCGAGCCAGTCACCCATCGAAAGTTGGTTGCTGGCGGCCTCATGGTAGGTGGCACCGCGCTTCTGGCCCTCACATAGCCGCTCGTATGGGGTCGTCGGGCGGCACGAATTGCACTCGAAAAGCGCTCCGGTATGGCAATCCGCTTTCTTGTACGCTAATGCTGGAGGGTGGCCGAAAACGAGCAACTCCCTGACAAGCTCGAAGTGGCGCGGTACCTACTGGGCCAAGGCAGTGTCTTCGTGCACCTCGATCCTCGCGATGTCGGGGTCGTCGTTCCACAGTGGTATCGCACCGAGCCGCAGCTCGTTTTACAGATAGGCCTCGACATGCCGGTTCCGATTCCCGACCTCCGGGTCGACGAAGAGGGCGTCTACGGCACCCTGTCTTTCAATCGCTCTCCGTTTACGTGCAGGGTCGATTGGGATGCTGTCTTCGCGTTGGCGGGCGAGGACGGCCGTGGCATGGTCTGGCCCGACTCGATGCCCGACGAGATTTCCCAGGAAATCGAGAGAGAAGCGGGCAGGGCGGCACCGCCAGACCCCACCAAGGATCTACCCGAAGAGCGCCCGTCATTGCGGGTTCTGCCTAGGCCGGAGGATTCGGAGCCCGAAGACATCACGCCGAAAGAGGTCACCACCAAACCCGGTGAGCTTCCCCCGTACCTCAAAGTGATCAAGTAGCCACTCGCGCTGCCGCTGACACTGACGCAGGCACTGACACTGACACTGACACTGGCACTGGCGCTGTCACTGACACTGGCGCTGACACTGACGCGGGCACTGGCACTGACACTGGCACTGACACTGACGCTGACACTGGCACTGACACTGGCACTGACGCTGACACTGGCACTGCCGCTGACACTGGCACTGATTAAAAAGTAACGGCTCGGAAGGGGGGGCTTCCGAGCCGTTAGAGAGATGGCGATTCGGATGAAGTGGGGGGAAACAAGCCGAATCGCCGGTCTAACAACGTCGCAGGGGACGTGGGGGGTACGTCTTCGCCACGACGTTTATGTCACGGGTTAACTATGCGACTCTCGTGCCAACTCGATCGGAAGGGGAATCACGAATGATCTCATATAGATCACTGATCTCGAAAAGCTGAGTTGAGTTCAGATCTGAAATTTTTTTGAAGTTCTCAGGACTTAACCCCTGAATTGCCACTTGTAGCCGCTGGGGGGTCCCCTGAATGTGGGGTGGATCACAAACGACACATGACGCCTCTAACCCTTACAGATGTATTACAGATGTATCTGAGCTGGACAGGCGTGAGGCAACGCACTTTTCAGATTTGAAATAGATTTTTCAGTTCTGCGACTGCGGCACGCCAAAGTCGAGAAGCATCTGGTGCTCGACGGAGACAAGCAGGTCGGTGGTCGAGCCTGCGACCGGCTCTACAAACCGGAAATCCTTCGAAGAAGGGTTGGCCGATGCCAGCGCCAGGCCGGCGATCTCCGATGCACTGCCAGGTACTGACATCACCCCACCTGCACCCTTGACTCGGGCAACTTCGATTGCAGAGTTGAAATCCAGTCCGGCTGGATTTGCTGTGTCGGCCTGTTCGGAGCAGATCAGTTTGAGCACCGCCTGGTCGGGCCGTGGTTGATAGGGCTTTCGGTGGTGATTGGGGATGTGGGAATCGTCGTTGTGTCCGACGAGCGCCACACGACTGCCTGAAAACCGAAGGGTGCTGCGGCCCGTGTTCCGCATCCTTCCAAGGGGCCAGGGCCATCGGTTCCGCGCGTCGACGAGACCCGCGAGAATTGCCGCGATGATCCCGCCGTGGGTGAATACGATGACACGCCCACCCTCGGGCATACGTTTGCGAAGTGCCCGCAGGGCGCCGTCGGCCCGCGCAAACACCTCGGGCCAGGTTTCCCCGCCGCCAACAGCAAAAGCGCGTCGCTCTTTGAGCGCCGCGATCTGTTCCGGGAACCGCTCGACGACTTCTTCCATCGTCATGCCTTCCCAATCGCCTACATCGATCTCGCGCCACGCCGGATCAAGCTCGATGGGCTTCCGAGCGGCTTGTGCCGTGTCCGCGGCCCGGCTCAGGTCGGAGCTGATCACGAGGTCGAAATGCTCATCGGCCAACACCCGCTCGAGGGCGTCGGCCTGCGTCTGCCCAAGATCGCTGAGGGGCGCATCCCCGTGGCCTTGCCACACCCCTTTGGCGTTGGAGACCGACTCGGCGTGCCGGACGAGACAGACCTCAAGCGTGCTCATGCTGCGGGCGCAACCCCTGCCTTGCGGGGCGTGATCACATGGTCGACGATGCCGTACTCTTTGGCTTCGAGCGCCGAGAGGAACTTGTCCCGCTCGGTGTCATGCCGAACTTTCTCGATGTCTTGTCCGGTGTGCTTGGCCAGGATCTCGTTGAGACGCTGTTTGGTGTTGAGGATCTCTTTGGCGTGGATCTCGATGTCGGACGCCTGTCCCTGGTAACCACCAAGGGGCTGATGAATCATGACGCGACTGTGCGGGAGCGCGCGGCGTAGGCCCTTTGTGCCTGCCGCAAGCAAGAACGCCCCCATCGAGGCTGCCTGCCCAAGACAAACCGTCGACACCGGGCATCGGACGTACCGAATGGTGTCGTAGATCGCGAGCCCCGACGAGACCATGCCCCCAGGGCTGTTGATGTAGATGGTGATCTCCTTGTCGGCGTCCTCGCTCTCGAGGTACAGCAACTGGGCGATAATCGCGTTTGCCACGAAGTCGTCGATCGGCGTCCCTAAAAAGATGATCCGGTCATTCAGGAGCCGACTGTAGATATCCCACGCCCGTTCCCCGCGGTGGGTTTCTTCGATGATCGTGATGGCACGCGTAGCTATGTCGTCGCTCATGCGTTCAACGTAGTCTCTCCGGCTTCGCCCGCAATAGGGTTTTTGCGGGCCAGCCTTCAGCGCTATGTTGCTCGAATGCTGCCGCCACAGCCCGAAATGCTCCGCCGACTGGTTGCCATACCATCGGTCAGCTCGCCCGACTCCCGCTTCGACCAATCGAACCGTGGCGTTGTCGAGCTCCTCGCGGAGTGGTCCGCAAGCTTGGGCTTCGAGACTCGGATCGAAGCCGTCCCCGGCGTGGACGGCAAGATGAATCTGGTCGCAACCCTTGGAGAGGGCGCCGATGGGTTTGTACTCTCGGGCCACACTGACACGGTGCCGTACAACGCCGAGCGTTGGACCGACGATCCATTCGAGCTGACCGAACGCGACGGCAAGCTCTACGGCTTGGGCACCGCCGACATGAAGGGCTTCTTTGCAGCGGCGCTGCATGCGGTCGCCCGTTTTGAGCCGGCTGTCCTTTCTTCCCCGATCGTCTTGCTCGCCACAGCCGATGAAGAGAGCACGATGGCGGGCGCTCGCGCGCTTGCCGAAAAGGGGGAGAGCCTTGGCCGCTACGCCATCATTGGGGAGCCGACCAACCTCGTACCGATTCGAAAGCACAAGGGCGTGCTCTTTCTCCGCGTCACCATTGGCGGCAGAGCGGGTCATGCCAGCAACCCTGCGCTCGGGGTCAATGCCATCGAGGGGCTTGAGCGGGTGTTGATCGCGTTGGAGGCTTGGCGCACCGAGCTCGAAAGCCGGTATCGGGACGACGAGTTCGAGGTTGCGGCCCCAACACTCAACTTCGGGCGGGTCGCAGGGGGCGATAGCCCCAATCGAATCTGTGACGAGTGCCTGCTCGACATCGACATGCGGCTCTTGCCGGGGATGGCGGCGGATGAGGTCCTCAGCGAAGTGCGCGCCCAACTGGCAGGGGCGCTTGGCGCCGGTACGTGGTCTTTCGACCTTCAACCCACGGGCAACTACGCAGCGTTTTCGGGACCGGCCGATCTTGGTTTTCGCAGCACCGTCGAGGCCTTGTGCGGATGTTCAGCAAAGACGGCGCTCTTTGCGACAGAGGCTCCGTATCTATCGCAATTGGGGCTCGAGACCCTGGTGCTTGGGGCCGGGGATATCCGCGTTGCGCACCAACCCGATGAATATGTCACCATGGCGGGAATTGAACGCGCGACGGACCTGTACGCAGACCTGATCCGCCGCTACTGCACCGAGACCGCATGAGCCCCAAGATCGACCCATTCGTCCAACACTTCCGAGCGAGCGCGCCCTACATCCACGCGCATCGCGGGCGCACCTTTGTGATCATGTTTGGCGGCGAGGCGGTTGCTTCGAAAGATCTGCGAACGCTGCTCTACGATGTCGCTTTGTTGCATTCGCTTGGTGTGCGCATCGTTCTCGTCGCTGGCGCGCGACCGCAGATCGACGCTTCACTTCATCGCCGAGGCCGCTCACCCAAGTACGTCAACGGCTTGCGCATCACCGACGACATTGCGCTCGAGTGTGTGAAGGAGGCAGTTGGTGCAACACGTGTCGAGCTCGAGGCGCTTCTTTCGATGAGTCTTCCCAACTCGCCGATGGCCGGCGCTCGGCTTCGCGTAGCGACTGGCAACTTCGTGATGGCGCAGCCGATCGGAGTGGTGGATGGGGTCGACTACCAGCATACCGGCAAGCCGAGGCGGGTCGACGTCGAAGCGATCGGTCAGCGTCTCGATGACGGCGCGATCGTTGTCTTGACGCCCATCGGGTACTCCTCGACAGGCGAGGCGTTCAATATCAACAGTCACGAGGTCGCAGCAGCCACGGCGGCTGCCCTTGGTGCGGACAAGTTGATCGGTCTCTTGGAAGGAGATGGCGTCCCCGACGAGAAGGGTCATCCGCACTCGCAACTCACCCCGCAGGAAGCCGATGAAATCCTCCACTCGGGACGGGCGTTTGGCCATGACGTCGAGCGGCATTTGGCAGCGGCCATCGAGGCTTGCCGGGCCGGCGTGAAGCGCGTCCACCTCGTTGCACGCAAGAGCGACGGAGCGCTTTTGCGCGAGCTTTTCACGCGAGACGGCGTGGGCACGATGGTGACGTCCGAAGCGTTTGAAGGCATTCGAGCGGCTGGGCGCGGTGATGTGGGCGGCATCCTGACCTTGATCGAGCCACTCGAAGAGCAGGGGATTCTCGCTCGGAGATCTCGGGAGATGCTCGAAGACGACATCGAGCGGTTTACGGTGATCGAGCGCGACGGGATGGTGGTCGGGTGCACTGCCTTCTATGCGTACCCGGACGAGGCGATCGCCGAGCTGGCTTGCCTGGTCGTGCATCCGGAATACCGAACATCGGGCCGAGGCGACCAGCTTCTTCATTACTTCGAGCGTCAGTGCAAGGCGCAGGGTCTCCAACGAATCTTCGTACTCACAACCCAAACTTCCCATTGGTTTCGGGAGCGTGGGTTTGAAACCTGCAACATGGAAGACATTCCTGAAGCACGACGTTCGGTGTACGATCTCGGCCGACGTTCGAAGGTCCTTCTCAAGACACTCGGCTGACGGATCTGCGCCAAAGTACGCGGTTTGTGAATGAGGCTTGGATGCCTGTTCGAATCGTGCTACTCGTCCTCGAATTCGCAATTTTGGATGTTGCTGCGTTTTTGATACACCGAAATGAAGCAGGCTGAGCTCAATCGGCGCCTTGAAGCGGATACACCGCCCATCGATGCGGAGATGGACCAAATCGTGGCGCAGGAGGAGAAGGTGCTGACCCGGGTCCACCGCACGATTGCGGCGCGCCGTCCGACACACCGCGGCCAGTTGATCGATTACGATGCCGAGTTGATCGCCCTTCGAGATCAGATCCGCGAAGCGCGGCTCGAGGACATCCCGCCGCTCGTCGAAGAGATGGAGCGCCTCCAGCAGGTCGCGCAGCGTCGGGCCAAGGTCGTAGAGGGCTCCGTCGATCCACGGTCTCCGTATTTTGGTCGGATGGTGCTCGAAGAAGAGGACCGCAAGCGCGAAATCCTGATCGGTCGAAGCACATTTCTGGACGCCAAGACTGGCGTTCGAATCGTCGATTGGCGCGACGCACCCGTGAGTCGGGTGTACTACCGGTACGAAGAAGGTGACGACTACGACGAGATTTTCGGAGACCGCGAGGTCGAAGGGGAGGTGATCATGCGCCGCAACCTCTCGATCACCGGCGGTAAGCTTCGCCGCATCGGCGCTCCTCAGGGGACGTTTCGTCGTTCGCGCGACGGCACCTGGAGCCGCGTGGCGGATCAGGCGACACGACTCTCGGGAGGGCAGGGTGCGGCGATGCGTCCAGAGTCGCACCATCGACCTGGCGAGCTTGGCATTGGCGACGATGACCTCCGTGAAGACAAGCATCTTTCCGAGATCACTGCGCTCATCGACCCGACGCAGTTCGAGCTGATCAGTCAGCCGACCTCGGGGTTGGTGGTGATCCAAGGCGGCGCCGGCAGCGGCAAGACCACGATCGGCTTGCACCGGCTGGCCTATCTTGCCTTCCAAGACCCCTCGCGGTTTCGGGCCGATCAGACGCTCGTCATCGTTTTCAACGACGCCCTGGTTCGGTACATCTCGAGGGTTCTGCCGGCGCTTGGAGTGGAAGAGGTGCCGGTCGAAACCTTCCAGCGATGGGCGGAGCAACAACGCCGCCGTCATCTCCCAAAGATGACAACACGGTACGTCGAAGATACGCCAACGCACGTCGTGCGACTGAAAAAGCATCCCGTCATGCTTCGCGCGATCGATCAGTACGTCGCCGAGCTCACCGACCGCGCCGAAACCGACATTCTTGACGAAGCCAAGCGGGTTGAGGGAGGCGCACGCGTGGCGCGGGTCTGGCACGGAACGGTGGGCGAACCGCTTGGGGTGCGTCTCGACCTCCTCTCGCAATGGGTTCAAAACCGCGAAGACGGCGCAACCGAGGTCCCAGTTGGCGTTCGGCATGCGATCGGACGGATCTGTCAGCGCTGGTCTTCGCGGGCACAGGACATCGTGACGGCATGGGCCGACCTGTTGACGGATCATGGGCGACTGGTCGGGGCGTTTTCCAAATGGGCGCCCGAAGCGCTCACCAAGCGCGAGATCGAGTGGGCGCATTCTTGGTGCAGTCGGAATTCGACGCGTGTGCTGTTGGCCTACGAGGAAGCAATAGAAGACGACGACGACCGCGCGGAGCGAAGCGTTGGTGTCGACGGCGAGCAGCACGACGAACCCCCCATGCTCGATCGCGAGGACGACGCCCTTCTTCTTCGCCTCTATCAGACGTTGCGTGGGCCGCTGTTTGGTCGCCGCGCGCCGCTCGCCTACGAGCACATCTTCGTCGACGAGGCACAGGACATGAGCCCCGTGGAGCTCGCCGTGGTGCTAGACACCTCGACCGAGCAGCAAAGCGTGACGCTCGCCGGTGACATCGCGCAAAAGCTCCACCTCGACAATGGGTTTTCCGATTGGCGCCATGTCCTCGAACAACTGAAACTCGACCACATCGAAATCGAGCCACTCAAATTGAGCTATCGCTCTACGCACGAGATTCTGGAATTCGCAACCGATGTGCTCGGTCCGCTCCGAAATGAGGTGTCTGGCGAGGCGACTCGGTATGGGGCGCCGGTCGAGCTCTTTCACTTTGGCGGAAGCGGTGAGGCGGTTGGGTTCTTGTCGGAGGCACTTCGAAGCCTTATCAGCTCGGAGCCGCTGTCGTCCGTCGCGATCATCGCGCGTTACCCGGAGCAGGCCGACCTCTACTACAAGGGTCTTCGGCACGGAGAGGTTCCAAACCTTCGCCGTGTGGCCGAGCAGGACTTCCCATTCCGTCCTGGCGTCGACGTGACCGATGTGCGTCAGGTCAAGGGTCTCGAATTCGACTACGTGGTCATCGTGGAGTGCAACAACTCGACTTTCCCGGACGACAACGAAACCCGGCACTTGCTGCACATCGCGGCAACCCGTGCGGCCCATCAGCTCTGGGTGTTTTCGACCGGCACCCCCTCCCTTCTCATTCCGGAGTCCCTCATCAAGGCGGCGACCTAGGGCGCCTCCGATAGGGCAATTGATCCCGTCCCACCGCCTCCATTGGTCCCGCCCGACCGCCGCCAGGCTATCGCACCGGACCGCCTTCGGCGGGCAATGGGTCCCACCCCACCGCCCCCACGCTATCGCCTAGGCCTTTGCCCGGAGAGTTGCAGTCTCTGCTCGGGTGTGTAAGATCAAGGACCGAGCGGCGGTTGCGGCCTACACCCGGGGTTCCAAGGTGGAATGAGCAACGGCGCCGGTTGAGTGATTTCTCTCCTGGGGAAGACTCGACACGCGTATCCCCGTGTAGGTCCCACGAGCCGCCACCAACACCATTTCAGCAAATGGCCGAATCTGCGCTCCAAGAAACGGAAGCTGAAGCCCCGCCAACCGAACCGGCGGCGCAAGAGGCACCCACGTGGCGAGAGCCGACGACTATCGTTGCGAAAAAGCTCGCGTCAATGAGCGACCGTGCGATTCAACGCGTCACCGGTGGCAACGCATTTCTGCGCGGACGTCTCTATGCCCGGCGCAAAGCGGTCGACAATCTCGAAGAGGATGAGACCTCCGTAAGCGGAGAGATCTCGGTCCGTACTGCCGACGAGCCGTATCGAACCAAAGCAACCTACGACGACGAAGCCGAAACGTGGGAGTCGAGCTGCACGTGTCCGGGTTGGCGCGGCCCCACCGGCCATTGCAAGCATGTCGCTGCTGTGATGGTCGCATTGCGGGACGAGGTCCGACCGCCACGCGCGAAGCAGCCGCAGCAGCAATCCAAAAAGAAAAAGAAGAAAAGCGAACCGATCCACGTTCCAGGTACGGTGTCGGTGGGCGGCAAGCGTCGCCGCTCGCGTCGCCGGCGGCGTGGGGGCGGCGGAGACTCCACAACTCTCGAGGTCTTGTCGCCACGTGAGCTTCAAGCTGGGCGTGGTGAGTCGCGCGGACCGATGGATGCGTGGCTTCCGCCCGAGGCCTTAGCGCGGCCGCTCGACTTCGAATATCGAATGACGGTACGGCCTGCGTCGATCACGGTGACACCGGTGTTGGCCGGCTCCCGAAGTGCGGTCCCAATCAACGAGGCGCTCAGCGCGTTCAACATGGTCTCGATCGACGAGCGCCCCCTCTTTAGGGCGCTGGCGCGCAATGCCAATCGTGGTCAGGCGACCACAGCCGAGCTTCGCGGCGAGGACGCCGCCGAGGTGTTGGAGATGTTGAGCGATCGTCGCGTGCTCCTCGAGCCCGCGTCGATGGAGCTTCGATTTGCGAACGAAGCATTGAAGCCCAAGATCGAGCTCGACCCCGCCAACGACGACAGCCTTCGGGTGCGGGTGGTGTTTGGTCTCGAGAGCAACGGCCGCCGCTTCGCCTTGTCGAACGGAGCCTGGTTTGAGGGGACTCCTGGGTGGCAGATCGACACGACGGAGGGGGTCGCGCGCCCCGTGAGTGAGCTAGTGACCCCGGCATGGCTCCAGCGGCTCTACAGGTCGCCTGCGATGGTCGAGTCCCTCGAAGCGCTGCCGGCGCTCTTGGGAGAGTACATCCCCCGGATCGCCGCGTCTCTCGGCGCTGAGCTTCCGGACCTCAGCTCGGTTGCCGATCTCGTCGATGCGAAGCCGCACTTCGAGCTGAAGGCCAACGGCGACATCATCGATGCACGAGTCCGGCTTTTGGTTCGCTACGAAGACCAGGAGTTCGAAGTCCCGCCGGATGACTTTCCTTCTCCGCTCGCTTTCCTGCCACCGAAGAACGGCAACTCGAGGCCGCGCGTGGTGCGACGCGATGTCGGCGCCGAGATGGCCGGCGTGCAGGCGCTGATGAGCCAGGGTTTCGAGGTTTCCGAATCGGGCGAGGAGCTCGTGGCCCAGGGCGACGAAGCGCTCAACTTCTGGACGGTGGGGATCGGCGAGCTCCCCGAGGAGTGGGACCGCTTCATCCCGGACGATTTGGTCGACGTGACCATTCGTGACGAGTCAGTCACGCCGCAGATGCGGGTGTCGAGCGGGGTCGATTGGCTCAACCTCGACATGACATTCGAGTCTGGCGGGGCCGTCGTCCGAGAAGACGAGCTACGGGCGTGCCTGGAGCACGGTCGCCGCTTGGTAAGGCTCGAAGATGGCACGTTCGCACCGGTCGACCCCGAAAAGGTCGGAGACGTGCTGACGCGCATGGCGGAGATCTACGCGACGGGCGGCATGAACGACAAGCTCCCGCTCTCGCAGGCAGGTCGCGTTCAAGACCTGCTCAAGCTGGTCGAGAACGCCATGGTGTCTTCGTCGGCAAAGACCCTGTTCTCGAGGATCGAGGACATCGACGAGATCCCGAGCATCCCCAAGCCACGAACACTGAAAGCGACACTCCGACCCTACCAAAAAGAGGGGTTCAACTGGCTTGTGTTCCTGCACGAGATCAACAGCGGCGGGATTCTCGCCGACGACATGGGTCTCGGCAAGACTGTGCAGGCCATCGCCCTGCTGACTTGGGCGAAGGGTAAATACAAGCGCAAGCTCAATTTGGTGGTCGCACCCACTTCGGTCGTTCCGAACTGGGAGCGAGAGATCCACAAGTTCGCGCCGGGCCTGACGACCGTAGTTTGGCAAGGGCCGAATCGCCAACAGCGGAGGGAAGAGCTCGACAAGGCGGACGTGATGATCACCAGCTATGCGCTCCTTCGCCGGGACGAAGAGCTGCTTCACGAGCTCGACCTTCGCTATGTCATCCTCGACGAGGCCCAGCACATCAAGAACCCGATGAGCCACACGGCGCGGGCGGCGAAGAAGATCAAGAGCGAGCGTCGGTTGGCGCTGACAGGCACGCCGATCGAAAACCGGCTGAGCGAGCTTTGGAGCATCTTTGACTTTGTCTCTCCGGGGCTGCTTGGCCAACTCCGAACCTTTGAGGAGCGGATTGCGCGTCCGATCGATCGCGGCGACATGGAAACAGCGCAGCGGCTTCGGGCGACGATCAAGCCGTTTGTCATGCGCCGCGTGAAGCGGGATGTCGCCGAGGATCTCCCCGAAAAGATCGAGCAGGAGATGATCGTCCCGCTCGCCGAAGAACAGGCCAAGCTCTACAAGCAAATCCTTCGACAGGTTCGCAAGAGCGTCCTCAGCGAGGTCGAGAAGCAAGGCGTGAGTCGTGCCCAAATTCAGATTCTCGCGGCGTTGACCAGGCTTCGGCAGGTCGCTTGCGATCCGCGATTGATGAAGCTGCCCGACACCGACTTCACCTCCGCGGAGAGCGGTAAGCTTGCTGCGCTTCGGGAGATTGTCAGCGAGGCGGTCGACGGGGGGCACCGCGTTTTGGTGTTTAGCCAGTTCGTCGAGATGCTAAACCACATCCGCGCCGCGCTCGACGAAGACGATGTCGAGTACGAGTATTTGGATGGTTCGACGAAAAATCGCATCGAACGAGTGGACCGGTTCAACGACGACGACACTGTTCCAGTGTTCCTGATTTCCCTGAAGGCGGGCGGGACGGGGCTCAACCTCACTGGTGCGGACACGGTCGTGCACTTCGACCCCTGGTGGAACCCGGCGGTCGAAGATCAAGCCACCGACCGCGCCCACCGGATCGGGCAACAGAAGAACGTCAACGTGTACAAGCTGATCGCCGAGGGCACCGTCGAGGAGAAGATCCTCGAGTTGTCCGCCAAGAAGCGAGAGCTGGTCTCCAACGTCCTCTCGACCGAAGGGAGCCCTCTCAAGGGCCTCACCAAGGCTGACGTCGAAAACCTCTTTAGCGAATAGTCAGCCCAACATTTTTTCGGCGCGTTCGTTCATCTCTTCCGGGGAGACGTCTTCGATATGGGAGGCAATGCTCCAGCGGTGGCCGAAGGGGTCGAGGAACTGGCCTGCGCGATCGCCATAGAACTGATCCTCGACTGCACGAACCGATTCCGCGCCTGCGGCGATCGCCCGTGCAAAGGCTGCGTCGACGTCATCGACATACACGCCGATCGTCACCGGTGTGCCGCCAACGGACTTCGGGCCAAGCACGCCCATTTCAGGGTACTCGTCCGACAACATGATGAGTCCGTCGCCGATCATGATCTCCGCGTGGCCGATTTTCCCCCCCGGTGCCGGAATCCGCATTCGCTCTGTGGCGCCGAGGACGTTCTTGTAGAAGTCGATCGCCGAAGCGGCGCCATCGACACAAATGTACGGGCTGACGCGCGGGTAGTTGCTGGGGATGGGATTGACCTTTGCCATTGTGCACCTCGGTCCTGAGCTTACGCCCATGCGGGGGCCATGAGGAGAGCTCACAACCCCACATCCCTTCGAAACTGGAGGCACTGTGGGCTGCCTTTTTCGAAGTCCCGACAGGTAGTTCCGCGAATTTCGTAAATGCCGCAGGCATTCGCGCTTGCATCCGTGCCGAGGTGTACGCACGCGCCTTCGTCATCGGTGGCAAAGGCCACCATCCCGAAATGGCCGGGCTGGACGGCCTCGGCCAGGTCGTGCCGGCCGATCTGGCGCCATCGGACCAGGTCTTCGGGCGGGATCAGGAGTCTGCCGTCGGTCCCGGTTCGGCAACATGCGCCGCACGATAGGCAGTCGAGCTCTTCGGTCACTGACCGAGTATGGCTCCGCGGCGGCCAGGTGCACGCGGTGGACTTTGGTCGGCAACCGTGATCTAGTTTCGCTCATGTGGAGATGGTGTCTTGTTGGCGCGCTGCTCTTTGCAGGATGCGAGGGGCGCAAATCCCAAGTCGTGCTTCCCAGTGTCGAACCGAGCGCAGTCGTGGTTTCGTGGGGGATGGTAGGTCGCGACGGGTCGAGAGATACCATGCACATGGAGCTTCGCGGCGACCGCCAGATGGCGATCACGACCAAACGACCCAACGGGAACATGATTCGCGTGGAGCGGGAGCTCAGCAAGGATCAATACGCCGAGCTGATCGACAAGCTCCGCAAGCTCGACTGCTGCTCGCTCGAATCTCGGTTGGAAGGGGCGCCGAGCCCGCGCGAGTCCCAGCCTGAGCTCGGGATTGATTTCGGGGACATCAAGTGCCAGATCGCACTCTGGGACAGCGAGTGGGGCGTTGGCCGCGCACGAGAGTGCGGGTTTGCGGTAGCGCAGGTTCACGGCAGTGGCTTCGTGCCCGACCCCCCCGCCACCGATCCCATGCCTTAGCCGCCTAGCGCCCATTGCGGAGTTGGGTATGCTCGCGCGCGATGCCCAACAAATACTTCTGCGCGCATTGCGACCAAGAGTTCGTTCCCGAAACCGCGGAAGACAAGCCTCGCTGCCCCGCCTGTATGCGGCGCGGGGGGGTTCAACCGGTGAAGACGACCACCGATAGGCCGAGCACCGGGCGCAAACCGTGGCTTGTCTTGGCTTTGATTCTCGTCGCCGTTGGCGTCGGCTATGGCGCGTATCGCACGACCGCTGTGACTCTGGAACAAACTCCGCCGCTCCGACCCTTAAAGGCTCGAGAGCTCTCGGCGTATCTCGAGCGCGATCAGATCAGCGTCGGGAAGCTTGAAGCGATGCTCGTGCTGCCGGCTTCGGACGATTGGCCGTCCGGGGGCGAGGCTTTGGCATCGGCGATTCGCGCCAAGTCAGCACCGTGGTCTCTCGATCATCCCTTGCCTCGCGAGCTCTTCACCGCCGACGAGACTCTGGCCGCGTTGACCGCCAGCGAGGAGCGGGTCCGTCTCTATCCGCTCGAGGCCGCCGCGGCGATGACAGCGCTCCTTCGAGCGCAAGGCATGCGGGCGATGGTCGCTGAGACGTGGGACCTCGGTGAGCAGTCGCCGCCCGATCCATCTGGCCTCTTTGGGTATTTTCTGGTTGCTGTCTACGACGCAGATTCGGAAGCGCCCGGTGCTTTTTTTGATCCATGGGGCGGGCGACGGGATCCCACGCCGGCATCGGTCCGCGTGCTCCGCGACACCGAAGTGATCGCCGCGGGGCTCGGGACCGACGCAGCCCGTCTCGTCGCCAAGTCCGGCGACGGTGGGAAGGCGCTTCCGTTGATAGAGTCGGCATTGTCGCTCGATCCGATCTCGCCCTCGCTGCGCGATGTGCACGGGATGGTTCTACTCGAAACCGGCGGCGTCACCATGGGCGCCAAGGAACTCGAAGCCGCGGTCGAGCTTCGACCCGACGGGCCTCGCCAACTCAATCTCGTCCAGCTCTCCCTCGCGCAGGCCGGTATGCTCGCGATGGCGGGTGAAAGTGCCGCGGCCGATGCGGAGCTCGACGCGGCCAGTCGAACGATCGGTGCGGTGGTCACGCGGTGGCCTCGGTATCCCCGCGCTCATCTCGCTCTCGCGATGTTTCATCTTGGAACTGATGAGCCGGAGCGCGCGCGCGCTGAGCTCGAAATCGCCGAGGATCTCGACCCAACCAGTGCGTCTCTGTGGGCGCTTTGGGGGCAGTACTACCTGTCGCAAGGGGACTATGTGTCTGCGGCTGCGCGGGTGAAGCGAGCGGTCGAGCTCGACCCTGACAACTGGCAACTCCGCCTCCAGGCTGCGCGCACACTGCTTGAGGCTGGTGACAATGAAGGCGCACAGGCGAACGTGAAGGCGGCCCTCGATCAAGTTCCTGCAAAGAAGCAGGCAGAGCTCAAGCAGTATCTTTCTCGCGCTCTCGGCCCAGCGGCGCTCGGCGGTGAACCTCCCTCGGCCTCGCCGACCGGTGCACTAGTCCTTCCGGAGCCGAGTGTAGGGGGGGCGCCTGCCGGTGCCGTGCCCGCAGAAGAGAATCCTGCCCTGATGTTGGGCGACCCGTCAAAGCTCCGCTTGCGGGATCCCGATCAGGACCTTCAACTCGACCTCGACAATTGACGCGTCACCCGGTCGCTGCAGGTCCTTCGATACTGCTCACGCGCAAGAGTTGCTTCCAGAGCGGGTCGCGCCCCTCCGAGGTGATCGAGCTGTACGATGTGACCGGGTGATCAAGCGTGCGTCGGAGGGCAGCCAAGGCCGGCTTTCGTTTGCTCGGAGGAAGCTTGTCGATTTTGGTCGCGACCAGAATGGGAGTGACGTCGATGCTTTCGAGGAACTCGACGAGCTGAGCGTCATCGGGCTCGACGCCACGTCGTATGTCAACGATGACCACGGCGCCCCTAAGGCCGGGACGTTGTTTGAGGAACCCTTCGATCAACGGCCCCCACGACCGGCGCTCGGCCTTGCTGCGTTGCGCGTAGCCGTAGCCAGGAAGGTCCACGAGGTCGAGGTGTGCCTCGGTTTCGTCGGTTCGGAGTCTGACGCGAAAGATGTTGATCGCCCGGGTACAACCAGGTGCACTGCTGGTGCGGACAAGCTTCTTGCGGCGCACCAGGCTGTTGATCAAGCTCGACTTCCCGACGTTGGAACGACCTGCGAACGCGATCTCGGCGAAGATCGGCGGCGGCAGGTGCTCGAGGGAAGTTGCGCCTACGATGAATTCGGCGTCAAGGACGTCCATGTGAGCTCTTTAGCGCCCTTGGCGAATCACGCACGGACGCGTTTGCGCATGGCGGCTCTCAGATCGCCAAGCTCGGGTGCCCGCAGGGCCCGCGCGACGCCAAGATAAGCGAGGGCGCCGACGATCACGGTAGCGGCATAGACGGCAAGATTGCGTGGGGCGTTGCCCCCAAGGCTCCACTCGCCCAATCGTGACATCGAGGCGACCACCGCGCCCATCACACTGCTTGCTACCGCGATCCTGACGAAGCTCCTCCCGACTTCTCGCAAGCCGAGTCGCCCCGATCGACGCCGAAGGAGCCACAGAAGCGCCAGAAGTTGGAGCACCGCCGCCGCGGTCGTTGCAGCAGCCAGCCCGGCGTGTTGCATCGGTCCCATCAAAGCGAAGCTAAGGCCGATGAAAGTCACCAAATTCAGTGCGCTGGCGATCACGGGTGTCCGAGTGTCGTTGTGCGCGTGGAACATCGGGATGATCGTGCGCACCGATGCGACGGCCCAGATCCCTCCCGCCTGCCAAACGAAGGAGCGGACTGTTTCGTGAATCTCGGTCGCCTCGTAGCGACCCCGCCCAAAGAACACGGTAATCGTGGGTTCGGCAAGCACCACGAGCGCCACGCATGCGGGCACCGCAACAAAGAGGGAAAGGCGCAAGGCGTAGCGAAAGAGACGCTTGGCTTCGTCCTCATCGTGATGAGCGACCGCATCGCTCAGAGAGGGAAGGGCGGCCGAAGCGATCGCGAGCGCAAACATGCCCTGCGGGATCTCGGCTATCCGCGCGCCGTAGTACAGATAGCTCACACTGCCGCTAGGCAAGAACGACGCAAACAGTCGAGAGAGTAGAAGATTGAGCTGATAGACGCCGAGGCCTGCCAGTAGTGGTACCATGAGCCGGCCGCACTTCCGAACGTAGGGATCGTCGAAATCGAACTGCGGTGTCACGGCTAGGTCTTCCTTGGAGAGCGCCGGAAGCTGAAAGAGCACCTGGAGGCTGCCGCCGATCAGCGCGCCCAACGCCAACGCGAAAATCCCCGCCCACCCAAATCGTTCTACCATCGGCACCAGAAGAAACGCAGCTGCGATCAAGGCCACGTTCAGAAGCGCAGGAGCAAACGCGGGCGCGGCGAAGCGTTTGCTGGCGTAGAGGGCTGCCATCAGCAGTGCGGAGATGCCCATCAAGAAGATGTAGGGGAACAGCAGCCGGGTGAGCCCGACAGTCGTGTCGAAAAGCGTAGGGTCGCGCTGAAAGCCCCAGGCGTAGAGCTTCACGATCCAAGGTGCGAGCAGGACACCAAGCACGCTCACCACGAGCAAGATGATCGACATCGTGCCGATCAAGTGGCGATAGAATGTCTTTGCGCGCTCCTTGCCCTCCCGTTCGCGGACCTCGGTGAACACCGGGACGAACGCTGCCGAGACCGCTCCCTCGCCGAGGAGCGCACGGAGCGCGTTTGGAATTGTGAAGGCCAACCAAAATGCATCGGTCGCGCCAATGGCGAAGACCGCAGCGACGACGGCGTCGCGCACTGCCCCCAAAATTCGCGAGGTCAACGTGCCCGTGGCCACGAGACCTGCACGGCGCACGATCTCGCCGCTCGAAGTCCTAGGCGGCATGTCGGCCATCGGCGGAAGGATGCGCCGGGGGGGACGATCCCGGCAAGAAAGCCGGGCGGATCAGCTCGTGCTCAAAAGCCCTTGAAGTTGCGCGACTTCCACGGAGTAGCTCGCTCCGCAGTAGTCGCAACTCATGCTCAAGGGTTCGCCGTCCTCGACGAGCTCCTGAATGTCGCTTCGGTCGAGGACGCTGAGAGTTGTCATCACGCGAAGCTGGCTGCATTGGCAACCGAAGCGGATGTCGCTTCTCTGCAGCCAGGTGAAAGGCATGCCCTCGAAGATCTGCTCCACCAGAACCGAAGGCGAGCCGTCCGAATCTTGAAGGCGCTCCCTGATTTCCACGAAGTCCTCGAGGCGTCTGGTCATCGTCTCCATCGCCTCCTCGGCCTCGCTTGCTTCGGGGAGCAGTTGAACGACAAAGCCGCCGGCAGTGGGTCGATCCCCCTCGAGAACGGAACCAAGTGAGATCATCGATACGATTTGCTCCGATAGCTGCATGTAACGCATGAAGGCTTCCGAAAGATTCCCGCTTTCCGGAACTTCAACCACGCCCCGATGGAGGTCGGCGTTTGGGAGGGTCCGCATCATCTCCAGTGTAGCTTTGCTCTTGCGAATATCGGGTGCGGCGCCTTCCGAGCTCGACTGTACCAGCCCGCGGGTCCATCCATCGGGGTGTGAATCGGCAATGAGCTGCCCGGCGTCCTCGACGCGCGCTATGCACTGCACCCTCAGCGAGGGCGCCATGGTCTCTCGGTAGAGAACGGCGGCTGTGACGAGGTCGGCCAGGTCATGGGCGATGCTCCCGGAGAGCTTTTGTGCGGCGACAACCTCACGAACGGTATCGGTCGTCCGAGTGGCGACCACTCGAAAGGCCCCATCGTTGGTCATCGCCCGAAGGACGGTATCGGTTTGTGGCATGTTTTTCCTGAACGGTGTTGGCGATACGTTGCCAAGCGCTACCATTGGGCAGGGAGCAACAAATGACAATCCATCGAATCGTTCTCATTCCTGGCGACGGGATCGGCCCGGAAGTGGCGGGCGCAGTGACCCGGGTGTTGCGTTCTGCCGAGGCGCCGGTCGAATGGGAGGAGCAGCTTGCGGGGGTTGCTGCCCTCGACGCCGTTGGGGAGGTCTTGCCTCAGCAGACCCTAGACGCCGTCAAAGGGCACGGAGTCGCGCTCAAGGGACCGTGCACGACACCCGTAGGTGAAGGGTTTACGTCGGTCAATGTGCAGCTTCGAAAGCGGCTCGAGCTCTACGTCGCCGTGCGACCGATCCGCAATTTGGCAAACGTGACCACCCGATACCAAGGGGTCGACCTGGTGGTTCTGCGTGAGAACACGGAGGGCCTCTACAGCGGGATCGAAAACGAGATAACCGCCGGGGTCGTGACGAGCCTGAAAGTCGCGACCGAACATGCCTCGAGACGCATCGCACGCTGGGGCTTCCAGTACGCGCGCGACCGAGGTCGCAAAAAGATCACCGTCATGCACAAGGCCAATATCATGAAGCTGAGTGACGGCATGTTCCTAAAGTGTGCGAGAGCGGTTCGCGAAGAGTTCGGATACGACGACATCGAGCACGAGGAAATGATCATTGACGCGGGCTGCATGAAATTGGTTCAGGACCCAACACGGTTCGACCTGCTACTTCTCGAGAACCTCTATGGCGACGTGCTGAGCGACCTATGTGCCGGGTTTGTTGGCGGACTCGGGGTCGTTCCGGGCGCGAACATCGGCAACGATTCGGCTGTTTTCGAAGCAGTGCACGGATCGGCGCCCGACATCGCTGGCAAGGGCGTCGCCAATCCGCTCGCCCTCCTCATGTCAGCGGTGATGATGCTCAACCATCTGGCAGACACCCGTGGGGATGCACGTTGCCGCGAGGCCGGGAAACGCATCAAGAGGGCCTACAACCAAGCTCTCGCGGACGACAAAAAAACCCGCGACCTGGGGGGCGACCTCGACACCGACGGATTCGCCTCGGCGGTGATCGCCCGGCTCTGAAGCACTGACGCTGGCACTGACGCTGTCACTGGCACTGACGCTGTCGCTGACACTGTCGCTGACACTGGCACTGGCACTGACACTGACACCGGCACTGACGCTGACACTGACACTGACACTGACGCTGTCGCTGTCACTGACGCTGACACTGACACTGACACTGACACTGACGCTGACACTGACACTGACTCTGACACTGACGCTGACACTGATTCTGACACTGACACTGATTCTGATAGTGACGGCGAGCCGTATGACTATACTTGCGCTTCCAACGATATCTGCGACACGAATTGCTCCGGCTCAGAGTGCCGCCTACTTTGCCGAGACTCCGGGACCTG
>CAJHXN010000393.1_pt1 | contig 22283 bp, 20 predicted proteins | sample 9198401 | NCBI WGS metagenome assembly CAJHXN01 (sample SAMEA7708334, study PRJEB35096) | sediment metagenome | biome: marine neritic benthic zone biome [ENVO:01000025]; feature: sediment [ENVO:00002007]; material: shallow marine sediment [ENVO:03000034] sea grass bed [ENVO_01000059] ... | reverse complement strand
TTCCAGAGTGCGAAGACGGTTTGGTGTTCATGGTGGATTCCAGCAATCAAGGCTATTTCTGGTTCTTCCCATTCGAACGCGGTGGTGAGCGGTGGGCGAATATGGGCTGCGGCTCGTTGTTGTCGAGCGTGAATCCGCGTCGACAATTCGAGCGCTTTGTTCGAAATGAAGTCGTGCAGCACTACATCGGGGCTGGCAAATGCGAGGGTCCGATCAAGGGGGCCCCGCTCAACCTCGCGCTCACCCGTTTCAACCGGATACGGCTGGCACGGAGGCTCGCTGGCGACGGCTATGTTCTTCTAGGCGACGCTGCGGGGCTCGTCCACCCCCACACCGGAGAGGGAATCGCTGCGGCGCTCCACTCGGGAAGGCTTGCTGCAGAGCTCCTCGCCCGCGGTGCGTGCCCGACGACGATCAGCAGAGAATACGAACGCGGGATGCTCGCCTTCGCGCATCAGTGCTATCAGCTGACGAAGACCGCGCTTGCGTTTCACTTGCCGTTTGTTCTACCCAGATCCTTCCGGACTCTGCTCGAGCGCCTACACCGCTGATAGTCAACACGTCATCCACTGCGCCGTTTGCGGGCCAGCTCGCGGATCTCAGAGATCGGCGGCGTGGTGCGAGTGCGGGGCGGTGTAGCACGGGCCTCGCCATACCGATCGTCCCGCAACCTCGTGTTGGCCGCCTGCTTTGCCCGGGAGTATTCGAACTTGGTTTCAGCGAGGTACTCATCGATACGTGCCCGAAGAAGCGCAATCCACGTTCCAGGGAAAGTGAGACCCGCGGCGTAGACCGCCCAATAGAAGCCTCGTGGCCAGGTCACCGGCACTTTGGGTGGCGGGCTCACCGTGCCACGCGATTGTCCGGCCTGTCCCCGCCTGGCCAACATTCTCGACCATCTCGTCAAACGGTTCCCCGTGGGCTGCAAGGCCGTGGGCTTGGGCAGGCCCTTGAGTAGGTTCTTCGCCGTGGAAGCAACCCGACCTTTTATGTTCGCCACCGGTCGCTCGGCCCCAGAGACGAAAGAAACTGTGCTCCCGGCGTACCGCTTGCTGATCTGATGGGCGGCCTCGATCCCCGAGAAAACGGCGCCCTCCATGCACGCGAGGTCGATTTCGTTCTTCACGTAATCCCCGGCCACAAAGAGGTTGTCGATCGCGCTATTGGTGCGCGGTCGGTTTGCCCAGGAGCCAACCGTGTTGATGTAAAGCGGCGCGTCGGTATTGCGATTGAGGATTGACTTCGTGATCTGCGAAGGGTCGAGCCTGGGGATGTATTCCTCGATCTCTTCGATCAGCAGCTGGATCGCCACCTTATCGGCCACCTCTCTCAACGGTGAGAAATTGCTCGCAATGAAGCTCAGATACGTTCCCTTCCCTGTCATCTCATCCCATTGTGAGTTGTCGATGAAACTCAGCCCGTAGTGCGAGCCCGTCAGAAAGATATGCCACGACCGCTGGTTCCCCTTCTCCGTTTTCAAACCGAGGTCGTCCGCCGTCTGATCCGTAAAAAGATGAAGAGCGCTCATCGGCTCGGTTTCGATGTGCTCGATGTTCCCGAGCTCGGGGTCAGCCTTGTAGACGTCGTCGTCGATGAGTTTGCGGGTGGCCTCAAGAGGCGTTGCTAAGACGTAGGTGTCTGCTCGCAATTCATCTTCAGCACCAGCCCCGTTCGTTTGCTTCACCCGGACACCGTCGATCACGGGTTTGCTCACACCATCGATTTCGGCGACACCGACCTCCAGCTTGATCACCTCGGTGTCAGGGTGAATCGTGACTCCGGCTCGCTTCGCACTCTCTTCAAGCGGTGTGATGAACCAGGTTTGCAGGTTACCTGGCAGGATCGACACGAAGGGATTGCTCTGTGCGATCCAGTAGCCGGCGACCTTCTTGGCCGTCATCGTGCTCATTTCGTATGCAGGGATTGCGGAGCCCTTGAGCATATTCTCTTGATTGATCCTAGCGATAGCTTCGGTTGCGTAAAACCGATCCCGGATGAAGCCGATCTGACTGATCCTGTCGAGCATGCTGCTGCGGTTGAGCGACGTGCGAAGCATATCGATCACCGAAAAGACATAAAGGCCTTGGAAGTACCACGGCATGAAGTTGTCGAAGATGTTGTGAAAGATCGCCTCCGCATCTTTCGGCCCGTACATCTTCACGTACTCACCGCCCGGTCTAAGGTAGTAGAAACCGTCGAGGTCGAGGAGCTGGAGCTCGTCTGGGCACGTCGTTGGTTTTTCAGCCATCGGTAGGTCGGCAACTTCTTGGTTGATCTCTTCGAGTAGGCCCCGGATGTTCTCGTACCATCTTGGGAAGACGTGGTAGCCGTGTTCGATCGGTACTGGCTCACCACGCTTCAAAGCTGCGGCCTTGCCACCCACGTAGCTCTGCTTTTCGAACAACCTGACCTCCCAGCCAGCCCTTGCAAGATTGCGAGCCGCAACCAGTCCAGCCAAACCTCCGCCCATCACGATGCAGGTTTGCTTGTCAGTCATGTTCCTGACGCTACCAGAAACAGCTCGCCCTGAGCTCCGGAGAAGGCAAGCAGGGAAACAATTACGTATGTCGCAAGATCCTCACGCCTGGTTTGGTGTCACCGCAAAGCACAGGGTTCAAACGCGGAACAAGTACGTATGGCTCTGCAATATATACGTACAAAACCGGAACAATTGCGTATAGATATCCGCTTCGATTCCGGAGTATCAAGACGGCATGCGCTCAACGCGCCCAAAGGAGGAATCATCATGAAGCGGTCAACCACTGTGACGTTTGCGTGGCTTGGTGCTCTCCTCAGCCTCGCCGCCCTCAGTCTCGCCTCTGCCTGCGGAGATGTGGAAACTTTCAACTTCCGTACGGGTCCCATCGACCCCGCTGAGCATCTCACCGACTTGGACGGAGCCCTCATCCAATTGGTTCGTGTGACCGAACCGTGTGACTCGGGGGATGCGGACGCGCTGTTCGCATTGATCAGTGACGCGATGGAGTTTTCGGGTGAGCGAATGAAAGGGCTTCAGCCTTCGTGCTCGGATAGCCCTGAAGTTGCCGTGAGCATCGATCTTCAGGCACGAAGCATCATCTACGACTTCTCGAGTGTCGCGAGCCCCGGCGTTTTCGCTCCGGCGGACTTCAACGGATATGTGTTCACTTGCGGCCCAATGACACCCGAACTGCGGGGCGCGACGGTGGACCGCACCGTCACCACCCTCGACCTTGACGACGCGGACCTCGGCGTCGACGGTCATATCCTGATGGTCGATTTCCAAAACCTGTCCTTTGACGAGAGCGACTTCGTGAAGATCGACTTGGCTGTCGCCGAGCCGAGCACCCCTTGAAGGTGGCGAAGCGCCCGAAAACGAAGGCCTTGCGAAGGCCCGAGCATTGCCCTGGCCTCGGCGCATTCTTTGCGCGTCACTGCGTTACCGATGTTCTGATACTTTCGGTTACAGGTGACACGTATGACGCGGCGCAAAAAAACCGACGCGATTGTAGCGAGCTCCGAAGTTGCGGGAAAGCTCGGTCGACTTCTCCAGACCGAGGTCGAGCTCGAAGCGATGCTCGACGAGGCGCGGCAGCAAGCAAAGCAAATCGTCGAAACCGCCCAGCAAGAGGCTGATGCGCAGATTCACGCGTTCGAAGCGCATCTCGAGAGCGAACACCAGCAACTCCGTGAACGAATCGAGCAGGAGCGAGACCAAACGATCGCCTCGATCCGCCATGAAGCAGAGCTCGAAACCCGCCGACTCGCAGACCTGAATGACGATCGGCTTCGCCGGATTGCCCAAGACGTCGTCGATGTCCTTCTGACGCGCTCCGCCGGAGGGGAGCTTCCTTGATTCTAGACATGGCTCGAGTTCGGGTGCTAGGCCCCAAGGACGAGCTCCAACCCGTGCTCGAACGGATTCAAGATCTCGGATTGGTGCATTTCGTCGAATCCCAAGAGAGCGGCGCCCTCAGGCAGCTCGTGCGGACGCCGCAGCAAGAGCGACACCTCCGGAACGTGCGTCAAGTTGCCGAAGACGCAGACACGGCGATCCGCTTGCTCGGTGAGGCGCCGACGCCCTCAAGGCGAGCAGCCGAGTCGCTCACCTTGCCCCGAGCGGCATTGATCGCCGGACGCACCCGACGAGCCCTAGAAGCGCTCGAGGACCGTCGACAACAGCTCGAGGAAGAGCGGTCTCTCATCCTCAAGTTCCAACCGTTCTTTTCGACGTTCGACAAGATCGCCCTATCGGGGATCGACTTGGACGGAATTCGCATCTTCTACTTGGTTCTTCGGGCGAGTGGGGAACAGGAGCTCCTTCGAGTGCGCGCGGCGCTCCGAACCGCTCTCGGAGACGCTTTCGAGCTCTTCAGCCAACCTTCCGCATCCGGTGAATCGGCCATGGTTCTCGCGGTTTCAACTGCCGACGCAACGCGGGCCGAAGCACTTCTAAACGAAGCTGGCGTACAGCCGCTCCCCCTTCCCGACGAGTTCAAGGAAGGGGGCAGCACCCATACGATCCAACGCATGCGGGCACGACTCAAGGAGCTGCCTCAGGACTTGGCGAAGGTCGAAACGGAACGAGACCGCATCGCCAACGAGCGCGGAAGAGACCTCGCTCGCATCCAAGCAAGTCTTCACGATCACCTGGCGACCATCACGACGATGGAGAAGGCCGTCGTCACGCCCCGAGCCTTCGTGTTCGAAGGCTGGATCCCAAGCGCCGCCCGGGGGGACTTGGAGCGACGATTGAAAAGATCTTTCGGCGACAAGGTCGAAGTCGAAACGATTTCCAAAGAGGATTGGGAGGGAGAGATGGCCCCGGTGGTTCTGAAGAATCCGCGCCTATTTCGACCGTTCGAAGCCATCACTCGAATGATGCCTCTGCCTCAGTACGGAAGCGTCGACCCCACCCCGTTTGTTGCGGTCTTTTTCCCGATGTTCTTTGGCATTGCGCTTGGAGACATCGGCTATGGCGCACTGCTCGCCGCGGTGTCGCTCGTGCTCAGGTTTCGCTCGAGGCCGGATACGAAGCGCCGAGCGATCTCCGAAATCGGCCTAGCGTGTGCTTTGTTCTCCATCGTTTTCGGATTCTTGTATGGGGAGCTGTTCGGAGACCTCGGGCATCGACTGGGGTTGCACCCGATCCTTTTTAGTCGTGAGGAGACCGTGATCCCATTCCTGGGGCTCGCCCTGGCGCTCGGTTTGGTCCACATCGTGATCGGGCTTTGCCTTGGAGCCGTGAACCGGTTTCGAGGCAGCAAGCGACACGCCATCGGACGCGCCATGGCAGCGGTCATGGTCGTGCTCGTCGCACTCGCTCTGATGGCGGCATTTGAAATGCTCCCAGCGCGTTTCTTCACGCCACTGGTCATCACCCTATTGGTGCTGTTTCCCATCTTGATCGTGGCCGAGGGGGTTCTGGCACCAATCGAGCTCGTATCGACGATCGGAAACGTGCTCTCCTACGCCCGTATCATGGCAGTCGGCACCGCATCCGTCATGATGGCGGTCGTGGCCAACAGAATGACAGGTGCCTTCGGTCCCGTCCTCGTTGGACTGTTGTTTGCGCTTCTGTTTCACCTCATCAACTTCGTTCTCGGGGTCTTCAGCCCGACAATTCACATGCTTCGGCTCCACTACGTGGAGTTCTTCGGCAAGTTCTTCAGCCCGGGCGGGGTCGAGTACCGGCCCTTTCGTCATTGGTCGCCGCGCGAAGACGCGGTTTAAAAGGAGAGAGGAGCAAACGAATGGAAGGGTCATGGCTCTATTATTTGAGTGCGGCATTGGCGGTGGGCATCCCTGCCCTTGCGACTGGATGGGCTCAATCACGCATCGGCCCTGCGGCCGCGGCAACGTTGGCGGAGAAACCGGAGCTGACCGTGACGGTGGTGTTGTTGATCGCCATTCCAGAGACGGTCGCCATTCTCGGATTCGTCGTCTCAGTGCTGATCTTGCTCCAGGGAGGCGGCTGACGGAGACATGGACGAGTCCGACCTGATCATCGAGCTTCGCAGGAACGCCGAGGCGACGGCTGCACGCATCCGTGAGTCTGCGCAACTCGAGGCGGAGCAACTTCGACTCGAAACCGAACGGCAAATCGAAAGCAGGCGCGCCGCCTCCCTTCGAGAAGAGGAAGAGGATTATCGCCTCGAAGCGCGCTCGGAGATCGCCGCGGAACGACATGCTTCCATGCGGTCGGTGCTTCAGGCGAGAGCTCAATTGATCGAACGAGTCTTGGAATTGGCGGCGTCGATGCTCCCCGACGCGTGCGAGAGCGAAACATACCGGTCGACCCTCGCAGCACAGCTTGGGGAGTCGATGCGGTTCATAGACGACGAGGGCGCCCGCGTCCTTTGCTCACAGGAGCTCGTCCCGGCACTACGGGAGGCTGCGAAGGCCTATGCCTCCGCCACGGTGGAGCCCGACGCCGATACGCGAAATGGGTTCGTGGTCGTCAACGCCAACGGCTCCGTCGCGGTCGACAAGCAACTAGACACAGAGCTTCGACGAATGAGACCAACATTGGCGATCGAAATTCACGATCGTGTCCAAGAGCGTTGAACCATGGCTGCCTTTTTCGGCGACATCAACACACGCGCCCGAGGACTGCGCACCCATCTTTTGCCGCCAAGCACCCTCGACAAGCTCGCCCGCGCTCCGAGCTTGTTTGCCCTGCAGCGTGATCTCAGCGTGCTCGGTTTCGTACGCCCGGACGCCCCTGCAACCACAGCAGCAATGGAACAGGCCGTCCGTCGACACGCAGCCGCGCAAGTCGCGCTTCTGAGTCGATGGAGCGAAGGAGCGAGGCGAACAGCTCTGGCCGTTGTCTTCGAGGACGAGGACCGGCGCTCCATCCAAGCGGTCGTGCGAGGCGCCCAGCAAGGTGCTGCGGCAGACGCGCGTCTGGCGGGGTTGGTTCCGACGACCAACCTGCCCGAAAGGGCACTTCAAGCCTTGGCCGCACAGCCTACGGTCAAAGAGGTCGTTCACCTTCTAGGATGGTGGCAGCATCCGCTTGCGCCGCCCCTGCTCGAACCCGCAAGCAAACCCAATCCCTCGCTCTTTCGTATCGAGGTGGCGCTGCATCGCGCGTTCGCCCGTCGCGCGCTGCAATTGTCGAAGAAAGCAGACCAGCACCTTGTCGCGTACGTGGCGCAAATCATCGACATCATGAACGCGTGGTCCGTTGTGCTGCATTTCGACGAGCAGGACCCTGCGATCGCCGATCTGACCTTTGTCGAGGGCGGCAGCGCGCTCCTTCGAGGCGATTTCGAGCACCTGATGAGCCTCCGCCGCCTCGGCGACATCGTGGACCTGCTAACGCGCCAGTTTCGGGGGTCGCCCCTATCTAGTGCTTTTCAGAGGGGGTTAGAGGATCTTCCCGAGCTCGAGGCCACGATTCTCCGCGCGCAGATCGATCAACAGAACAGGGCGATGCGCATCGACCCAAGCGGCACCGCCCCTATCATTGGCTACATCCTCGAGCTCCGAGCGCAGGTGATGACCTTGAGACGAATCGTGTGGGGAATCGCGCTCCGCGCGCCTTCTGGCATGCTTTTCCCAGGACTGGAGACCGCATGACGGAAGGGCGCTTGGCCGTCATCACGACCCCGCAGTCGAGTGCCGGCTTCGCGCTGACGGGTGTCTCTGTCTTCCCAGAGGCCAACGGCGTAAGCGCAGCCCGTCGGATCGAGCTTCTGATCACGAAGTCCGAAGCAAGCGTCGTGATGATCGAAGATGCCCTCTACGAGGACCTGCCCGAGGATCTGCGCCGCGTGCTGCGCTACAAGACAACCCCTGTGGTCATCCCCATTCCTGGTCCAAACTGGGGAGCTGAGTCCACAGCGCATGACTACATCGTCGACATTCTGCGACGAGCGATCGGCTATCGGGTGAGGCTGCAGTGACTGACGCTCGCATCATTCGAGTTGCAGGGGCCATCGCAGAGGCCAGCCCTTTGGGCAATGTCGCGTTGTACGAGCTCGTCAAGGTGGGGGAACGCAAACTGCTTGGAGAGGTGATCCGGCTGGAGGGCCAAGTCGCCACGATCCAGGTGTTCGAGGAGACGTCGGGCCTTGGACTCGATGAGCCGGTCCGACCGACCGGTGGATCATTGATGACAGAGCTCGGGCCGGGGTTGCTAGGGTCGATCCTCGACGGAGTCGGCCGACCGCTTCACGCGATCGCCGATGGCGCGGGCGACTTCATCGCACCGGGAATGTCGTTGCCTCCCCTCGACCGGGGTGCGCGTTGGGCCTTCTCGCCGACGGTTTCTCCGGGCGCCGAAGTCGTCCAAGGAGATGTCCTCGGGACGGTCGAGGAGTGTCCGGGGCTCATGCATCAGATCCTGGTACCACCGGGCACGCAAGGCCGAGTGACACGGATCGAGGCCGGCACGTACACGATCGAGGAACCGATCGGCGTACTCGAGGACGGAACTCCGCTTCGACTTGCTCACACGTGGCCGATCCGCCGGAGACGTCCGATGGCGCATCGCCTCGCTGGCGACCGCCCTTTCATCACCGGGCAGCGGGTTTTCGATTTCTTGTTTCCCGTCGCCGAGGGCGGATCGGTTGCGGTGCCGGGAGGGTTTGGGACTGGCAAGACCGTCATCGAGCAATCCCTCGCCAAGTTCGCGAAGGCCGATATCATGGTCTACGTCGGATGCGGCGAGCGAGGAAACGAAATGGCTGAAGTGCTTCATGACTTTGGCCGTCTCACCGACCCGCAAACCGGACGACCGATCATGGATCGGACGGTCCTGATCGTGAACACCTCGAACATGCCGGTCGCTGCCAGGGACGCGTCGGTCTACCTCGGAATGACGATCGCCGAGTACTACCGGGACATGGGCTATCACGTCGCTGTTCTGGCGGATTCGCTTTCACGCTGGGCCGAGGCGCTGCGAGAGATCGCGGCGAGATTGCAAGAGATGCCGGGCGAAGAGGGCTATCCCACCTATCTGGCAAATCGCATGAGCCGACTTTACGAGCGGGCCGGCCGAGTGGAGGCTTTGGGTTCGCCGAGCCGCACCGGAGCGGTGACGTTTATCAGCGCCGTGTCTCCCCCCGGCGGAGATTTCGCCGAACCGGTCACCCAAGCGTCGCTTCGCGTTGTGGGTGCGCTCTGGGCGCTCGATGCAGGCCTCGCACATCAACGTCAGTTCCCCGCGGTGGACTGGGACACGAGCTATAGCCTTTACGTCGAGACGACCTCGGACTGGTTCTCGACAGAAGGAAGCGCGCAGTGGTCGGAGCTTCGGTCGCGGACGATGCAACTGCTGCAGCGAGACCGTGAGCTGCGGGAAATCGCCGGCTTGGTCGGTGTGGACGCCCTTGCCGACGACGATCGCTTGGTCCTCGAGGGCGCGCGTATCGCACGAGAATTCCTAATCGGCCAAAATGCGTTTCACGAACATGATGCGTTTTCGCCCGTCGCCAAGACGCATTCGTTGGCCAAGCTCCTGTGGGACTTCATGACCCAGGGAGGCTCGATCCTGAAAGATGACACCGGTTTCGAAAAGCTCGACTTGGCCGCGGTACGCCTGGCTTTCGGAGCGGTAAAAACCGCGGCACCCGAAGACCTGGACGCAATGGTCTCGAGGGCGGCCGATGCCGTCGCGAATCTGGGGGGAACATGAAGCCGCGCTCGCCGACGGCGCGGACATACTCAGGGGCGGCCTCGGCCGCGGGGCCCCTTCTCTTCGTTCACTCGACCCTTCACGCTCAACTCGGCGAGTGGGTCCAGATCGAAATCGAGGGTCAGCCGGAGCGCCGAGGCCAAGTGATCGACGTGGGCATCGAAGTCACCGTGGTCCAGGTCTTCGAGGACACGCTGGGGTTGAGGCCCGCCGACGCGAAGATCACGCTCACGGGAGAGACCGCAACGACGACGGTGGGCAAGGACCTTCTCGGCCGCGCACTCAGTGGAACCGGGACGCCTCTCGATCAACTGCCAACTCCCATCGGTGAGGCGCGGAGGCCGATCTGGGGCGCGCCGATCAATCCGGTCAGGCGCCGGCACCCTTCGGACTTCATCGAAACCGGAGTCTCGGCCATCGACGGCATGAACACCCTCGTCCGCGGTCAAAAGCTCCCGGTTTTTTCCGCTCCAGGCCTACCGGGAATCGAGCTCGCGGCCGACATCGTCGAGAACGCTCGGCCTGCGCGGGGTGAGCCTTTTGCGGTGGTGTTTGCTGCGATTGGGATCACCGAACGCGAAACCCAAGCGTTCGTCTCTCGATTTCAAGAGAGCGAAGTCATGCAGCGCACGGTCCTCTACCTCAACCAAGCCAGCGACCCAACCATCGAAAGATTGCTCACACCCCGAGTCGCGTTGACCGCTGCCGAACATTTGGCGTTCGTGCATGGGTTTCATGTGCTCGTTGTCATCGCCGACATCACGCACTACGCCGAGGCGCTGCGTGAAGTGGCCGCCGCGCGAGAAGAAATACCGGGCCGCCGGGGCTACCCAGGTTACATGTACACGGACCTGGCATCGCTCTTCGAGCGCGCGGGCGTTCTCGAAAAAGGTGGGGGCTCGGTGACGCAGCTCCCCGTGGTTACCCTGCCCGACGGAGACATGACCCACCCCATTCCCGACTTGACCGGCTACATCACCGAGGGACAAATCGTATTGAGCCGCGAGCTCCATCAAAGAGGCATCTATCCTCCGGTCGATGTCTTGCCCTCGCTGTCACGACTGATGAATGCCGGAATTGGAGACGGCCGCACGGTTGCAGAGCATCGGGAATGGGCCAACCAACTCTATGCGATCTACGCCAGGGGCCGGGAAGCCAAGTTGATGGCGGCCATCGTCGGTACCGAGGGACTCGCTTCGGAAGACCAGCATGCTCTTGAGTTCACAGACTTGTTCGAGCAACAACTGATTCACCAGGGCCGCAAACGTCGATCCCTTGCGCGCACCATCGAAGTCGGCTGGTCACTACTCGAGACCTTGCCACGCGATGAGTTGACGCGAATGAGCGAGACGACCTGGCAGGCTCATTCGGCGGATAAACGAAACGAAGAGGAGGCCAAGTGACCGTCCGAAGCGTAGCCCCCACCCGATCAGGCCTCGTGCGAGCCAGCGCCAGACTTGGGCGCGTTCAAAAAGGGCGTGAGTTGCTCAATCGGAAGCGTGAGGCCCTGATCAGCGAGTTGTTTCGCAGTGCCCGGCCGGCGCTAGACGCCCGCAAGCGGGTCGAAGACCGGGCAAACCAAGCATACGGCGCGCTCCTTCATGCGCTGGCTGCGCGCGGCGAGGCAGCCCTCCAAGCCTACGCTTGGCCGAAGCGTGAGATCATCCTCGAGCTCGAAGAGAGGCAAATCTGGGGGATACCCGTACCGTCGATCATCTCTCACAGCCCGATCCGTCGCACCCTGGGCGGACGCGAAACGACCGCGGCCAGCGTGGGGCCGGCAGCAGCACGGACGGCGGCCGAGTTCGAGCAGCTGATCGAGCTCGTCTTGGAGTCACTCCCCAAAGAACAGTTGGTTCGACGGCTCGGCGTCGCGCTCAGCAAAGCGACCCGGCAGGTGAACACCCTGCAGCTTCGGGTCGAGCCAGCCTTGACCGCCGAGCTACACGCGCTCCGGGGAATGCTCGAAGAACGGGAGCGTGATGAGCGTTCGCGACTCCGTCACGTCCTGAGGCGGATGAAGGCCACCTCAGTCACGGTATCGGACCGCCACTAGCGCGCCCAAGGCGACCTTGGCGCTCGACTTTTCGTAGCCGTAGCGGGAGGTCAACACCTTGAGGGCCTGCTGGGCGCCCTCCCGAACATCAGACTCCAACGTGTCGTCCTCTTCGAGGAGCGCGACGACAGCCCGTCCAATGTCCCCGATCTGGCCTCGACGCTCGTCGAAGTAAGCTTGCCGCAGTTGCTCGAGGTACCTCGGAAAAAGGCGTTCGTAGTCGACGTCCCGATCGGGATGATCGATTGCCCAGGCGGCGATGGCGCCCAGCAGGTCGTTTCGGAACCCCGCAGAGTTGTCGACGTCAAGCGTGTCTTCAACTCTCTTCATCAGCTCGAGGTCAGGGTCTTCATCCTGACCGGTGACCGGGTTGTGCACCCGCTCCTGCTTCACCGAATGTGAGACATGCGTCACGTACCGATCGAAGAGCCCAAGGTGACTGTGCTCATCGATCAGACCGCTGGCGGTGCGCAGCTCACCTTCGACGATGTCCAGCCAACGCTCACGAACTGCGTCCACGAAAGCCCGATGGTCGCGGTAGGGACCGTCGGTTTGGTCTTTTAGGAACTCGTAGTCGTCCCGCTCGCAGAATTCCTCGAGCCGGCTCAAAAAGACCACCGGCGAAACGCAAGCGTCGGTGTCGTCCGACGCCGCATCGAGGAGAAGCATTCGGATCTCGCGCGGCGACGCTCCGCTCAACCCCTCGTATTCCGACGCAGTGGCCCCCTCGAGCGCGATTTCAGCAACGCCCCCTCTGAGGACTTTGGCTTGATCCGCTTCGAAGCGTGCCGGGACGGTCCCGTCTGCAAGAAGGTCAGCCTTTTCCATCGGCGATAGCGATGCAGCGATCGTTCCAAGGTCGCTATCTGTGAAACGCTCCGCACTAGGGCGTTGAAGCCGGGTGAGGATGGCCCATAGCGCCGCCACATACGTGGTGTGCGGCGCGACGTGTCGCGGTATCTGCGGGACGATCTGTCCGTCGTAGATCTCTTGTTCGCAATGCACGTCCAGCAGGTACGACATGCGGATGCGCACGATTCGCCCGCGAAACGAGTTGTACTCCGGGTGCTGTCGAAACGCGCCCAGGTGAAGCTCATTCGAGCTCGCCAACATCACCGCGTTGATCGGCAGATTCGACATCGTCAGCGAGACCTCGCCATTCTCGATCGCGAGAAGGAGGTATTTCCATGCGTCCAACGGCCGTTTCAGCAGATCGCTGTACTCGACGATGCCACCCGAAGCGTCCACCAGCTCACCAAATGGCTCGAAAAGGGTGAGGGCGCTCAGCGACGCTGGAAGCGATTCGATCGAACGGTCGGCTGTGATCTGACGCTCCGATGCATCGACCGACATTTGGGGCCCGATGGTGACCGCCCCGACCCGGTACCGCCGTGAAATGTAGAACCTCTCGACTTGGATGTGGGCCAAGACACGATCGAGATCCCCTCGATACGCTGTCAGCAAGGCCTGGAAGATCTGCTGGTTCTTGCGGGCGAGCTGGCTCGTCCATACCCAGTCGGGGGCCGCTTCAGAAACCCCAGCTGCCGCGTAGGCATCGGCGATCGAGCGTTGCCGGACGTCGCGCGGCAACAGCAGCAGCGGATGCTCACGGACCGAGCTCTGGAGCTTGGCGATGATTCGCTCTTCGGGCAGATGCGCGAATGTGTCCCCTTGGCCGAGTTCGTCCGACGACGTACTGAAGCCAATGCCGGCTCCTTCTCGCGTCCTCGGGAAGATCCACGAAAACCGATACAGCGCCCCGTCATCGGTATCCGAATACGCTTCGAGGCCCCGCATCAAGCACGCGGCAAACGTCGACTTCGCGCTCCCATTGGGGCCGTGCAAGAGGACCAGCCTGTTCGCACGCCCTTCCCGCTCAAACCCGTCGAGGACACGGTAAAACGCTTCCTGGGTCGCCTCGTGGCCGGCCAATCGGTCGCGCATCTTGAGCTCGGCCTGGTGTCCGCTGTTCTCGGTGCCGAAATCCAGATCAAAGACCTTCCAGCGCTTCACTACGCCGGTGGGGCGTTCGACTTGATAGGCCCCAAAGAAGTCCATGCAGTCTTTGAGGTAGCGCGCTGCGTCGCGTGTGTATCGACGAGGGTGTTGCTGAACGAGCTCTAAGTATTCGGCGAAGGAGAGCACTCTCTTTTGAGCCTCGAACCGCGCTTTGACCTCTTCGCGAATCGTCTCCAACTGAGCCTTAGGACCCCCCCCGCTCATCTCATTCCACCTTGACCTGCATCGCGACCGTCCGGTTCTCGAGCACGCAGTTCTCGTCGGTGCACATCGCGAACGAAACGTCGCACTTCACCTCGTGGTCGCCGGCTTCAGTGGGTTGCAGCGCTGCCACGAACCGAACCTTGTCCTCGTTGAACTCTTTGGCGTCGTCTTTGAGAAGCTCTCGCTGTTGAAGCCCAGCCCCCGGGCCTGCCTCGATCTCCACTCGGATCGGGTAGTCCTGATTGACGTGCCACTCCCCGCGGCCTTCGATCTCGATCTCGACCCCGCCCCGCTTGCCAACCTCGTACTCGGATCGAGTCGACCCGACTTCGAGGACAAAGGAGCTGGTCTCAAGGCGAGGGGTCGCGGGCTCGTTTGGCTTCGCAGTCGCCGCGTGATCGGCGTGATCGGCGTGATCGTGATGTTCGTGAGCCTTCGGAGTCGGCGCCTTGCTTTCGCAACCGTAGAGCGCAACGGGTCCAACGAAGACCCAGACGATCGACAACAACAGAGGCCATTTGCGCATTTGCGTCACCTTTCTCGTAGTGTACGACGCGGGCTTAGGTTACGTCGAACTCTCGGGTCATGGGCCGCGAACCTCCACCTCGGTTCGGTCATCCCGGGAGAGCGTACTCAAGAAAAACGCGACTTTGTCCCGGACCGCGGGGGAGTCGGGCGACAGGTGCCACCGAGGCACCGGTCGATCGAATTCGGGGTCGTACTCCCATTTGATGAACGCGATAAAGGGATCGCGAAGGAGGCGGTCCTCGTTGACCCGCACGCTTTGAAAGCCAGGGTCGCCATCGTGCACGCGAAGAAGGAGCTCGCGAACGGACTGGCCCTTCAGCCGGTCGCCGACTCTCGCTGTGAGCCGATAGCTCGCCCCTCGACGGTCTTCATCTGAGCTCAGCGATTCGATCTTGACGCCCGCAATGACGTCTGCTCGTGTCACTCGGCGTTCGAACTCACCGCGCCATTCGCTTTCGACGATCACGGGCTTGTCCACCAAGTCCACCGCGTTGTCGAACAAGAGCTGGTCCTCGGCAGCGAACTCAACGGTCGGCACCGACGATGAGCCCCTCGCGCACCCTAGCAGCGCGCACACAACCCCCATAGCGAGGACACGCATGGCTTTGACCCTAGCACGCCCGAACGGAGGCGAGCGCCGCAGCGTCGAGAGGAGCCCCCCAAAGCGTGGTCAGATCGTCTGGGAACGGTGCGTGCAGTGTCAACCAGGCGCCTGTGCTCGGGTGTTCGAACGTGAGCGCATAGGCGTGGAGGGCTTGCCGATGGTGGCCGAGGCGTCGGCAAAGCGCGTCGGTCATGCCGGTGTCGATGTACTCATGGAAGGCCTCGGCGCCTTCGGGGCCGTAGAGTTTGTCCCCGATGATCGGAAACCCAAGCGCGCTCAGGTGGACCCGTAGTTGATGCTGGCGGCCACTCTCAGGCGACAGCGCAACGAGGGTAGCGTCATCACTGCGCGCCAAAACCCGAAAACGGGTTACGGACGGATACCCCTCGCCGGACGGCGTGACCTCCATCAAAATGTGAAGCCCTTCTTTGGCTTGGTCGAGCGGAAGCTCGATGCAACCTTCGTCTTCTGGGATGACCCCACGGACGATCGCCAAGTAGCGCTTGTTCACCTTCCGCTTCTCAAAAGCATCCTTGAGCTCTCGCTCAGCATCAGGAGTTCGCCCACAAAGCAAGAGGCCGCTCGTCTCCCGATCGAGCCGATGGGCGATTTGCGGCGGGTCTTCTCCGAAGCGCTCGCGCAACAAAAAGGTCAGCGTGTTCTTGTGATAGGTCGCGGATGGATGGACCGGAAGTCCGGAGGGTTTGTCGACGGCCAAAATCGCGGAGTCCTCATAGAGAACGTCGAAGAACAGCGGCACATGAGGCTCTTCAAAGTGGGGTCGGACGAGGAGCACCGTCTCGCCGGTTCTCACGCGCTCGCTTGGGCGTCGGCGTGTGCCATCTGGTCGATAGGCGCAAGAGCGCACGATCTCCTGGGCGCGGGTTCGCGACAGCCGCGGGATCCGGGACTGCACGAAACGGTCGAGGCGCTGGCCTGCGTGCTCGGGCGCCACCGGGAAAGCAAGGAGGATCGAGGACGGATCGCAGCCGGGCGGGAGCGCGACCTCGGGACGTCTTCTACGCGGCCTTGACAACCTTACCCGAGCGAATGCACCGCGTGCAGGCAAAGACCTTGCGCACCTGGCCGCCGATGACTGCACGCACTGCCTGCAAATTCGGCTTTTGCCACTTCCTCGTCTTGATGTTGGAGTGGCTCACCTTGTGGGCTTTGTGACGGCCTTTGCCGCAGTAGTCGCATGTCTTGGCCATGGCTGCTCTCGAAGGGCGAGCGGCGATGTAGCATCGCTCCGCAAGCGTCGCAACAATCCGCCCTCGCGCGCCAATGAAAACGACGATAGAACCGTAGGGAATGCGGGTGGCGGGAGCGATCACTGGATTGTTGGTGCTCGGAACATTCGTGATTCCAGGTACTTATTCACCAAATGGAAAGCCGCCATCACTTTACGCCGCGGCGGGCCGAGGTGGCGTGGGGGCACCTGAGGTGCTTGCTGGATCGGCGACGATCGCGGGACGGGTCTTTGGGCCTGCCGGCGAGCCCCTGCCCGGCGCTGAGGTTTCTCTTGCCGGAAGCGGCTTTTGGCCGGCGCGGTCGATTCGAAGCGGAGCGGACGGACGCTTTCACTGGCCCGACATCCCGGCAGGTATCTACGAGCTGCGGGCGACTCATGGACCGCTCGGATCGTCCCCCGTCGAAGGGCTGATCCTCGACCCAGGTGCGCGGCGCGCTTTTGGGATCCACCTCGCCGAGGGATGGGCGCTTACCGGACAGGTGATCGACGCTGAGACCGGTCGTCCAATCCCCGCGGCGAGCATCACTTTAGCGACCGGGATCTTAGGTGTGCACTCGCGTTCGGGGCAAAGCGACGCACAAGGGCGGTTTGCGCTTTTTGGAATCGTCGGTGACGAGCCGAGCCTCTATGTCGAAGCCGAGGGGTATGTTCCATCCGGACCCCTCGCCGCTTCCTCTGATCAGCCAGCGATCGACGTGCGTCTCGAGCCAGGCGCGACCCTCGAGGGGTGGGTCGTCGACGGTCAGGGACAACCGATTCAAGGTGCGGTCGTTCGGGCGTACGGTGGGGCGGCCGCGGGTCCCGGTTCGCCGTTCGCCGGAGACTCGCTTGGTGTGACCGCCGGACCGGTCCCCGCGATCTCCTCAGCTGGTTCTCGTCAACTCGCATTCGTAGACCAGGCTTCGACCGGGGCCGATGGTGCCTTTCGCCTGTTCGGGTTGCGCTCGGGACCCTACACCGCGGTCGCGTCGCACGAGGCGTATGCACCGGGCGAATCCGAGGAGCTCCAAGTGCGGGCCGGAGCCACGGTGTCCGAGGTTCAAATCGTCTTGTTCCGCGGTGCCGAGCTCCGCGGACGAGTCCGCGACGCCCGGGGCGACGGACTCGAAGGCATTCCGGTCGAGCTACGGATTCCAAGCGAGCGGTTGCCGCGCATGGCCGTCACCAGCGACGACGGCGTGTTCGCCTTCCGCGGAGTGCGGGGCGACGTCACGGTGACGGCCGTCCCGTATGATCTGCCACCGGCGAGCGAAACGGTTTCGATAGGCGACAAACGAAGAGCGGAAGTCGAGTTGGTCCTTTCGAGCACCCTCCAGACCCTGCGCGGGAGGGTCTCCGATGAAGGCGGGTTCGGCGTCGGGGGCGCCTTGGTGACCGTGACATCGTCGGGGGCTGCCGTATCGATTCGAAGGAGCGCGAAGTCTGGGCTCGATGGGACGTTCGCGGTGCCTGCGCTGCCCGAGCCGCCCTACGACCTCCAAGTCGAGCACCCCGCCTACAGCGCCGCTCGGCTCACCGAGGTCGAAGTGACCGACGGCGTTTCAGTAGTCCTGACGGCGGGCCTCACCTTGGAAGGTCGGGTACTCGACGATTGGTCCTCCGAAGCCCTTGCAGGCGTCCAAGTGAAGCTCGAGGGCCCAACCAAGCTCTCCACCGAAACGGCGCGTGATGGCGGGTTCGTGTTTCGCCAGGCGCCGGTCGGTATCTACGAGCTCACCTTCCTTCACCCTGATTACGAGCCGCAGTCCCAGAGAATCGTGGTAGAGGCGCCGCTCTACGTCGACCGCCCTCAGGAGCTTGCCGCCGTGCGCCTGGCGCCTGGAGGAACGGTCGAAGGAGAGGTTCTCGACGCGTACGGGGAGCCGATCCCGGGCGCGGAGGTGACCTGGAGAGACCCTCCGGACTGGCGGGGAGCCGTTTCGACCGACGCTCGAGGTCGGTTCCGACTTCGGGGGGTCACTCCGGGCTCGGTCTGGATCACGGCGCGCCATCCAGACTTGGGGGAAGGCGAGACCTCGTCTCCGGTACTGGTGAGGCCCCAAGAAATCTCACCAGGAGCCTACGTTCGGCTCCCTGGGCGCCTCGACCTCGATGAGTGACTACCCCCGACTTTGCACGTACCGTCCAGCGAACATGCCCAGCTCATGGCTTCGAAATCTACGGGATGCCGGAGATATCCTGAAACGCGCGAGAGACCCAGGAGAGCTCGTCAAGGGCCTTCTGCCAAAGCAGTGGCTCCCCCGGCGAGTGCTCAACGCGGGAGAGGCACCCGCACAAAAGGTCGACCCCAGCAAGCTTGCCGAGGCGCTTCGAGCGCTCCGAAACGAGCTCAAGGTCGACGCCGTCGATGAAACGGGCAAGGTCGACTACGCCAAGCTAAGGCACTCGGAAGCTTTCGCCCGAATGCAGTCGACCAGCATGCTCCTTCGCGCGATCGACCTCGGCGAGCTCCGCGACGACGATGCTCGAACCGCGTTTTGGATCAATATCTACAATGTGCTCGCGATCCATGGCGTCCTCGCGCTCGAAATCCGTGAGTCCGTGATGGAGGTTCCGTCGTTCTTTGGAACGGTCGCCTATGAGATCGGGGGGTTCGTGCTCACGCTCGACGAGATCGAGAACGGGGTTTTACGGCGAAATGCGCCACACCCAGCGACGGGTGCATCCCTGTTCTCACCCGATGACCCTCGACTCGTTCTCTGTCCGTCGAAGGTCGACCCAAGAATTCACGCAGCGCTCGTATGCGCATCCACGAGCTGTCCTCCGGTCGCGTTCTATGACGCCGCCAAACTCGATACGCAGCTCGAGTTGGCCGCCTCGGGCTACGTGGCCGCCGACGTGGAGATCGACGACACGAAGCAGGTCGTTCGTCTACCGATCACGTTTCGATACTACCAGAGCGATTTCGGCGGACCCGATGGGATCCGCGCGTTCTTGCTACGCCATTCGAGGGCCGTGCAGCGGGAGTCGCTGCGATCCGCGTTCGATGCCGAGTATGGCTTCGACTATCACCGATATGACTGGTCACTCAATTCGATCGTGTGAGAGGGGCCCAGCATTCGGCTTCGCGCTTGATTCGCCCTTCCCGTTCGAGCTTGATCAGGTGCGCCTCAAGCGACCGCAGCGCCAACGGCCATAGGGCTTCGGGTGTGTCGTCGTAGGCAAGAGCGACCAGGTCGTTCGGGCGAGCGGCTCGTCCATGAGCCTCAAGCGCCTTGAAGACTTTGCCCTCCCGCATCAAGCGGTGCGCAATGTAAAAGCTCAAAATCGCCTGCGGGTCTGCGATCAACTCCCCATGCGCTGGAAGGAGCGCCACGGGTTCCAACGAGGCCATGCGTCGGAGTGATTCGAGATAGAGGATCATGTCACCGTCAGTTGGTTCGACAATGATCGTTCCTACGGAAGCGACCATGTCGCCGGCGATCATGATCCCGCTTGCCTCGTCGACGAAGCACAGATGCCCGGGCGCATGGCCGGGGGTATGGACGGCGGTGAGCGCCGTCTTGGTGGGACCGCTGAGCTCGATCCGTTCGCCGTCTTCGATGAGGCGGTCGAGCTCTACAATGCCGCTCAGCCGTTCGGCGGTCATCGCGTGCCCCCATAGGGGCAAGCCGAGTCGATCGCAAAGTGCCACCGCACCGCCCACGTGGTCCGGGTGATGGTGCGTCGCTAGGATTGCGATCGGCTCGATGCCTCGCGCCCGCGCGCTGTCTATCCAGTCGACCATGACGTCCTGTTCGTCTTCATAGGGGGTCGCCGGTTCCACGAGAACTGCTTGCCTGGTCCCAACGAGAAAAGTGTTGGTGTGGGTCGCAGGTGGCAAGGTCGGTGTGCGCACCGCAAGGACGTCGATCGTCGGAGCCGCCGACTTCACGCGCGCGGCGTAGCCCATTTGTGGTGTCTGGCCCATCAGCCTTCGCTGGCTTGGACTGGCTCGAGCTCTTCTTCAGGCACGATGGCGTGAACCATGGAAACCGGGCCACGTGGATAGAATCGGTCTCGAGGCTCGGGAAGCAAACACTCCACATGGCCTTCGGGTCGAACGCTCGGGTCACCGAGTTGATGCAAGCACTCGCGGACGACGGCCTTCAGCGTTTCAAACACGCCCCACCCTTCGCGGGCGGAGGCCTCTATCTCCGAAATACCCTCGGGAACGCCGAGCGTCTCTCGGAGCTCCTGCAACGCCATCACGCCGAGCAGGTCGCGCTTGTTGTACTGGACGACGAGGGGGACGCGATCGGGGTCGATCTCGTGCAGACGAAGATTGAAGTCGAGGTTGCGGATGCTGAAGTTGTTGCCCTCGGTGGCAGCGACTTGGCTGTCGACCACGAGGACGACGCCGTCGACGTGACGCAATACGAGCTGGCGGGTCGAGTCCTGAGCGATCTGGCCCGGCACCGACAGAATGTGAAGCCGCATGGTGTACCCTCGAAACGTCCCGAGCTCGATCGGAAGAAGGTCGAGAAATAGCGTCCGCTCGGCGTCGGTGAATACCGAAACAAGCTTACCGCGGCGCTCGGGCCGAGTGCCTTCACAGATCGTCTCGAGGTTGGTGGTCTTGCCGCCAAGACCCGGGCCGTAGTAGACGACCTTCAGCGTCACTTCGCGCCGTGCGTGATGGATCAGAGGCATGCTCCAGGAACTACCCGCGTCGCCCGACGGCGTCAAGAAGTCGGCGAGCGGGTGCCTCGGGCTCAGCCAGCTTCTTCTCGTACCGCTTCGAAACGCTCCCAGCGATGAACCGCGGCGCGTGCGGCCGCGTGTTGAGGTGCCGACAAGTCAGGGTCGTTTCGTACCATCCGGTCGGCCAGATCGGCTGCGCGTCGAAGCAACGCGCTGTCCTTGGTGAGGTTCGCAAACTGCAAGCCGCTGGCCCCGGATTGCCGATACCCAAAGAGGTGGCCGGGACCGCGGAGCTCGAGATCGGTTTCGGCTAGCCGAAAGCCGTTGTCACTTTCGCACAGTGCCTGAAGCCGTGCCTGCGCCTCGGGCGAGAGAGGCTCGGCATGCGCAAGCAGACAAGCGCTGTGCTGGCCTGCACGACCGACGCGCCCGCGCAACTGGTGGAGTTGGGCAAGCCCAAAACGCTCGGCCTGCTCGACGACGATGATGTTCGCCGCGGGGACATCAACCCCGACTTCGAGAACCGTGGTGCCGACCAAGACCTTCAGCGCGCCGTCGGCAAAGTCGCGCATGAGCCCCCGGCGCACGTCACCCGAGAGCCGGCCATGGATCTGGCCGACGCGGTCCGACCCGAAATGGTCCTCCATCTCAATGTACATCCGGTCGACTCCAACGAGCTCGTCCGAAGAGGAAATTGCCGGGCAGACGATGTACGCACGCCCGTCTGCCTCGAGGGCACGCTCGACTTGGCGCAGGACCTTCTTGCGGTTCTTTCGCGGAAGCATTCGCGTCGTGACAGGAATGCGACCCGGAGGCTTCGTATCGATTGTGGTCATGTCGAGGCCCGCATAGAGCACCAACGCGAGGCTTCGAGGAATCGGCGTTGCCGTCATGACCAAGAGATGAGGTCGCTGTTTCGAGTCACGGTTGCCGAGGCGAAGGCGCTGGGCCACCCCGAAACGATGCTGTTCGTCCACTACGACCAGACCGAGATTGGCGAAGCGGATCTCCCCGCTCAGGAGCGCGTGCGTTCCAACGACAACGTCCACCGCCCCAGTGGCCATGCGATCGAGCATCGCGCGACGCCGATCGCCCGAAAGCGCACCGGTAAACACGCCTAGACGAAGCCCGAGCTTTTCGGCGGTCGGTTGCAAAGTGGCGGCATGCTGGTCGGCAAGAAGCTCGGTCGGTGCGAGAAACGCAGCTTGAGCCCCCCCGGCCGCTACCTGAGCGCACGCCACGAGCGCAACCGCGGTCTTGCCGCAACCGACGTCGCCTTGGAGCAGACGACGCATGGGCTCCGTTTGATTGAGGCTCGCGCTGAGCGCGGCCACAGCAGTTCGTTGGGCGTCGGTGAGCTCGAATGCAAACG
>CAJHXN010000152.1_pt1 | contig 22304 bp, 17 predicted proteins | sample 9198401 | NCBI WGS metagenome assembly CAJHXN01 (sample SAMEA7708334, study PRJEB35096) | sediment metagenome | biome: marine neritic benthic zone biome [ENVO:01000025]; feature: sediment [ENVO:00002007]; material: shallow marine sediment [ENVO:03000034] sea grass bed [ENVO_01000059] ... | reverse complement strand
GCTACAAAAACTTCATCCCGCTCGTGACCGAAAGCGACATCAAGCATCAAGCCGGAGAAGAAGCAGACTTGGCCATTCGCCAGGAATGGGGCCCGATCGATGTTCGATACGTCCTTCAGACGACGCTCGAGTCCGATCGCCGGTCGATGGTCTTTCGCGTCGATCATTCGCAAGCGCATGACATCCGCGCGGGCTGGGGCTTCATGCGGGTGCGTCCGTACAAGGGCAACCGAACGCTGGTGTCCTTCGGCGCGCTCGTCGACATCGGCGACGGTGTCTTCGTATCCATCATTCGTCCAGCGATAAGGAAGGACCTGCTTCGCATTCCGTTATACTTTAAACGGCATATCGAGGCGGAGGTCGCCGCGCTTCGCAGCGACAGGCTCTAGAAGAGCTTCTTGAACCAGCGCAACTTCCGAGCCGTGTGCGGCGGGAAGAGGAGCGGAGGATCTGGGAGCGTGCCTTTTTTCAGGACCGAACGGCGGTGCGAGAAGACCTCGAACGAATGGCGACCGTGGTACGCGCCCATGCCGCTCTCGCCCACCCCGCCGAACGGCAACTCCGGAACGCCGACATGAAGCCAGACGTGGTTGATGGCCGTTCCCCCAGCGCTCGTGCCAGCGAGGACTCGGTCTTGCACTCCCTCGTCGCGTGAAAACAGATAGAGGGCGAGTGGCTTGGCTTGCCGGTTCACGAATCCGATCGCCGATTCGACGCTCGAAAAAGAGATCACCGGGAGGATCGGACCGAAGATCTCCTCCTGCATGAGCGCGTCGTCTTCGCTCACGTTCTTCAGAATCGTGGGCGCGATGTAAAGCTCCGATGGGTCCGTCTCGCCGCCGGTGACGATGTCGGCACCGTCGAGAAATCGGCTGAGCCGGGCGTGGTGTTGCTCGTCGATGATGCGGCTCAAATCCGCGCTCTGCTTGGGATTGTCCCCGTAGAATTCCCGAATCGCAGAAGCCATTCGATTGACGAGCGCATCATGAACGCGATCGTGGACCAAAACGTAGTCCGGGGCGACACAGGTCTGGCCGGCGTTGAAGAACTTGCCGTACACGATCCGCTTGGCCGTCGTGTCTAAGTCCGCGCTTTCGTCGACGATGCAGGGGCTCTTGCCACCGAGCTCGAGGGTAACCGGAGTCAGATGCTTGGCTGCGGCTTCCATGACGACGCGTCCGACCCTTCCATTGCCGGTATAGAAAATGTGGTCCCAGTTTTGCCGAAGCAACGCGGTCGTTTCCAGTGCCCCACCTTGTACGACTCGAATGGCATCGCGATCGAGGTACTTTGGGATCCACTGGGCAAGAAGCGCAGAAACGTGCGGAGCGAGCTCCGACGGCTTGAGCGCCGCGCAGTTACCCGCCGCGACGGCGCCGATGAGCGGTAACACGATCAGCTGAAATGGATAGTTCCAGGCTGCGATGATGAGCGTTACACCGAGAGGCTCTCTGTAAATGTAGCTTCGGCCCGGCATCGCGAGCAGAGGAGTCCGGACCCGTTCCGGCTTCATCCATGCGGCAAGCTTCTTACGGGCCAGACGAAGCTCCGACATTGGAACTCCGATTTCGGAGGCAAACGCCTCCAGCGGTGGCTTGCGGAGGTCGGCATGAAGCGCATCGAGGATGTCCTGCTCCCGTTCCATCAAGAAATGCTCGAGCGCATCGAGCTGCGATAGACGCCACGAGAGCGACTTGGTGGATCCCGTTTCGAAATGGGCGCTCAGGGAGCGAGCCACGGCGGGGGCTGGGTCATTCTGTGGCGTGGAGGGGGAGGAAACGACGCGGACTGGCGGCATGGGAGGAGGTCCTGAGGGGCGTTTGTTTGGCGAATTCTGTTTTGATTCTCAGTGCTTATCAAATTTGCGAAACAATTTCGCAACAGGGCGTACATCTGTATAATCGCTGAACGGTATTCGGTAGCCCGACGGAGACCACCCCAATGCATACCAGCGAACATACTTGGGAGCCTCGCAAGAAGCCCGCGCCGTGGTGGGCGCATATCCTACGTTGGTGGTTGTAGCCAAGCCCGTGAAGCTCCGCCAGGTCGCCGTGGCCTAGGCGGCTAGAGGCAGGTTCTTCGGCGTCTCGCCTCTTGTTTCTCCTGGGTCCACATCGCCTGCATCGCGGCGGCGTCCTTCTTCGAGGACACGTGGGGGGACTTCGCGAATGTCCCAGACCAGGCCAACCCAGCTCAGGATCTTGAGCACGTAGTACGTCACGTCGATTTCCCACCAGTAAAAGCCGTTGCGGCAGGATGACTGGTAGTGATGGTGGTTGTTGTGCCAGCCCTCTCCAAGGGTCAGCAGGGCGGTCACCATGTTGTTGCGGCTTTCGTCGTTCGTGTCGAAGCGCTTCTTGCCCCAGACGTGCGTGACGGAGTTGATGAGGAAGGTATTGTGCCAGAGTAGCACCGTGCTCAAGAAGAATCCGATGAACAGGCCAGGCCAACCAGCGATGGCAAAACTGGCCAGAGCAAGGAGCGTCGGAGGGACCGCCCAATACTTGTTCAGCCAACGAAGCTCCGGGTACTTTGCGAAGTCGCGAATCTTGTCCCAGCGGGTCTCTTCGGTGTCGTCGAAGAGCCATCCTACGTGCGCGTAGAGGAGACTGTTCTGCACCGGCGAGTGAACGTCGCCCTCCTGATCAGAGAGCTTGTGGTGCACCCGATGATGGGCGGCCCACCAAAGCACGCCTTTTTGTGAGCTGCTCTGCGCGAGGATCGCGAGGACGAACTGAAACACGCGACCCGTCTTGTAAGTTCGGTGGGCGAAGTACCGGTGATAGCCCGCGGTTATGCCCCAGACTCGAACGAATAGAAGCACGAAGCAGAGAACGACCGCCGTCCAGGTCACCCCGGACCAGAAGGCGCCCAAAACCGCAAGATGCGACAACACGAATGGGGTAGCCCGTTTCCACCGCTCCGAGCGGCTCAACGAACGCCTGACAGGCACGGCCTCCACGAGGTTCATCTCCATGCTGCCGAGGCTATCGCAGGGGCTCGAAAGGAACCGTCACGGTTCAGCCTCGATTTGTCATAGTTCTGTAAATAAGGGGACAGTCCCCTTTTTGTAGGGGTTAACGTTTTGGAAAAGGGGACTGTCCCCTTTTCTCATGCGATGAATTTGTAGCCGGCGCCTCGGACGGAGAGGAAGTGGCTGGGGGAGCTCGGGTCCTCTTCGAAACGGCGGCGGAGCCGCGAGATGAAGTTGTCGACCGTTCGGGTGTTGCCGTAGTTTCGAAGCTTCCAAACCCGTTCGAGAAGCTCGGTGCGACTCAGAACGCGGCCCGCGTTCTCCGCAAAGTAGCGGAGCAGGTCGAGCTCCAACTGGGTCAGCTGAACGTGCTCACCCGCAACTTGCACTTCGTGCGTGTCGAAGTTGATCTCGGCGTCGCCGAACGACAGAGTGCTGGCTTTGCCGTTGTTGCCGGTCACTTGCTCCCAGCGTTGGCGGCGAAGCACGGAGCGCACCCTTGCAAGGAGCTCGCCTAGCTCGAACGGTTTCACCATGTAGTCGTCGGCGCCGGCTTCTAGTCCGAGGACCCGGTCCTCGGGTGAGGAGCGCGCGGTGAGCATGATCACGGGCACGAAATTCCCAGCTTCCCGGAACTTCTTGCAGAGCTCGAAGCCGTTGACGTCGGGGAGCATGACGTCCAAGACAATCGCATCGTAGCCGCTCGGATCGAGCAAGCGCTGACCCGCCTCCTTCGCGTTGGCGGCCAAGTCGACCCGATAGCCCTCGAGCTCCAGGTTCAGCTTCAGACCGGCCGCCAGGTGCTCTTCATCCTCCACGATGAGGAGCTTCTGCACTCCGTTCTCAGTCATCATCCGCTCACCGCGTGGGCCATGGGCAGCTCGACACGCATGGTGGTGCCCTGCCCTCGGCCCCCGGAAAACGCCTTTACGTCACCGCCAAGCTGCTTCACCAGAGCCCAGACGACGAAGAGCCCGAGGCCCGTACCCCGACGTTGGCGCACCGCCTGGTCCTCCACGCGATAGAAGCGCTGAAACACCCGCTTCAGATTCTGTTGCGAGATTCCGATTCCAGTGTCGCTCACCTCGATCCGCACCTTGTTGTCCGCATCCCTTCGCGCAGTGATCTCGACCCTCGCGGGCCGTTCCGAATACTTCGCTGCATTATCGATGAGATTGTTAACTACGATCTCGAGCGCCGCGCGATCGGTGGTCAGCACGAGCTCCGGGTCGACGCGAACGCGGATTTCCTTTGGCTCGAGCTCATGCCTGTTGCGAACGGCTTCGGCGCACTCTTCGGCGAGCTCTGACAAGATCACGTCGCTGAGATTGAGCATGCCCGGTCGCGCATAGGACAGACGGTTTGCCTCGAGGACGTCGTCGATGAAGGCGCGAAGACGGTCGACGTCTTGGAGCATCATGTGCCGCAGCTTCTCGCGCGCGTCGTCTTCGAGCCCTTGCCGGCCCAAGGTCTCGAGGCAGAGCTGCAGCGACGCCAGCGGGCTCTTGAGCTCGTGGGTGACGGAATCGATGAACGTATCTTGCTTCCGCACTTCGATGATGCCGCGAGCCAAGGAGATCACGAACAAGACCAGCACCACGATGATGAGCACGAAAGACAAGGCCCCGAGCACCAGGAGCCAGACGTCGCCCGCGATTTCAGCGGACCGGGCGATCTTCTGGCCGAGCAGAAACGACCAGCCAACCAGCAGTGCCAGGCTCAGCAAAACGGTAATCGCGCCCAGGGTGATGGGAATCGAGATGGAGGAGCGGATTTTTCGGCGACGTGCCATGAATCAGACGCTTGCTACTTTCCCCGCAGGAGGCGCCAGAGGTTTTCTTTTTCCCAGGTTTGTGCGGCCGAATGGTGCTCGAAGCTGCGCTCTCGCTTTCGAAATGCGCGGGTGTGGTAGTGGCGGCGCCCATTGCGCACGACCGCAGGCATGTCGTGGTGGAGCATCTCGTGAAACACGACGGCTTCGACGAAAAATCGCGGAACCCAGGCCTGGTCGAGCACCGGATGAATTCGGATGAGGCGTTCTTCGGGAAGGTAAGTTCCGAGCTGGAGCGAGCGCTGTCGGCGTTTGGGCTGAACGCGCTTGCCCCAGGCAATCCGGACATCGACCGCTGCGCCAAAGTGCCGGCGGGCGAGGTCGTCTGCTATCGCACGAAGATCGTGATGGCGCCCTTCGGAACGCAAGGCCTCTTGTGGAGGGCCTGGGGCAACGAAACGGCTGCGATGCGCTTCGACGAATCGGTCGATGGTGGCGGCGGCCTTTGAAGCGTTCCCGCTGAGATAGTCGCCGACGGCATCGAGAATGTTTTCGTCGGCCGTCAAGAACATGTGGTGGAGGCGCAGCTCGAGGCGTCCGCCCTTGGGCCGGGCAACCAGCATGGTGCTCCGATTGTCGGTGACGATGAGTCGAATGGGCTGGCCAAGGCGCGTCGCGAGCGCGCGGCTCCAGTCGGACGCACGGGCATACGCGCGGTCCAGATCGTCCGGGCGACGGTCGGTGACGCCGCGCTCCGTGATCGTCGGCGACTCGCCGGCAAACTCGAAGGAAAGTTGGAGCACCCCTCTTCGAGCTAGAGGTTTGCCGCATCCTTGTCAACCGCGCTTTCCGAGGGGCGACCGGCAGGCTAGAATCAGCGGGGATGCGAGCTGCGACTCGGGAGCGCCTCGAAGGCCTGATGGCCTTGCACCAACTGAACAGCGCCGAACAGCGCGAAGCAGCATGGCGTCAGGGTATGGCGACACTCGCGCGGGCGGTGATCGATGAGCGCCGACCCTTGCCGCTCGAAGGCCTCGATCCCGACGTATTGCGGGAAAGCTTGCGTGTTGCGGTCGAAGGAGGGTTGGTCGACAGGCTCGACTGGCTCTCAGGGCCAGCTGCAGCGGCGGCGCTCTACGAGCTCGCCGCGGCCCTTCCCCCGAGCTCGATCAAGCGCCAGCTGGGCCGGATGGTGCTCAAACGGCTTCGCAGTGGAGACGCAGCAACGTTCGTGTCTGTGGCTACGCAGCTGGCACTCGGGTCGCAGCGTGCACTCGGCGGCCGGTCCATCCGTGCGCGTGTCGCCCTTGCGCTGAGCCTGCCGATCGGGTCGGTGCACAACGTTGACGCTCTCGCGCTTGCTCTGATCTCCCGGCAGGATACGAGCCGCGACTGGCTGCTCGCCCCTGCGACGGGGTCGCTTCCCTCTCGCCGATTGGCAGCGCGGCTCCTCGAACGGGCGGCCCGCGAAGCCGCACGGCGGGCAACCGAAGGCGACGACGCGGGGGTGCGGGTCTTCTGCACCTCGGAGGTTCGCGACGCCTGGGACCGCTTGCTGGCGGACCGTGAGACCCTGGTATGGCGGCACGTGGCGTCCGCTCGCGGTCTGCTCGCGGCCTCGATGCCGACCTTCCAACAAGAGATCCAGCGGCACCTCGATCCGGAATTCACGATCACCGAATGGCGCCGGGCGGCGGCTTCACTTGCTGCAAGCATTGCGGTGGAGCCCGAAGAAGGCCTTCGTGCGTGCCGAGAGCTCTTGGAATCCCTGGTTTTCGAGCAAGATCACGGCATCGCCGCGGCGATGATCGCCGGTCTTCCCCGTGCGGCCGAGAGCCATCCACTCGTCGTCGAGTCCCTGCTCGAGCAGCTGATGCGGGTCGGCGGCCTGGAGACGGCGGAGGCCCTCGTCGGACTGCGGGCCGAACGAATCCGACCGGGGTTCGCAGAAAATGCGGCAAGACGAGCCGAAGCCCATCTCCGCAAAGCCATCGCCGATGGCGGCAGCGAGGATCTCGGACGCGAAGCGCTCATGAAGGCTCTCGCCGGCGAGCTGAGCGGCGCATCGCGCCAGGGCGAGCCTACTCTTCGCGGAAGGCTCTCCGATGCTCTTCAGACTTTCGCGACGCATGGGGCCTACGAAGCGGCGCGCGAGGCTCAACCAATCCTCCAAGCGGCAGCCCGCAAAGCGGCGCTGCTTCAACGTCCAACGCTGGGTGACCCGCACACCGAAGTGCAAGCGTTTCTCGCGCTGCGAGAGCTCAACTCGGCACTCTTCGAGACCTCGAGCCTCAATGACCTCCTTCTCGTTGGAGAGGACGACGAGCAACGCGGTCCAAACGACGAACGCCTTGGAGACCTGTTCCAGCAAGTTACCAACTGGCTCGTGATTCGAGAGGGCGACCCCCTCGAAGAAGCGAGCCAAGTCAAGCAGTTCACGACGCGGCTGCGCCAGCTCCAGACTATGCTTCATCTCGTCGACGCGGATGGGCCCGACGTCGATCCGCGCAAAGAGCTCGTGCGCCAACGGCGGCTCTTGACCCAGCGCGTGTTGCTCAATCGCATCCAACATGATGCACCCGGATCGCTTCGGCGCACGCTCTGCGCTGCGACGGCTCGCACGTGTGATGCCCTGGTACGTGAGGACAGCGCCGACGTTTCCGAGATCTTGATCGCCGCGGCGCAGCATGTTTCCCAGGTCGACGACCTCAAGACGATGGCCGAGGCATCCATGGTCCCCGAGATCGAAAGCGCGCTCCGGGCCTATGCGAAGCTACAGCAGGCGACCCGCTCAGCGGAGAGGAACAATCGTGGCCTGGTCTCCGCGACCGATGTGATGAAGGCGATCGGCATCGAGTTGCCGGTGGCCCGAGCGGCCCGCATCGAAGCGTTTCGCCAAGCCTTGTCCACGCTCGCACGCGGGCTTCGCGCCGTGGCGACATCCAACTCCCTCTCGGAAGTCGCGGAGCGCTCGTCGGGAACACCACTTGCAACCCTCGAACGCGGTGTTGCCTCGCTCGCGCAGCTCGTGAGCGGATCTAGGCGACGATTGGGAGCTTCCGTTGGCGGGGAGTCTCCGACAGCAGCCGCGGCGATATGGGCCATGGGGCTCGAGGTCGAACGCGCAGTTCGTACGTCGATCTCCGAAATGGACCATGCGTTCACCGTGGCGGTCAACGCGATCGATCGTGATTTGCCGGGCGCGTTCGCCGAGCTCACCGAGACGGTCCTCCACCACCTTCGCTCGATGCCACTCGAAGGTCCGAGACGTGCACCGAGCCTAGTCCCCATCGAGCTCGACGCGGATGCCCTTTTGCCTGCATGGGCGCCGCCAAGCCGTATCGTCGGCGGATTCTATCTGGTTCGGACGGTTGGCACGGGCACCGTCGGTTCTGTCTTCGTCGCCCGCCGCGCCGAGGAACGCCAGGACGAGACCGCAGCGATCTTTGCATTGAAGGTCCCCGACTATTCGGCCGCGGCTGCACGCACCCTTTCGGAAGACGAGTTCCTGAAGATGTTCCGCGAGGAGGCGGGTGCGCTCCTCGCGCTTCCGGAGCATCCCAACATCGCCCGCTTCGTCACCTTCGATGCGGGCGCTAGCCCCAAGCCCATTCTCGTGATGGAGCTGGTCGAGGGACCAAGTCTCGAACGCGTGCTCGAAATGGGCGACCTGTCCCTAGGGCGCGCGCGAGCGCTGCTCCTGGGTGTGAGCGCGGGCCTCGATGCGATGCATCAGGTCGGCGTCGGTCACTTGGACCTGAAACCCTCCAACATCATCGTGTGCAATGCCGATGCCGACACGGGCGTGGGTCAGCCGCCCAAGCCCGTCCTGGTCGATTTCGGGCTTGCGGGTCGCCACCTCCGGCCTGGCTGCGGAACCGCGAACTATGGAGCACCGGAGATTTGGGGTACGGGCGACCGGTCTCGGGCGATTCCGGCGGACGTGTACGCGTTTGGGTGTTTGATCTTCGAGGCCTACACGGGCAAGCCCTTGTTTGACGGGCTCAACGAGGCCGAGCTGCTTGGCGAGCACATGGCCCATGACGGAGATCCCGAGCCCGTGCGTGCGCTGCTCGAGCAGCCGGAAACCCGTGACCTCGGCGCTCTGGTTGCTCGCTGCCTGCGGCGCGACCCGAAAGACCGGATCACGATGCGCCAAGCACGGCAGTTTCTCGCCGAGCTCAACCTCGGCACCGAGAACGTGGACTGGCCCGTGAAAATCGCGAGCTGAGCGAGACGGTTAAACGCGAAGCGGGCCCCAGACCAAAGCCTGGAACCCGCCGCACAGTGGGTGCGCCCGATCTGGGCGCTGGCGCTGGCTACTCGGTCGCGTCGGCGGCGTCCTCGACGCCCGAATCGACCAGGTGGAACTCGACGCGTCGGTTTTGCGCAAGCTCTTCCTTCGTCCTCGCGCCTTCGACGAGAGGCCGGGTAGGACCGAAGCCCTCCGCGACCAAGCGGTCCCTGGAGACCTTACCCCTGCCGACCAAGTAGCGAACGACCGTCTCCGCGCGTTTCTTGGACAGCCTCATGTTGAATTTGAGGCTACCCGTCGAGTCGGTGTGTCCCTCGACTCGGATGAGCTCGATCTCCGGGTGCGCGTTGAGGACTTCTGCCACGTTGTCGAGGAGCGCGAAGGAGCGCTTCTGCAGCTTGTGACTGCCAGACCTGAAGAACACCTTCTCGAGGATTTCGAGCTGGCCTTGCCCGATGATCACGAGCTGAGGGTTCTGACAGCCCTGGTTCTCGACGGTGCCAGGCTCATCGGGGCAGTTGTCGACGCGATCAGGGACGCCGTCACCATCGCGATCGGGGTCCGGACAGCCGTTGTTCTCCAGAGTTCCAGGCTCATTCGGACAATGGTCGTCGACATCTAGAATGCCATCGCCATCGTTGTCGGGATCCGGGCAACCGTCCTCGTCCTCGAAGCCGTCGATGTCTTCGGCGTCATTCGGACAGCCGTCATTGACATCGAGCACGCCGTCGCCGTCGTTGTCGGGGTCCGGACATCCATCTTCGTCTTGAAAGCCGTCGAAGTCTTCAGGCTCGGTGGGACACTCGTCGACATCATCCAAAATGGTGTCGCCATCGGCATCGAGGATCGGTTCGACCCCCGGCATCGTGTAGCCAATCATCCCGACGCCCCGCCAGTCCGGTGCGCCGTAGCCGGCCGTGACGCCCGCACTTCCCGACACACCCACCACGAAGCCCTTCGGATGGAGGTACTTGAACCCGCCGAGGACCTCGACTGGGGTCTGCTCCCGAGTCCAGAAATCGGCTTGGGAATTGGCTGCGGTGCGGCCAAACACTTCCGCCGAGAGCATGAATTTGTCCTGGGCGAGCATGATCAGGACGCCGCCGCCAAAGGTGAACTCGTTGCCAACGAAAAGATTCGGCGCCACTTCGCGGCCTTTCGTGTTGCCGAGCTTGTAGCCAACCTGAATGGGAATACGAACGATGTCGCCGGCATTGAAAGTCATCAAGAGCTCGAACCAGCCGCCGAGGTACGGCTTCTTGTCAAGCTGCCCAGCGTACCTCTGCTGATTGTCGGAAAGGGATCCTGTGTTGATCGTCAACGTGCCCTGCAAGGCAAGCTGGAAGATGTCGTCCCGCGTTCCCAGGATGTTTCCCCGTGCCCCAAAGTACACGTCGCCGAAATGGCCTCCGTTGGGGAGTAGGTAACCGAAATTCCCGTCTGCTCCGCCCGGAAGACCATCCGCAGCGTTCGTCCCCGCATCGATGATGAAATGGTAGGGGATGTCCATGTAGATCACGAGGTGATCCCACAGACCGAGATTCCACATGATATGACCGGTGAACTGACGGTGGACGACGGATGCCGTCGTGCCGTTGCCCGTCTGCTCGAAGACCAGCGCGTCATCGTTGTAGTCGACGACAATCATGATCCCGAACCGTTTGTGACCTTGGCCGTCTGCCGTGCTGGTGGCAAAGCCGTCGGTCGCAAGCTCGGCTGGCCGGTACTGGTTCAGGTCGATCTGTGACGTATATTGCTGGGCCTGCACCAAGCTTCCGGACACAAGCACGAGCGTCCCTGCCACCATCGCGACCAGTGTCGCGATCCAGCCCTGGTTGAACATCCGTAGGTCATCGCTCTGATTCACGCCGTCCTCCATTCAAATCCCCGCCGGGGACCAACGCCCCAAATCTCCGCGTAAGTGTTGTCCCTCGCGCCACTTCGGTAAAAAAAGCGGTGCAGAAGAGACTGAACGTACGCTCCAAAAGCCGCTGATATAGAAACAATCCGCTAGGATCACATCCATGTCTCTGGAGGCCCGTTACCGAACTGCGCCCGCCCCTATCGATGGAACCCCGCCCGGGATCCCGTACATCGTCGGCAACGAGGCGGCGGAGCGGTACAGCTACTACGGCATGCGCGCGATCTTGGTCATCTTCATGACCAAGTTCCTGATGAACGCTGAGGGTGAGCTCGACTTGATGACGGACGAGCAAGCCAAGACTTGGTTCCATGGCTTCGTCACTGCCGTCTACTTCTTCCCGATCTTCGGCGCACTCTTGTCCGATGCGTTTCTCGGAAAGTACCGAACCATCATGGCACTGTCGATCGTGTACTGCCTGGGGCACCTGACCCTGGCCCTCGATGACACGCGCGCCGGATTGGCGCTCGGACTTGGACTCATCGCTATCGGATCGGGCGGGATCAAGCCGTGCGTGTCGGCGCATGTCGGGGACCAGTTCGGCCGGAGCAATGCCCGCTTGTTGCCCAAGGTATTCGGCTGGTTCTACTTCTCGATCAACGTCGGCGCTCTCGCCTCGATTCTTTTTGCCGAGCCCCTGTTGAACCGTTTTGGCGCATCGGTGGCCTTCGGCGTGCCGGGCGTCTTGATGACGCTGGCGACCGTCGTGTTCTGGATGGGTCGCGATAAGTTCGTGCACGTTCCGCCCGGCGGGGTCGAGTTTCTTCGGGAGGTGTTCAGTCGCGAAGGGCTCGCCGCCCTAGGAAAGCTCTTCATCATCTACAGCTTCATCGCGATGTTCTGGGCTCTGTTCGATCAGCAAGGCTCCGCGTGGGTGCTGCAGGCCGAACGGATGGATCGGAAGTTCATCGTGAATTGGGATCCGTCGCAGGCGCAGTGGCTCAATCCCGCGCTCGTTCTGCTTTTCATCCCTCTTTTCAATCGGGTGGTTTATCCGTTTTTCGACCGATTTTGGCCCCTGACGCCGCTGCGTAAGATCTCGATCGGCCTGTTTCTGACGGTGCCGGCGTTCCTGCTGCCCGCCTGGATCGAGGCACGGCTGGACGCCGGGGAAACCGTGAACATCATCTGGCAGCTTGGCGGCTACATGATCATCACGGCAGCGGAAATTCTCGTCTCCATCACGGCGCTAGAGTTCTCGTACACTCAAGCGCCGAAACGAATGAAGTCCCTCGTCATGGGAGCGTTCTTGATGAGCGTTTCGATGGGAAATCTCTTCACCGCAGCGGTGAACGTCTTCATTCAGAATCCCGATGGCAGCAGCAAGCTCGACGGACCGACGTATTACCTTTTCTTTGCAGCGGCGATGGCGGTTACTGCGGTACTCTTCGTCCCGGTTGCGGTCTGGTACAAGGAACGGACCTACATTCAGGACGAACCGGCAAACGAGGCCGCAACGTGAGCACCATCGACAAAGCGCGATCCTGGATCGCCATGGACCCCGACCCCGAAACACGGCGCGAGCTCCAAGCATTGATCGACCGCGGGGATCTCGCCGCGCTCTCGGAACGTTTCGCCGGACCCCTGCAGTTCGGCACAGCGGGGCTTCGGGGCCTGTTGGGGGCCGGCCCATCTCGAATGAATCGAGTGACCGTTGCCCAGGCGACGGCCGGTTTTTGTGCCTGGCTCAAGCGCGAAGTCCCAGACGCGGTGTCTCGTGGCCTTTGCGTGGGCCGCGACGCGCGTCCCAAGAGCGACGTCTTCGAGCGAGACCTCATCGAGATCGCCACCGGCGCCGGTATTCCGGTCTGGAGATTCAGCGACCTGGCGCCCACGCCACTCCTCGCGTTTGGGGTCCTCGAGCTTCATGCGGCCGGCGGCGTGATGATCACGGCGAGCCACAACCCACCGGGCTACAACGGCTACAAGGTCTACTGGGAAAACGGCGCGCAAATCATTCCCCCGAACGACCAAGGAATAGCGGAGGAAATCGAGCGTTGCCCACCTTGCGACCAGATTCCCCGCCTCTCGATCGACGAAGCGAAAGAACGCGAGTTACTGCGAGACGCCGATGAGCTGCTCGAACGCTACGTCAGGCGTGTAGCCGCCGAGGTCCGCGACACTCCGCCTGGCGCTGACCTTCGAATCGCGTACACGGCGCTTCACGGAGTCGCCGAGGACACGTTCCGGAAGGTTGTGGCCCGAGCAGGCTTCGAGGATGTGCACAGCGTCAGGGAACAGGCCCGTCCGGACGGCCGCTTTCCGACGGTGGTGTTTCCCAATCCGGAAGAGCCCGGCACGATGGACCGCGTTCTCGCTCTCGCAAAGGACGTCGATGCCGACCTCGCGATTGCGAATGACCCCGATGGCGATCGCGTAGCGGTGTCGGTTCGCGGCCCACGGGGGATCGAGTCGCTTTCAGGCAACGACATCGGCGTGCTCTTGGCGAACGATTTGCTCGAGCGGCATCACGGATCGGGCCAGCCAGTGGTGCTTTCCACCTTGGTGAGCAGTCCGATGCTCGGCCCTGTTGCGGGTAGCTACGGCGCTCGATGGGAGCAGACCCTCACCGGGCACAAGTGGATCCAAAACCGCGCTCTCGAGCTCGAAGCAGAGGGCTACGTGTACCTCTTCGGCTACGAAGAGGCGCTTGGGTATGCGCCCTCGACCGCCGTTCGCGACAAGGATGGCATCAGCTCTGCGCTGCTTCTCGTCGACATCGCCTCGCGCCTCAAGGCGCGCGATGCGACCTTGCTAGATGAGCGGGATCGGCTCTGGCGAAAACATGGTTTCTTCGCAGACCGCCAGGTGTCCGTGCGTTTCGACGGCGCGGACGCCCAGGCACGGATGAACGCCATCGTCGATCGCTGCAGGGACCAGCCGCCGGCGGCGATCGGAGGACAGGCCGTCATTCGAATGCTGGATTTGATGCGACAGCGGCAATGGACGCCGCTCGCCGTGAGCCCGCTCGCGGGGCGAGCCGTCAGCAACTTACTGGTCTTCGAAATGCAGGGCGGGCATCGCGCGATGATCCGCCCCAGTGGGACCGAGCCGAAGCTCAAGTACTACTTTTACGCCGCTGCGCCGGCGCGATTGCGCCACGATCTCGAAGAGGCGAAAAAGCAGGCGGGCGCATTGCTCCAGCGGATGGTCGAAGACCTGGTTAGTCCGTCCAACGATTGCTGAGCAGCGCGCGGGCCATCGCATCCCAAGCCTCGGATGCACGGTACAGCTCTTTGGCCTCGCGGGTCGCGGTACGATGACGAGGAAGCGGGGGGCGACCGTACGAGTTGGGCGGGGGTAGCGTCGCGCTCAGCTGACGGGCCCGGCGCGCACAATCCTCCGCACGTTGCCGGCACCGTGCGACGATGTGGTCGGCGGGCGTGACGAGATGAGGCAATACGTCGATCCCCAACACCTCGGAGAAGTCACGAGAGCTGACGCCTGAAAGCCACATCGCGCTCTGAACGTCACGCCCCCGCACGGTAGGCGACCGGGTCGACCAGGCATCGGGCCGGAGCGTTCGAATGTCGGAGTGATAGGCCTGCCGACCTTCGAACGGTACACGGATGGCAGACGCAGGGCGAAGCCAGGCAGCGAAGCGGGCGTGAAGCATGGGCTGCGCTGGTTTTGGCGGACCGCCGCCGCCACGGTCAAAAAAACTACTGTGCCGAAGCACCGACGATCAGCGCAACCGCAAGGAGCAGAACGATGCCCGCGGCGCCCCAGAGAAGCGGCGTAGGAGGGCGTCGTCGACGGCTTCGTGTCGAGTCGCGGTCGGGCGCGAGGAATGGAAGCCCTTCCGTAGAGGAGTCCGGCGTGGACGCCAATTGCTCGGGTCGGGCGCCGCTGATGCCCGGCACCGTCAGCGCGTCGAAACGTGGCTCCCGGCGCGGGACTGTTGGGCTGGTCCGCGAGATCGATCGACGGCGACCGGGACGACCGCGGAGCGCGCCAATCTTGAGCTTCGGTCCGCCACGACCGAGCTCGATTTCATCGTCGATGCGTAGAGCCGCGTGCTTGACACGTTGACCGTTGAGCCAGGTGCCATTGCGGCTGCCCGCATCGACGAGGATGTAGCGACCATTCTCGCTGCGGATCTCGGCATGCCGCCCAGATGCATCCAAATCGACCTCGGGATCGAAGTTCACGTCGCTGTCCGGCATTCGACCGATGCGAATCAAATCTTGGTCGAACTCGAGCTCACGTCCCGAATCGGCGCCCTTGGTCTGGCGAAGTCGGATCATGAGCCGACCTCAATCCGCGGGCGGAATGAGCTCGACTTCCGTCGGCTGCCCAGGCTCAACCAAAATATCCTTGCCCACTTGTGTGCCATCGGCTTCCCGCGCTTCGAAATGATACGCGCCAGGGGGCAGTCGCAGCAACACGGCCTCGTCGACTCGAAGGGGCCCATAGCTCCTGCCGTTGACGTAGAGCTGTCCGTCATCGATGGCCGCGCGGACGTGAACCTCGACCGGGACCTCTGCGTTTGCAAACTCAGGAGCCGGTGGAGCCGGTACCTCTGCGACTGAGCTCGTGCCGCGTCCTGCGCTGGCAATCGCGACCACCGCGGCCAAGCCGAGCAGCCCAAGAACCGACGCGGCAGTCGTCCAGGAGAAGGAGTCCTGCCCAGGCGGGTCGGAGATGCGTTCGCGAAGAGGCGCTCGTGGCCTGCCCATCCCGCCGGGCACCATGCTCTTGACGACGCCGGGTAGGGTTGGGCCGGAGGCGGCGCGGTCGTTCTCGCCGCGCGGGAGGGGGTATTGCTGATAGAAGGGCACCTCACCTGCTTCGGCTGGGGCCAGCCCCTCACCGTCGAAATCCGCAACGATGCAGGTTACGTTGTCGTGGCCGCCGGCGGCGTTCGCAAGGTCGATCAAGCTATCCACGAGCTGCGACAGTGGGCGAATTCGGGCCATCTCCGACTCGATGGCAGTGTCTTGAATGAGGCCGCTCAGGCCATCGGAGCAAAGAAGGACCCGGTCGCCTCGCCTGAGCTCGACGAACGTGAGATCGACGACGACCTGCTCGGTCGTGCCAAGCGCTTGAAGGATGATATTGGAGTGTTCGAACACCTCGGCTTCGTCCTCGGTGAGCTGGCCTGCTTCGATCAACTGATTGACGAGTGACTGATCCTTGGTGATGAGCGTCAGACGCCCATCTCTCAGGATGTAGCAACGGCTGTCCCCGACCTGTCCCACGAAAAAAACTTTGTCGATGAGCCCCGCAACGGTCGCCGTGGTTCCCATGCCGCGTCGCGTTCGGTCCTTCTTCGCAGAACGGAAAATCCGCGCGCCGGCTTCCTCGATAGAGTCGACCAAACGGCGCGCAAAGCTGTCCCGATCGGCCGCGGCGGCGTCGCCGCGCATGGTCTCAAAGAGCGTGTCGACCGCCATTTGGCTGGCGATCTCACCGGCCGCGGCGCCACCCATGCCGTCGCAGACGCCCAAGGCAAGCCCCCGATCCGAAACCGAACCTTGGAACACTTGATCGCCCGAGAGAGGGCCCGCAGCAAGGCTCAGGTCGCCGACCATGAAGTTGTCCTCGTTGTGGTCGCGGACCAGCCCGACGTGGGTTTTCCCGTAGATCCTGAAACCGATGCCCTGCTTCCCGGGCCCCGGGCCCGGGTCGGGTGCGCCATCCCAGCTCTCCTTGCCGGGGGACGGGAGCAAGGTTTCGTCCGTCTCGCCTCGCTTGGAACGATGATCGCCATCGCGGTGTGCGTCGCCGCTCATTCAGCCCCCGCCAACATCCATGGACCCCACCCAGACACTATAACGACATAGGGTACATCTGCACGGCTGAATTCTCCAACCGATGCGGGCTCCAACGGCGGGATCCCAGGCGTTTCATAGGAGGAAATGGAATCCGACGCGCAAAACGAGCATGGCGTCGAGAGGCGCGTCGACCCCCCGCAATGCCCCGTCTCCAGGAGTGCTGAACGACTGGGTTCGCAGGAGGTTCCCTGTGACGAGGAAGGAGAAGACCGTGTTGTGGCTCAGCTCGACCTCTGCACCCAGCCCGATTTCCGCCGCTCCCCCGACGGCCGCCACACGAAAGCCAGGCCCCAACATGAGGAAGCCTCCCCGTAGCCGGATGAACGGATGGGTCGCGCGGCCGGGCAGAAAGGAGTACTGGAGCAGCCCGGTGAACATCTGAGGCACGGAGATTTCGTAAACCCCGTTTGCTGTGAGCAGCCAAAGCTCGTAGCCAAAACCCAAGCCGACGCCGTTCTTCCATCGATACGAAAAGTTGAGGCCCACAGCCCAACCCAGATCGGCGATACAGCCATAGCCCTCCGGGCAAAGTCGTTTCGTGGAAAGGGGGATGACCATGCCGGTCTCGGCACCGACGGCAATTGCCCCCTCTCGCGCCGGCGGCCCCCCGGGGAGCTCCGAGGAGTCGGCCCCAACCGACCGAGGCGCAGCCAGGAAGAGAGCCCAAAGGCAGATCGCTGCGGGGCGAGTTGGCACGGCTGTAGCATAGAGTGTCGAATCCCTTGCGGACAAGATTGACAGCCCCCTACCCTCTCTTATAGTAGCGCCGATTCGACCCCGGCTATTGGATTTCGGATGGAGATCTTCCTAAACAAGCGCGCGATGCGGCAAGTCCGACTCTCGGTCGCGGATGCGATCGAGGACGGGGAAACCGACGCATTGCGAGAGGACCTCGTCAGCACCTTCTCGGACGATGACATCGAGGAAATCGAACGCCGAATCGACAGCGGCGACTTCTATGACTTCATCACCGAGATTCTGGACGAGTGGTCCGGCGAAGATCTGGACGAGCTGCTGGAGCTTCTCGAAACCCAGCTCGCCGACGCGGACGTGGACCTGAAGTACACGGCCCCGGAAGAAGACGATTCCGACGACGACTCCGACGAGGAAGAGACGGAAGAAGAGCTCATCGTCGACGACGCAGACGACGATGACGACCTGTAGACGGCGCGCTTGGGCGAAGGCGGAACGCCCCACGGGGTTCGGAGGCTGACCCTGACGCCGCCCGATTGACAGCGCGTCCGCGTTACGCTACCAGCCTCGCCGCTCTCTCCGGAGCAAACCCTAGGCCACCGTAGCTCAGTTGGTAGAGCAACGGTTTCGTAAACCGTAGGTCATCAGTTCGACTCTGATCGGTGGCTCCATCTTTTCGGGCACTTGGATGTATGGCGAATTTGGCGCTGACCAATCGTTGACCAATCCGGGAGCTACTTTCGAGTCGTCTGACCACTGCTCGGTCGCCTCATTGGCCACGCGTCGAATGGCGTCGGGAGCCAGGCGTGCGTAGCGCTCGGTCGTCGTTCGACTCGCATGTCCGAGCACCACCTGGACCTCCTCGAGTCGCCACGCTCTACCCCACGTCCCCATGATCAAATGGCTCGCGCACGTGTGCCGCAGGTCGTGGAAACGGACGTCAGCTCGGATTCCCGCCGCAGAACGCCATTTCTTGGCCCACTGCGCGTCATATCCCTTGGCGTGCATCGCTCCGTCTCGGGCGTGAAAGACGAGGCCTGCGGCCCTCGTGACGTCGTCTCTGCGCCTCCAGCGCGCCAGCTCCTCGAGGGCCGGCGGCAGCATCGGGATGCGACGAACCTTCCCGCCCTTCGTCGGTCCATCGAAGGAGTGGCGAACCAGGATCTCCCGCTCGTCGAAGTCGACATCCTCCCAGCGTAGCCCCCAGATCTCTCCGGCTCTCATTCCTGCATAGATGGCGACCGTGAACGCCGTGCGCTGCTTGGCCGGGAGGTGGGGAAGATCGAACACCGCACGAATCTCGTCGTTGCTGAGATAGGACCAATCCTCGTCGGTTCTCGCCTGACGCGGCACACGCACACCCTTGCAAGGGTTTCCGCTAGCCCTACCGGCCGCGACTGCGTCGGAGAAAGCGGAGGAGAGGGCATTGAGCGCGTTCCTCACGGTCTGCTCGGCGAGTGGCTTGCCTTTGCGCGGCCCATGGGTCGCGCGTTGCGTGACGAGCTCCCGCAACCACTCCTGGACGTGTCGTTGCTTGACCGCGCGGAGTGTGAGCGGGGCGAGAGCAGACGGGAAGATGTGTCGATCCCACAATGCGCGGGTGTCCTTGATGCTCCGGTGGGTCCCCATTCCCTCACGGTCGTCCAACCACTGCCTTCCCCAAGCCGCCACGGTGAGGCTCTTCGAATGATTGTGCAGGAGCTCGAAATACGCCTGAGACTGAGCTCGCGCTTCGTCGATCGTGTCGAAGCACCCGAGAGACTCGCGCTTTCCGTCGATCGTCGCGCGAAGTCGGTAGCGGATTCCGTTCCCGGTTGTGGTCGGAGTGATTGTGCCAAGGGCGCATTCTATCTTGCTTCGAGCACTCATCGTTGGAGCTTACCGAGCGAACGCAGCTTCTCATAGGCTCGTTGACGCTCTCGGTCCGTGGCTCGTGCAGGGGCTTGCTTCGGTTCTTTCCCCTCTTCCCCATTCAACTCTTGCAGCAGCTTCTCGAGCGGCTCCGGAGCAAGCCATCGACGGGCGGCCCTAGCGATCTCGGGAAGCGTAAATGAACGATCAGGGACGCCCACCCGCGAAGAAGTATCCTTGTTTGAGCTGTCTGTTTCGAAGATGATCCGCGCCAAAGTGATTGCCTCACTCTTGTTATTGGTTTTGCCCCCCGAAAAGTTGCGCGAGATCGTGATTTTTTTCGCGTGCGGTTCCCCGAAGGGAAACGATCCGTCTGTGACTCTCAGTGACTACGGGTGACAGCCAGTGACAATATTGGTCAGAATGTGACTCCACTTGTTCGGGCAAGGGATAGTTTTGTCTGCCAACAAAACTGCTCGCGCTGCCTTCTCCCGCTCGTCGCGTGATCGGTCGCGCGAGTTGCGCGCTCAACGCCTCCGGCTTATTCGCCCGCGCTGCGCGACGCAGCAGGTAGTCTCCACCAACGCCCTTTCAGGTTCACGTCCCTGGCGACCTAACATTTAGGACCGCGCAATTCAGCGCTCACCGTCATCCCGATGGGCTAAGATGCCTAAAATCAATAGGCAATTCGGTCGGTTTCGATTTGCACCGCGGCAGCGGTAGACACGCGGGTTGTTGGAGGGATAGCGTCCCGGCTTCCTGTGAGGGCTAAATGGACTTTGTTGTTGGAGCGACCGGAACGGTCGGGGGTGAAATCTGCGCACTACTCACCAAGGCGGGGCGAAAGGTCCGCGGCCTGGTGCGGTCGCAGTCCGACCCAGGACGCGTGGCCGAGCTGAAGAAGCTTGGGGTCGAGGTAGTGGAGGGTGACCTGAAGGACAGCGCTTGGATGGCAGGCGCCTGCACGGGCGTGGAGAATCTGTACACCACCGCATCGGCGCTGCCTGTCCCGAAAGAGGGCGACGAGATCCACTCGGTCGACCTCGCTGGACAGAAGAACTTGATCGCCGCCGCCAAGGCCGCGGGAGTCAAGAACATCGTCTACACGTCGTTCCCTCGCTACGACGACGTCCACTTCCCTCTCGGCGACGCGAAGAACGCCGTGGAAGAGGCGATCAAGTCCTCCGGTATCGGGTACACGATTCTGCAAGCTTCGTTCTTCAATGAGACCTGGCTCAGCGCCGCGGTTGGATTCGACTGGGCAAGCGGCGCCGTCCGAATCTACGGCGATGGAAACCAGAAGGTCGCGTTCATCGCCGCCAAGGACGTCGCGAAGTATGCTGTCGCGAGCCCCGGCAATGCAGCGGTCAAAGACAAAGTGGTGAAAGTCGGCGGACCCGAATCGGTGACGCCCAATGCGGTCGCAGGCATGTTTGAGGCGGCCGGCAAGCCGCTTAAGGTGGAACACGCTCCGGAGTCTGCGCTGCAGGAGCAACTCGCCGGCGCCGACAACGATGTCATGAAGTCGTTCCTGGGCTTGATGATTACGATTTCTCGCGGGGACGGCGTCGACACCGCCGCTGCCCACACCGCGTATCCGAGCGTTCAGCTGACCAAAGTCAGCGACTACGTGAAGCAAATCACGAGCTAGATTCTCGATGCGCCTTCGCGCCTGGTTCGGCAAACCCTGAGCCCTCCAATAAAAGTGCCGGGACCCACGCAAGCGCGGATCCCGGCGGGTGGAGAGAACGGGTGCGAACTATGGAGAGGGAACGGTGTAGCGGAGGACGCCTTGATCCCCGGCCGCGTAGATTTCCCTCGGGCCCACTGCGAAGACCGCATGCGATCCACCGGGGAGATCGGCGCTGACGCGCGTCCAGCTTCCGCCGTCATAGTGGCTGAGGCCGCCGTAGCCCACAGCGAACATGTTTTCTGGTGAGGTGCCGTGGACAGCGGGGACGAAATAGCCGGGGCCCTCGAGCTCGGGCTGCTCCGACCTCCAGAACACCCCGTCGCCAAAGAGCACGCCATCTTTGTGGGGCACAAAGATGTGCTCCGCGTCGAAGCCGGTCACGTGGCGGTAGTCGACGTCCTCGTCGTCGAAGAGCGTCGCCCAGTCGTTGCCGTCGTAGTGGAGGATGGTCCCCTCGTCGCCGACGGCGTAGACGTCGTCCGGGGCAGCCGCCCAGACGCCACGCAGGTGAGCGTCGGTGCCACTGTTCATACTGTCCCAAGCCGCTCCGTTGAAGTGCGCGATGGAGCCGTTGCGGCCTACTCCGAAGACGTCGTCTTCGGACGTGCCAGTCAGGTCGGCGAAAGATGACGGTGTGTTGCCAGCCATGCGCGCCCAGTTCTCGCCGTCGTAAACGAACATTTCACTTCCGAATGCGGCCGCGTAGGTTCGCTCCTTCGTGCCCCAGGCCGCGTGAAGGTAAGGCTGTCCGAATTCGCCGAAGTCTTCGGGCTCCACTGTGAACCCGTCGTAGCGGTGGGTCGCGGAGCCGATGAAGAGCACGTCGTCCGGGCTCGTCGCCCAAATCTTGTCGATGCTGTATGCGTACGAAAGCCGGGCCTCCCAGGATTTGCCATCGAAGAAGTGCACCCCGTTTCCGCTTGCGAACAGGCGATTGCCGCCAAATCCAAACACCGATCGAATGTTCTGGCGATATTCAACATCGGAGATCGACGGCAAATCCATGCTGCTCCACGCTTTACCGTCAAAGCGCAGAATTGTTTGGTCGCCGCCCACGAAGACCTCGGTCGCAGACGATCCCCAGATACTGTGAAGATCTTGGCCGTTCTCACCCCGCATCGAGGTCAGCTCGTGGCCGTCGAAGTAGAGGATCGAACCGCTCCGTCCGATGGCGAAAGTGGCAGCCGGGCCCGCGCTCCAGACATCGGCGAGCCCGTCGTTCGCGGGGACTCTATGCTCGATCCAGTCGACTCCGTCGAAGTGAGCGAAACGAGGTGCGCCGGGGCTTTCCACTGAGCGGCCGACCAAGACCACGTGACCCGGCCCGCTGCCCGAGATCCCCCTCCAACGGATGTCGGTGGGCAAACCG
>CAJHXN010000706.1_pt1 | contig 22499 bp, 19 predicted proteins | sample 9198401 | NCBI WGS metagenome assembly CAJHXN01 (sample SAMEA7708334, study PRJEB35096) | sediment metagenome | biome: marine neritic benthic zone biome [ENVO:01000025]; feature: sediment [ENVO:00002007]; material: shallow marine sediment [ENVO:03000034] sea grass bed [ENVO_01000059] ... | reverse complement strand
TCGATGGCGCACGATGAGCAACAGGCACACGTGAGCCGCGCGTTGAAGCAAGCGATCCGGGCGAGTAGAGCGCTGCTAGCCGCCTAGCGGAGCACACGGTCACTGGACACTGACACGGACACTGGCACTGTCGCTGACACTGGCACTGCCACTGACACTGGCACTGACGCTGACACTGACGCTGACGCTGACGCTGACGCTGGCACTGACACTGGCACTGGCACTGACGCTGACACTGACACTGACGCTGACGAGGAGTAGGTGCCCCGGTCCGGGCCGCCGCCTATGGACGCCTTCGGCGGGCAGTTGGTCCCGCCCCACCACCCCCACACGAGCACCTGGGGGCGGAGCCAGCGGTAGCCTCGGCATAAAAGACGATTCTAACCGGTCGGAAGTCTCGGCACTCGCAGTACCGGTAATGGCCGACGAAGCCCCCATCGGTGGCGGCCCGGACCGGGGCACCGGTTGACGCTGACCTTAACGCCCGAGTAACAGCACGCTGACACCCAGGGCGATCGCGATCACCTGCGGCCAACCCGGAAGTGCCGGCTGCTCGTGTTCGTGGGCCCAGTCGTGCGTGACTACGTGGAGCAACAAGCCGCCAACGATGGCTTCGATCCATGGCTCGCCGCGCGCCCAAGTCGAGAGTGTGGTTTGTTGCGCGACCACAACGCCAACGACACCCGCGATCGCCAATCCCACGGCGCGGCGTATTCCGCTTTTGCGCCCGTGCGCCGACGTGAACGCCAGCGTGATCAGCGCAGTCACCGGAACTGAGTGCGCAGCGATTGCCGTCAGCACATCGCCGTGTTCGTGGCCTGCATGAGAAGCACCGGTGAGCGATCCGAGGGCGATTCCATCGCCCACTTTGTGCACGATCAACCCCCAGTAGCTGAGCTGTAGGCCCATGGTCGACGAGTGGTCATGCTCGGGGTCTTCGTGTGCCGCTCGCTCGATCAGCCATGGAGTCAAGAACGAAGCGGCAGCGGCGAGCAGAACCAAAGGGCCAGCTTCGCCAACGGCGTCCGGGATCAAACGACCGACCACGACGGCCACCGACGACACGATCGCAAAGGTCCGAACGGCATCGAGAAGACGCCCGCGACCGGGAGCCATGAGCCCGAGAACCGCGCCGGCAGCAACGGACCCCACGAGGATCGTGATCGGCCACTCCATCGCAGCCGGCTTACCACAATAGGGGCGGTCGTGGCTTCGTTAGATCTCGAGCACGTCGGCCTCGGCGGCTTCTTTGGCGACTTGTTGCTCGGCGCAGGTCGCGCAGGCGATGGCCTCTTTGGCGATCTCGTAGCCGGCGCCACCCGGATCGTCGTGGGACTTCGACCGGCGACCGCTGCGTGCTCGCTGTGCCTTGCCTCGGCTCGGGTACTCCGTCGGACGGCGCTCCATCACCACTTTGGTCGCCCTCTCACCGGGACGCGACACTCGGTTGCAAAGCTCACATCGGTACATTCAGGATCTCCTCGTTCACAGCGAAGGCCGTCTGTGGCACATCGTCCACGACCGAGCAACCAGAGCTCCGCTAGGCCCGCAGTAGCTTGGCGATTTCTAGCGCACCATAGGTCAGCACCCCGTCGGCGCCAGCCCGCTTAAACGAGATCATGCTCTCGTGGATCGCCTTGTCCCAGTCGAGCCAACCTCGATCTGCTGCGCCCCGCAGCATCGCGTACTCGCCGCTGACCTGGTACGCGAAGGTCGGCACTCCGAACGTTTCCTTCACCCGGCGGATGACGTCTAGGTAGGGCATGCCCGGTTTCACCATCACCATGTCGGCCCCTTCGGCGATGTCGAGCCCGACTTCGCGCAGGGCCTCGTCGGTGTTGGCGGGGTCCATCTGGTAGGTCCGCTTGTCGGCCGTCCCGAGGTTCTGAGCCGACCCTACCGCGTCGCGAAAAGGCCCATAGAAAGCAGAGGCATACTTCGCGGAATAGGCGAGAAGGCTGACGTCTTGTAGCCCCTCGGCGTCCAATGCTTTTCGGATTGCCCCGACGCGGCCGTCCATCATGTCGCTTGGTGCGACGACGTCACAACCTGCCCGCGCCTGCACGAAGGCCTGTTGGCAAAGGACTTCAACCGTTTCGTCGTTGATGATCTGGCCGTCACGGACAATGCCGTCTTGGCCGTGCGTCGTGTACGGGTCGAGGGCTACATCGCAAATGACGCCGATGTCGTCGTGCTGCTTCTTGATAGCGAGCACCGTTCGGCACACGAGGTTGTCCGAATTGGTGGCTTCCTTGCCGTCAGCGGTCTTGAGCTCAGGAGGGGTGACTGGGAACACCGCAACGGCGGGGATTCCAAGCGCCTTCGCTTGACCGACCGCTTCTACGGCCAGATCGATGCTCAATCGTTCGACCCCTGGCATCGATGGAATTCCGGTGCGCTCGGAGTAGCCCTCTTGCACGAACATCGGCCAGATCAAATCGTCCGTTGAGAGGGACGACTCGCTGGTCAGGCGGCGAACCCACTCCGCACGGCGGTTTCGCCGCATACGCGTGCTCGGAAATTCGGGATGTGGCTTGCCGGACATCGCTGTCATGGATCGTAGCAGTTTGTTGCGAGCCAGCTCAATGACGTGCGCTGCTGCGCTTGTGTCCAGTGAACCGGTGGCGATAGGAGATGGTGCCCGCGTAGTTGCGACCTGGGAGGGGGTAACCGAGCACATCGAAGGAGCGGTTGTCGTTGACGTTGCGGACCGTGAAGGCGATCCAAAGGCGTTCCCCGAACATCAAGGTGTAGACCCCCAAGGTAAGCGGCTTGTAGTCGGGAAACGGGACCAGATTTCCTGGGTCGCCGAATCCGCCCGCGCGGTAGTAGAACTGGGCGAAGGCGACGAGGTCGTCGACCTGACTCCCTAGCTTGCGGGTGTGTCCCTCGAACCGCGTGAGCGTGGTGAACGGGGTAAAGGCCGGAAGCTGTTTGCCGTCTTGGTTTCGGGTAGCGAGTCCCGTGAGCGTGCTTGCGAAGGTCAAGTAAGGCGTGATCTCGCCTGCGAAACGAGCCTCTGCCCCCCACGCCTTGGCGCTGTCTTCGTTTCGGAACGTGATCTGATTGCGGATCGTACGCTGGACGATGATTTTGTCTCGAGTCGAATTGACGAAGCCGCGGAGCTCGGCACTGCCTTTCAGTATTTTCGAGCGTCCGGCCATGACCACGCTGAGGTCAGCACCGAGGCCGCTCTCTGGATTGAGGTCGGGATTTCCCTCAATGCGGGCGCGCGTTCCAAAGAGCTCCAGCACCGTCGGAAGCCGAACGCCGGTGTAACCAGAAGTTGCGATCGTGAGCCAAGGTAAGGGACCGACCGCCGCGCCGATCCGGATCGTAGGTAGGAAGACATTGCTTTGGCGATCGACCGATGGTCCGAGCTCGAACGATCGCAGGCGGGTTTGACTGAAGCCAAGACGCACCGAAGGACGAAGCTCGACGAGGGTGTCCCGCCATTTGCCGTGCACGCGCGGCTCCAGAACGACCGCGCCTTCGACACGCTGAGAGGGCCGGGGCACCAAGGCGATTTGGTCTGTCCGAGGTTGAAAGTGGTCGAATTGCGCAGTCCCAAGCACGGTCAAATCGAGTTGGTCCGACATCTGCAGACGGGTGCCGATTCTCGTGTAGGCATTTGCCGTGCCGTCGTCCGATGCGCTGGGGCCTGCGATACCAACCTCTCCAAACGGGTCTGCGACTTGGTTGCGAACGTAGCCGCCGCCGATGACTGCTTGGAGCTCGTAGTCCTTTCCGTCCTTCCGTTGTCCGGTTTGCGTGTATGAGAGGCCACCAAAGACCTGGGTGCGGGTCTGGCGAGCTTGAAGGACTGGGTCGCAGCCGGCACCCGGTATCCCTCGGTCGAGGTACGTGCCGAGAAGCACGATGTCGACGCCTCCCTTCACGGTGTCGACCTCGGTAAACGATAGCCCTTGGAAGCGTTGGGCGTCGTTGTTCTGTCGGAGCTCCTCGCCGTCGTCGGATGAATCGAACGCCGTGCACCTGTCATTGGTGTACGGGAAATCCCCCAAGGTTCGCCCGTACCGAAGGTCGTTGAAGGAGCGAACGCGGTCCCCGTTGACCGACCCCTCGGCGCTGGCCTGGTACGTTCCAAACGAGCCGACCCCAACATCGGCCCCCACTCCGGTGGTTGGGTTCTCGCGTGGAATGAGCCGAACCACGCCACCGATCGAGCCGTTGTTGAACCATGCGGGCGCTCCACCGCGGTAGACCTCAATCCGCTCGAACGCCGAGATCGAGATTTGACTGAAGTCGAATGCGCCGGTGTCTCGGTTTGAAAGCGGGAGGTCGCCCAAGAGGACCGTCGTGTTCTCCGCTTCGATGCCGCGAAGAGAGAGGCTCACGAAGTTGAAGGGGCCGCCAAGGAATACGACATTGGCCCCGGGAACCTCCGGGAGGATGTCCTGTGCGCTCTCATTGGCCTCGGGGCGATTCGTGAGATCGATCTCGGTGCCGGAGGCGGTTGCATCTTCACGATGGGTGGCCGCTAGCTGACGCTCGACTTGGGCGGTTTCACCATACTGCGCACGCGCCACCATTGGGGCGCTCAGTGCGAAACAGAGAAATGCGGCGTGTGTCTTGATCGATAGGCCCATCGCCATCCCCGAGGCGAGTGTCGAGCGTTTACCTCGGGTAGGTTTCCGGGCTTGCGGCCTTGACCTCGATCGCCTTCCCAGCGAGGAGCGCCAGTGGCTCGTTGATCGAGGTGTTGGACCGCTTACCGTGGCGGGTCCGCGTCGGAGTCTCACCGACTTCCCCGTTCGGAAGCGGGATGTCTCCCCGTTTCCTATCCCGCGTTTCCACCGAAAGCGCAGGACCCGAGAGCCGAGACCATGCGCGCAACGGTGGGCGGTGTCAAAGGCGGGCTTGGATCACTTGCCTTTGAAGTTGGGCGGGCGTTTTTGCATCATCGCCATCGCTGCTTCCATGGCATCCTCGGAATTGATCAGAGGCACCATAGTCGGAACGATATCCGCGATCGCGTTGCTCCAGCCCTCGAGCAGCGCAGTCTGTGAGTGTGCGAGGGCCGCGCGAACCGCGAGGGGGGCCTGGGCGGCGATCACTTCCGCCAGCTCGATCGCCCGCGTCAGATGGGTGTCGGGCGCGACCACTTCTTGGACGATACCCAGCCGATATCCCTCCGCGGCGTCGAACTCGTCACCGGTCAATACATATCGCATCGCGTTTGAGTAGCCGGCGGTTTGGACGAAGCGGAAGGTGCCACCCCCGGCGGGCATGATCCCAACGCGCACCTCCTTAAGGCCGAAGACCGTCCCTTCGGCAGCGACGCAAATGTCCGAGCAGAGTGCGATTTCGGTGCCGAGAGTGAAGCAACGGCCATGTGCCGCCGTCACCATGGGTGTCCTTCGAAGGCGGCCCACCACATGCCACGGATCCACCATCTCGGCCGGGATAGGCACTTGTCCGGCACGAAAGCTCGGCCCGATGTTCATCAGGTCGAGACCGGTCGTCGTATCGGTGCCTTTGCCGTAGACCACGATGGCGCGAACGTCGTCGTCGTCGTCGGCCTGGGTGAAGACCTCCGCGAGACGCTCGAACATACCGACCGTGAACGCGTTCCGCTTGTCGGGTCGGTCGAAACCAATCAGCCCAATGCTCCCGCGCTTTTCGTACTCAATGTCCCCGTTGCCCATGTCGGATCCATACCCCTCTTCAACTCTGCGAAAAAGGGGACCATCCCCAGTTTTGGAGCCGTCGCCATCGGCGAAAATGCAGCTATACTAACAAGCTTCATGAAGGGACATTGGCGGGTTTGGCTCCTGGGATTGGCTCTGCTCGGGCTTGTCGTGTCGGCTTGTTCGACCACGATGACCGGCCGCCGGCAGCTGACTCTGATCGCCGACGACAAGATGGACGCGATGGGCCTGGCGGCTTTCGCAAGCCTGAAGCAGCAGGGGAAGCTGAGTCAGGATCCGATGCTCAACGACTACGTCCGATGTGTGGCTGGCGCCATCTTGGCGGTGATCCCCCCCGGAGTCGGGCCAAAGGACGGCAAGTGGGAAGCCTTGGTGTTCGACGACCCTACGCCCAATGCGTTTGCCTTGCCCGGCGGAAAAATCGGTGTGCACACAGGGATGCTCGACGTGGCGGCGACCCCAGGACAGCTTGCGGCCGTACTCGGTCATGAGGTCGGACACGTCCTCCTACGACATGGGAACGAGCGGATGTCGCAATCGATCCTGGCAGACAGCGTAGTCCAGGCAGGCTCGATCGCGGCCGGGGCCGCAGCTCCGGAGTATCAAGACGCGATCGTGGGTGGCCTTGGGGTGGGCGCGCAATACGGGGTGCTCTTGCCCTTCAGCCGCAAGCACGAGGTCGAGGCCGATCAGGTTGGTCAGATCTTCATGGCGGAAGCGGGCTTTTATCCGGTCGAGGCGATCACCTTGTGGCAACACATGGCCGAGCTTGGCAACGAAGCCCCCGAGCAGTGGCAGTCGACTCACCCTTCCGATGAGACCCGGATCGCGAGGCTTCATGCGAACCTTCCAAGAGCGATGCGGGACTACGAGGCAGCAAGGGCGGCAGGGAAGGATCCCGCGTGCGTCCCGCCTGTGGTCTACGAATGACGCTCACGCGTGTTTTCGAATGAACGCTGCTACGGCTTGGCCGATCTCGGCAGGCGCGTCCTCTTGGATGAAATGCAGGCCTTGGACCGTGATCTCTTCTTGGTTCGGGAACTGGCGACAAAACTTCCGATGACCCCCGGTGAGAATGGTCCCCGGCTTGGCATTGACGAAGAGCTTCGGGATGGCATCCGCTTGGGTGAGCCACTCGGCGTACTCCTGGACGATTTCGTGGACGTCCTCCGGCTCGCCGCCGATCGGGATCTGACGGGGCCAGGTTAGAGTGGGGCGTCGACTCTCGCCCGGTTCGACGAATGGCGCGCGATACCGGGCCATCTCTTCGTCGCTCAGCTTGCGCATGATCGATGCTGGGAGGATACGCTCGATGAAGACGTTCTTTTCCAGAATGATTGCTTCGCCGGCGGCCGAGCGCATCGCCTGGAAAATTTTGCGCGCGCCTTCGGCCCAGTCGTCCCAACCCGCGACGGGACGAACCACAGCTTCCATGTAAGCGATGCCTTGGACCTGCTCGGGGTGTCTGTGGGCCCAATGAAACCCGAGCCCCGAGCCCCAGTCGTGGATGACGAGGAACACCGGGTCATCGCCGACCACGGCGTCGAACCACGCGTCCAGGTAACGACGGTGGTCGACAAAGGTGTGGCCACTCGAGCTCGGGCCCGACTCGCCCATGTCGATCAAGTCGGGGGCGAGGCAGCGCACGCCGGGTGCGACCTCTTTGATGACATTGCGCCAGAGGTACGACGAGGTTGGGTTCCCATGGAGGAAGACTGCGGTGACGGGGCCAGCTCCTGTGTCGACATACGCCATCTCGCTGTCTTCAACGACGATACGCTTCCTAGGGTGCGGGTCTTCGGCGGATATGTTGGTCATGAGCGCTTTGTTACCTCACGGCCCTATTCCAATCAACAGTCGCCGCGTTATAGTCCGCCGAATGACCGAGAAGAAACTTTGGAATGCGGTGCCGAGCCCGTTCCTCGTTCCGTTTGATGGCAAGTTCAACATCGCGGCGGCCCCGACCGAGCCACCAGGCGAAGTCGACAAATCAGACCTCGAGGAAGACCTCGAGGCGCATGTCGAGGCGATTTACGACCTTCAGCGCAAGCTCTACGCATCCGATGACTTCTCGGTGCTGTTTGTGTTCCAGGCGATGGACGCCGCCGGCAAAGACGGGACGATTCGGGCGGTCTTCACCGGGGTCAACCCCGCGGGCTTTCAGGTGTCCGCGTTCAAAGCGCCGTCGCACGAGGAGCTCGACCACGATTTTTTGTGGCGCGTGGCGAGGCGACTGCCCGAACGGGGCCGCATTGGTGTGTTTAACAGGAGCCACTACGAAGAGGTGATCATCGTCCGGGTTCATCCGGAGTTTCTCGTCAATCAGAGGCTCCCTCGGATGGACCTCAGCAACATCTGGGCCGAGCGATACGAATCGATTCGGGGCTTTGAAGAGCATCTCGCCCGCAATGGCACCGTCATCGTGAAGTTCTTTTTGAATGTCTCATTGGCGCAGCAGAAGCGCCGGCTTCTTCGACGGATCGACAAGCCAAGCTCCAACTGGAAGTTCAATCCAGATGATGTGGCGGAGCGAGAGCGATGGCCCCAATATATGAATGCCTTCGAGGAGGCATTGAACGCGACCTCTCGACCATGGGCACCTTGGTACGCGATCCCGGCCGACCACAAGCCGTACATGCGCGTCGAAGTCGCCCGCATCGTGGAAGAGACCTTGACGAGTCTCGGGGTGGACTTTCCGACCCTCGGGGACGAGGCGCGTGCGGCGCTCGCAGACTGTCGAGAAGAGCTTGAAAACCAGTAACCGGCTCGGCTTGCGGTTCTTCTCTGGACGCGCAGGATTCTGACGTGGTTCCCATCGTGCTCACGGTTGCCGGCTCCGATCCGTCTGGAGGCGCGGGGCTGCAGGCCGACCTGAAGACGATTCACCGGCACCATGCCTATGGAGCCGCGATCGCGACTCTCCTTACTGCGCAAGACACCCGCGGGGTTCAAAAGGTCGAAGTCCTTTCGGTGGCGCTCGTTCGGGCGCAGCTTGAAACTTTGCTCGACGACATGACTCCGCAGGCTGCTAAGACCGGAGCCCTCGGCTCACCGGAGATCGTGCGGGAGGTCGGGCTGATCGCCAACGCGGTTTCGTTCCCCTGGGTGGTCGATCCGGTTTGGGGGCCGACGCGCGGCGAGCGCCTGTCGACCGGCGACCTGGTAGAGGCCTTGCGGCGGCATCTCATTCCGTTCGCCACCGTGGTCACGCCTAACGCCGCAGAGGCCGCCGAGCTTTCGGGCTTGCCGGTTCGCAACGTCAAGGAGGCAGCGGTGGCGGCCGAGCGCATTGCCTCCTTTGGTGCCAAGTCGGTCCTGGTGACCGGCGGCCATCTCGAGGGCGCTGCCCAGGGGACGGACCTTTTGCTTCACGAGGGGGTCGTGCGAGAGCTGCCGGCTCGATTGCTTGCGCTCGGTGACTTCCATGGCACCGGCTGTGCGTTGTCCTCGGCGATCGCAACCCGGCTGGCGCTTGGAGAGGACGTTCCTACGGCAGTGACGCGGGCCAAGGATTGGCTCGAGGGCGCGCTCGCGCATGCATTTGCAGTGGGGAAGGGTGCCAAGCCGGTCAATCATCTCTGGGATATCGACCTCAAACCTTAGACGAGATCGAAGTTTCCCGGATGCTTTAGTTGCCCCGCCTTTCGCGGTGCTGCTACATGCGAGCAGTTGCAAAGAGGGGACTGAGCGAAGCGGATGGCGCGGCGGCGCAAGAAGAAACCCACACCTCAAATAGAGCTTCCAATCGATAACATCGAGGACGCCTCTCTCGTCGACGAAACGCGTCGGCGGTATTTGAACTACGCCCTCAGCGTCATCACCTCACGGTCGCTCCCTGATGTCCGGGATGGGCTCAAGCCGGTGCAGCGCCGGATCCTGTACACGATGTACAACGAGCTGAGGCTCCGCAGCGACTCGAAGCACCGTAAGTCGGCGGCGATCGTCGGTGATGTGATGGGCAAATTTCACCCTCATGGCGACACGGCGATCTACGACGCGCTGGCCCGGATGGCGCAGCCGTTTACGATGCGCGAGCCGCTGGTGGATGGTCGGGGCAACTTCGGCTCGCCCGATGGAGATTCGGCAGCCGCGATGCGGTACACCGAGGCGCGCCTCCAGAAATTGGCAGATGAGCTCCTTGTCGAGCTCGCCAAGAAGACCGTCGCGTATAGGCCGAACTACGATGGTCGTTTGTTCGAACCGGTCGTGTTGCCGGCTCGATTCCCGAACCTGCTGATCAACGGCTCGCAGGGAATCGCGGTTGGGATGGCGACCTCGATCCCGCCACACAATCTAGCCGAGGTGATCCAGGCGTGCGTCGCGCTCGTCGACGGCGACCTGACGACGAAGCAGCTGATGAAGTTCGTGAAGGGGCCCGACTTCCCGACCGGTGGCGAGCTGGTGAGCAGCAAGCAGGAACTCGCCGCGGCTTACGAGAACGGCCAAGGGTCTCTCAAGCTTCGTGGTGAGTGGAAGGTCGAAAAGCCGAGGGCGGGGGCTCCCATGATCGTCATCGATTCGATCCCATACAGCGTGGAGCGACGCGCGGTGGTCGAGAAGATCGCCGAGGTGATCATTCAAAAGAAGTTACCCGTGCTGGTCGACGTTCGCGACGAGAGCACCGACGACTGCCGGATCGTGTGCGAGATGAAGAAAGACGCCGATCCACAGCTGATCATGGCGTATCTCTACAAACACACCCCGCTCCAAACCAACGTCCAGGTGAATCTGACCTGTCTCGTGCCGACCTCCAATCCCGAGGTTGCCGCGCCCCAGCGGATCGGCTTGAAGCAAATCCTCAAGCACTTTCTCGATTTCCGCATGGAGGTGGTGACCAAGCGCCTGGAATTCGAGCTCGAACAGCTCGAGAGGCGCATCCATGTCCTCGAGGGTTTCGTCATCGTGTTCGATGCGCTCGACGAAGCGATTCGGATCATCCGTCGTTCTGAGGGAAAGCAGGACGCCGCCGAAAAGCTGATGAAGCGCTTCAAGCTCGACGAGCTGCAAGCGGACGCGATTCTCGAGCTCAAGCTCTACCGGCTCGCGAAGCTTCAAATTCTCGAGATTCGAAGCGAGCTCGGGGAAAAGCTCAAAGATGCCAAGCGGGTGGAGCGGCTCCTTCGAAGCCCCGCGGCACGATGGAAACTGATCAAGGCCGAGCTAGGGGAGCTGGCCACGAACTACGCCGACCCCCGTCGCACCAAGATCACGGCCAAGTTAGACGAGCCCGAGTTCGACGCCGAAGCCTTCATCGTGGACGAGGACGCGATGGTGGTCGTGACCGAGCAAGGTTGGGTGAAGCGGCAGCAGCGCGTGAAAGACGTCGCCTCGACGCGGGTCCGCAAGGGTGACCGCGTGTTGGCGATTCTTGCCGGATCGACAAAGAGCTCGGTTGGGTTCTTCAGCAGTGGTGGGGTCTGTTATGTGACCCGGATCGTCGACGTGCCGGCGTCAAGCGGGCATGGGACGCCTCTACAGACACTGTTCAAGATGGGTGACGGTGAGCGCATCGTGGGTGCGATTGGGTTTGACCCGCGCTTTGTCGAGGTGCCGCCGCCCGATGAGGAGTCCGAAGAGCCCGAGCCGCCGTATGCGATCGCCGTCACTCGCGGGGGGCTGGCGTTGCGCTTCTCGTTGCGGAATCACCGAGATCCGTCGACCCGTTCCGGACGTAAGTTCACCCGTCCAAAAGAGGGCGACGAAGTGATCTACGTGGCCCCCGTCTTCGAGGAAGATTGCATCACTTGCGTGACCAAGGCGCGACGGGCATTGGTCTGCGAGGCCGAAGATGTCTCGTTGCTCGCGGGGGCGGGCCGCGGTGTGAAGTTGATCAGGCTCCAAAAGGACGACCAAGTCGTTGCCGCCCGCGTGCTCTCGTACGACGACGACGCCCTAATCGCGAAGCGCGAGGGCGGGAGCGACTATCGAATCACCCTTCGCAAATACGAGGTCGTGTCGCGAGGCGGGAAGGGCTTTCAGTTGTTCACGCGCGGGGCCGTGGAAGGTGAAGTCTACCAAGAACCCGAGATCCCGGTCTTTCCAGAGGACTAGTGGCGTACACTGCAAAAGATATCGATGTCCTCGAGGGGCTCGAGCCGGTCCGCAAACGGCCCGCAATGTACATCGGTGGTGTCGATACCCATGGGTACCACCATCTTCTTTGGGAGATGCTCGACAACGCGGTCGACGAAGCGATCAACGGGTACGCCACTCGCATCGAAGTCGCACTCGATGAGGATCATCGGGGTGCAACCGTCACCGACAATGGCCGGGGCATTCCGGTAGACACGCACCCAAAGTTCAAGCGGTCGGCGCTCGAGTTGATCCTGACGACCCTCCATGCCGGCGGGAAGTTTGGCGGGAAGAACTATCAAGTCGCTGGCGGCCTTCACGGTGTGGGCTCCTCAGTCGTCAATGCGCTTTCGTCTGAGCTGACGGCAACCGTTTGGCGTGGAGGTAAGACGTATTCGCAGGGCTACAAGCGCGGGAGGCCGACGACCAAGCTCAAGAAGGGCGCCAAAACCAGCAAGCGCGGGACCTCGATCCACTTTCGGCCGGACACCGAGATTTTCGCGAAGCGGACGGCCTTCGATTCGGCACGGGTGGCAGAGCGCCTCGAGGCAAAGACGTACTTGCATCGGGGGCTCAAGATCGTTTTCGTCGATGGCAAGACCGACGAGCGCGTAGAGTTCGAACACCCAGGCGGCATCGTCGACTTTCTCGAGAAGCTCGTCGTTGAGCGGGGGAAGCCCTCGGTGCACCCCGATCCATTCACTCTCGAGCACGACGAAGACCCCCGGCTCGAAGTCTCGCTGCGTTGGACCGAAGCTACCGACGAAGTGATTCGATCCTATGCAAACGGGATTCCCACGGCCTCCGGCGGGGCCCATGAAAACGGGTTCAAGCAGGGGCTCGCCAAAGCGATTCGCAATCATATGGACACGCACAAGCTCACGCCCAAGGGCGTGAAGGTCTCGGCGGACGACATCCGCGAAGGCCTAGTGGCATTGGTGAGTGTGTATGTGCACGAGCCGCAGTTCCAGGGGCAGACTAAGGACCGGCTCAACAATCCAGAGGTGACTGCACAAATCGAGACCTCGGTACGGACCGCCTTTGAGCAGTGGCTCTTGAACAACAAAACCTCCGCCGAGTCGATCGTTGCCCGAGTGATCATTTCAGCGCGGGCGCGAGCCGCCAGCCGGGCCGCAAGTCAGCAGGTATCTCGAAAAACCGCGGTGAGCCATCGCCTCAACCTCCCCGGCAAGCTCGCCGACTGCTCCAGTACGAACCCCGATGAAAGCGAGCTCTTCCTGGTTGAAGGTGACAGTGCGGGCGGCAATGCGAAGCAGGGACGAGACCGCAAGACCCAGGCGATCCTGCCGCTTCGAGGCAAAGTGTTGAACGCCGAAAGGGCATCGCAAGCGCAGATCCTGGGCAACCGAGAGCTGCAGGACATCGTGAGCGCGCTCGGTTGCGGGATAGGCAAAGACTTCGACATCTCGAAGCTCCGTTACGGGCGGGTGTTCTTGCTGATGGATGCAGACAGCGACGGTCACCATATCGCGACGCTTTTGTTGACGTTCTTCTTTCGCTTGCTGCCGGGCCTCGTTCGGGCGGGGCACGTCTTTCTCGCACAACCGCCGCTTTACCGAATCGACATTGGAAAGCAGGTGCACTGGGCTCTCGACGACGCGGAGCGCGACCGGATCATTGCGGACGCGCCGGGGAACGCCAAAGTCGACATCAGCCGTTTCAAGGGCCTTGGTGAAATGACAGCCGATGAGCTTCGAGAGACGACTCTCGACAAGACCCGCCGAAGAGCCCTGCGCGTGATGGTCGATGGGGAGCTCGAAGCCGACCGGGTCTTCAGCGAGCTCATGGGCAAGGACCCCTCGGCGCGTTTCGAGTTCATCATGGAACGCGCCCCGCAGGCCGACGCAGTCGAATTGGACTTGTAGCACCTAGTTTTTTTGACGGGTGGGCCGCGTTCTGGTTCAAACGCTTCAGGAAGCACTTCAATAACTGCGGGAGTGGTGATGCAGTCGACTTGTCACGTGTGCGAAAAGGCGTTCGAGGTTCGTTTTCGCTATCAGGTCCGCGAAGAAGACGGTGAGTATGTCTATATTTGCTCAACCGGTTGTCAGCAGAGTCTGCTCCTTGGCGACGATGGGGTGTGTACCTGCGACACCTGCGGGCGGACGTTCGAGGTCGAGTATCCGTACCAAATGTCGGTGAGCGATGGTAGGCGCGAATACTTTTGCTCGACTGACTGCAGAGGGCGCAGCCAACGGCGGCAAAGCGGGGTGGACCTGACTCGCCGACCACCGAAGCGCATTGCAGTGTTCAATCATAAGGGGGGCACTGGCAAGACCACCACCGCGATCAATCTGGCGGCAGGCATGGCCGAAGCGGGTCGACGGGTGCTCTTGATCGACGCAGACGGGCAGGGGAATGTCGGGGCCTCGTTGGGGATCGCCGGCCAGCGGACCCTCTACCACGTGCTCGTCAACGGTGCCCACGCATCGGAGGTTGCGGTGCCGGTGCGTACAGGTCTCGAAGTGCTCACTTCAAACGAAACGCTCGCCGCGGCTGAGTTGTTCCTTGCTGAGCGCCCGAATCGTGACCGCATCATGCGCGAGCGCCTTGGAGATGCTTGCAGCGCCTACGACACCGTGGTGATCGACTGTGCACCGGCACTTTCTCTGATGAACCAAAACGCGATGGTCTATGCCGATAGCGTCGTCATACCTGTCGCCTGTGACTACCTATCGTTGGTGGGAGTCAAGCAGGTGCTCCGAACGATTCGAAACATCCGCGAGCTCCTTCAGCACGATGTCCAGTTACTCGGGGTGCTGCCCACATTCTTCGACGTGCGAAACCGTATCTCACGAGAGGCGATTCTCACTTTGCGTACGCACTTCGAAGGGCGCTGTTATGATCCGATCCGAATCAACACCAAACTGCGCGAAGCCCCAAGCGCCAAGCAGACAATCTTCGAGTACGCGCCGAAGAGCCATGGGGCGGAGGACTATGCACGCCTCGTGCATAGAGTAGCGGCTGTCGCGACGGGGGCGCAGACGACGAGGCCAGGAGTCACGCGTCCAGCAGCGTAGGGGGATTCTATGAAGAGGCGGAGTGGAACACGAGTCAACGAGGTTTTCGAAGAGGACGAAGTCAGCGCGGTCCTTCGCGACACCTTCTACCGAGGCAGAAAGCCAAAGCGGAGACCTGCGAAGACCAAGAAGCAGGCGAAGGCCGACCACTACGACGTGATCTGCATTTCGCTCTACAAGGAAGATCTCGCTCGCCTCGACGCGATGGTTGCCAAGCTCAAAAAGCGGGGCCATCGTCGGGTCAGTCGGAGCGCATTGATTCGCTTTGCCCTCGATCACGTGGATCTCAAGGACTTTCCCCGCGCCTACTAGCGTGCTGTCGTCGGGGCGCTATACTCGCCGCCAATTTTTACGGTCCTTGGGAGGTTCCGGTGAAAGAAGGCACCCTGCGGGAGGCGCTCACTTTTGATGACGTATTGCTCTTGCCGGGGTACGCCGATTTCCTGCCTGCGGACGCGGATGTTTCGACCCGGTTCACGCGCGAGCTCGAGCTACGGATCCCGTACGTATCGAGCGCGATGGACACGGTCACCGAGTGGCGCACGGCAATAACGATGGCCCGAGAGGGTGGCATCGGGATCATTCACAAGAACATGAGCCCCGAGCACCAGGCCCTCGAGGTGATCAAGGTGAAGCGGGCAGAGACGGGTATGATCGTCGACCCGGTGACGGTCGGCCCTGGCGAGTCGCTCCACGACGCCCTCGAGCTCATGCGTCGGCACGAGATCTCGGGCCTGCCGGTGGTCGAAGGCGACAAACCCGTTGGCATCCTGACCAGCCGAGACGTTCGGTTCGAGCAGAACCTGAACCAAAAGGTTGCGCAGCTGATGACGAAGGAGCTCGTGACTGTGCCCCCTGGAGTCGAGCAAAGGAAGGCGCGAGAGCTCCTGCACAAGCACCGCATCGAGAAACTGCTCGTGGTTGGCGAGAGCGGCGAGCTCGTGGGGCTGATCACGATTAAGGATCTCCTGCAGGCCGACCGATACCCGGATTCGATCAAAGACTCGATGGGCCGGCTGTGTGTTGGTGCTGCGCTTGGCGTCGGGCCGGAGCGGCAGACGCGTACCGAAGCCTTGGTTCAGGCCGGGGTCGACGTGCTCGTCATCGATACTGCGCACGGTCACACCAAGGGCGTGATCGATGCAGTGCGTGACACCAAGCGCACCTACTCCGACGTGCAGGTCGTCGCCGGCAATGTGGCCACGGCGGAGGCAACCAAGGCACTGATCGACGCCGGTGCGGATGCGGTGAAAGTCGGAATGGGCCCTGGGTCGATCTGCACGACGCGCGTTGTAGCGGGGATCGGCGTTCCGCAGGTGACAGCGGTGTTGGATTGCGCGCGCGTGGGTCGGGAGCACGGGGTGCCGGTCATTGCAGATGGCGGCGTCAAGTACTCCGGCGATGCGGTGAAAGCGATTGCAGCCGGCGCCAATAGCGTGATGATCGGCTCGCTTTTCGCGGGCACCGACGAAGCGCCCGGTGAGCTCGTGCTCTATCAGGGGCGAACATACAAATCGTACCGGGGCATGGGATCGCTCGGCGCGATGAAACAAGGTTCGTCCGACCGATATGCGCAGGCAGATGTGTCGGACGTCGGGAAGCTCGTCCCAGAAGGCATCGAAGGGCGCGTGCCGTATCGAGGTGCCCTTTCGACCGTGTTGTACCAACTGGTCGGCGGTCTCCGCTCCGGCATGGGATACACCGGCTGTCCCTCGGTCAAAGAGCTGCAGCAGAACAGCAGGTTCGTTCGGATCAGCGCCGCCGGGCTTCACGAGAGTCACGTGCACGACGTCATGGTCACCAAGGAAGCCCCGAACTACCGCATCAGTAGGTAGGGACGCTCGACCGCGCTCGGCCCGCGTGTTAGATCGCCACATGATTGCAGACGGGGTTTTGATCCTCGACTTTGGATCGCAGTACACGCAGCTCATCGCGCGGCGAATTCGGGAGCAACACGTCTACTGCGAGATCCAGCCCGACACCTATCCTCTCGAATCGGTCCGGGCAGCTTCTCCCCGAGCGATCATTCTGAGCGGGGGCCCCGCCAGCGTGTTTGCCGAGGACGCCCCTACGGTCGACCCCGGAGTGTTCGACCTCGGTGTGCCGGTTCTCGGCATCTGTTACGGGATGCAGTTGATGAGCCACCTCCTCGGTGGGAAGGTCGAACGCGCGGACGAGCGCGAATACGGACCGGCACGGGTCGAGGTGTTGCAGGCAGAGGGGCTCCTCCATGGTTTCAAAATCGGAGGCCATCTCGATGTGTGGATGAGCCACGGTGACCGAGTCGAAACCCTGCCCGCGGGGTTCGAAGTGATCGCGCGCACATCGAATAGCCCGTTTGCAGCGGTTGCCCACCTCGAGCGCCAGATTTTCGGGGTGCAGTTTCACCCGGAGGTTGCCCACACGCCTCGCGGTGTCGAAATGCTGCGTGCGTTCTTGTTCGAGGTGGCTGGTTGCAAGGCCAATTGGACACCTGGCTCCTTCGTCGAGCAGACGGTCGAGTCGATACGGCGCCAGGTCGGCGAGCGATCGGTCATCTGCGGGCTGTCGGGCGGCGTCGACTCGTCGGTCGCCGCGATGCTTGTCTCCAGGGCCATTGGCGACCGGCTGACCTGCATCTTCGTCGACAACGGCTTGCTTCGAAAGGACGAGGCGGAGAGCGTCGTCCACACGTTCCGCGGTCAGTTCGGGCTGAAGCTCGTTCATGTCGATGCGGCCGACGAGTTTCTCGGAGCCCTCCACGGGGTGAGCGACCCCGAGGAGAAGCGAAAGATCATTGGGCGCGTCTTCATCGATGTTTTCCAGCGAGAGGCGGAGAAGCTCGGTGATGTGGGCTTTCTCGTGCAAGGGACGCTGTACCCGGATGTGATCGAGAGCCTCTCGTTCAAGGGGCCGAGCGCGGTGATCAAGAGCCACCACAATGTCGGCGGCCTACCGGAGACGCTCCACCTCGAGTTGATCGAGCCACTTCGTTTGCTTTTCAAGGACGAGGTTCGAGAGGTCGGCGAGGCGATGGGGATGCCCCACGACGTGCTTTGGCGGCATCCGTTCCCAGGGCCCGGGTTGGCCGTCCGTTGTCCAGGCGCGATCGAACGGGAAAAGCTCGACATCCTTCGCGAGGCCGACGCGATCTTCGAAGAGGAGATTCGAGCCGCTGACCTGTACGACAAGATCTGGCAAGCGTTCTGCGTGATCCTGCCAGTGCGCACGGTTGGGGTCATGGGCGACGAGCGCACCTACGACTATGTCGTCGCCGTGCGAGCCGTCGATTCACGGGATGGCATGACGGCGGACTGGTCGCGGATCCCACACGAGGTGCTTGCTCGCATTTCGACCCGTATCATCAACGAGGTTCGCGGATGCAATCGCGTCTGTTACGACATTTCGTCGAAGCCTCCGTCAACCATAGAGTGGGAATGAGGCTTGTCGTCTTACTGGTTGCGCTTGCGGCGGTCGGCTGTGCCAAAAAAGACACCGTCCGCGACGAACCCGCCCGGCTCAAAGTCGTCGCCACCCCGGCCAACGCCTCAGTGTATCTAGACGGCCACTATTTTGGGCGTGCAAAAGTGCTGGCGCGCGAGCCGAAGGCCCTGTTGCCGGGGATGCATTTGATGACGGTCACCGCCGATGACTATTTCCCGCACGACATGGAGCTGAATCTGCCGCCGGGGACGACGACGGTGGAGATCAAGCTCAGACCGGTGCCGCCGTAGGTGGCGGGAGGTCTGCGTCAACCGGTGACCCGGGCCGCGCCGCGAACTATGGGGGCTTCGTCGGCCATTACCGGTACTCACGTTGCCGAGATTTGGGGCCGGTTAGAATCGTCTTTTATGCCGAGGCTACCGCTGGCTCCGCCCCCATAGTTCGCGGCGCGACCCGGGTCACCTACTCCTCGAGAACAGTGGCAGTGCCCGCGTCAGTGTCCGTGGCAGTGCCCGTGTCAGTGTCCGTGGCAGTGCCCGTGTCAGTGTCCGTGGCGGTGCCTGTGGGAGTGGTCAGTTTTGGAGGGCGCCTTTGAGTTGTTGGGCGGTGTTGTATTCTTCGTCGATCATCGGTCCGGCGAGGCGTACGACGATGTGGTTGGGGCTCATTTCGCGTAGCTTTTGAAGTTGGGTGTAGGTACCTTCAATGTCGCGGTCGACCAGGACCAGGTTTGCTTGGGCCCGGACGAAGTCGGGGCGGCGGGTTAGGGTCTCTTCGAGGAGCTCCTTGCACTTGGCGCCGTCGACATAGCGCTGCAGGGCTTCCATCGCGCGAAGGTACGTCTTGGCCGGGGGGTTGTCGCCGGTTTCGGTGTCCTCGGCGTACCGCATCATCCGATCGAACTCGAGCCAGCTCGTCCGAAGTCGGTAGTAGTTGGCGTTGGCAAGGTAGGCCAACTGGCTCTGCGAATCCTGTCGAATCGCCTGCTCTGCCAGGTCGGAGCCCGACACAAGAGGCTCTTCGGACAGCACCTTCAACGCCCGGACCACCTTGCGGAGGTCGTCGGTCTTCGTCTTGAGTTGCTGAGCGCGGGCTTGATTGGCCGCCGCCTTTTCCTGGTCGACCTCGAGCGGCCGCGATTGGTTGACCTGACGGAGCTCGGTCATGTCCTGTTTCCGTTCCTCTTCCAAAATGGCAGCAGCGAGGAGTAACCCTCCGGCATACGAAGTCTCGAGATAGGAACGAATGGTGAGCGCGTCCGACCCCTGCTTGCCTGCGGTGAATGCTCGTGCTGCCTCAAACTCGGAGAACCGGTCGCCCCGAATGATCTCGAGAACCTGCGCCATCGAGGTGACCTGCGTGTCGGGAGCGGGGACCGATTCGATCCCGTACTTCTTCTGGAACTCCGCCACGACTTGTGCGGCCTCGGCCGGTCGCATGGTTTCAACATCGATGCCTTTGCCGATGGTGGAGTTGTCTCCCGACCCGGACTTCGACGCACAGGCATTCAAAACCAAGAAGGCAAACAGCAGGAAAGCGGTTCGTTTCATGGCGCGGAGGCTAGCACACGACGCCCGGGGCGGGTCCACTCGACTAGCTCGTCCAGAACCCTGCGACTCGTTCGATCATCCAAAACGACGCCAAAGAGCCGACCAAGTATGCGGCCGGTATTTCGAAGGAGCGCAAGTTCTCGAGGGAGAAACGGCGTTTGCCGAGAGTTCCTGCGAGGAGCCGAAGCGCTTGATACCCGACGATGACGGCTGCCACGAATGCGATTTGGCCGAGCTCGACGCCCACATTGAAGAAGAGGAGGGCGGCTGGGATTTCCGTTTGAGGTAGGCCTGCCTCGCCGAGGACCGCAGCGAAGCCAAAACCATGGAGCAGCCCAAACGTCGAGGCGACCGCGATGGGATACCGGTAGGTGAGGCTCTCCTTGTCGCCCCGGACGATCTCCACGGCGAGGAACACGATGCTCAGTGCGATCGCCGCTTCGACGGGGGCGACCGGCACCTTCACGACGTGAAGTGCGCTCAACGCGAGCGTGATCGAGTGTGCAATGGTGAAACCGGTAATGGTGATCAAGATGCGGCGCCCCGTGCCCGCAATCAAAAGAAGACAGACCAAGAACAAGAGGTGATCGTAGCCTTCCAAGATATGGCGCACGCCGAGGGCAAGGTACTCGCGGGCGACTCCGCCGAAGCTCTCACGCGACGGAATCCTGAGCGTGGTGTCTTCCGGGCTTCCCAGCAGTGATTGGCTCTGGCCGGAGCGCCACGAAATCCGAACGATCGTCGAGACAGATGGGTTGAAGACCGGGTAGCGAATGCCGACTTCACCTCCTGCGGGATCCTTGGCGCAGCGATAGACACGCCGTGCCACGCGACCTCGTCCACCCGAGGAGGCAATTCCCGGCGTCTGCGGCTCGCAACCGGGCGGCATCGTGATCTCGGGGCTGTTCCCCGACGGCACCGAGGGTGGTGTCTTCCATTGAATGGAGAAAAGCAGAGGCTCGGTTTCGGCGATTTCGATGTAAAGGGGCCGACTCTCGTGCGCCTCGGCGACTGAAGACAAGCCGAAGATGCTGCCGAAGGCAACGAGACAGGCAGCACGCTTCACTGCGCCTCCGCCGTTTCGGCGCCTGCATCCGTGTGCGGTGGCCGCTCGTAGACGATGCGGACGTCATACGCGTCCACGATATCGCTGATCGCCTCGGCGGTTCGTTCACGGACAGCGGCACGACGGGCGTCATCGACGACTCGACTCTTGATCTGCTCGAGCGTCGGCTCACGGCCAGGCTCGTTGGTCGTCAGCATGACGAGGTGCACACCGTACGGGGAGTCAAAGGGCCCGACCCAGATCTCGTCGTTGGGTTCTAACTCGAAGACCGCCTTCGCCATCTCGACCCCGAAGTGGCTCGCCACGTATTCCGGGGTTCGCTCGACATAGTTCACGTGGTAAAGGAACCGGTCTCCGTGCTGTGGCGCTTCGCTAAACGCAACCCCGTCGCGGTTGAGCTCGGCGAGCTTCTTTTCGGCCAAGGCTCGGGCTGCTTGTCGCGGGCGGTCTTCGGTTTCGAAAAAGACGTGGGTGAACGTAACATAGGGCTCGACGTAGTAGTCCGCTTTGTTGGCCTCGAAATGGCGCTGCAGAGCGGCTTCGTCGAGCTCCGAGCTCGCCTCGGCAAAGCCTTCGGTGATGAACTCGACCTTTTGTACCAGCCGGCGTCGAATCACGTAGTCATCGCTGTCGAGACCAAGGGCGAGCGCTTCTCGATGCAAGACCTCTTCGCGCACGTAGTCGTCGATGAGACGCTCCAGCTCTTCGTTCGAAAGTGCATCGAGCCTTGTCGCAGCAACCGAGGGTTCGAAGGCTTTCGTTCGGTACTGCACGAAGGTCAGAAGGGCGTTGCGATCGACGACGATCACGTTCGGGTCGCCATCGCCGTCGGTTCCACGATTGACGAGCCCAAAGAGAGCAAACAACAACAACCCCGCCGCAAGGAAATGAACCAGCGGTTCTTTGAGAAGTCTCTTCAACGCGGCTTAACCCTTCGAAAAAAGGGACTGTCCCCTTTTTCGGGTTAGGGCGTATACCAGATCGGTGAGGAGTAAGCCCGCTCTTGGATGGTGGGGGGATGGCCTGTTTGTTCGGGGTCGATCCCGAGGGCAATCGCGTCGTATAGGGTGTGGCGCGGCGTCGGGATCTGGAGGACGCGGACGTAGTAGAACGCTCGGGCGTTCGGGTCGAAGTCTGGATCTTGCCATACCGTCGAGAGCTGCGCGTCTCCGATGTCGTTGGTGTAAGTGCCGGTCGCGAGGTTGACGGTGTTGCCGACCGGCTTCAGCGAGCCGTTGGAGTGAAGCTCCCGGTCGTCCGACCAGGCGACATTGTAGACCTTCTCCTCGGAGCTGCCGTCGCCGCCGAGCCAGCCTTTGACGATCTGAATCCGGTCGAGGTTCGCGTCCCGCGGACCCTTGATCGCATATACCAAGAAACGTGGAGATTTGCCTTTCGGGGCCTGCGCCAAGTCGCCCCCCATAGGGACGCCCGAGCGGTAGCCGATGGCGGCGAGGTCCTTGCTCTGCGCATCGTCGTCGTCAAAGCCCCAGCCGCCAAAAAAGCGCACCCGAATTCGAGGACCGGTCGACGCGTAGACTTCTTTTCGCTGAAATGCCTGGAAGAGCGCTTCCCGGGAGTTGGTCTCGCTCCAGACGCCGGCAAGGCCTGCCGCCGACATGTCAGCGCCAAAACCCTTGATGCCGATGAACTCGCCAAAGGTGTTCGCCGGGGT
>CAJHXN010000593.1_pt1 | contig 22915 bp, 17 predicted proteins | sample 9198401 | NCBI WGS metagenome assembly CAJHXN01 (sample SAMEA7708334, study PRJEB35096) | sediment metagenome | biome: marine neritic benthic zone biome [ENVO:01000025]; feature: sediment [ENVO:00002007]; material: shallow marine sediment [ENVO:03000034] sea grass bed [ENVO_01000059] ... | reverse complement strand
TCAACCCAATGGAAACGTCTGTGTGCAGGACAGAGGCTGTATAAGCGGGCTGTGCAACGCAGGGATCTGCACCTCGCCTCAGCCCAATGGAAACGGGTGCGTGCGAGACGAGGGCTGCATCAGTGGACTCTGCAACGCGGGAATCTGCACCGAGCCTCAGCCCAATGGAAACGTCTGTGTGGGGGATGACGGCTGTATTAGCGGACTCTGCAACGCGGGGTTCTGCACCTCGCGTCAACCCAATGGAAACGTCTGTGTGCGGGACGAGGGCTGTATCAGCGGACTTTGCAACGCAGGAATCTGTACCGAGCCTCAGCCCGATGGAAACGTCTGCCTTCAGGACGCGGGCTGCATCAGCGGGCTTTGCAATGCGGGAATCTGCACGTCGCCTCAGCCCAATGGAAACGTGTGCCTGCGGGACAAAGGCTGCCTGAGCGGGATCTGCAACGCAGGGATCTGTACCTCGCGCCAACCGAATGGAAACGCGTGTCTGCGGGACGACGGCTGCATCAGTGGGCTGTGCAACGCAGGAATCTGCACGTCGCCTCAGCCCAATGGCAACCCATGTCTGCGAGACGACGGCTGCATCAGTGGAATTTGCAGCGCGGGAATCTGTATATCGCCTCAGCCCAATGGGAACGCATGTCTGCGGGACGACGCCTGCATCAGCGGACTTTGCAACGCAGGGATCTGTACCTCGCCTCAGCCGAACGGAACCATATGCGTTCGGGACATTGGCTGTCAGAGCGGGCTCTGTGACTTGAGTCCAACCTTGTTCAGGTGCACGGAGCCCTTTTCCGAAGGTCTTGGCAGCATGTGCTCAACCAATCGTGCATGCAGAAGTGGAAACTGTAATGGGGTCTGCGGGTTCTAGTCGGTCACCGGAGAAATAATCCGGTTGTGTGAAGCTCCAGACGATGACGCCGAAGAATCCGCCGCCGAGCTTCATGACGATCCAGAGGGCGAGGCGCGGCGCGAATACGGCCAGCGCGATCAGGGGGCGGATTGGCGTGGGGTTCACGGTGATTTCGGGCACGTCGCGTTTGGCGGCACGGACCACGGCCGCGGCGAGTTTCCGAGGTGGCGAGGTGCCGAAGGCGACGGGCGCTTTGACCCTGAACTCTTCGGCCATGTTGTTATACATGCCCGCGTCTTCGACGAAGCCTGGTTGCTTCGGTGTGAATGCGACAGCTCCTCAATGCGCCGTGGGTCTATTCGCAAATGAACGAAAGGAAGTTTCTTCGGGCAGGGGGCGGCAGATGACCCGCGACATCACGCTCGATCGCGGCCGCAACGTCCGGTAGCAACACGCGATCTGAGTCCAGGAGCACGCCGCCTCTAAAGCGATAGAGCTCGAGCCATCGGGAAAGCAGGATGAGGAAATCCGCGAGCGACGGGGTGATTAGCCGTGGCGACCATGCGCCGATGCCATGAACGCCCATCAGCACCGAGGCCAACGAGGAGCTGCCGTCAGCGATGATCGGGTCTGACGATGCGCCGCCGATGACGATCCAGTTGGGATCCCAACCAGGGAGCAAATCTGGGGAACCGGTGGCGTACCGATAGCCCACCTGCGACGCATAGAGCTCGTCTATTGAGTACAGGGTTAGCCATTCTGCAACCCACGGGATCTTGAGATCGATGGGGTTTGCGGAACTGTAGGACTCGCGAAGAGCGTTTGGCGCTCGGACCCATGCATCGGCGGCAGCAATTGATTTCGCGCTGCCCTGCCCTACTCTGCCGCAATCGCCGGCGGCTACCAGCTGGTCTTGAAACTGCGCGATGGCGCGCTGCAGTGTTCCCGACGTCACGAGCTCGGACTAGCACATATCAGGACCGTACTGTTCGGGGAGACCGCCGCATTGGAGATGGGAAGCGCCAGGCGTGGGTTGAGTGCGGGCGGGGTGAGGCGTTCAATTTCACAGGTTCGTGGGGATGATTCCGGAGCAGAGCGCAGCTCGTCTACTGCGTTTGCGGCCCAGGCTTGCCGCTCGCCTTCCGTGAGCCGCCTCTTCTTCAATTGATTTGAGTTGGTCGATGACACGCGGCAACAAGAGCGCACGGCTCGCGACACTTCTCAGCGAAGGGGTGATGGTGCCCCTTGGGTTTGTCGCAAGACACGCTGACACTCCACGCGGAAATGCGCCTCGGGCCTCGCAACTACTCGAAGCGGTTTGACCAGATAGACCCGGGAGCAGGAGACGGCGGACGCCTTTGTGCTCGCTGAGTCGATATGGCTCAGGGCTTGGCCTCGGCGTCGCCTGCAGTTGGCGGCGAGCACTCGAAATTGCTCACGTCCTTCTGCTGGAACGTCACGAGCGTCTCCCCGTCACTCTTTTTTGTCCCGAACAAGGAATGAGTCACCTCCCGTCCGGGTGCCCGCGTTTCAATCGTGAGCGGTGAACGCGAGATGATGCGGTACTCGACGTTTCTCTCTCGCGGTCGCCTTCTCGACACGTTTGCCGTTGCTCCAGCCGTTGATTGGCGCGTCGTACGTGAGAGTCGCGCAGGCCGTCCATGGACCGCCGCTCTGTTCTGCCCCGGGAGCGCCTCGATCGCTCGTCGAACAGGCGAGGATGAAGGACAGCGCGAGAAGCCATCCTAGCGCCCCAAGCGAAGCGATCGGGCTTGACAACCGCTCACGTGATGCACGCGAAGCTCTGCACATCCTCGCATGAGGATACGCGCACACCATCTCAAGGGCTAGCCTGGCGCCCGGGAAGGCGCCCCGTACGTGGCGGTTGCGAAGATCGCGTCGCCGTCACTCGTTGCCAGAACGACATAGAATTCGTCGTAGTCGTCGGGAGCAATCATCGGTACAGGAGCGCCCACCCCAAATTCCTGAACAATCTGAGGCACGGTGTTGCTGTGTCCCACAATCAGAACGGTCTCCCCCCCATGCTCCGCTTTGATCTTGGTAACAAGAGCCGAGGATTGATCATAAACCGTGATCGGTAGTCCTAGGTAATCTGCAAGTGGCTTCGCGGTCGCCATGGTCCGCCTGTAGTCAGTCGAGTAGATGGCCGCAATGTTTGCATTGGCCAGCTTATTCTTGAGCGCAATCGCCCGCTCCATACCAGCGGGCGTGAGCGCAGGGTCAAGGTCGTCGGGGTTGCGAGTGACCTTTTCCGCGTGCCGCACTAGGTACGCCCCGTGGACCGTGACACGACATCCCTGGCACAGCCAAAGGACCACGACTACGGCCGCGAGCCTTCCAATCTTCTTGTCCGAGATAAACCGTTGCATCGTCACCCATCCTTTCGCTTTTTCGAAGGGACGGCCTCGCCGCCATGCCGTACTGCGATCGTGAACAACCCTTCCCGCGCGCTCCCTAGCAGGATGGTTCCGTCTTCACTACGAAGAAGGGCCCGAGCGGTTGGGGGAACCCCGTCTCCTGGCCCGAGCGCTGTGCGAAACCTTCGATGTTGGTCGAGCACCACGATGAAGCCCCTGGAGAATAGAACGAGCCACCAACCCTTGTCGTCGATGACCACGTCTACGGCGTGCCCCATCGGTCGACCTGCATACTGGCCCTCGACGGCGAACAGCACGGGGGAGAACTTCTGACCGTCCCAGCGCTCGATCGTCGAACCCACGGCCGCCACTGTATTAGTGATTGGGTCGCGGTACAGCGCCGTCACGCCATGTCGCGATTTGCGCTCCATCTTGCCAGACGCATCGAGCTCCACCACACCTGTCCGAGTGGCGGCCCACACGCGATTGTATTCCGGCCATGACAGCAAGGCCCCCACGGTGCTAAGCGCGCCGGTTCTCGTATGAAAAGCCTGGATCGACCGTCCCTCAAACAGTTGGATCCCCGCGGCTGAGCTGTCGAAGGGAGTCGCGCCAAATGCAGCCCAGAAGCCGTTCGCACTCGGGCTTAGATGAAGAACGTGCTCTGACAGGAGGCCATCGGCCTTCGACAGAAGCTTGGGTGGGGCACTTGCGGAGGCGAAGTACAACACACCCTTCGACTTCAGGATCGCATAGATTTCCCCACGGCTGCCGTAGAGTGCAGGTCCGAAGACGGCTGGCTTCAAGTCCTTTGGCGCAACACCGATCCGACGAGCCTTGGACCCCCTCAGCTCGAATACACCTTCTCGCTCTGCCGACAGCAGAACTCTTCCTTGTGCGTTGCTATCGAAAGGGATCGCCTCCGGTGGCAAGGCGGTCTCCGGATAGCCGAAGAGCCGTTCGACGGCATCCTTCTCACCCAGGCGCCAAACGCCATCTGTCGTGGCAATTAGAACGCCGCGAGCGTCCGCCGCCAGCGCAGTCACGGTGTCGAGCCTGTTCTGATCGACGACCACCCGAGGGGGACACTCGGCACTCCACACGCCTCGCCGACGCAGCGCTACAAGCAAGCGTCGATCGCGGGCATGACGGATCATTCCGACGACGCGTCCAAGGAGCGGATCGGCGGCACAGTGGGGAACCAACTTTCTTCCCGCCCCGACGATGAAGAGCCGATCGCGTCGCGCACCACCGCGTGGCTTGCGAGTCACGAGCGAGAGTACCGGCCTATCCTCGCGATCGAGTGCGACTCCGCTGACCCCAATGACGTGCTCTACCGGCGAGGAAAACACCATCGCGCTTTCCTCGCCGTCGCATCGGCGAGCAAGCCATGGGGCAAAGCCACCGCCTGGCGCGCGCACAACGCCCGCCACCCAGAAGCAATCAGATCGTGTATCGTAGAATCCTGCGGTCGCTTCTGCACCCGGCGGCAGACGGATCTGCCACCGGGTGAAGGCATCACCCTGGGCAAGCCACAAGGCCGAAACGGGACGTGCCTCATGGCCCCCCTCCGTCGTCAGCTGAAAGACGACCTCGCTAGATTGCTTTGAGGCAATGACGAGATCGGCCGCCGCTCGATCGAAGCCAATGGAGTCCGGCGGGATGGCGGGGCGTACCTCTCCGTCATCACGGACCGCCACGAGCCCGTGCTGCGTGCCGGCGTAGACAGTGCCTTCGGCATTGATGCCTACTTGCCAGACAACGGCTGAGGGTAGATCACCAATATCAAAATAGCGCGTTCCGCCGCGTGTCAGCTGCATCAGACCACCGCCGCGGGTGGCAGCCCATATCCCGTCATGGGCTGCGAGATCGACTATGGCAGCACGAGGTCGCGCGACTCGGCGAATCTCGACCAACCTGTTTGCGCCCGCTTGTGGCTGGGCTTGTGCGTCCACGGTCGAAGGAGAGGCCAAGACCTCTCGGTTTGACGCGCTCGGCGACGGCCGAAGATCACAACCGAGAGTCGTGCAAAGCGCTACCGTGAGATGGAGCGCGCGGCACGTGGCAAATCCACGAAACCCCGCGCGGCATCTCTTCAAACTGCGGTCAGCTGCTTCCTCAATAGTCAGATTGACCATTGGTGGTGAGCACAGCATAGGGGGGTGGCACGGTCCACAGTCCGCCCGCCGGAGCGGTCGAGATCTGCTCGTTTGCGTCGTTTGCGTCGCGTGTGCGCACCCGGTAATAGATCCGGGAGAGCGCACCACCGGTTTGGAGCGCGGGCCATTGATCCTCGTCCGGGCTCCAGGTTCCGTAGCACTCGGGCGTGTCGGCGGTGCTCGTGTCGGTATCTACGTTGATCCAGCCACTCGTCACGGTGGATGGGCCTGGGAACGCAGCGTCCGTGGATACCTCGACCTGATACTTGGTGTTGCACGGCGCCGTGCCTGTGACGGGGCGCGCATCGTTTCCACTGAAGGTGAAGCGCGAACCGGTCCACACATGGAACGTAGGAGCCACTCCACCGAGCTCGAGGAAGTCGTGTTCGAAATGCGTGATACCGTCCGTTATCGGGTCATCCGCCAAGTCGTTGTCGTCAATGTCGACGACAGCCGCGGCCCCGTTCTCGCCTGTTGGACAGACGCCCGCATTGCTCGTGCTCGCATCCCCGTCGATGCATTCAGCCGGAATGGGAAAGACGCCGGTCTTCGCAAACCCTGCAAGAACCTTATTGGTTGTGTGGTTGCCGTTGTGCCGAAAGGCGGGTGGGCCGCCTGCCAAGCCCGAAGTCGCCCACTGCTCGATCATCTCTAGCTCAAGATCGTACAAGTAGGTGTAGGCGCCGCGATCCGTATCACCAGGTGATGCTCCAAAGAAACCAGTGTTCTTCAGCGCGCGTATGAAACGCACGAAGTACTGAGGATGGCCCGAAGGGCGACACTTGCTACGCATGCCTTGGCGTACCTGCCAGAGTGCGGCCGCTGCCATGTGCATATCGGGATAGTTTGCTCCACCGAAGTCGCGATGTTCGGGAAAGTGGTCACCCGGAGTGGCGGGATTGAAGGGAACGGTTACCTCGTGTAGGCGCGGCAGCCCCCCTCCTTCGACGTGTCCTCGCGTGCCTTGGCAGTTGTTGCTCGCGTCGGCGCCGCCGAGATTCTTCGCTACCCAGCCGGCCGTGCAGTTCGTATTTTCGAAGTGATCGGCCCAGGCGTCTGCCAGATCGTGGAAGCTAGCCCAGCCCACCGGCACCGAACAAGGAGTTGAACCACACCAGTCTGCGGGCCTCGTGTAGGTGAAGCGATCGACGGAATTGTGCGCCAACTCATGTGACACAACCGTGTTGTCGTGGGCGAAGTTCATGTAGTTGGCGCCTGCCGTGCTTCCGTCTGAGTAGTTGGGACACGTGGTGTCGTAGTAGCCCTGGCACGCGCCGAAGTCCATGCTCGACCATGCGTTGCACCCTGCCGAGGCGGACTCGATCCGAGGTGACCATGGGCTCGTCGGGAAGGGCTCGAAGATGCCGTGGTAGATGGACTGCTTCCAGTTGCTGTGAAACAAAGCAAAGTAGTTCACTTGCTGGAACGTCACATTACCCCCGGAGGAGCAGACCGCATTCGTGCCATCATTGATGGGATTCTGATCAAAGTTCGCCAGGGTACTACTGCTACCATTCGCAGAGTCAGAGATGGAGACATCATCGGTGTCGTAGCCGTCTGCAAGATAGTCGACGCGATTCACGACATCCGTCAGCTTCAAGGTGTAGGTCGAGTTGTCAGCCGCGTCGACCGCGAAGGAGGTTTGCCGGGTTGCCCCGCTTCCAGGATCCCTCCGCCAGGTCTCTCCCCGTGCTCGGACATCGGAGACCAACGACTCCATCTTGAGGATTGCACCAGTTTCTGCGTCGACCCACGTGATGAAAGACGCAGCATGAGAAAGGCTGGTGGCCTCGAGGATCATGCGCCACGCGTAGCGCAGTGAAACGCCGCCACTTGTATCGTTTCCGTGCGGAAGGAGTACCAGCGAAGGGCCGTCTAAGATACGACGGCCAACGCGGTCGATGCCCTTGATCTTCGCAAGCGAGGAGTAAGCGATCTTCGCAGCACTCTTGTCGTCTTGCGGACGCTTGTTAGCAACTGAATAGTTGTGGATGATAGTGCCGCGGACACTCGTGACCGTCTGCCCTTCCCAACGGGAAGCGAGGAGCACCGTGTGTTCAATGGGCACATCGCCATCGACCTGTTGAAATGGATAGACGATTTCGAGGCGCTCGATATCGGCTTTGAACTGCGAGAAGCTCATCCCCCGTGCAAGCCTTAGTGCCAGCTTCACACCGTCGTTCGGCTCTCTCTTGCCAAGAAAGGCATCGATCATCTCGAAGCTCCTCTTGCGAATTAGGACGTCGTTCCCGCGGTATTCGTCGGCAAGCAGTTGCGCCATCCCTGCAAGCCTGGGACGCGGCTGAGGCATTGCATTACGCGGTATCGCAAACCCCTTACTACCGCGCTGGAAGTTCGTGGCCCTCAGAATGGGGTACAGGACGTTCTCGAAAACCTTCCTTGGCTCTACCGTCCCGGCCCGTCTGGGAGGCAAAGTGACGAATATCCGTCCCATGTCGTGCGAGCTCAAGCGCGCCCGTGCTCCCTTTGGAAGTGCGCGAAGGTCCACCTTTGGTGCTCGGCCAACCCTGACTGGTGGCGATTGAACACTCGGAAATACGACCTCCCCCGGGACTGGTCCCTTGGGCACCTTGGCCGGCGGTTCAGGGACCGTCGGCTTCGGAGTCGGGGGACATGCGGCCACGGTGAGGGCAAGTACGACCATGGTGGCGATCGAGGAACATCTGACAGCAACTTGACTACTCATTGAGAGCTCTCCTTTTCGCCGGCGACGACACAAGGCGTCCAACTCGTCAGCAACACCGCGGCCCTTGGAATCTTGGAGCGAGGAGTGTGCCGCAGCAGGGCGTTTGCGATAGCCGTCCACCTGGGTGACGAGTTGACGCTGGCCCATCGCTTGCTGGCGAAGCTAACAGCGAAACCCATACGACCTCCTCCTGAAGCAGCAAACCGGTGCTCCAAAGCGCGTCTGCGGCCGAGTTCGACCGCGAGTGATCCAGGCTTCGACTCAAACGGTTTTGTTCAGAAGCTGTCTATACGTAATTGTTGTGCTCCTTGGCTTCTGTTGACATGTTGAGTCGCTGCGGCCCGCTCTTCCAGGCTCGCTTCTTGGGCTCGAAACGACTAGACACGCCCCCTGCGAAGCCGGTAGCGTCTTGCCTGAAGCTGTCCGTAGACGAGAGCAAGAAGACGAAGTAGGGCGCACAAATGGACAATACCTCTATCCATCCGTCGAGCGCAGAGCTCTTACATCTGATTGATCTGTTCACATTCAACGGACGGCCTGAGAACCGAGACCCGGATCGCGAAGTGGTCGTCCTCGTCAATCATGGCTACGTGGTGGGATTCTCGCCGAGCCGTTTGCAACCCGCATGGGCTGCCTATCGGGTGGCTGGCTTCGACCGCGATCTCGATTTTGACCGACCGCATCTCTACTACGAGGACATGCGGCTCGATGAAGAGCTTCGGATCGGACCGGAAACGTTTGGTCGCCTAGATGATGTGCAATACCACGTCGGTCATATGGTACCCAACGAGGTGATCAATCGGCAGTTCGGCCGCCTGGCACAGATGGAGACGTTCTTCATGTCGAACATGAGCCCGCAGCGCGGTTCTTTGAACACAGGTGTGTGGTTGAAGCTCGAGAACTCGATTCGGAATATCGAGGACAGTGCCGAGAAAGATCACGTGTGGGCCATTGTCGGCCCCATCTTCGGCGATGACCCGCCTATGATCGAGCGACCCAACGGCAAGCAGGTTCCAGTACCCGATGCTTACTTCTCCATAACAATCGATCCGTTCCGATACCCCTGGAACAAGCGCCGGAACGTCGACATTGTCGGTTTGCGAATACCCCAGGACGCCGTCGGGGCGACCCCGTTCGAGGACTTTGAGAAGAGCCTCGAAGAAATCGAGCAAGTGACGAAGTTGAAGTTCTTCCCCAAGTGGTCCGAATCGATCGACGAAACCGTTGGTCTCGAGGGGGTACCTGCGCCTCGAACGCGACATCGCCTCCTTGAGCAGTTCGAAAAAGCCAACCTCTAGCTCCGAGAGTCGCGATGCAAAAGGAAGAAGCGCTTTTCAATTATATCTCCAATCTGCCGCTTGGCGCCGAGACGACCGGCGTTGGGTTGGAAGCTTCGCCGCCGCCCGACGCGATCGATCCGGAAAAGATTCCAAGCGGGGTCGTTACTGGGACGAACCTGGTCGAGTTCGATGGCGACGTGGATCCGGATCTGCGCACCGCTGTCACTCTGAGCCTCCTCGCGGCTCAAAGGGTTGCGGGCAATGATCCGGTGATCGCGGATCCCGATCAATGGCTCGACCGACACAACGTCGTGTTGAGAAACCTTAACTGGACCTTCGAAGACGGGGGGCACATCGATCAAACCTTCCGGGCAACCAACGTCGAGGTGCACAAAGCGATCATTCCGCTCCTCGTCGCAGCGCTTGGCACCCCAGCGGCCTCATCATTAATCATCACCGCGCTGACGCAGCTGACAGAGGTGGACGAGTCCGCGCCTTGGATTACTCTGTTCGATCGCGAGAGCCGAAGGTTCAACATTTCAGAATACCATTTCACGCGCGTGGCGAAGGATAGCCGCGGTGTGATCATGCGCTTGGCGGCGGCCCGTTTCGATGCGAGGTACGGACGGACTCAGGTGCTCTTCTTCAAGGTCACGGACGAGAATGCGAGGTTCCGGATGGCGAATTCATCGTTTCGAGCCGACGCCAAGTTGCTGCGGCTGAGCAAAGACCGCCTGCGCGAGAAAGTCGCCAGGTTGACAGAAAAGTACCTTCGGGAGCTGGATCTTGGCGACTGATAGCTTCCTTGACGTCGCGAATGCCATCTGGCCCACCTAGCAAAAGTCGAGAGGCACCATGGAATGGGACGAAATGATCGCGAAGCTCGAGATTGCGCTGGACAACGGCGATGACGCGGAGCTTTCCCGCTGGGGCGACCGCTTCACGGACATGGTCGAGAAGACCGACGAGTACGTACCGACTGAGATTGCAAAGAAGATCCTGACGGCGCTCCAGCAGCATGCGCGCTTCTCGCTCCTTTGCAGCATCGGAGAGCTCGTCAGCAGGCGGAACCACGAGGTCGAGCTCCGGCGGCGCCTCTCCCAGAGCTTGATCGAGATGGGGGAGGTCACCCGTGCCATCGAAAACCTGCTCGAGCTCAAGACGGAGGTCGAGCAGGAGCTCGCGGTCAGCCCCCCACCAGAAAAAGTCCTCGAGCACAAAGCGCTCAAGGCGGAACTCCCTGAGATCGAGGGGCTGCTTGGGCGTGCCTACAAGAAGCTTTACTTCGATGCACAGCCGACACCGCGCGCGCCCCGAGAGGAAGATTACGAACGGGCACGCGATTACTATCTCCAAGCCTACCAAGCGGAAGGCGGAGGCGTGTGGCACGGGGTGAACCTCATCGCGCTGGAGGCATTCCGGGACGTGTCCGTCAAGCGTCAAGACTTCACGAGCAACCAGGATCTCAAGAGTCACGCCAACACGATTCTGAAGACTGTAGCACCGGACTCGGCCGACCCGTGGGACCTCGCGAGCCGCGCAGAGGCCTTGCTTGCCCTGGGAAGAAACAAGGACGCGCAGGAAGCGCTAGCAAAGTACCTCGGGCACAAGGAGACGACGGTCTTCATGGTGCAATCGACGCGGCGTCAGTTTCGCGAGATGTGGCGTCTCGATCCGGAACGCCCCCCCGGCAACACACTGCTGCCGATGCTGGACGCTGCCTATGCGAGCATGGGCGGGCCCTTGGACATCGAACGTGCACTCCGAGGGGGGATAGACCTCGAGGCGGTGCTTAGCGATACCGGTTTCCAACCGCTCGGATGGATGCGGACGGCGCTCGACCGGGCTCGCGCGATCGCACGCGTGGGGCGCAAGCCACAGCGCGTTACGACTCGCCAGGCGAATGGGACCGGCTTTCTGGTCGACGGGGCCCAGATCCATCAGCGCCTCGCGAACCTACCGCTGCTACTGACCAATGCACATGTGGCGACCTCCCGCGACGACGTCCGAGACACCTACCCGGACCTCGACGTCTTGAAAATCGAAGAAACACAAGTCGCATTCCTCGAGACGGGGAGCGCAGCGCCTAGGGCGATCGGCGTCGAGAAAGAATGGTACACTTCGCCACCGGACGAGCTCGATGCGACCCTGTTACAGCTCAAAGGGAGGCCGGATGTTCCGGCGCCACCGCTTGCGGACAGCAAGGTGGTCCTCAACGACAGGGTCAACATCCTTGGGCATCCGGGCGGCGACGAAATGGTCGTTTCGTTGCAGGACAATCGCGTAATGAAAGTGGCTGGGCGCAAGCTCTTCTACCGGACCCCCACCGAACGAGGATCGAGCGGCAGCCCCGTATTTGATCAGGCATGGAATCTAGTCGCGCTACATCACGCAGGCCCGGCGTTCTCGAATAGCAACGCAAACGAAGGGCTGCTGATCGGATCCGTGTTCGAGGCAATCGCGGCCAAGCTAGACGCGGACTAGCGCTGGAGCGAGATGGAGTGGGACAACAAGACTTCGCCCGAGGCCCTGCGAAACGCCCTCAACGACAAAGACGACCGAGCTGCGCTTCTCTACGTCAATGCGCTACTAGACGACCTCGAGCGCTATGCGAACCGAGTTCCAGATGGCGTGGCCAAAACCGTGGTCACGAGCCTCGGCGACTACGCCGCCTGGGGGCCGCTTCTGCGAGTTTGCGAAGCGCTTAGGCGCTATGGGCAGAACACTCTTCCGGTGAGAAGATGGCACGCCCGAGCGCGAATCGAGAGCGAGGAGGCCTGTGGAGGCGCCATCGATGAGCTACTCGCCATGCTCGAGGATATAAATGCGGATCTCGGTCGGTTGAGCGAAGATGATCCTGTCGCAGCCGTGAATTTGCAAACCGATCTCAGGCTCGAGCGGATCGGAGTCCAGTACCTGCTGGGTCTCGGATATCAGCGTCTCTACTTGCTTGGTGGTCCCACGCGCCGGGAGCCCCGTCGCTACGATCTAAACCAAGCAAAGGCCCACTTCCTGGCAGCTTACAAGGCGCAGGGCGAGGGCGCGCTGAGGAGCGGCGTGCGCTACATCGCACTCGAGACACACCGCGTTCGAATTCAATCCGGAGAAGCACTGCGAGTTTCAGATGGGGTGATGACTATTGCGGAGGAGATTCGGAACGCTTTGGTGCCCGAGGACGAGAACTGGAAAACGCTGTCTCCCTCCAAACTCACTTTGCTGGCTGAAATTCATGTTGCACTTGGTCAGAACCGCAGTGCCAGCGAGGTCATCGAAGAGCTCGCAAGTCGGGAAGCCACAGCAAGTGAAATCGGCGCGCTCCGCGGAGCATTGGAGACGCTGTGGGCGCTCGATGAATCCTCTCCGCCGGGGGATCGCCTACTTCCTCCGTTGCGAGTTCGATACGAGGAGCTCAGCCGACGCCTAGACGCGATTCCTACTGGCGAAGACATTGACTCCGATGCCATTGGCGCCGACATTGATCTAGCGGAAGGAGTCGAATACGCACCAACCTCTGGATTGGGGCGATTCGCGGAGGCTCAAAACGTTCCCCTTCGCTCGATGCGGGAGCTGCTGGAGATCGCGCGCTCATCCGTAGCCCGAGTCGAGGCAAAAGGCGAGACCACCGCAACCGCGTTTCTGGTCGAAGGCGGCGAGCTCATGGCAGAACTGACGGGCAAGACCCTCCTGCTGACGGCCTCGTATGCGGTTGCAGCAGGCAAGCCGCCAGCTGGCTTGGTTTTTCAAGGCATGGGTGACGAGGCGGTCTTCCAGCTCGAGTCTGGCCCCAAGAGAGTCTCCCTCTCCCCCAATCGGGTCGCGTGCCTTTTCCCGGAACGTCACATCATCGCGTTCGAGGTCGACCTTCCAGAAGGGGCCAGGCCGCTCGCGGTGGCGGCCACGCCCCCTAAGCGAGGGGAACACATCTGGTTAGTGGGTTTACGGTCCCTGGGTGCTGGGACCGCGGAGGAAGCAGACCCAGACGGCTTCTTCACTTATCGCGCGGCGAGCCAGCAGGGTGCATCCGGCAGCCCAGTGCTGAACTCGGAGCTCCAGGTATTCGCGATGCACTCCATGGGTCGCCGTGGGGCCCAACTCGGCTCTGGACCACTGCTTGGAAGTGCGTTCGCGCTGCTCGAGTAACCGCGGGGTGAACACGTCTCACGGCCTGGCGCTTCGGTCGGTGCCGGCGAAACGCCCGGGACGTCCATTCGTCCCTCGACGAAACAAATACGTATTGACTCGCGCGTTGGCTCGGTGATTCCCTTCGTTTTGTCGCCCGACTTCCCAGCGGCGGCGCGGAAGGAGAGCCATGGACTATACGCTCCTATTTGCGGACCCGGACACAAAAGATGAATTCCTCGACCGGTTTGGCGAGCTCAAAGACCGCTTTGAGGAGACGAGGGGCCCCCTGGAGGGCGTTGGCGGTGGTCTCGAAGCGGCCGCGGCGGGCCTGAACGCTGGCGACGCAGAGTCTGCTGTTGGGGCGATGCAGGAGGGCTCTTGGGTGAGAGGCAACTCTGGCCTCGAGGCGATCATCGAGCGCTTCACACGGCCTGTGTGCCTCGTTCAAGACTCGCAAATCAGCCCACCACCGGATGACTTCGTCGACAGTGACTCCGTCATGACTCACGTGGACACTGCGAGGGCCGTCGTCGAGCCGAGGATTCCAAGCGTCGGTCGAATCGACCTGAGAAACAGCGCCCAGTCTTGGGCCGGAACCGGATGGGTGGTGGCGCCAGGGGTTGTCGCTACCAATCGTCATGTTGCAGCCCTCTTCGCTCGCTCCGAGGGCGATGGCTTCGCATACCGGACCAACTTCAATGGCCGTCAACTGCGCGCCACGATGGACTGGCGGCGCGAGTACAACCGCGGTGCAGAGTCTCGATTTGCTGTGACTGAGATCATTTGGATCGAACCCGATGGGCAATTCGACGTCGCGCTGTTGCGGATAGCGGACTCGGGCGAGGGGGGCGAGGCCCAGCCTGAGCCCATCGATCTGTTGGACGCCGAATACACTGAAAGCGCAGTAGGGAAATGGGTTAGCGTCATCGGCTACCCAGCGCGTGACTCACGAAATGACTTTGCAGACCAACAGCGAATCTTTGACGGGGTCTACAATGTCAAGCGCTTCGCTCCCGGACGGATTACCGCCGCAACCGACAGGGGCCTCATCGAACACGACGCGACCACCCTAGGTGGCAATTCTGGCTCCGCCGTCGTCGACCTCGAGACTGGCAAGGTCGCAGGCATCCATTTCGGTGGCATCGAGGGCGAGGAGAACTACGCCGTGCAAGCGCCTCACCTGGCCGAAATCGTCAGGCTCCGCGCCATGTGAGTCTCTGGCCGGGGCCGTCATCTAACGCTGCCTGCCGCGAGTCGAGTAGTCCGGAGCGCGAGTGTGTCGAGGCGGCTTCAGTTCACCTTGCTCTTGATGGCTCTGTAGATATTGGTGTCGATGCTGAGCCCTATGAACGCCCCAGGCCGCATGCCATCCCAAGCGGTGCTCGTTGGGATCGCACCTTCGGTCAACACGTCGCCCACCATGTATCCTTGGTCGAGCCGGGTTCTCTGATGGAATGTGATGCCCACCGCAAGACCGATTCCACCTGTTGGCGTGATGGCGAGGCCAAACGCCAGGTCTTTTAAGGGAGCCGCAGGGTTCACGGCAACCCAGAGATTCGCAAAGTAGTTCCACCAGTTCATGTTGTGGTAGTCCACTCCGGCAATCATCCATTGGGCCCCAACGTACGCGATGAAACCCTGTGTTGCCGAGCGCCACTCGATCATGTCGTCGCCCGTGTCCGACGTTGTGAGAAAGTACTCATTGTTCTTTCCGCTGTCCCAGCCAAGGGCCGCGATGCCAGCAATGTGGTACCTCGGATTCACTCGCAGACGCTGCGTCGTCTTGCTTTCCGCGCCTTCTTGATCGGACGCACTCTGCGTCACAATGTCGTACTCCAGAGTCTCTGGGCCACATCTCAACGCGGGGCCAACGGCACGTAGCTGAAACCCCTCTGGTGGTGGCGGTGCCGCGCCCTCAAGCCCGGGGTCTGGTGCATCCTCCACGTCGAACTTCGTGCGGAACGTCTGTGGGACGGCGCATTGCTTGACAGCGAGGGAAACGGTAACCGTCTCGGCTCTCGGGACGATCATGACGACTTGAGATCGCTCGCTCTCCGTGATGTCGCTAGGATACGGGGAGGCTGGTACGCCGGAAGGAAGATGCACCAAGATGTGCTTAGCTTTTCGCCCTTTCTTGTCGGCCACATTCTGCTTCAACGCCCCTAGCGCTTTCGTGCCCTCGGCAGTCCTCCACCAGTCAGACGCTTCCGCGTCATACTTCACCATCGAACTCGTTGTGGTCTCCTGGGCCAACGCGCTTCCCGCCAGTGATAGGACCGCCAGGAACGTTAGGACCGAAGTTCCAACTTGCCAGTTCATTGCTCACCTCCAATTCCCAACGAGTTGGAAGCAAGTCGCGTGCCTAAGTCCCAAGTCGACACTACCCGCGATGTGGTTGGTAGCTGTTGTCCGCTCGGCGCACTCGTTTCGCCATAACGAAATACGTTCGCGGAACGCACGCTTCCAAGGGACCAAACGCTCAGGGCAAAACGACCGATACGCCCACGGCCGGCAAGTGACGCGAACGCGTGCGAACCGGGCTCGAGGCTGCTAGATTCGCAGTGGTGTATAGAAAAGGACCATTGGCGTTCGTGGCCTTTCCATCAGAGGATGTAGGGAGCGAAGTTCGCGACACCATCGAAGACACGCTTCGGGAGAAGGAGATCGAGCTGACTTCCGCGAACGAGGGTGAACTTGGCGACGCGTTGACGAGTACACTGTGGGAGGCTGATTTCGTCATCGCGGACATCACGAGCTCAGATCCGAACGTCCTGGTCGAGGTAGGAATGGCGCTCGGCATGCGAAAGCCGCTGTTGCTCCTGTCTCAGTCTCGTTCGATGGAGCTGCCGCACGACCTCGCCGCGCATCAGGTCGCCGTGTATCGCCCAGACGATGTTGGACCTCTACGAAAGTACGTCGAGTCGTGGCTGCGGGATGCCATGCGTGAGAGGGACCTTGCGTAGCGACGAAACCGAGGCAGCTGAAACGTGACCAATTGCTTCGTGATAATGCCATTTCGGCCCGAACTATCGTTCTTCTACCGGTCGGTGAAGAAGCACATCGAAGACGCTTTTCCGAATGTGACGGTCGCAAGAGGTGATGACCAGATTCTAACAACACCGATTCTCAACAAGATCATGGACTTCATTCGACAGGCGGATTTCGTGATCGCTGACATTACCGGCAGGAATCCAAACGTGTTCTACGAGCTGGGGATGGCGCATGCGCTTGAGAAGCCTGTGGTGCTGATTACGAGTGACGCCGTCGAGGAGGCTCCAACGGACGTGCGCTCCTTCGAGTTCGTTTCGTACTCCAAGCTTGACCCTGACAAGTTCCTCGAGGCCCTTGATAAAGCCCTCCGCTCGCAACTAGGTAGCCCGTTCGCCTCTCTGTATCCGGAAGCGTTGTCTCGCTTCAAGGAGTTCCGCGATGCCAAGAACCGTGCTGCTCTGGAGCCGGCTACCGAAACGGAGTTCAGTACCGCGATGTCAACGATGCGCGGCAGGGGCTGGCAACTCCCGAGAGGCGACAGACGTCGCGCCGAGTCGCTAGTACGGCGCATGCTTGGCGCCGAGCCAGAGATCGAGCTCCTCAACGACCTCAAGGATTGGCTCGACGAGAGCTTCCCCAACTAGTGCTCGGAGATGAGCAATGTGCAAGGTGACCTGGCACGGGAGCGTCAAGCTTCACGAAGAGCCTCGATCACCGAGTCCAACCACCCTTGCTGGATACCGCGTGTATGGCGGGCCTTCCGAATCAGAGAGAGGTTGTTCGCGGTCGTCTTAGGTTCGAACGGCTCGCGGACCGCGGCAAGTGAATCGGCCAAGTGGTCACGCGCGGCGTCGGCGTCGCCGTCGAGCACGGCAAGCTCGAGCAATGTGGCGTGGTCCCAATAGTCCGGCTTCTGCGAGGCAATGCGCTGCGTGACCGCGAATCGCACCACGGGAAGCAGCTCGTGCTTGCGCTTCAGCGAGTCCTCGTCGCCCTTGATGTCGAGCAAAGTCACAGCGTTGATCCCGGGGTAGGCATCACGCCAATCGGCCGAAAACCCGCGTTCGTAGCTCTCGATGGCCTTCACCAAATACCCCTGGCTCAGGAAGTCATTGCCTGCCTTCTCGGCGTCTACCCACTCGTCCTTGTAGACACGCCCCATGAGGCCGCACGTTTCTGCACTCGGGCCCTGCTCGTCGACGACGCCTTGCAGAACGCGAAGGGCCTCTCGTCGCTTCCCGGCTCGGTTCAGTGAAAAGCCCAACTGCTCGCGAATCAACACGGACCGTTGGAGCTCGCCGGGCAACCGCTCGTAAAGATCGATCATCGCTTGCCAATCGCCCACAGCGCGATAGGAAAGAAAGAGGTCGACGAGGACTCCGGCCTCCACGGCGTCGAGCGGACCGAGGCTCTCCTCGACCGACTTCACTGCGCTGGCGTTCTTGGTATCGCGTGCCGCGGCGAGTGCGCTTTTCTTCACGTCCGAGTACCGCACCTGGTCGCGAAAAACGTCGGTCTTGAGCCTCGAGATATCCGGCGGAGCGTAGCCTTGCAAAAGCTGGAAAAGAGGGCTGTCTACTTCAGGCTGATCGGTGGCGCGTTCTCGCAGGCGACGCAGTCGTTGAGCAATTCGCGGTCGAAGCTCTCCGGCCTGCTCTTCCGTGAAGCGATTCCCGCTACCAAGGACATAAGGCAGCGCTCGAACGTTGTTGACGTCGAACGGGATCTTCTGCTGTTGCGCGAAGATGCATAGTGTCGTCGCTGGGCGCACGGCATGACGTACACCCAGCTCGTAGAACACGTTTGCATTTGCGGTCGTCAGGTCGACGACCGCAAAGTCGCATAGCAACAATCGTTCGAACATTGGCTTGTGGATGATGCCACCCAAGCGTTCTTCGTCAGCACGAACGGGTTGCATTTCGGCATCGTCGATGGCGGGATAGATGGCCTTTCGATAAACCGCGTCGAAGTCGATGTCCGGGCCCCCGCCCGGGTCGCGCTTCTTCCCAAAGGGCATCACGACGAAGCACAGAGGTTTCAAGCCCATGAGGGCTAGACTCTAGTCCATCCCCCAAGATTTGGCGATGATCGTCGCCGACGTTTTCAGTCAGCTTGAGCCGCCAGAAACGCACGAACCTCGCTTCCCGGCACCAACGGTCAGCTCCAGATCGCCTCGCGCTCCCAAGTGACAGGACGACCGGTCTTTCAGGTCTCGGGAACTGGTGTGATTCTCATTCCCCAGGAGTTGAGCTTGCCCACGTCTTGTCCGAGAAGGTCTGCGACCTTGAGTCTCCAGCTTCCGGCGACCGATTCGCCTACAACCGTTTCAAGGCTCGGCGTCGTCGCCGTTGTGTAAGTCTCCACCACGTTGTCCGTGCCAGCCCCCAACTGGTCCCGCAGAATGACTTCCGTCCCCTCCGGCGATGTCAACGCTATTCGCAGGTCCCCGCTGTAGGGGTGAGTGATGTCGACCGAAACTTCGATTTCACCGACCGACCCAGTCGAAGTGGTTGAGACACTTCCGGTGATGCCATTCGGGTCGCTGTCTGGAATGTGAATTCCGGACGAATCCTCGAGGACGACTGATCCCCCGTTCTCGGCCACCGTAAGGAATTCCAGAGACCAACTCTGCAAAGTGCCGACATCGACCGGAGCCGCGTCTTGAACGTGCAGTAGCCACGCGCCGAACGTACTATGAGCGCGCAACGCTGTGAGCGCCGGAACATCCGACTCGTCCAATGTGACCTGGATATCGTTTGCTCCACCGCCCTGGCGATCGCGGAGACGGATTTGGTCACCCCAGGGAGCAATCAAGGTCAGCCGAAGATCACCGATGTAGGTGTGAGTGATGTGTAACGACACTCTGGCGCTGGCAATCACCGCGGTTTCCAAAATGGTAATGCTATCAATGACACCCGCCGGTGTGTTGTCCGGTATCTCCTTCGGTGCCAAAGACTCTCCGTGAATCGTCTGGCCTCCGCTCGACAGCATCGTGCGAAAGCTGACGGCGCCTCCAGCTATGCTCAGGATTGAAACGCTCAAGTTCGACGCGGTGCCGTCCCACCATTTGCTGTTTGGCATCGTCGAGTTGGAGAACTCGGCGCCAGCTTGGTCGTAGAGATCCGACGAATCGCCGAGATGCGACGCCGACCTTTCGAGGCTGAACTCCGCATCGGCTTGCTCGAGCGAAAGCTCGTAGTGTTGCGTCGCCGACATTTGCTCGTCGTTGTTACTGCCCAGCTCGTCGACGTGCCAGATTGCGAGCCCCTCGTCGGGCAGCGAGGTGTCACGCCCGTCACGTTGCCTAGACTCGATGATGAAGTACTCGGTCTCATTTCTCGAATGAATCGCGAAGTCGTTGGTGCCTGCGGCGAGCTCGAGCTCCGTTTCATGCTCGACGTTCAATACGCGATTGCTCCAACCAGAAAGGCGCTTCAAATAGGCAGAGATATTCGTCGGATTCTTCTCGTCGAAATTTCCGGCGCACATGAGGCAATACAGTCCCACGCCACTCGACTGTCCGCCGTAGTCGTATAGGTCAGGGTAGTCGCACAGCATGTGCCCGTTCTCGTGACAGAACGTCCCCAATGTCAGCTCGTGGCCCATGGCTGTGAACTGATAGTCGTAGAGCTGTCTGCCTGGCTCGACGACGAAGGGAGCCGCGAGAGACCATGCATGGGGCCAGAGGCCCTCACTCCAGCGGTTAACAACCGGCCCGGTGTAGTAGACGTTCATGGCGTACACGTAGCCCTCATCGTCAACCGTCAACGGAGAGAAGTCGAAACCGGTCGCCACTAGATGACGCAGCGCTTCGCCAATGAGCTCGCGCGCACGGACCCCATCTTCTATGTCTGGATCCGTGTAGTACGTCTTCGGCTGGGCAGCTCGATAGTAGCTAGTCACTGAGTTCGTGTAGCGGCAACGTCCAATCGAGTTGGCGAAGAAGTAGTCACGAACGGAACCCTTGTTGCCAAAACCCGAGTATCCGACTTCGTTGCAAAACCGTTCGACTTCGTCTCGCGAGATGGTGGCGGGCTCGTCGACGAAGTCAATGAGGATGCAGAGCCCGACGTAGTCGCCGACAGTCCCTCGTGACGGAGGCGCGGCCAGCGGCGCACCGACAGCTCTCGCCGCCTCAGCGAGATTACGACGACGCTGGCGCCGCACTTCGCAGCGACGTTGCGCCATGGTACGCATGAAACCCTCTGTTCCCTTGGCTCGCGCAGACTCTGGAGTGATCCGCAATCCCCTTGGTACTCCCGCGCCACCACCATCCAGGTCGCCGGGGGCGCTAACGGCCGACTCGAGCTGATTCCCGTCCGGCGAAAGCTGTGCCACCTCATAGAAGCCAGTCCTCGGGTTTTTTGTGAGCGTGTATCCGTCGAGAGTCTCGAAAACGGCGTAGTTCTGGTTGCCCCAGCCTTTGACCTGGATCTCCGTCCCATCCGGCTGGACGAACGTGAACACTTTTCCGCTGAATTGAGTAGTCATGGCTCAACCTCAACTTTCGCCCAACGCCAGGAGAGCTGCTCTAGAGAATGGTTCGTGTGATCGGAAGAGTAGACCTTCTCGAAGCCATGTTTCAACAGCGGAGTGTCGCAAGAGCTCGCCGATGAAATAGCTTCATCCTTTTGGTTGGTCGCCTGTGGTCTCGCGAGTCCCTTTGGTCGATGTGACTCCGATTAGGGTTGACTCGATTTGGCGAAACAGAATAGCGTCGCACTTCCGATAAGCACGAAGCAGAGCCGCACGCGGCACCAAACACCGGTTTGAGGAGGCTCAGAATGCCAGCCACACACAGCTATCCCGGGGTGTATATCGAAGAAGTTCCGAGCGGCGTGCGCACAATCACCGGTGTCGCCACTTCGATCGCGGCTTTCGTTGGTTACACGCAAAAAGGGCCCGTGAATGAGGCGGTCCACGTCACGAGCTTCGCCGATTTCGAACGGAGCCACGGCGGCTTGGATTTGGATAGCCCGGTTTCGTACTCGGTCCGACAGTTCTTCATGAACGGAGGGACCGAAGCCTTCGTGGTGCGGGTCGCCAGTGGCTACCAATACGCACAATGGCAGCTGACCAATCCTGACGACAACCCTGTCCTGCAAATCGTGACGACCAGCCCCGGGGAGTGGGGCAACAATCTACGACTCAGGGTCGATCACGTGGCCCGAAACGCCAGGGCGGACTTCAACATCGAGGTGCTGCACATACCGGGACCCGGGCTTGAGCCGCAGGTCGTGGAAACGCACCGCAACCTCAGCATGGACCAGCGTTCGCCAGACTACGTCGTTGGGCGACTCGAATCTGATTCTCGGTTCATTCGCGCGGCCAGGTATGAGTTGGTTTTCACCAAAGCGGGTGCTGCTAAGAGCAAGCCATTGGCGGACGCAGACTTCCCTCTCGAGATCAGTGACGCTGTGCTTGCCGGGACAGTAGATGGTCATGCGTTTCAGCTCAATCTCGTTCCGGCCGAAACAGAGTTGGCAACATGGACTGAGGACGTCGCCACCGATGTGCAGAAGCTAGTCACTTCCGTTGAGACTGCGATAGCAAGCCAAGGACTTGATGATCGGCTCGAAGCAACCAAGGAAGAGAATGGCGCCGGGGACTGCCTCACCGTCACAAGCCTTTCAACGGGAGAATCGTCCAGCGTAAGAATCTCCGCGGGCGCATTCGGAGGGCTCGCTGCAAAGATCGGCTTGGGACTCGCGAATGGTGGAATCGAAACCAGGGGTGACGCACAACACCGACCGAACGAAGTGGGCCTCGACCCAGAAGATGATCCGCCATTGGCACCGTCGAACCATGGGAAGTCGGGCAATCGAGGCGGGGCTGAAGAACTGATTGGCGTCGAGAATGAGAAGAAGGGCATCTATGCTCTATTGGATCTCGATTTGTTCAACCTGCTGTCGATTCCTGAAACGATGGACTTGACGCGGGAACATGCGGAGAGCGTCATTCAGGCTGCCCTGGCGCTGTGCGAACGCAAACGGGCGTTCTATATCGTCGACCCACCAAGAGATCTGTCGCGCTCGGAAATGGCGGAGTGGGACGTCGAAAGCGGACCGCGGGCACGAAACGCTGCGACCTATTTCCCAGCGCTCGAGATCGCTGACCCGTTGGCCGCATTCAGACCGCGCAAGATGGCTCCTTCCGGAACGCTGGCCGGTGTGTACGCGCGAACCGACAGCACGCGTGGAATATGGAAGGCGCCAGCTGGTGTCGACGCAACGCTAAACGCCACGGCGGGCCTGAGTGAATCGTTGAACGACATACAAAACGGGGCTCTTAACACCAAGGGTGTCAATGCGCTGCGCAGCTTCCCCACATACGGCAGGGTGGCCTGGGGCGCGAGGACGATGCGGGGCGCCGACGGCCAAGCAGACGAGTACAAGTACATTCCCGTGCGTCGCCTGGCGCTC
>CAJHXN010000282.1_pt1 | contig 22957 bp, 22 predicted proteins | sample 9198401 | NCBI WGS metagenome assembly CAJHXN01 (sample SAMEA7708334, study PRJEB35096) | sediment metagenome | biome: marine neritic benthic zone biome [ENVO:01000025]; feature: sediment [ENVO:00002007]; material: shallow marine sediment [ENVO:03000034] sea grass bed [ENVO_01000059] ... | reverse complement strand
CGGGACGCGAACGTTCGGGTGCGTGAAATCGCCCAGGCTGTCGGCGTCACCGAGCGTGCTGTGCAGCGAATCCTGAGCGAGCTGGAGGAGGCCGGCGTGATCGTCCGAACCCGCCAGGGGCGCCGAACCCACTACGAAGTGAACGAGCAGCTGCCCCTGCGCCACCCCATCGAGTCGCGGCATTCGGTCGGCGAGCTCGTTCGGGTGGTACGATCCTGATGTGACGCTCGTCATCCAAGTCGCCACCACCTGGGCGATGACCGGCATCATCTGGTTCGTCCAGTTGGTCCAATATCCGTCTTTCGCGCAGGTGGACGCCGCGTCGTTCACGACGTTCCACAGCCATCATTCGCGCTCGATTTCGATCATCGTCGCGCCCCTGATGGTCGCCGAAGCGGTCTCGGGCATCGCATTTCTCTGGGCGCCGCTGCGTGTCCAGACCTCATGGCAAGTCTGGCTCGGCGTCGGCTTGATCGCCTTTATCTGGGCCTCGACTTTTTTGCTCCAAGTTCCCGCACACAACCGGCTAGGTTCCGGTTTCGACGAATCAAGCTGGCGAATGCTCGTGCGCTCGAACTGGCTCCGCACGATGGCCTGGACGGCGAGGGCCGGGCTCGTGACGTATTGGCTGCACGAGACCCTCGATGCCGGCTCCGCGTTGGGTCTCTAGCGACGGATGGCGCGGAACTCCACGCCAAGGCTTACCGTGATGAAGTGGAGCCAATTCTTGGTGTAGCCGTCACTCCCCGGGTCCGGATTGCTGTCGGTTCCGACGGCGCCCCCGCCCAAGTACCGCAGGTTGAAAAAGCCCGCGACGCGGTCGGTGAAGTCGTAGCCCACTCGAAGGCTCGCATCGAGCAAGGCGCCTGTGATCTCCTCATTGCTTCCATTGATCCCGCTGACCGGCGCGTAGATCCCGTCGCTTTGTACTTCGCGTCGATGTGGGTCTCGCTGACGGGCGGCCTGTCGTAGATCGATTTTTTGCTTCCGGTGTCTTGTGCCAGAGCAGACACGGAGAGGAGTGAAGAAACGATGGCGGCGGCGATCCAGGCTGCGCAAGCGAGTCGCTTTCCATTCATTCTCGCTCAAACCTAGCACACCATTGCACCAGCCCTGCCGTTCTCCGCATTCGGCCTTAGAGCGGTCGGGATGGAAAAAGCCGACGTCGTCGTGGTTGGAGCGGGGTTTGGAGGGCTTGCGTCCGCCCTGCGCCTCGCTGAGCTCGGCGCGGACGTCGTGCTCTGCGAAACGCTTCGCTATCCCGGAGGTTGCGCGAGCACGTTTACCCGAAGTGGCTATCAATTTGAAGCCGGAGCCACGTTGTTTTCCGGTCTTGGAGACGGGCAGCTTTTCTCGAACTGGAATGACAAGTGGGACCTCGGCGTTCGCTTCGATACGCTCGACCCGCTCGTCGAGCTTCGAACTGGGCAATGGTCGCTCGCCATTCCCCCGGATCGCGACTCCTTCCTGCATCGATTCTCGGAGCTACCGGGCGCCGACCCCAACGCGCTCCGTTCGTTCTTTGGTACGCAGCGCGGCGTGGCCAAGGCACTCTGGAGGCTGTTTGAAGACCCCACCCTCCTTCCGCCGCTCACTGGGAGCGCCGTCTTGCGCCACCTGGGCCGTTCTCTTTCGTACGCCCCCGTGCTTCGCTGGATGGGGCGACCACTTTCCGATGTCGTGTCGAGTCACGGTCTGGCAGGCTGGGAACCGCTGCGGGTCTACCTCGACGCGGTCAGTCAGATCACCGTTCAGGCCAGCTCGCAGGAGGCCGAAGCCCCTTTCGCCATGGCTGCCGTCGACTACTTCTTCCGCGGCACCGGCCACGTCCACGGAGGCATCGGGAGCCTGGCCTGGGCTCTGACCGAGGCGATCGATCGGGCCGGCGGCAAGGTCTCACTTGCGAATCGCGTTCGGGGGCTTCGCAGCGACAACGGCGCATGGCGCGTAGACACACGAAACGGCGAGATCCATGCGCGAACCGTCGTCGCCAACGTCCTGCCTCAGTCACTCCAGGGAATCGCAGGGCCCGAAGTGAACGGCTCGCTGCCCGATGTCGAAGCCGCGGTCGAATCTGGATGGGGGGCCGCCATGATCTACCTGGCCATCGATTCGGACGCCGTGGCCGGACCGCATGCGAAGCACCTACAGCTCGTCGACGATGAAACGATGCCGTTCCTCGAGGGCAACCATGTGTTTTGCTCGATCAGCGCGGCTGACGAACACAAACGAGCGCCGGAGGGCCAGCGAACGGCCACCATTTCCACGCATGTCCCCATGCAGAAGCTCCGCGCGCTTGGGCCGGAGGATCAAGGCACCTACATCGCAGACATCCAGAACCGAATGCGGCAGACCCTCGGCCGCCGCGCACCCGAGCTTCTCGACCATGCGAAGTTCCAAATGACAGCGAGCCCCCGGACGTTCGCCCGATTCACCGGGCGGCACTTGGGGTACGTCGGAGGGGTGCCGCGGCGCGTGGGCTGGAAGCACTACCGGCCGAAGGCGCTTTGGCCGCGCGAGGCGGCGCCGGGCCTCTACCTCGTCGGCGACTCCGTCCTGCTCGGTCAAAGCACCCTCGCCGTGGCGCTCGGTGGCGTGCGCACCGCCGAGGCGATTTCAAACCACTAGATCCGCTGGCGCGAGCACCAACGCCGTCCGCGAGGGTAGATACAGGCTCAGGAAGTGGCGTTGGATTCGATCGGGCATCGCATGGTGGGAAATCTCGGCGGCCTGCCGGCTGAACCCTCCGTACTCGGGCCGGTCGGTATCGAGGACCGTGCGGTACGTGCCCGGTGCCGCGGGAATCCTGTAGTCGGCGAAAGAGCGGCTCGGGTGAAAGCTCATCGCAAAGACGAGACCGCCGCGCAGCCACGCCAAGATCTTGTTCTCCTCGTCGCTGTGGAGCAGGAACTCGTCCTGGCCGTCCGGTATGCCATACGCGCGCGCTAACGCGATCAAGTCGCGATCGAAGGCGGCGAGGTGGTGAAAGCGTAGGTTTTCGTCGTCGGCCAGCGCCCATTGCCGGCGGGCATAGGCATAGGACCAATGGTTTCCTTCACGTGGGAAGTCGATCCACTCCGGGTGCCCAAACTCGTTGCCCATGAAGTTGAGATACCCTTGGCCCGCGGTTGCCAAGGTCGCGAGTCGAATCATTTTGTGCAGGGCGATGCCGCGCTCGACCGAAAGGTCCTCGCTGTGGATTGACATGCTGTCGTACATGCGCGAACCGATGAGGCGGAAGATGAGCGTCTGGTCCCCGACCAAGGCCTGGTCGTGAGACTCCGCGTAGCTGATGGTCCCTTCGTCGCGCCGGCGGTTGGTCAGCTCATGCCAGAGCTTGGCGATCGACCACTTCTCGTCAGGGACGTCTTTGGTGAGCTCGATCCAGGTGTCCGCAACGCCCATGGCGAAGCGGTAGTCGAAGCCCGCGCCTCCCTCGGAGGCAGGCAAGGCCAGCCCCGGATACCCGGACACGTCCTCGGCGATGGTGACCGCGTCCGGCCAGAGCTCGTGGATGAGCTCGTTGGCGAGGGTCAGATACGTCAGCGCGTCTTCGTCTACATTCGGACCGAAGTAGTCGTCGTAGCCCGTGAAGGCGCGTTGAAGGCCGTGATCCAAGTAGAGCATGCTCGTGACTCCGTCGAATCGGAACCCGTCCATGCGGAACTCGTCCATCCAGAATCGGCAGTTCGAAAGTAGAAAGTGGAGAACCTGGGGCTTGGCGTAGTCGAAGCAGCGCGAGTTCCAGGCCGGATGCTCACCACGCGGGCCTTCGTGGAAGTACAGACTTGGGGTGCCGTCCTGCGAAGAGATGCCCTCGACCTCGTTTCGGACCGCGTGAGAATGGACCAAGTCCATGAAGATGCGCAGCCCCATTCCGTGCGCCTCGTCGACCAGGGCTTTGAGCTCTTCTGGCGTGCCGTAGCGCGACGAGCATGCGAAGTAGCTCGACACCTGGTAACCGAACGAGGCGTAGTAAGGATGCTCGGCAAGCGCCATGATCTGCACCGCTTCGTAGCCCGCATCGCGAACTCGCGGCAGGACGTTCGTGCGGAACTCCTCATAGGTTCCCACCTTGTGCTCGGCTTGCGCCATCCCAACGTGGGCTTCGTAGACGAGCAGTGGCCCAGACGGGCGGGTCGGCCGCGGATGACGCCAGGTGTAGGGACTCGATGGACGCCAGACCTGCGCGTTGAAGCTGCCCGACTTGTCATCGCGCACCACCCGGCGCGTCCAGGCGGGCAGCCGATCGCCGACCCCGCCCGGCCAACGCACCTCGAGTCGATAAGGGTCCCCGTGGGAGAGCATCGCCTCGGGAAGCTCGACCTCCCAGACGCCCTCTCCTCCTCGACGAGCGAGCGCAAAGCTGGAATCCGCCCGCCAATCGGAGAACGGCCCCTTCAAGTGGATCGAAACCGCGTTGGGAGCCCACTCGCGAAGCACCCACCGACCGTCTTTGTAGTGCAGTCCGAAGAACTCGTGCCCGGATGCGAGCTCACCGAGATCGATGCGACCCTCGGTCACGCGAAGGCGGGTCGCATCCACATTCTGCACGCGGCGTGCAAGTACAGATGCGTAGCGCTCCAGAAATGGATCCCGTCGGATCAGGCGCGCGACTTTCTCCTCCGGTGAATCGGACGTTGAAGCGTTCACGCTCGGTTACTCAAGCAGGTGCTCAGGCTCTTCGCGCCGCGGTTGGAGGCTTTCGCGCTCGATGGTCCTGGCGCAGGCATTCCACCGCAGGATCGCGTCATCCACTCCGGCCGGCTTGAGCGCCTCCGCCCGCTCGTAGTGCTGCATGGCCTCATAGAGGCCTTCATACGCAAATGTGCGCGCCATCCCGCCACGCAACAAATGAGCCCGGCCCTGTCGCTCCGCCACGAGGCCGGCGTAATATGCGCGCGCGTACTCCCCCGCGAGCTTGGCAACCTGCTCAGTCGCGCGGCGGCCCGCGTGCGTCCCACCACCTCCACTAAACTGGTCGGTGAGCGACAAGATCAACTGAACCCGCGCCGGCTCGTTGCGGTCATCGACCGCCAAGATGTCGAGACAAATGCTTTCGGCCTGCTCGGGGTCGTTGAGCAGGCGGTAATGTTCGGCTCGATCGACAGAGCGTGCGATGGCGTCGGTGGAAATGCGCTTGAGAGCGAAACGATGGGTCATTCTGACTGCTCCTCCGAACGTGTCTTCGTGCGCATTCTACGCCCTGCGAAGAGCCGCGCCAAGCGGGCGAGTGGGTCGTAGTATCGATCCACGACTCGCTCCTTGAGAGGAATGATTCCATTGTCGGTGATGTTGATGTGCTCCGGGCAGGTTTCCGTACAGCAACGCGTGATGTTGCACATGCCGGAGCCGTATTCCTTTTTGATTTCCGGAACGCGATCTTCATCATCCAGAGGGTGCATCTCCAAGCTGGCGAGGCGAATCATGAACCTCGGACCAACGAAAGCGTCCTTTCGGTCGCGGTCTCGAACCACGTGACAGACGTCCTGGCACAGAAAGCACTCGATGCACTTTCGGAACTCTTGCACCCGGTCCACGTCTTCCTGGTACATCCGATGCTCACCATCTCGGCCGCGTGGTTTGGGCTTGAAGGGTGCGATTCGCTTATTCTGCTCGTAGTTCCAGGATACATCACAGGTGAGGTCTTTGATGATCGGGAACGCCTTGAGAGGCTGAACCGTGATGACCTCGTCTGGGCCAAAGCTGTTCATGCGGGTCATGCACGCGAGCCTGGGCCGGCCGTTGATCTCCATGCTGCACGAGCCGCACTTCCCCGCTTTGCAGTTCCACCGGATGGCCAAGTCGTTGGCTTGGAGGGCCTGAATTCGATGCAACACATCGAGGACGACCATCCCCTCGTCGACGTCCGCGTCGTAGGCGTTGAACTCGCCTCCGCGAGAGTCACCGCGCCAAATATTGAACTTGCGTGGGCTCATGCGACTTGGCCTCCTTCGAGCTCTTCGAGGGTCGCGTAGGCAATCGCCGCGAGCTCTGGGGGCGGATCGGGGCGCTCGACCTTCTCAATTTGCATCTCGCCGTTCGGCCCCTTTTTCGTGACGACATTGAAGCGTGCACACTCTTCGCGTTCACCCTCGAAGTCGAGCCGCGTATGTGCGCCGCGGCTTTCCTCGCGGATGTACGCGGCGCGAGCCACAGCCTCGCCAACGACCAGAAGCGACTTCACCGACAGCGCCTCGTGCCAACCTGGGTTGTATTGACTGGTGCCGGGCGCTTTGAGGTTCTGGGCACGGGCCTTCAAGGCTTCGAGTTGCTCGACCGCGGTTTGAAGCTCTTCGCCCGTTCGAACGATGCCAACGTGGCTGCTCATCACGTCCTGGATCGCCTCGTGCATGAGGTAGGGATTCTCCCCCGACTCGCGGTTCAAGATGCTCGTCGCCTCACGGAAAGCCGCGATGATTTGCTCGTCATCTGCGCGCGGGGCGCTGCCCTGTTCGGACAAATAGGCAGCGACACCGACGCCGGCAAGCCGCCCGAAGACGATCAGATCGGAGAGCGAGTTGCCGCCGAGCCGGTTCGCGCCGTGCAAGCCCGCCGCACACTCGCCGCAAGCGAACAAGCCGGGCACGTTGGTCTGCTGCGAGTTTGCGTCAACACGAATCCCTCCCATGAAATAATGAAGCGTCGGGCCGACCTCCATGGGCGTCGTGGTGATATCGACTTCTGCGAGCTCTTTGAACTGGTGGTACATCGACGGCAGCTTCCGCCGGATTGCGTCGGCCGGCCGACGCGACGCGATGTCGAGGAATGCACCGCCATGCGGTGAACCACGCCCGGACTGTACTTCGGCTCGGATCGCCCGTGCCACGACGTCGCGGGTCAGAAGCTCGGGCGGACGCCGCGCGCTTGGATCTTCGGGCCATCGATCCGCTTCTAGAATCGTATCCGCCGTCTCCGAAGCGAAGCGCTTGGGGATGTAGTTGAACATGAAGCGCTCGCCCTTGTTGTTGAGCAAGATCCCACCGTCGCCGCGAACCCCTTCCGTGACCAAGGTGCCGCGAACCGAAGGCGGCCAGACCATTCCAGTCGGATGGAACTGGGTGAACTCGAGGTCCATGAGCTCCGCCCCCGCCTCGTATGCGAGCGCCGCTCCATCGCCGGTGTACTCCCAAGAGTTGCTGGTGACGTTCCATGCCTTGCCGCCACCACCGGTGGCCATGATCACACAGGGAGTGCGGAAGAGAACGAATCGGCCCGTGTCACGCCAATACCCCGCCACGCCCGCTATTCGGCCTGCGTCGAGGAGGAGCCGAAGGGCGGTGCACTCCATGTGGAAGTGGATGCCCTGGTGGACGCCATGATCCTGAAGCGTCCGGATGAGCTCGAGGCCCGTGCGGTCACCGACGTGCGCGAGTCGCGGGTAGCGATGGCCGCCGAAGTTGCGCTGATTGATCAAGCCATCCGGGGTGCGATCGAACACCGCCCCCCACTCCTCGAGCTCCCGGACGCGCTCGGGCGCCTGCTTGGCGTGGAGCTCGGCCATGCGCCATTGGTTCAAGAACTTCCCGCCTCGCATCGTATCGCGGAAGTGGATCTTCCAGTTGTCGCGCCGGTCGACGTTTCCGAGTGAAGCAGCCATGCCGCCTTCGGCCATGACGGTGTGCGCCTTGCCGAGCAAGCTCTTCGAAATGACACCCGTGTTGAGACCGCGCGCGCTGCATTCGATGGCAGCGCGCAGACCGGCACCGCCTGCGCCAATGACGAGCACGTCGTGTTCGAAAGTCTGGATCTCGCCTACGTTCATCGACCCGTTAGTTCGTCCAAGTATTGAGGTCGGTGATCACGCCCATCGAGACCAGTCGGACATACACGTCGGTGAACCCGACCCAGCAAAGGCTGATCCAAGCGAAGTTGGGGTGCCGCGCATTGAGCCAACTCACTCTCTTCCACGCGCCGTAGCGAACCGTCTTCTCCCCGCACGACAGGCAGTCCATCCCGCCCCCCACCAGATGCCGAAGCGCATGACACCCAAAGGTGTAGCCGCCGAGAAACGTCGCGTTCAGGAACAGCACGACACTGCCGACGCCGATACCAAACTCTCCATTTCGAAAGAGCGAAATGAACGCGTCGTAGTAAAGGATGAAAATATACGCCACTGCGAAGTAGAGTGCGTAGCGATGAAGGTTCTGAAAAATGAGCCAGGCGGTTTCGCCTCGGTACCGGCGAGTCGTCACCGGGTTCACGGAGCATGCAGGAGGGGACCCGGTGAACGCGCGGTAATACGCCTTGCGGTAGTAGTAGCAGGTGAACCGGAACACCCCGGGAAAGAAAAGGATGAGAAGCGCAGGCGATGCCGGCAGAAAGGAAGGCCACCAGGCCGGCCATGCCCCCAACCAGGCATGGGCGATGGGCGCGGCGCCGGCAACGGAGGGATCGGTATAAAGGACGGGTGAATACAACGGGCTGAGGTAGGGGTTGGCGTAGTAGTTCTCGCCTTGGAAAGCGGCCCAGGTCACGTAAATGGAAAAGATCGTAAGCACCGACAGCGTTACCAGTGGCGACACCCACCAGCTATCTTTTCGGATCGTCGCAGCGGGGCCCGTGGGGTGGCCGCCGAGGACCGTGAGTTGTCGAGCCGGCATGATTTGGCGGACTATACCGAAACCGCAGAGCAGTGAACAAGGTTTTCCGGGAGGAAGCGGTTCCTTCTAGCCCTCGAGCATTTCCTTCACAGTCAAGAGCGAGGAATGGAGATCCCGCTTCATGCGGCGCATCGTTTATTTGGCGCACAATCGACGACGACGGCCGCACCGCGAAGCCGGATCCCAACCCGTTGAGCCCATCGGGCATCGCCCGGGGCTCGTTCGCATAGGCGAAGACCTCCGGCAACGAAACCTCGATCTCCTTCGACTTCAGACGCAAGAATCGGGATGTTCCTGGCCCCAGAACCGTCTAGTGAGCTTACCTCAACAACGAGGAGAGCTCTCGTGCGACACTACGAACCGGTGCACCGTCCATCGACACGATTGAATGAAGACCCCGACGATTGCCGCTGGCAAGCGGTCGTGGAACGGAACGCCCGCGATGATGGCGCATTCGTCTATGCGGTTTGTACGACTGGCATCTTCTGCCGGCCTTCCTGCGGCGCACGGACGCCGTTGCGAAAGAATGTCTCATTCTACGGATCGCCAGCGGAGGCCAGGCGTGCCGGCTTCAGGGCCTGCAAGCGCTGCACCCCGGAGTCGGCGCCCCCCTACGAACGTCAGCGCGAGCGAGTCGTCGCGGCGTGCCGGTTGATCGAGGGTGCAGAGAGGGAGCCGACGCTCGGCGAGCTTGCACGAGCCGTCGGTTCGAGCCCCTTCCACTTCAGCAGGGTGTTCAAGCGAATCGTTGGAGTCACCCCGAAGCAGTATGCGATGGCCTACAGAGCCGGCGTCGCTACGAAGAGCCTAGAAACGAGCAAGGACGTCACAACGGCGATTTACGATTCGGGGTACGGCGCATCGAGCCGGTTCTACGACGCGATCAAGGGCCGGCACGGGATGACCGCCACCCGTCTACGCAAGGGGGGGCAGGATGTCGAGATCCGATACGCGTTCGGAGAGTCGTCTCTAGGCCTCGTCGTGGTCGCAGCGACCGACCGCGGAATCTGCGCGGTTCTGTTCGGTGCCTCGCGCGATTCGCTCACCGAGGATCTGAAAGGTCGATTTCCCAATGCTGTGTTTGAAGTCGCAGATCTCGGCTCGGACTTCGAGCGATGGGTGGAGCGGACGGTGGACTATCTGGATGGCAAATCGGAGCTATTCGCGCTTCCACTCGATGTGCGAGGCACCGCATTTCAAGAGCTGGTGTGGCAGGCCTTACGTGAGCTGCCGGCGGGACAGACCGCCTCCTACAAGGAGATCGCCGCGCGCATCGGTCGGCCCCAATCGGCGAGAGCGGTGGCCCGAGCCTGCGCGGCAAATCCGGTCGCGGTGGTCATTCCCTGCCACCGCGTGGTCCGCGCCGACGGCGACCTGAGCGGCTACCGATGGGGAATCCAAAGAAAACGCCTACTGCTCGATCGCGAAAGCTCGGCGCTCGACTAGCGCTCGGGTCCGGCGGTATCTTGACGGCAAAAGGGAGCACTTGCGAATGCAACTAGGAATGATCGGCCTCGGCCGGATGGGAGCCAACATGGTGCGTCGCCTGCTGAAAGGCGGTCATGAATGCGTGGCTTACGACGTCTCCGCGAAGGCGGTTGCCGAGCTGGTCCGAGAGAACGCCGTCGGCGCTGCTTCTCTGGCAGAGCTCACGCAGAAGCTGACGAAGCCGCGCGCGGTCTGGTTGATGGTTCCGGCCGGCGTGGTCGACGCTACGATCGCCGATTTGGTTCCTCATCTGGAGCAAGGGGATACGATCATCGACGGCGGCAACAGCTACTACATCGATGACATCCGCCGGGCGAAAGAGCTTGGGCCTCGAGGCATTCACTACGTCGACGTCGGCACCAGCGGTGGCGTCTGGGGGCTCGAGCGAGGCTATTGCATGATGATCGGCGGCGAGACGAAGACAGTCGATCACTTGGATCCGATTTTCGCGACCCTCGCACCGGGGCGAGGCGACATCCCTCGCACCCCGGGACGAGAACACTCAAAAGGCACGAGCGAGCAGGGTTATCTGCACTGCGGTCCGAGCGGCGCCGGCCATTTCGTCAAGATGGTACACAACGGGATCGAATACGGCATGATGGCAGCCTACGCAGAAGGAATGGCGATTCTCAAGGCTGCAAACGTCGGCAAAGAGAGCGGCGCCGTCGACGCCGAAACCACGCCGCTTCGGCACCCGGAACACTACCGATACGATTTCGACCTTCCGGACATTGCCGAGCTCTGGCGGCGGGGCAGTGTCGTCGCGTCGTGGCTCCTCGATCTCACGGCCGCCGCGCTGATCGAAGATCCCACGCTCTCGGCCTTCGAAGGACGCGTTTCGGACTCCGGCGAAGGGCGTTGGACGATCAAAGCCGCCATCGATGAGGCGGTGCCGGCCCACGTGCTGTCGTCGGCCCTCTATGAGCGGTTCAGCTCCCGCGGCGAAGCGGATTTTGCCGACAAGCTTCTTTCGGCCATGCGCCACCAGTTCGGCGGGCATCTCGAAAAACCAGCGAAGTGATCCACACGATTCAGAGCCAACGCGATCGACAGTCGATCAAGCCGATTAACCAAGCCGAAACAGGAGACCCAAGTGGGTGGACTACACGGACGAGTGGAAATACTCGATGATCGCCAAGCGCTGGCGAGCCATGTCGCAGAATGGATGACGGAAGCGGCGCTTGCATCGAAGGGTCCGTTTCGAGTCGCACTCTCGGGCGGTTCAACGCCCAGGATGCTTTACGAGCTTCTGGCATCCCCTGAGTTCCGCCTGCGCTTCCCATGGGAGCGCGTCTTTTGGTACTGGGGAGACGAACGCTTCGTTCCCCACGACCACCCAGACAGCAACTACCGGATGACCGTCGAGGCGATGCTCGCAAGAGCACCGGCGCCACCTGGGAATGTGTTTCCGGTTCCGGTCGACGGAGCTCCCGAGGAGGCTGCGTTGCGCTACGAACGGACGCTGCAAGAGGCCTATGGCGAAACCGTGCTGAATCGGGCAAAGCCGCTCTTCGACATCAACGTGCTCGGCCTCGGGACGGACGGCCACACCGCATCGCTGTTGCCCGGTCAACCCGTTTTGGAAGAGCGCGAGCGCTGGGTCGTTGCCGTGCCCCACGGTCGGCCTGAGGTTCGCATCACGATGACCTATCCAGTGCTCGAGAGCTGCCGTCGAGCAGCCTTTCTCGTGGCAGGCCACGAGAAGGCCGCCATCGTGAGCGCCATGCAATCCGGGGAAAGCCGCGTGCCGGCGGCCCGCTTCGAGCCCGTCGGCGAGCTCATTTGGTTTCTCGATCGGTCGGCGGCTGGCCAAACAGACGTTGCGCCCTGAGCGCTCGACCCTGCCCTTGCGCGAGCGAGTAGGCCTGCGCGCCGTCGATCTCGCGCAGCAACACCGTTACCGCGCGATTTGACTCAGGAAATCTCCGTCGTGTATCCTGCGCACAGGGGTTTCGAGTGGCGAAGGCAAAAACCAAGGATCGGGCACCGGAGGCCGGCTGGACCTTTCTGACGAACCATTCGCATGTCCTGCTTTGCCTGGTGCAGGACCCGGAGGCGCGGATGCGTGACGTCGCCGCAAAGGTGGGAATCACCGAACGCGCCGTGCAGCGTATCGTCTCCGAGCTCGAGGCCGCCGGCTACGTCTCCCGCACACGCGAAGGGCGCCGCAACACCTACGAGGTCAATGGTGCCCTACCCCTCCGCCACGCGGTGGAAGGGCATCAGACCGTCAACGCGCTCATCAAGCTGATCCTGGACTAGGGCAAGCGCGATGGACCCGACCCGGCATCCGGATTAGTGTCCCGAGGTGTCGGGCTCAGAGTCCATGGACGGATCCCCTCGTCGCGTCCTCATTCTCTTCGCACACCCGGCTCTAGAGAGATCTCGTGTCAACCGCGTCTTGATTCGTGGGCTCGAAGGCATCGACGGGGTCACCCTTCACGACCTCTACGAGGCCTATCCGGACTTCGACATCGACGTCGCGACGGAGCAGCAGCTACTCCTCGACCACGATGTCATCGTTCTGCATCATCCGTTCTATTGGTACAGCACACCGGCCCTGATCAAGCAGTGGGAAGACCTCGTCCTTACGCATGGATGGGCCTATGGCAGTGGCGGTAATGCACTCGAGGGCAAGTGCATGATGAGCGCCATCACCGCCGGCGGCGGTCGAAGCGCGTACCAAGCCGGCGGGCACAACCGCTTCACCGTTTCCGAGTTGCTCCGCCCAATCGAGCAGACGGCAAGACTCTGCGGAATGCACTACCTGTCCCCCTTCGTCGTCTACGGAACCCTCGACATGAAGGCAGAGGCGATCCGTGCGCACGCAGTGGACTATCGCCGGGTGATCGAGACGCTCCGAGAAGGTGCGCGAGACCTCCTCGTCTCAGGCCAGCAACGGGGCCTCGGAGACGCGTTCGACGACGTCATGAAGGGTTGAGCTGCAAAGATGTACGGGCAAGGTTTCTTCTTTCAAGCGTTCGTATACCTTGGCGCCGCCGTCATTGCCGTGCCGATCGCGAAGCGCCTCGGACTCGGGTCGGTTCTGGGATACCTACTGGCCGGCATGGTGATCGGTCCTTTTGGACTGGGCCTGATCGGGGCCGAGGGAAAAGACGTGATGCACTTCGCCGAGTTTGGCGTCGTGATGATGCTCTTTCTCATCGGCCTCGAGCTGCAGCCCTCTCTCCTTTGGCGCATGCGTGGTCCGATCGTAGGCCTCGGCGGCTTGCAGCTTGGCGTCACCGCCGTGCTGATTGCGGCGGTCTGCCTCACGGCGGGCTACACCTGGAACACGGCGGTCGCGGTGGGGATGATTCTAGCTCTCTCTTCGACCGCGATCGTGCTTCAGACGCTTGCCGAGAAGGGCTTGGTCAATACGGACGGCGGCCAAAGCGCGTTTTCCGTGCTCTTGTTTCAAGACATTGCCGTGATCCCGATGCTTGCGATCCTTCCGCTGCTCGCGCTCGGCCCGGAGGCGGGCTCGCAGCTCGGCGCGCAGGCAGACCACCCCACATCCTGGGTAGACGGCCTCCCCGCTTGGGCGCAGACCCTCGCAGTCTTGGCGGCGGTCGCCGGCATTTTCGTCGGGGGTCGCTATCTGATGCGCCCGGTGTTTCGATTCATCGCCAGGACCAGGCAGAGCGAGATCTTCACTGCGGCCGCTTTGCTGCTCGTGATCGGAATCGCCTTGCTGATGGCTCAGGTGGGACTGAGTCCGGCACTCGGCACCTTCCTCGCGGGCGTCGTGCTCGCGGACAGCGAGTATCGGCATGAGCTGGAAGCCGATGTTGCGCCCTTCAAGGGGTTGCTCCTGGGCGTGTTCTTCATCGCCGTGGGGGCCTCGGTCGACTTCGGTCTGATCCTCAACGATCCGACCCGGATCATTGCGCTGGTTGGAGCGTTGATCGTCATCAAATTGGGGGTGCTCCTCGCCCTCGGACGGTTCTTTGGGATGAGTCTCGACCAGAACCTTCTGTTTGCCTTCTCGCTGGCCCAGGGCGGAGAGTTTGCTTTCGTGCTTTTCTCCTTCGCCGCCCAACAGGGCGTGATCGATGCGGAGACGACGCAGACGCTGGTCGCGGCCGTGGCCGTCTCGATGGCGGCGACGCCGGTCCTGATGCTCCTCAACGACAAGCTCCTGCTGCCGAGGTTCGGCACGCGCGAGCACCGCGAGCGAAAGCCGGACGCCATGGAGGCGTCCAAGCCAGTCATCATCGCAGGGTTCGGACGTGTGGGAGGCATCGTCGGACGATTGCTCCGGGCGAACGGCATCGGGACAACCGTTCTGGAGTTCGACTCCGATCACGTCGATCTACTTCGCAAGTTGGATCTCGAAGTCTACTACGGCGATGCCTCGCGCCTGGACCTGCTCCGCTCCGCAGGGGCCGATGAAGCCAAGGTGATTCTCGTCGCTATCGACGACCATGCACGCGCCATCGATCTCATCGAAACCATTCGGAAGCACTTTCCTCACCTCACGATTCTTGCAAGGGCGCGAGGACGGGTCGAGGCCTACGAGGTCTTGGAAACAGGGGTTCGGCAGGTGTATCGCGAGACCCTCGACACCTCTCTTCGGATGGGTGTGGACGCATTGCGAGCTCTTGGCGTTCGCGCCCATCATGCCCACCGGGCCGCGCAGAAGTTCCGGCGCCACGACGAGGTATCGCTCCGGGAGCTCGCAGCACTGCGACATGATCGAGGGCAGTACCTCAGCGCGGCGCGGGAACACATCCGATTTCTGGAGGAGACGATGCAGCAGGACCTGACTCAATCGGACGACTTCAAGGACTTGGGTTGGGATGCAGAGTCGCTACGCCGCGAGGCGGACTCGGGTTAGCTCTCCTTCTTCTCGTCTGCGGCTTTCTTTGCGTCTCGATGCCGCTCGATCGCGGCCTCGAGCTGAGCTCGCTTGGCCTCGAGCTCGGGCCGGCGGATCTCGAGGCTGCTCTCATCGGCCTTGCCGTCGGGTTCCCTACCGAGCGCCTCGATCTCCGCCAACACGGCTTTGAGCTCTTGTTCCGCGTTGGCCTCGAATTCAGCCAGCTCTGCCTTGTCGAACATCTGCTCTTCCGGCCGGGGTTCCTCGGCGAGCTTGGGCTCTGGCCTCGAAGTGCGGCTTCCTTTCGGCACGAAGACCTGGCCCGACTCGAGCCTGCGCTGGTTCATGAACGTAGGGGAGACGATCTCGATGCCGCCTCGGTGAAGCGAATCGAGCATGCATTCTCTGAGCTTGGATTCGGCGCTGATCAAGTACTTCACCTCTTCCAGGAAGCCCGCTGTCTGGTAGGTGATCGCGAAGTCTCCGAGATCGAGCACGAACACGAACGGCTTCGTGAGGCCAGCGCTGTCAGCTGCTTTGAGCAAGCACTGTTCCACCTCTTCTCGCGGCACGTCGTAGCCGAGAGACACGGTCGCTGCGATAAACGTGCCGGACGGCCTCACGACCGTCACCGGATTGCTGACCAGGTAGAGGTTCGGCAGGGTGGTCAGATTGCGTCGCTCGGTTTGTATCTCAGTCCGAAGAAGGCCGAGCTCCGAAACGCGACCCCGATGGCCATCGACGACGATGAAGTCACCTGCCTTGAAGTTTCGAATCGAGCGAAGCATGAACCCCGCCATCGCGTTCCCGAGGAGGGTGGTCGAAGACAAGGCGACCGCCGCGGTCACCAGGATACCGAGCAAGCTCAAGAGCTGCCCGCGGGGCTCGTTGTCGATCGGCAGCTGAAGGATGAGCACCACCACGACGATGCCGACGAGCACCGCAATCAGCATCTGGCGTCCGACGATCGTACCCGAGGTCCCACCCCGTTGCTTGATGAGAAATCGGTAAGCCGCCGTGACCACCAGGATTCCGACCAGCAGCGTGATCAGAAACGGTAGCCACTCCTTCAGCAACTCCGCGATCGGCTTCAAATACTCCATGCGCCGCACTCCAAATACAACAGAATGGATACGCCTGCAGGGTGTCCAGCCGATAGTGACTTCAAACGCCCTCTCAGCTTCGCGCCCCAGACGACCTCAAGGACAGATGCACCCCAAAACCCAAACAATTCTAGCCGCCTGCACCGAACCGAGGCACCCGGACCGGCTCTACGAGCTCGATGCCATTTCGCTACGCCCGACAGACCATCCGACCGAGGTTCGTTAGTCGGCTACCAGGCTGCCGTCGTCGATGGCGGCTTGGCGCCAGCGTGCGCCCTCCTCTTCGCCCTCGACTCCTGCGCTCTCTCCAGACGCGTAAACGATCTCGTAGAGCTGATATTGCGCGCGATCTCCCGTCTCAGGGTCCTTCGTCGTTGTTGGGTGCCGTTCGCAGTGCTCGACCCGGTTGCGCAACCCGGCCAACTGACGGCACGCCATGAGCGAGTCGATGCACGCAAAGACGAGCATCGCAATGGGTGCCAGAGGACCGCCGGTGTCGGCCGAAATCCGGGCGACGAGGCGTGCGTCCCGCCCTTCGCTAGATAGCTCGTAAGAGCTCACCATCCGGGCGCGCGAGCCGATGAAGCGGCCGTCGCCCAGCCACCAGGCGACGGCGCGTCCCGTGTCGATGTGGCGAAGATACCCGATGGCCGTGGCGTCGCCCAAGCTCGGCTCGGGAATCCACGACACGAGATGCCATGCGGACGTCCTTCGCCCATTGTCGAGCCAATCGACGCTGTACCATCCGGCACCGCGCCCGAGTTGTGCAATCCAGGGCCAGACGCGCTCGGGAGGCGCCTTGATCGTGATCGCCCGCGTCATCGCCAGCCGAACGCGAGGCCCGCCCCGAAGATACTCGTCACCGGGCATCGCCCGCGCACGCTCGTCGGGCGCTGATCCCCATCGCGTCCCCCACCACAGAAGCGCGACGCCGAAGAGGGCGAGCACGCCGAAGGCTGCGAACCAACTCATGATGGAAACCTCTCACTCCGTCCAAGCATTCGAGCCCTGCTATCTCGGCTAAAGCGTCCTTTGGTCGACGCTAGTACCAGGGCTGCTCACTTCTTCTTGGCGGCCTTTTTCTTCTGCCTTCTCCTCTTGGCGGCGTGTTTCTTCCGTTCGGCCTTCAAGCGCACTTTGGCCTCTGCCATCTGACCATTGGGTTCCAACACCGGGAGCTTCGACAACGCTTCGATGTCCCGTTCAACCTGTTGCGCGGCCTTGGTGATCTTCTTCTTGATGCGAGCTGTGGTCTTCTTAGCCTTCTTCTTCAGCGCAGCCTTCTGGCTGGTCTGCTTCTTCGTCGCCTTCTTCGGAGTCTTCTTGGTTGTACGCTTCTTGGCGGCTTTCCTCGTCGCCGCCTTTTTCGTCGGGCGCTTCTTCGCGGCTTTCCTCGACGGCGCCTTTTTCGCCGTACGCTTCTTGGCGGCTTTCCTGGGCGCCGCCTTTTTCGTCGTGCGCTTCTTGGCCGCCTTCTTCGCCGCCTTCTTCCTGGGCGGCGACTTCTTCGCCGTCCGCTTCTTCGCGGCGCTCTTCATTGGGCTCTTCCTCTTAACTGCTTTGGCCATCACACGCTCCCGTTGGGTGAGCGCGGAGTATACGGGAACTCCTCCGCCAAGTGACAGTCAAAGATCGGTTCGTTTCACCGCTCGCAAAGCGAGCGACCTGCGCCGTTGATCCCGTGCTAACGTCCAGCGCAGTGACCAAGATCTCCACCGCGGCTTCAACCGAGGACCGGTGTGGACTCGACGGCAAGCGCCTAGGTTGAGAGAAACGCGGCGAGCTCGTCGAAGACCAATCGGATTCGGCGGCTCGTGTGCAGCTCGCGGTGGGTGGTCAACCAGATGGGAAAGACGATAGGTTCCATATCGGGCAGAATGCGCTCGACCTCCGGAGTTGCGGCGCCTAGCTCGTCCGACATCACGGACAGGCCAAGGCCATGTCGAACCATTTCCCAAGCGACTACCCCGCTCTGCGAGCTCAGCCGGAAGTTGTCCTTGCTCAACGTGATGCCGAGGGGGCGCAGATACTCGATCATTCGGCTCGGATCGCCGAAGCCGATGAACTCGTGCTCGGATAGGGACTCCATGCTTTCGGGCTGTCCCCTCCGTTCCAGGTAACTGCGCGCCGCATAGAAATGCGCGGTCGCTTCTTTGACCAAGCGAGTGATCAGGTCCGGCTGCTCGGGCCTCACGTGGCGGATCGCGATGTCCGCCTCACGCCGCTGTAGGTCGCGGATGTCGTTTGCCGCGACGACGTCGATTTCAAGCCGCGGTGCTAGCTCGCGCAACCGCGCCAGGAACGTCGGTAGCTGGTAGGCCGAGAACACATCCGAGGCGGTGATCCGCACCTTGCCCTCGATGGCCTGGCTCTGGCCCGAAGCGGTCAGCGAGATCCGACTCGCGGCCTCACCCATCGTTCGCACATGCTCCATCAGCTCCACACCGGCGTCGGTCAAGGCCAGCGAACGCCCCACCCGCTCGAACAGGGTTACGCCGAGCTCGTCCTCGAGCGCGGCCACCTGTCGTCCGAGGGTCGGCTGGGTCTGGCCCAGGGCACGTGCGGCAGCGGAGAACGATCCTTCCTCGGCAGTGGCGAGGAAGGCCCGCACCCGGTTCCAGTCGAAGGATATCGCCTGCCAGTTCATGCATTTTTGCATATCATTGGTTCGAATTTCGGCAATTACTATTCGGAGATTGCATGGCTATGTACCGGGAAACGAGGAGACAACACATGCAACAGACTGTTCGATTCTGGGACGGCATCGCCGAGCGGTACGCCAAGTCCCCCATCAAGGATGAGGATGCCTACGCCTACACATTGGAGCGTGCGGCGAGCTATTTGGGGGCTGACGACCGCGTGCTGGAGCTTGGCTGCGGCACGGGCACCACGGCCCTTCATCTCGCGCCGGGCACGGGCGCCTACACGGCTACGGACCTGTCCCCGAACATGATTGCCGTGGCCGACCGCAAGAAGCGCGATACGCCGGTCGAGGACCTGAAGTTTCGCGCGGCCACGTTGGATGACATCAGCGACGGTCCCTACGACGCGGTTCTCGCCTTCAATCTGGTTCACCTGTTGACCGATCCCGACGAGTCGCTGGTGCAGATCCACGCGCTACTCAAACCCGGCGGGACCTTCATCTCGAAGACCCCATGCCGGCCGCCAGGCCGAATGCCGCTCAGTCTGCGCGCCATGCTGATGGTCGCGCCGCTCCTTCAGCGCCTGGGCAAAGCGCCGTACTTCCGCTTCGAGCACATCTCAGAGCTGGAAGAGAGGATCACGCGGGCCGGGTTCAAAGTGATCGAGACAGGGAACTACCCGGCCACGCCACCCAATCACTTCGTGGTCGCGAAGAAACTCTGAGCGGCGAGCAAAGATGTGCCAGCCCTAGTGGTCTGCTGGCGCAGCGGCGCCGCTCCCCTCACGCTGCAGGGACTAGCGGTCGGAAGCCCGTCGCGGTGGAGGTGCTCGATGCGATATGTTTGGGGAATCGTCTTGGTGGCTGCGCTTGGCGCGGCAGGGTTGAGCGGCTGCAGCGAGACCGAAAACGCGGGTGGGATCGGAGGCACGGCCGGGGCCGGAGGCACGGCCGGGACCGGCGGGACGATCGAAGGGTTTGATCCACTCGATGGGATCGGGACCGTCGAGCTGGTGTCCGACGGATTCATTTTCACCGAGGGACCGCATTGGCGGGTGACAGAGCAGCGCCTCCTGTTCACGGACATCCCGGTCGGGGTGATCTACCAGCTGACGCCGCCGGATGATGTGCAGACGTTTCGCGACGACAGCCAGATGGCAAACGGCCTCGCTTCGGATTCCGATGGCCTCCTGCTTGCGGCCGAGCACGAGTCCCGGCGGGTGTCCCGGACACTGGAGGACGGGACGATCGTCACGGTGGCCAGCGAATACATGGGCGACTCGTTGAACTCGCCGAACGACATCGCGGTTCGAATCGACGGGACGATCTACTTCACGGACCCACCCTACGGAATCAACCCGGCAACAGAGCAGGAGCTCGACTTCAACGGTGTGTTTCGGGTGGACCCGCAAGGCGGATTGACGGCGGAGTGGAAAGGCGAGCTGGAGTCCCGGCCGAACGGGCTCGTGCTTTCGCCGGATGAACGGCACTTGTACGTGGCCGACACCACGGAAGGTGTGATGGTGTTCGATGTGAATGCGGACGGTTCGCTCGGTGAGGAACAGGTGTTCGTGCCATCCGTGCAAGGCGCCGACGGGATGGCGATGGATACCGGCGGTAATTTGTTCGTGACAACGTCGACGGGCGTGCAGGTCTTCGACCCCGAGGGTACGCTTTGGGGGACGATCGAGATGCCGGAAGGTGCACTCGCGCCGGCGAACTGCGCATTTGGTGGAGACGACGCGCGGACTTTGTACATCACCGCTCGGCAGGGGCTCTACGAGGTGCGGCTGACGCGCCCTGGGCTGTACTAGCGAGAGATGTCACTCCATTGGAGAGCTTGCGATGCCGTTGTGATGTTGCCACCGGTGCTCTAGAGTCCCCCCATGATTCGAGCCTACGCGACACACGGAGCCAACGAGTCCCTCGAGCCTTTCGAGTACGACCCAGGAGACCTCGGCCGGGGACAAGTCGAGATCGACGTCCTCGCTTGTGGCGTATGTCATTCCGACCTGTCGGTCGCCAACAATGACTGGGGATTCTCGCGCTACCCCATCGTGCCTGGACACGAGGTCGTCGGTACGATCGGCGCCATCGGCGAAGGCGTGAGCGCGGTGAAGGTCGGCGACACGGTCGGCCTCGGCTGGTTCAGCGCGAGCTGCATGACCTGTGATCAGTGCATGAGCGGGGATCACAATCTCTGTCTCACCGCCGAGCAGACCATCGTCGGGCGCTACGGTGGCTTTGCGAACAAAGTTCGGTGCAGCGCCGAATGGGCGACGCTGCTCCCCGAGGGCGTCGATCCGAAGAAAGCGGGGCCGTTGTTCTGTGGCGGGATCACCGTGTTCAACCCCATCGTGCAATTCGGCGTCAAGCCGACCGACCGCGTGGGCGTCATCGGCATCGGCGGGCTCGGTCACTTCGCGCTGCAGTTTTTGAACAAGTGGGGCTGCGAGGTCACGGCCTTCACCTCGACCGATGCCAAACGCGAAGAAGCAAAACGGATGGGTGCGCATCACACGGTGAGCTCCCGGAACGCCGCAGAGCTAGAATCCGTGAAGGGCTCGTTTGATTTCATCTTGTCGACCGTGAACGTCGACCTCGACTGGAGCCTCTACTGGGACGCGCTCGGGCCGAAGGGCCGCTTGCACACGGTAGGCGCCGCTCCTGCCCCAATCCCGGCGCCGGCGTTCACGATGATCACCGGCCAGAAGAGCGTCTCGGGGACGCCGCTCGGCTCGCCGGCAACGACGCGCACCATGCTGGAGTTCTGCGCGCGCCACGGGATCGAGGCGGTAACCGAGCACTTCCCGATGAGCCGGTGTAACGACGCCTTCGAGCGCCTGAAGTCGGGTAAGGCGCGTTACAGAGTCGTGCTGGAAAACGACTTCGCGTAGACCGCTGGGGGAGCCGCAGCGCCAAATCGCCTCGCAGCGATCCGCTCTGGCGTCTTTTGCCCGGCTTCGTATACGCTGCTGGTCATGAGCAAGTTCAAGAACTCGGTCAGCATTCAGCCCTACTTCACGGTCCAGGAAGGCAAGATGGACGATGCTCGGCAAGTCCTCGACCGCTGCGTCGACGCCAGCACGAACGAAGCGGGGTCCTACTTCTACAATTTCACGGTCAACAGCAACGTGCTGTTCTGTCGTGAATATTACACGGACGCGGACGCGGTGCTGACCCACTTGGGAAACGTGGGGACACTCATCGAAGAATTGTTGAAGGTCAGTGAGCTCACGCGATGCGAAGTCCACGGACCGGCCGCAGAGCTCGAGAAACTGAAGGAGCCCATGGCGGCGCTGAATTGCGACTGGTTCACGATCGAGTGCGGCGTGGAGAAATGAGGCCGTTCAGGTCGGTGGTCAACCCCACGCAAAGACAACCTTGCCAGCTTTGCCAGCATCGGAGAGCTCAAATGCCTCTCTTACGTGCGTGATAGGAAAGGTATGGGTGACGATATCTTCGGGCCGTATCTTCCAGCGCACGATGTGCGCTATGGCATCTTCCATCTCGGCGATACCCGACATCCAGGACCCATGCAGAGTCAGTTGCTTCTGTATCACAGTGAAACTCGGGTTGAGACTCAGGTTGCCGTGTTCACCCAGAAAAACGACTCTGCCCCAGAGCCGAGCTGATTCCAAAGAGAGCATTCGCCCGGCCTGAGAGGCAGAGCATTCCAATGAGACTTCGACGCCATGTCCATGCGTGTACTCCCTGATCTTGTTGAGGGCCTCATCATCGGCGACAAGCCCCAGATCGCAGCCTAGTTTTTCGGCTGTAGCCACTCTTTCAGGACTTATGTCTACGCCAATCACGTTCGCCCCGCGCGCCTTGGAGATGATCGCCGCAGCAAGACCAACAGGGCCAAGGCCCACGACCAAGACCGTGTCATACCCGGACACATCCGCCCGCCGCACACCTTGAAATGATGTGCCGAATCCGCAGGAGATGATGGCGCCGTCGACGAAGCTCAGTTCTTCGGGAAGCTCGAGCAGAGTGTATTCCTCTGTCAGCATGAAGTCGGCGTACGCGCCATCCCTGTGCCAGCCGTATACCCGTCTTTGGTCACTGGTGCAGTTGACGATCCAGCCTTTGCGGCAGGCGTAACAGTTGCGGCACCCAGTGATGTGGTAAACGATCACCCGGTCGCCCTTTTTGAATTTCTTGCAGTTGGGCCCGACTGCTTCAACAGTCCCACAGGGCTCATGCCCGGCGATACAGCCCTGGTAGTGACCGGGGTCCTCGAGGTTCATCGTGCGGTAGATATTGTGAAGGTCGCTGCCGCACATCCCGGCCGCTT
>CAJHXN010000495.1_pt1 | contig 23050 bp, 18 predicted proteins | sample 9198401 | NCBI WGS metagenome assembly CAJHXN01 (sample SAMEA7708334, study PRJEB35096) | sediment metagenome | biome: marine neritic benthic zone biome [ENVO:01000025]; feature: sediment [ENVO:00002007]; material: shallow marine sediment [ENVO:03000034] sea grass bed [ENVO_01000059] ... | reverse complement strand
CATGGGGCGGCGTGGCGAGTGCCAACCCGTCAGACAGCAACCAGTTCGGGTTGGTCGCGAGCTACGAGGCGAGGCTGTACTCGCGGCGCTGCCGCTGCGTACTGGCGCCTGAATCCGGCAGCTGCACGGACTTCGTCCGCTCCGCCATGCCAAATTCCGACGCCAACCGCGTGGGCACTAGCCCGCAAGTGAACCGGCCCACCTATGCAAGCCGAGCCGTCCGACACATGGCCGTGTCCCACACCGCCCGATCGACCCGAGTTGATCCGGTCTCGGCGTCAGGGTCAGCGACAGTGGCAGCGACAGCGACAGTGTCCGTGTCAGCGTGTGAACGCGCGCTCGATGCTTGGGCGTTGGGCCTCTGCTCTGGCTGCGCACAGCGAGATCGCCTCGACCGCGCCGGCTAGGTTTCGGGGGCCGCCCATCAAATCGGCGACTCGAGGTTCGAAGAAGCGTTGCACCTCCGACGCTGCGGCTTCCGTACAGAACGATGCCGTGTACCAGGGGATCCCCCCGACCTGGTGTTTTCCGAAGCGTGCGGCGAGCGCATCGAAGTTTGAGGTGAACCAAGCCCAGGCGCGGTCACGCGTGCGCGGATTGCGGAGTTGCGGCGCGAGGATTCTGCCGATTTCGTTGACTCGGGTGGTAGAGCTCAATGTGAGCGCGAGGGCGCGGGTTGCAAGCTCGGGGTCTTCGGCATGTCCGAGTGCCGAAAGGATGCGGCTTCGTTTGGTGGCGTCGGTGCTCGATTCGACCATCCGCAACAGGTGGTCGAATAGGCCCGCGCCGCCTTCTTGGACTGCCGCTGCGAGAACCAGCCCGGCGAGTTGCGGGTCGACCGCGCGACGATTGGCTTTGGTCCGATATCCGACTTGGGCTTTTCCGAGTCGTGCAGCGCGGGTGCGGGCGGCCGGATCACGCACGTCCATCACCATGAACCGAATCACGGCTTCGCGAAGGAGCTTGGTGTCGCTCGAATCGCCTTTTCTCGACCGCCAGCCGAGGGAGTTGTACGGCTTGCGGTAGAGCCGTGACGCATAGGCGGCGACGCTTGGGCGAGCCTCCGGTGATGCGGCTTCCTCCTTGATGAAGCGGAGGTGCCCCATCGGTGCGGTCGCGATTTCGCGGATCGGGCTGGTGGCGAGCCTCGGTAGCCACGGAAGAAGCAACTCGGCGTCGATGCTTCCTTGATCAAAAGCCGCGAACAGGCTGTCGACCACGGCGATCTTCCCACGCGCCGAGAGCTTCGCGAAACCCTTGCTCCGAAGTGCTGTCCAATCAGCCGCCGACAGAGCAAAGCGAAAGTAGCCGGCCCCTTCGTCGTTTGGCATCCACCATGACGGGCAGTCGGGGAGCGCGACTTGGCCCGTCTCGCCATCGAGAAGACTACAGGTCACTCCGGAGTTGGTGCGTACGCATAGCGGGACTTGCCAAGTCTGACCCGAATCTCCCTTGGATCCGATCGGGAGGTATCGCTCTTGGGATAGCTCGAGAGTGCCGCGACCCTCTGCGCACTCGAGTTTCGCCTGAATCAGTGGAACACCGGGCTGGGTCAAGAAAGACTCAAATGGCGTGACAATGTCGCGGTCATCGACTGCGTCGAGCGCGGCCAGCAGGTCTGCGGTGGTGGCGGTTCCCTCTTGGTGCCGGCGAAGATAGAGCCGTATCCCATCGCGGAAACGGTTGGCACCCATCCAGCGCTCGAACATCTCGAGCACGGCCCCGCCTTTTTTGTACGTGATCGCATCGAATGCGTTTTGTATGTCGTGGTTGGTCTCGACGGGTTGACGAATGCGTCGCGCGCTCGTCAGGCTGTCGAGGTCCATCGCATGTTGCGCCGAGACGAGGCTCGACAGATCCACGCGATACTCCGGACGAAGAGCCCCGACGACTTTGTTGCCCATCCAGGTTGCGAAAGCCTCGTTGAGCCAGATGTCGTTCCACCACCGCATCGTGACGAGATTCCCAAACCACTGGTGCGCAAGCTCATGGGCCATCACGTATGCGAATGCACGACGCTGGTGCTCGGTCGCCTGCCGCTCGTCGATCAGCAGCAGCCACTCGCGGAATGTGATCAGCCCGACGTTTTCCATTGCGCCCGCGCCGAAGTCGGGAACGGCGACGATATCGAGCTTCTGGTAGGGATACGGCGTCGCGAAATATTCTTCGAGGGCCTCGATGAACTCACCGGTGCGATCGAGTGCATAGCGAAGTCGCTCTCCCTGCTCACGAGCCGCGATCCCTCGGAGGGGAACCGGGTATGCGCGCATCTCGCTTTGAGGGACCGGGGGCCCCGCCTCGACGTCCAACGGCCCGACCGTCCACGCTATCAAATAAGTCGGCAGTGGTGGCGTCGGTTTGAAGTGCACCCGCTGCAGGTCATTGGGGAGCCGGACGGCGCTGTCGACTGGCGTGTTCGCGGCAGCGAACTGATCTGCCGGGACGACTAGGGTGACGTCGAAGGGCGTCTTGAAGCGAGGCTCGTCAAAGCTTGGAAAGGCGAGCCGTGCACTGATCGACTCAAACTGGGTGAACGCGTAAGCCCGACCATCCGACTCGACCTTGTAGAGCCCTCGCAACGGGTGGTCGAATCCCGCCGTGTACTCGATGTGCAGGGTGGCACTTCCGGCTGGCAGCCGATCGCCAAACTCGACTCGTGCCACCCCATCGTCGGTGCGCTGGTCCCAGGTGGCTGTGATGTGCCTGTCGCCGTGGTGTGCGTGGATCGCGGTGACGTTCAAGTCCTGACCGTGCATCCAAATGCCGGTGGCGGGTTCGTCGAGCTCCAGCCCAATGACTGCCTTGCCCGAGAATCCGTCGTGGCTCGGGACGATCGTGAGGCTGAGCTGATAGGCGGTTGGCCGCACGCCTTCGGGAAGCCGGCCCTCGGGTATCTGTTTCGTAGGGGGCTTTGAAGCGGTTGGCGTTTGCGTCCCGCCGCATCCCCCGAACGAAAGGCACAGCCCGAGCGCCAATGCCCACGCCGAGCGGCACCCACGTTTCATTTACGGGGCCTCGGCCCGGGGTCATGCCCAAGGGCAAAGAGTCGATCGTACAACGCCGAGCCAAGTGCCTTGTGTGAGGTCTGGGGCATGGCTTGCCCATGGGACGGGGGCAGGTGGCGAAGGGTTTGGGCCAACTCTTGAGGCGATGGCCCGGCGTGGTCCATCGATACCACCGAAGCCGGTTGTCGGTTTGCGATCCACGTTGCGCCAAGCGTGAAGGCAACCGCTAAGTTCAAGCCCGCAACAAGCTTGTTGGGATCGTCGGCGCCTGCAACCGCCGCTGCGACGAACACAAATACGGACAGCGGGATGCTCACAACCCAGCCTTGTGCACGATCAAGACGCGATGCCGTGGCTTCGCTGACCTCGAAATGAACGAGGGTTTTCCAGTGCCGCTCAGGAACACGCTTCAACAACCCGTCGCTCAGCAGCACCGTTCGAAGCCATGGGAGTGCCGCCGCGTGGGTGAGAAACGGGGTGGCTGCTGGTAGATGCGCAAGTCGCCACGCGACGTCTTCGACTTCGATTCGTGGGCCAAACACACGCCAGATGCCGAGGATCATCAGGAGCCAAGGGGCTAACACGATCACTCCGACCACGCAGAGTACGGCGCACGTCAATGCGGTGAGCGCCGACGGCAAGGGCAGGGCGGGTCCGACGCCCGAACTGATCGCGACAACCACGCCGGTGGTGACCACCCAGAGCGCCGATGTCTGAACAGCCCGTCCGAAAGCCTCCCAAGATGACATCGCTTCAACCTCTTCGGGAGTTCGCTGGGAAAGCGCCATGGAGATCCAAAACGTCGTCGCACAAAGGCTCGAGAAAAGCCAAGCCGCCGCCGTTGGCCACATCGCGAGCAGGCCCGGGTCCGTGAAGAGCGCCCCCGCGACGGCCGCCGCGACGAAGGCCACCAAGCCCAAACCGAGCGTTGCCCGGCGAAACCTGCCGAGCATGCGATCTTTCGCGGCTGGTTCCGGGATTCTCGTTGGGACCAACAGGAACCTCAAAACGGTGCAGGTCACCCATGGGACGAGGATGCAAGCGGCGAGGACCAACAGGGAGATCATTCGAACTCCACCATGACGGGCGCATGATCCGACGGAGACTTTCGGCGCCGTTCCTCGCGGTCGATCACAGCGCCGATCGCTCGTTTGGCGAGCGGAGGGGTGGCGTAGACGTGATCGATCCGAAGCCCGTTGCCGCGTTCGAACCCTCTGCCTCGATAATCCCACCAAGAAAACAACCCTCCATCGGGGTGGAAGGGACGAAACACGTCGACGAGTCCGAACGACACCACTTCATCGAGTGCCTTTCGCACCGGATCGCACGCAAGGACCGAGGAACGCCATTCGCTTGGCCGCCCGATGTCCTCGTCTCGCGGAGCGACATTGAAATCTCCGCAAAGGGCAACGTGGTCGACCTTCGGATCGAAGCTCGCGTGCAGCATCTGTCGCAAGCTCTCCATCCATTGAAGCTTGTACTGGAATTTGTCGGAACCCATTTCACCGCCGTTCGGGAAATATGCGCTCAATACGGTGATCCCCTCGACCTCGGCGCGAATCAAGCGGGCTTGTGGGTCGTCGTCGCCGTCGAGACCGCGTACCACGTTCGATAGGCGGTGGCGGCTCACGATCGCCACGCCATTGTAGGTCTTCTGGCCGAACACGGCGGCCTCATAGCCGCATTCTCGAATCTCCTCGAGTGGGAAATCCGAATCGGTGACTTTGAGCTCCTGGAGGCAGAGCACATCGGGGCGGGCGGCGTCCAGCCAATCCACCACGTGCTGCCGGCGCGCCCGGATCGAGTTCACGTTCCACGTGGCGACCTTCATGCCGGTATGCAGTAGCATGGAATCATGCCGAACAAACGAATCGAAACCAACGGGGCGCCAGCCGCGATCGGCCCGTATTCGCAGGCGGTCTCAGCTGGGGGATGGCTCTTCTGCTCCGGGCAAATCGCGCTCGACCCGGACAGCGGATCGCTGGTCGGGGACGGGGACGTCGAAGTCGAGACCCGCCAAGTGTTGAAGAACCTGGACGCGGTCCTCGCGCAAGCCGGAGCGACGCGGGACGACGTCGTAAAAGCAACCGTCTACTTGGCGGATATGACTGAATTCTCGAAAATGAATCAGATTTACGCCGAGTACTTCGAAGGGTGTGCGCCCCCAGCGCGTGCATGCATCCAGGCCGGCGCGTTGCCGCGCGGCGTGAGAGTCGAGATCGACTTCATCGCCCGGGTGGGGGCCTAAGGCGCTCAGCTGTAGAAGGGGTCGCGAAGGTCTGCGGTGTCCTCGCGGTCCGGTCCCACGCTGACCAGTCCCACCCGGCAGCCGACTTCTTTTTCGATGCGTTCGAGGTACCGCTGCGCAGCGACTGGGAGCTCGCTGCGCGCTCGACAGGATGAGAGCTCCTCATCCCAGCCTTCGAGGGTGTCATAGATTGGGGTTACGGAATCGATGCGTCCGTACGGAGGATGCGAGAGGCGCTCCCCGTCTAGCTCGTAGGCGACGCAGACCTCGAGGGTGGGCAGGGTGCTCAACACGTCGAGTTTCGTGATCGCGATTTCGTCGAGACCGTTGACCGCGACGGCGTGCCGAAGGGCCACGAGATCGAGCCAACCGCAACGTCGGGGTCGTCCCGTAGTGGAGCCGTACTCCGCACCCGCATCCCGTAGTCGCTGGCCGATGTCGTCTTCGAGCTCGGTGGGGAAGGGGCCTCCGCCGACCCGAGTCGTATAGGCTTTTGCGATCCCAACCGCGCGCTTGATGTGGGTGGGCCCGATGCCCGCCCCCGCACACGCGCCGCCGGCCACCGCGTTGGAGCTCGTGACAAAAGGATAGGTGCCGTTGTCGATGTCGAGCATCGTGCCTTGTGCACCCTCGAGCAGGATTTTGGCATCGGACTGAACCGCCTCACGAACCGCGGTGGCCGCGTCCCCGATGTAGCCGCGGAGGGTATCGCCAAGCTCGGCGTACTTCGCCGCGACCGAAGACGGATCCACGACGGCGCCACCGAGGTCCTCAATGACCGGCCGCCACGCCTCGAGATTGGCCTCGAGCTTGGTGCCGAGTTGCGACGCGTCGAGAAGGTCTCCCATACGAATGCCACGGCGGGCGACCTTGTCTTCGTAGCAAGGCCCAATGCCGCGCTTAGTCGTGCCAATCGCGTCGTTCGATTTCGCCTCACGCAGCTCGTCGACCTGTTTGTGGTGGGGAAGCACCACATGGGCACGTTGACTGATCAGCAGACGAGCCAAGGTCGACACGCCGCGCTCACCGAGGGAGCGGATTTCGTCGAGCAAGACCGCAGGGTCGATGACCGTGCCCTGGCCGACCACGCATTTGGTCTCCTCGTGGAGGATCCCCGAAGGGATCAGGTGCAGGATCAGTTTTTCGCCGCCGACGACCAGGGTGTGGCCTGCGTTCGCGCCACCTGCATAGCGGACGACGAGATCTGCGTACGGTGCGTACAGATCGACTACTTTGCCTTTGCCTTCATCGCCCCACTGGGCGCCAACGACCACCAGTGCGCTCATGACTTGATCCCCGCGTGGGCCCATTTGATGGCCGCCGTGTCAGGCCAAGCGGCGAGCACTCGAGACCGGCCGTCGTGCAGGCGGATCAGCCTCGTCGTTTTCCCCGTTTGCCAGACCAATACGTCATAGTCCCATGCCTTCGCGTAACGTTTGGCGTCGTCGACGGTTTTGGTCCGTATAGCTGCGACGCGAGCGCCTTCCGTTCGCCACTGATCGGCGAGCTTACGCTGGCGTGCGGGGGTGCCGCCCGCGACGAGGACGCGGAGCGGAAGCTCCGACTGCAGCGAAATCCCTGCATCGGAAAGAGCCCAAAGGACGTTGTCGACCTCGAACGCGAAACCCGTGGCAGGCGCGGGCGCGTCATAGCGGCCGAGCAGATGGTCGTAACGGCCCCCAAGGCCAAGCGGCTCGCCCGGGCCCTCGGCAAGAAGGGTCATGCTCACCCCCGTGTAATAGCTCTGCCGGCGTAGGTCGCTGAGGTCGATGCCCACCCGGTCCCCAAGCCCCAACGAATCGAGCCGATCCACGACCCGTTCAAGCTCGTCGAGTGCCTGCCTTGCTGCGGCGTTTCGCAGCCGGCGGCGTGCGTCAGCGAGGACCGTCCGGTCGCCGTAGAGATCACACAGCATGCCAAGCCGCTTCCGCTCTGCGGCAATGACCCCCGCGTCCATGAGCAGGCGTTCGAGGCTCTTGGCGTCCTTCGCGGCAAGCGTGTCGATCACCGCCGCTCGGGCGTTTTCGGGCACGTGATCGAGCACCTCGGCGCCGATCTTCACCTGCGCGAGCTCAACGAGAAAGTCTCGAAGCCCCGCACGCTCGCACGCGCGCACGGCGACTTCGATGACTTCCGCATCGGCTTCTGGACCTTTCATGCCTACGCACTCGATTCCGCATTGCAGCACCTGATGCTGTTTGCGCGCTCGGCCGCGGCGCCTGCGGACGACCGTGCCCTCGTAAGAGAGCCGCCAGGGTGCGGGGCGGTCTTGCAGTCGGGTGGCGATGATGCGGGCGATTTGGGGGGTGATGTCCGGCCTGAGAAGCGCAACTTCGCCAGATTCTGGTTCGACAAAGCGAACAAGGTCTCGTCGGTCAACCGTTCCGAGTCCGCGTTCGATCACTTCGGCGTACTCGAATGGTGGAGTCGTCACGCGCTGGTACCCGTAGAGATCGAACGTCTCCATCAACCGCTGCCAAAGGAGGGTCCGGGTCATCGATGTCGGCGGCAGCATGTCCCGCATTCCGCCGGGAGGAGTCATGGGTACGCCAGGACGGGGTGCCCCGAGACGCACCTGGCTCCCGGTGCGTCGCTTTCGCGATTGGGCAGGCATCTCAGAGCCTCAGTGTGTGCACACTGCTCACGTGATCGAGCGCCCGCAGCTCATCAAGCACCCCACCATTGACCGTCGAATCGACGTTCCAAAGCGCAAGCGCCTGCTCGCTCTTTTCGTCGAGTCCGACCTGCATCCTCGAGACGTTGATGCCCCGGCTACCGAGTAAGGTGCCGACTGCGCCGATCACGCCAGGTCGGTCGAGGTTGTGCATGACGATGACGTCGCCCTCCATGACAGCGTCGATCTCATAGCCTTCCAAGCCCACCAGGCGCGGCTCTCCGCGGCGCCCTGGGGTTCCGGTCGCTGTGTGAATCCCCTTCTCGCCGGTGACTGTGACGCGAACCGTGGTCGCGTATCGGTCGCTTGGCTCTTTGACCTCCGCGAGCTTGATGCCTCGTTCTTGGGCCTCGTAGGGCGCGCTGATCGGGTTCACGGGCTCTTCCAGGTGGTGTTGCAGAAAACCGGCGAGTGCTGCCCGCGCGATCGGTGTGACGCCGAGTTCGCCTGCTTCGCCGGTGCACGTGACCCGAAGCTCACGCACGTCGATCGGCTCGAGCTGACCAACGAGGCTCCCAAGGGCGTTGGCGACGTTCAGGTAGGGGTTGAGACGCTCTGCGATCTCGGCCGGGAGCGCCGGCACGTTGACCGCATTCCTGACGACACCGTTCAGCAAATAGTCGATCGCCTGCTCTGCGATCTCGACGGCCACCCGCTCCTGTGCCTCGGAAGTCGACGCGCCGAGGTGCGGTGTGCACAGCACATTGTCGAGCTGCAGCAGTGGGCTGTTGGGGTCCACAGGCTCCTCGCCAAAGACATCGAGGGCGGCGCCTCCGATCTTGCCGTCCTTGATCGCCCTTGCGAGTGCTTCTTCATCGACAATCCCACCGCGCGCCGCGTTCACCAACAGGGCATCGTGCTTCATTTTGTCGAATGCGGCGTCGTTGATCATGTTCTTGGTTTCAGGCGTGAGCGGCGCGTGTATCGTGATGAAGTTCGCGCGGGACAACAGCTCATCGAGCTCCACGAGCTCGATCCCAAGCTCTGCGGCTCGCTCGCTGCTCATGACGGGATCGACTCCGATCACCTTCATCTTCAGGCCCTGAGCGCGGTCCGCCACAATGCGGCCGATGTTTCCGAGGCCGATGACACCGAGCGTCTTGTAGGCGATTTCGCGGCCTTGGAACTTGCTCTTCTGCCACTTGCCGGCGCGCATCGATCCAGTCGCCTGTGGGATCTTCCTTGCGAGCGCAGCCAGAAGTGCGAGAGCGTGCTCCGCAGTCGTAACCGAGTTCCCCGTCGGCGTGTTCATGACCACAATCCCGCGCCGGCTCGCTGCTGCGATGTCGACGTTGTCGACGCCGATCCCGGCACGTCCGATCACCTGTAGCTTGTCGGCAGCATCGACGACCCGCGGGGTCACCTGGGTGCCCGAGCGAATGATGAGCCCCTCGTAATCGCCGATGACCTCACAGAGCTCGTCTTCACTCATTCCGGGTCGAAACTCGAGCTCGACACCAGGGGCCTGGCGCAGAGCGTCGAGGCCCGCCTCGGCGAGCTTGTCAGACACGAGGACCCGTACGTTGGACATGGCTGCTCCTGAGAAAATCGACGCGAAAAGCCGGCGGAGAGCTAGCAGCCGTCTTTGGGAGGGTCAAGGAGCGTGGGGCCTACACCCACTCGATTGCGCCGAGCGCCAGGAGAATGGCCACAACCCGGTAGCCGCGTTGCGGATCATCCGTGTCAGGTAAGGAGGTGACGAACTCGACCAAGTCGTCGACCGTGTGAGCCTGTTGGCAGAGTTTCAGTACTGTTTGGATATCGTCGGGAAGGTTCGCGGTTGCCACTGCGGTGTCGATTCGATCCGCTTGGACCACCCGTCGCTGCCCACGCTCCAACATGAGATCGCTCTCGAAGTCGGCGGCAATCCTTCGCTGCAGCCCCCGATCGAGGATCTCCCAGGCGTCCAATCGAAGTGGAAAGCCGCTGCTTGGTGGGTCGACCCCCTCGTAGAAGGTGGCAGTCCCCGAGGCCCAAGTGAACAGGTCGAGAAGCTTCTCGCGGACCTGTTCGGCGATATGCTGAAAGAGCTCCAGCGGTTCGACGAGTCCGAGTGCGACGAGGGTGTCGCCAAGCTTGCCCTCGAACCGCGGCATCACGGCAAGTGCCATGTCGAGCTCGCTTCGGTTGATGACGCGCTTCTTCACGAGGTACTCGCCGAGCAACTCCCCCGCGAGGTTGCTGGTAACGAACGCTGGCACGCCGCGTTTCACGTAGACCTCTTTGCGGACACCCCCTTGCTCACAGAGCCAAAGGCCAGTGCGTCGCGTCACCAAGGTGCGCACCAGAGCCGCAACGAACCCCCCGTTCTCAAACTCCATGCTCCGGTCGGCGGCTGTGGCCGAGGCGATGCGTGTCGTGGTAGGCGTCATCCGGGACGCAGGAACATGACGGTAGAGGTCACTGTGTGCGGACAACGGTTGAAATTCGCCCCCGGCGACGCTGACGTTGTCGTCGCCAGTGACCTGGCCTGTCGCGACTGCCTCGACGACCTTGGCATAAGGAAGTGGGCCGACGGTGGCGCCATTGGGCTTCCGAATCTGGTACTCGAGCGGTGTGACGTTCGTCGTGTTTGCATTCTGCTCCACCAGCTGCACCGGTGTCGGAGCCATCGTCGCTTTGGGTACGGTGTCGGCAGAGGTTCTTCTTGTCCGCGTTTGTGCGGCTATCCTCCCGACGATTTCTGCGAGCTCGGCACGCAGGACCTCTTCAGGGCGGCTTTGCCAAGGCTCGAGCGCTGCCCAAAAAGAGCGGGCGGTCGGTGGTCGTTCGTCGATGTTCGCAGAGAGCGCGCTGAGCACCACCTCACCAAGCCCTTCGGGTAGCTGAGGTAGGAACTCGACGAACGGATGCACTTCGGCGTCGCGAATCGCCAGCAACACCGCGAGCTCGCTTCCCCCCGCGAAAAGCGGCCTGCGCATGAAGAGCTCGGCGGCGATGACACCCGTCGAAAACAGGTCGGCACGTCGATCGATGTCACGCCCAGAGACTTGTTCCGGTGCTAGGTAGCCAAGCTTGCCTGTGGCATGGGTTCCCGTATCGGGCGCGAAAGGGTCGGCATCCGACTGCGCGATGCCGAAGTCGGCGATCTTGACGTCTCCGTGAATCGAAATCAGGACATTCGAAGGACTGATGTCGCGATGGACGATCCCGAGCGCACTGCCGCTGCGATCGGTTGCTGTGTGCACGGCGTCCAGGCCGCTTAGAATCTGGCGGACTAAGTACACCACGAGATCGTGTTCGAGCCTTTGGCCGTCGCGGGTCAGGCTTCGGTTGAGTCGCCAAAGATCGCAGCCCGGCACGTACTCGAGCGTGAGATATGGCTGACCTTCGATTTCGCCGTGGCCCAAGACGTGAACCACATTTGGGTGTGTGACCCGACTGGCGAGTCGCGCCTCTTCGGCGAACATCTGGTGGGCCTGCGATCCGTCGGCGATGTGTGGCAGCATGCGCTTCAGGACGACGACGCGCGGTTCACCGACGGCGCGAGGTTCCAATGCGCGAAACACTTCGGCCATCCCACCCACAGCGATACGGTCCACCAGCGTATAGGCGCCGAGAGGGGTGTTGGGCGGTGGTGCGGGCGGCGGTGAAGAGGGTCTCTGCACGATCTGGATTGTAACGGTACCAACGGAAAATATCGATCACAGAGGAAGCTATCTCACAGAGTTTTGGAGTTTTTATGGCCGACCCATCGTCTCGCACGGGCACCCCGTATGCCAACACACAAATCCTCGACTGGGTCGCCAGGACCCATCACCCAGCCGACGCCGCTTTGAATCGTGCGTTCACCGCCCCGGCTGCTCATGGAATGCCAGAGATCCAGCTGGGCCCTGCAGAGGGCCGGCTGTTGGAGCTTCTTCTCCGTCTTGTGGGTGCCCGCAAGGTTGTCGAAATCGGTACTTTGGCTGGGTACTCCGCGCTCTGGATGGCCCGGGCGCTTCCACCGGAGGGTCACTTGTGGACCCTCGAGTCCGACCCTGACCACGCGGCGGTAGCGCGGGAGGTGATCGTCGATGCCGGGGTTTCGCCGCAGGTGACCGTCATCGAGGGTGACGCGCTCGAGATCCTTCCAAAGATCAGTGATTTCGGCCCGTTTTGCGCCGTTTTCGTCGACGCCGACAAGGCGCGATACGACCGCTACGGCCAGTGGGCCACCGCGAACCTCCGTGAAGGAGGGCTACTCATTGGCGACAACGCGTATCTGTTTGGTCACCTTCTCGAAGATCGGGAGGACGCGATCGGAATGCGCCGCTTCCACGAAGAAATGGCGGCGGACTACTTATCTTTGTGCGTCCCGACTCCGGACGGCCTGGCGGTGGGGCTCAAGATGCCCGTGGACACTTGACCGCTGCCCGCACGGCGGGGATATAGGCCTCCGCGTTCGGATCGCGTCTGGCTTGACCCCTGCCGGCTGTGACCCTACCGCGCCGAAGGAGGGAGAGGAAAAGTCGTGCGCAGCCACGTCGCGCGAGTGTCAGGCTGGCTGCCGTTCGTCGAAAAGTGACACGAACCGACTTGTCCAATCCTCGGGCTTCGCCTAAATGGCGCCGCGGTCGTCGAGAGGATTCTGAGAGAAACGCAGCATGCAGATTTTCCCGCGCGAGCTGAACTACCTGCCTCTTGCCCTGGCGTTGGTGGCTGGAGCCCTTGGCACGGGCGTGTTCGTCTTGTTCTGGGTGTTCTTCACGCCAACCAACCTTCAGGTGGGGTACACCCCCAAACAGCCCGTGGACTACAGCCATCGTTTGCATGCGGGTGAGCTTGGTTTGGACTGCCGCTACTGCCACTCTCAAGTGGAGCGCTCGCACGACGCGATGGTGCCACCGACGCAAACCTGCATGGGGTGTCACGCTGTCGTCCGGACCGAATCGGAAAAGCTCGCCGCAGTCCGTGATAGCTGGGAGACGGGAGAATCGATCGCGTGGATCCGCGTGAACCAAGTCCCTGACCACGCGTTCTTCAATCACAGTATCCACCTCGCTGGTGGGGTCGGGTGCGTCTCTTGCCACGGCAGGATCGACCAGATGGAAGTCGTCGGCATCGTGGAGCCGCTCGCGATGCAATGGTGCCTCGAGTGCCACCGCAACCCGGAGCCCCACATCCGACCCAAGAGCGAAGTAACCAACATGGGTTGGGAACCCGACGAGGTTTGGTTGGCGCAGCGCGCCGAAGTTGCCGCCGAGCTCAATCCGCCCATGCAATGTTCGGGGTGCCACCGATGACGCGCCGCAAGCCGCACGAGTTGAATCAAGGGAAGGGCCCGCCGATGTGGCGGAGCTTGGAAGACAAGAGCGCCAACCCGGCGGCACTTGAAAAACTGGCCGAAGAGGAGCAGCCCGGAGGTTTCGTCGGGGGCCTCCTCGAGCCGATGTCGTTGGTGACGCGGCGCTCCCTCCTCAAAGGGTCGTCGATCGCTGCGTTGGCTGCAGGCCTTCAGGGCTGTGTCCGTCGTCCTGAAGACATCATCTACCCCTACAGCAAGGCTCCCGAAGATCTGATCCCTGGCATCGCGTCCCATTTCGCGACTGTCACAGCACGCGGTCGAGACGCCCTGGGCGTCCTCGTGACGAGTCACGACGGGCGTCCCACCAAGGTCGAGGGCAACAGCCTGTTCCCGACGAGTCAGGGTGCAACCGATGTCCGAGCCCAAGAGTATGTCTGGGACCTTTACGATCCAGACCGTTCTCGATCACCGGCGCGGAGGCAAGGAAATGCACTGGTCAATGCCACCGAAGAGGAGCTCGACTCCTTTCTCAAATCGCTGATCGACAAGCACGCGAAGGACCAAGGGACAGGTCTTCGGATTCTGACCCCGATCAGCAACAGCCCGACCTTCAGAGCCATGCGGGAGAAGGTGCTCGCCAAGTTCCCCAAGGCGCGCTTCCTCACCTACAGCCCGATCAATGACGACAACGCTCGCGAGGGTGCGCGGATCGCCTTCAAGGGCACGCCGACCGTGCCGCTCTACGACCATTCGAAATCGATGGTCACGCTCTCGTTGGGCTCCGACTTCTTGGGTTCGGAACCGGGATCGGTCGCCGCCGCACGACGATTTGCCTACACCCGCGCGACCGCGTCTCCCGATTCGCCGATGAACCGACTGTACGTGGTCGAGTCGAACCACACCGTGACGGGAAGCATGGCGGACCACCGGCTGCGCCTGCCACAGTCGGACATCGAATGGTTTGCCAGGGCGCTGACCGTCAAGCTGGCGGGTCGCGGGGTCGCAGGCCTCAAGTCGATTGCCAACAAACTTCAGCGCGCTGCCAAGGCCACCGACGCGGCGCAGATCGACCAGAAATGGCTCAACGCGGTCGCGGAGGACTTGGTGAGGAACACCGGCCGGTCGGTGGTATTGGCTGGTGCCGGTCAGCCCCCCCGGGTTCATGCCCTGGCGATCGCGATCAACGAGGCGCTTGGCAACTTCGGAGCCACAACGTTCTTTGGCCCCGTCATCGACGCGGCTGACCCCGCATGTCGTGCGAGCATCAGCGGGCTCACGAAAGAAGCCGATACCATCTCGTCGCTCGTAATTCTTGGCGGTAACCCTGTCTACGATGCACCTGCCGATGTTGAGTTCGCCGAGCTCCTCGGTCGAGAAGGGCTCACCTCGATCCACTTTGCCAGCCATCGAAACGAGACCTCGGAGCGCTGCTCTTGGCATGCGCCTCTCGCTCACGAGCTCGAGGCGTGGGGAGACCAGCAAGCGCTCGATGGCGCGGTCGCGATCCAACAACCGCTGATCGCGCCTCTCTATGGTGGACGTAGCGAGCTGGAGCTCCTTGCCCTCCTGGCGGGAGAAGAGACGACACGTGGCCACGACATCGTTCGAGCGAACCAGAGTGTTCAGCTCGAAGGCGATACCAAAGCGCTCGTCAACTATGGAGTTTCGCCGAAAGACATGAACCCAGACGTCGTCTGGCGACGTGCGCTTCACATGGGTGTTCTGTCGCGTTCGAGGCAAGGCAGGAAGCCTATCGATGGAGGCGCAGTCGTTGATGCACTCATCAAGTCGTCCGACCGCACCACCGTGAGCAAGGACCGCCTCGAGGTCGCTTTCGAGCCCGATCCCGCACTCTGGGATGGGCAGCACGCCAACAACCTATGGGCCCTCGAGCTTCCAAGACCGATGACCACGCTGGTTTGGGACAACGCCGCTTTGATGTCACCGGCCACTCGCGACGCGTTTGGTCTAAAGAACGGGCAGATGGTGCGGCTCTCCAAAGGCGACGCGAAGATCGAGCTGCCGGTCTGGCCGATCCCCGGACACGCCGACAACTGCATCACGCTCACGCTTGGCTGGGGCCGCACGGCGGCCGGTCGCTACGGCAACGGCAAGGGCTTCGACGTCACTCCACTTCGAACACTCGACGGGATGGACTTCACGAGCGACGTGAAGCTGGAGCCGCTCGCCGAGATGTACAAGCTCGTCCAGACCCAAACTCACGATCGGATGGAAGGGCGCCCGATCGCGATCGACGCGACCCTAGAAGAGTACAAGAAAGAACCCGATTTCGCCTCGTATCGCTCGGTCGATCCCGTAAGCACGCCACCGCTTTGGAAGCAGCAAGACTATAGCGAAGGCTACAAGTGGGGGATGACCATCGATTTGGCGTCCTGCACCGGATGCAACGCCTGCGTGGTCGCCTGCCAAGCCGAAAACAACATCCCCGTAGTCGGGAAGATAGAAGTCGAGCGAGGCAGAGAGATGCATTGGCTGCGCATCGACCGGTACTTCGTTGGCGAGGACGAAGGCGATCCCCAGGTCGCTGTTCAGCCGGTCACGTGCCAGCAATGCGAAGAAGCACCCTGCGAGAATGTGTGTCCGGTCAACGCGACCGTGCACAGCCCCGAGGGCTTGAACGACATGGTCTACAACCGCTGCGTCGGGACCCGCTATTGCGCCAACAACTGCCCCTACAAGGTCCGGCGCTTCAACTATCTGAGTTGGCACGGCTACCTCGACGACAAGTACGCCTCGTACAAGGACTTCCCTGAATCGCGCAAGCTGCAGTTCAATCCCAACGTGACCGTCCGAATGCGCGGCGTCATGGAGAAGTGCACCTATTGTGTTCAGCGCATTCAAGAGGTGAAGATCGCGGCAAATCGTGAGGACCGGACGATCAAAGATGGCGAGATCAAGACGGCTTGTCAGCAAGCTTGCCCGAGCGCTGCGATCACGTTTGGAGACCTCAACGATCCCGAGAGTCGGGTCTCCAAACTGTCCGGGATCGATCGACGGTATCAGTTGCTTGCTGAGATCGGGACACGACCGCGGACGACCTACCTTGCACGCATCCGCAACCCAAACCCCGCGCTTCGCGGAAAGGGTAGCTGACGACCATGAGCTACGACGCGCCCATCAAAGAGCTCGGCGAGACCTATCTCCTCCCGGAGGGCACCACGCCCCACGAGGTGACCGAAACGATCGCGCAGGTTACCGAGAACAAAGCTCCGCGAGGCTGGTGGCTGCTATTCCTGGCGGCAGTGGCCGGACTTGGAGGGATGGGTGCCGCGCTCACCTATCTGTTCGTGCAGGGCGTTGGCGTATGGGGCAACAACGCTCCGGTGTATTGGGCCTGGGACATCACCAACTTCGTCTGGTGGATCGGCATCGGCCACGCAGGGACGTTGATTTCGGCGATCTTGTTTCTCTTTCGCCAAAAGTGGCGAACGAGCATCAACCGGTTTGCCGAAGCGATGACGGTCTTCGCGGTGCTTTGTGCAGCCCTCTTTCCGGCAATTCACACCGGTCGTCCGTGGTTCGACTACTACCTGTTCCCCATTCCGAACCAAATGGACATGTGGCCGAACTTCAAGAGCCCGCTCATGTGGGATGTCTTCGCGGTTAACACTTACCTCTTGATCAGCGTCATATTCTGGTACCTGGGGCTGATACCGGACTTCGCGACGCTCCGCGACCGCTCCAAGAACCTCGTTCGCAAGCGGGCCTACGGCTTCTTTGCCTTGGGTTGGCGCGGCGCGCATCGCCATTGGCAGCACTATGAGCGTGCTTACTTGATTTTTGCCGGCATCTCGACACCCCTTGTTCTATCGGTGCACTCGGTCGTTTCGTTCGACTTCGCGACTTCGGTCGTGCCTGGGTGGCACACGACGATTTTTCCGCCCTATTTTGTCGCCGGCGCCGTGTTCAGCGGGTTCGCCCTCGTCACGACGCTGATGCTGATCTGCCGAAGCGTCTTCAAGATGCAGAACATCGTCACCCTGAAGCACCTGGACTACATGAACAAGTTCATGCTCGGGACGGCGCTTCTGGTTGGCTACGCGTACGCAATGGAGTTCTTCATCGCGTGGTACTCCTCAAATCCCTACGAGCAGTGGGTTTTCCTACACAATCGGCTCGGCTGGGGGGTTCTCGATAGCAAGGGCAACTGGGGGCCACTGTGGTGGGCGTACTACGCGATGGTGTTCTGCAACGTCGTCGTGCCTCAGATCTTCTGGTTCAAGCGCGCACGCACGAGCGTTCCAATCATGTTCATCGCCAGCATTTTGATCAACATCGGGATGTGGTTTGAGCGGTTCGTCATCATCGTTACATCGACGTATCAAGACTTCCTGCCGTCATCGTGGGGCATGTTCCACCCGACGGTTGTCGACGTTTTGACCTATCTCGGGACCTTCGGGTTGTTCTTCACCTTGTTCCTCCTTTTCATCCGGTGGCTACCGATGATCGCCATCGCTGAAGTCAAGATCAACCTGCCGGGAGCACACCCCGACTTGCACGCGATCGAAACACTACAAGAACCCGGCGCAGCTACCGCGCCCGTGCCGGCGGAATGAGGCGCATGATGGTGGAACACGCGCACAATCAGTCATCGGCGAAACGGCCAGCGCTCTATCTGGCCGAATACGACACGCCCAACGCGATTGCCAAGGCCGCGATGAAGGTGCGAGACGCAGGCTACAAGCAATGGGACTGCCACACCCCGTACCCGATGCACGGGATGGACGAAGCGATGGGCCTCAAGCCCACCAAGATCGGCTTCATCTCGTTCTTCTTCGGCATGGCAGGGGTGGCCACCGCGGTGCTCATGATGAAATACATGAACGCTTGGGACTTCAACTTCCTCGATATCGGTTGGGGCTACCCGATCATCGTAGGCGGTAAGCCACCAGGCGCATTCCCGTCGATGGTTCCGATCATGTTCGAGCTTGGCGTTCTGTTCTGCGGCTTCGCCACGCTCTTTGGGTTGTTCGGCATCATCAAGCTCCCGCGCCACAACCATCCGATTTTCGAATCCGAACGGTTTGAGGCTGCCACTGACGACAAGTTCTTCATTTCGATCGAGGCGGGGGACCCGAAGTTCGACCTCGCGCGCACCAGGGCCCTTCTCGAGTTGACCGAACCTTCACATCTCGAGCTGGTGGAGGAGGGCGCATGAAGCACGCGCTTTTTGCCTCCCTCGCGTGGACCATCCTGACGACAGGCTGTATCGGCATGGAGAGCGAAGCTCCTCCGATCGTCGGCATTCGCAACATGTACAATCAACCGCGGTACGACACCCAAGAGAAGCAGCTCTTCTTTTCTGACCAACGCTCGATGCGTCCCAAGGTCGAGGGAGCGGTTTCGAGGGAGATGGAGCCTGCCTTACCGTGGGCCACGGGGCGCACCGCCGACGACTCTTACATCCTGGAAGTCCCGCCGCAGCTCGTCGCATCGCGTGGGGGCAATAGGGCCTTCGTCGAGCGGGGCCAGGACCGCTACAACATCTACTGCTCTCCCTGTCACTCCTACTCGGGGGATGGCAAAGGCATGATTTCGCGTCGCGCGGACCAACTGGGAGACGCAGGCCTGGTGGCTCCCACCCTTCACGACGACCGCCTGCGCCACGTTCCCGACGGCCAGATCTTTGCGACGATCACCAACGGCGTTCGCAACATGCCGAGCTACGCCCACAACCTTCCGGTCGACGACCGCTGGGCCATCGTCCTGTACGTCCGCGCACTTCAGTTGAGCCAGGCGCCTCAGGCTTCGGCCACACCCCCGATCCAAACGGAGCAAGTAGAGTGACCGACGCGAACACCAAGACGGACTACCGGGTCGGCAACGACGGTCTTTGGGCCCGCGCCTGGGTCGCGCCCTTGGTGCTTGCCGGAGTGGGCGGTTTGATGGCTGCCCTGACAGCCGGGCCCGAGCGATTGAGCTACGCCTATCTCTTTGGCCTCTTCACCGTTGCAACCTTCATGCTCGGCGCGATCTTCCTCGTCCTGATCCAGTTCCTCACGGCTTCTCACTGGGGCGTGTCGACGAGACGGATTGTCGAGGTGATCATGTCCGGGGCGCCCGTCGTGGCGTTGTTGGCCGCCCCATTCATCTTCGGCGTGTGGGCTGGAGAGGTTCCGATCTACCAAGAATGGCAGGAGGTTGCCGGCCATGGCGCTGGCCATGCCGATGATCATGGTGCGCACTCCGACGAGCACAGCGTTCTTGGACTCGGTGGAAGCATTGCGCAGGCGCAGAGTCCCAACGAAGGCCACCAAGGCGACCCAGGAGCGGACCACGGGGCCAGCCACGACGAGGGGCATTCTCATACGTCCCAAGAGACCGCGCTCCATCACGAGATCATCGAAGCCAAGACGGGCTACCTCAATACCCCGGCGTGGACGATGCGTGCGGTGATCTATCTTCTGATTTGGGCGGCGATCGCACTATTGTATTTCGGCTGGTCACGGCGACAAGACGATGATCATGACCCGAAGCACACCCTTCGCATGCAGAGCCTCGCCGCGCCGTTGTTGATCGTCTTTGCAGGTGCCCTGACCTTTGCTGCCTTCGACTGGCTGATGTCGCTCGAGCCCTCTTGGTTCTCCACGATCTTCGGGGTCGTGATCTTCGCCGGATCGGCGGTGGCGATCCTGGCGATCACCATCCTGATCGGCCTCAGCCTGTACAAGCGCGGCCTTGTCGGTGAGGCGATCAATCCGGTGCATTTCCACGACCTTGCCAAGCTGTTGTTTGGCTTCATCTGCTTTTGGACCTACGTCTCGTTCTCGCAATGGATGCTGATCTGGTACGCGGGCATTCCCGAGGAGGCGACCTGGTTTCACAAGCGCTGGGAGGGTGGTTGGATGTTCGTCTCCTACCTCCTGATCTTCGGGCACTTCGTGGCGCCCTTCTTGCTGCTGATTTCACGCGTGCAAAAACTCAACCTGCGATGGCTTCAGGCGATGTGCATGTGGGTCATCTTCGTGCACGCGGTGGACATCTACTGGTTTGTCCTTCCGCAGGCCGGGGCCTTTCGGATCCAACTCGCCGACATCGGGGCGTTGCTTTTCACAGGTGGCGTGTTCTTCGCCTACGTGTTTTGGCAGCTCGGCCGCGTCCCTCTGATCCCCGTGGGCGACCCGCGCCTTCAGAGGAGCCTTCACCACCATCAAACACACTGAGCATGCGAGGATGACGACGAAGCTGAAAATTCTGAGCGCGGTGGCGACTTTGGTCGTGGGTGGGGTGGGCTGCGGTCAACCGGATGCCGCCGATCCAAGAATGCCGGAGGACGAGTACGCCATCGTCAAACAGAACCAAGAAGCCAGCCTCGAGGCAGGGACGCTCACGATCGAGGAGGCGATGACGGAGCTCGCAGCGAAACGGCGCGCCGACCTTGCTCCGATTTCCGCAACGCCCTCGGAGGACCTTTCCGCGATGAGTGGCTGGTCGTTCCAAGGCGCGGTGGCGATCGCACCCGGCGAGGTCACCATGCCGCCCGAGTGTGAGGGTGCGGGCAACCCGATGGCCTGCTGGGGCCAGAAGCTCAGCAACACCAAGGGCTGCATGGCATGCCATTCCGTGGACGGCGTGAAGCAGCAACCCTGCCCGAACTGGAAGGGCGTCTTTGGCAAGGACCGACTTCTCGTGAGTGGAGAGACGGTCACCGCCGACGAGGAATACCTCACCAACTCGATTGTGAACTCCTGGGACCAGGTCGTTCAGGGCTACGGCAAAACGATGCCACCCTACAACTTCCCCGAGCAGGAAGTGGAGGCTCTGGTTGCCTATGTGAAATCACTAGGGGGCGGATGATGACGAGTTTGCGCGTCATGGTCGTGTTGAGCTTGCTTTCGCTGTCCTTGGTCGCGTGCGATGCGCGAACGGACAGAGACAGCGTGGCGTATCGCGCCGAGCTCTATGACGGGTGTGCGCAATGCCACGGCGAAAACGGCGAGGGAAATCAAGAAGTCGGGGCCCCTTCGATTGCCGGTCTCGAGCGTTGGTACGTGAAGTCGCAGCTTCGGAAGTTCAAACGCAGCCAACGGGGATGGCATCCCGAGGACACCGCTGGCAAGCGTATGTGGCCAATGGCGCGGGCGATGGACACCGACGAGAAAGTCGACCTCGTGTCTGCGTATGTGGCAAGCATGCCCGAGAACAAGCCCCGGCCCACGCTCGAGGGTGGCAATCCGGCGACCGGGAAGATCCTCTTCGCGACTTGCGTGCAGTGCCATGGAGAAGATGCGGGCGGCAACATCGATGAATATGGCCCCCCGCTCAATCATGCGGACGATTGGTATTTGTTGACACAGCTTCAGAACTTCAAGGCGGGGCGACGCGGAACACACCCCGATGATGTGACCGGCGCCAAGATGCGTCCCTTTTCGATGACATTGCCGACCGAACAGGCCATGAAAGACGTCATCGCCTACATTGGCACCTTGGCGAACCAGGAATGAGATAGGTTAGATGGCTGGCAAAACGCGCAAACCCGATGAAGAAGCTTCCTTTTGGTTTACATGGACGATGACTGGCGCCGCGCTTTTCATCGCGGTCGTGTTCGCTTTCATTTTGAGCTGAGTTGGGAGGACCCGTGTTTCAGGGAATTTACGACTTCATCAAAGGTATTTTCGACCCACTGGGCGACTACCTCATCGGTTCATTCGTTCCGGTCGGGTCGTCCTTCGCCAGCGACATCGACTCGCTGATCGCACTCGTCGCGGTCTTCGTGGGCTTTTGGGGGCTCCTCGCCTATATGGCGTTTTTCTTCTTGATCTTCCGCTATCGCCGAAAGGATGGGCAGCGCGCCCAGTATGTGACCGGCGAGGAGAAAGACCTCAAGCGATGGATCACGTGGCCCCATGCTGCGATCATCGTCTGTGACGTCGTCATCGTCTTCATGGCGATCATGGTTTGGTACAACATCAAGCAGCGGATTCCCGAGGCCGACGCCACGGTGCGGGTTGTTGCGCAACAGTGGGCATGGAACTTCATTCACCCCGGGCCCGATGGCGTGCTCGACAGCGATGACGACATCGAATCCTTCAATGAGCTGCACGTCCAAAAAGGGACGCTTTACCACTACGAGCTCATCTCGAAGGATGTCCTTCACGACTTTTCGGTTCCCGTCTTTCGCCTCAAGCAAGATGCGATTCCCGGACGTATCATGAAGGGTTGGTTTGAGCCGACTATCACGGGCACCTACGACATACAGTGCGCCGAGATGTGCGGCGTCGGCCACGGGATCATGGCCGCGCGCGTCGTGATCGAGACACCCGAGGAACATGCGGCGTGGATGTCGCAAAACAAGGGCGGGCAGCTCGCGTCGGCGACGCCCCGCTGAATGGTGTAGATATGGCTGAAGCAGGCTACGCAACGGTAGACACTCACGAAGCGCACGGACACGACGCGCATCACGAGCAGAGTTTCTGGAGCAAGTACGTCTTCTCCACCGATCACAAGATGATCGCGATGCAGTACATGTTCACCGGCATCGTGATGGCCTTGATCGGTGGCTACATGTCGTACGCCTTTCGCATGCAGCTCGCGTTCCCGGGGGAGAGCGTCCCGGGCTACGGGGTCGTTTCCCAGGGTGAGTACAACGCGCTCGTCACCAATCACGGCACGATCATGATCTTCTGGGTGGCGATGCCCGTGCTGATCGCCGCCTTCGGGAACTACCTGATCCCGCTCATGGTCGGCTGCGACGACATGGTCTTCCCGAAGATCAATCGCCTCAGCTACCAGATCTTTCTGCTGTCGGCGATCGTGCTGCTGGCCTCGTTCTTCGTGCCGGGCGGTGCCTTCGGCATCGTGACGGCGCACCACGCGGGGCTCCGATCATTCCAACAGGGACTCGTCGTATCGGCCGACCGTTGGGAGACCGAGGT
>CAJHXN010000453.1_pt1 | contig 23280 bp, 14 predicted proteins | sample 9198401 | NCBI WGS metagenome assembly CAJHXN01 (sample SAMEA7708334, study PRJEB35096) | sediment metagenome | biome: marine neritic benthic zone biome [ENVO:01000025]; feature: sediment [ENVO:00002007]; material: shallow marine sediment [ENVO:03000034] sea grass bed [ENVO_01000059] ... | reverse complement strand
GACTTGTGAGCCCAGCGCGAAGAGTAAGCATGTCGTCGCGCCGCCCACCATGATAGGCCAGTGTCGCCATTGTCGAGTCAATGTGTGCACCATTGCGGCGCACAGAGTGCATGCGGGAAGAACGAGTTGTGCAATCGAGAAGTCGTAGGCGCGATACCGGAGGATGACAAAGGAACATGCAGCAACCAGGACCGCGCTGAAGACGAGCCAGATCGCTCGCGCCTCCTTGCTTTGCGGTCGTCGGTAGCCCCACCAGAGCCAAGCCCATCCGGCGCCTGCAATCACCCCGACGATTGCAGCCAGGATCAACTCGAGGGAGGTTCGCTGTGGGTGCGCCACCCAGTGCGGACCGGATAACAAGAAGTCGCTGTGGCCCGAACCGCCTACCGCAGCCAGCGCGGCGATCGCAATCGCCGACACCCACCTGACCGACGCTCGCGCAGACGCGATCCGCCACGCGGCTCCAAGGACGCCAACGACCGGAACCGATGCGATGAGCGCAAGCCAAAGAAGCTGCGTGAGCAGTGCCAAGGAGGGAGAGTCCCGGCGGGCCGCGACCTCGCCCACCAGGAACCCAGCGCAGCCCAAATAGGATGCCGCCCAAAGCGTCACGAGCCGTTTTGAAAACTCACTCCGCACGGTGCTCGCCGACCTTCCGCCGCAGGTGTGCCTCTTCGGTCGCCGACCGGGTCGCGATGACTGGAGGCTCGAACGCGCTTTGGAAGAGCCACCAGCTCGGGGTTATCGCTTTGCGGGTCGTGTTCCAAACCTCGATGTCCGTTCCTTGGGTGCGCAGATCGACCATCAAGTATCCGCCGAACTGTCGATACGGGTATCGGCTCGCAAGGTCGACGCGTTCGTTTTCGGGGATCTCTTCGACTGGTGCGATGAAGACCCAGCCCTCGACTCCCTGATCGTTGGTGATCTGAGGTCTTGGCCGCGGTGCCCATCGGTAGGCTGCCCGATCGAGGGTGATGTCGAACCGCGGCTCGAGGCGGCGAGACTGGAGGCTCGGGTGCAGCTGCACGCCGGTATTTCGGTCCGTCCATCCTTTGACGCGTTCTGCAAACCGGAGCTCTGGTCGTCCGGAGTCGTACGTGCCCATTGCGCCGCGCACCGGCGTGAAGAACCACATCGATCCTCCGACGTAGCGTCCTCGTGGCACGATTTGCGCATCGCGAACTACAAGCGGCACCAAGACGATCGCAACGCATAACCCGGCCGCCCTTGCGAACATTGTCCGCGCACGGATTGATGTCCGACCCTCGAGGGCTCGGTCGATCCAAGTGCCAAGGGAGCGTCCAATCGCAAACAGGGATGTGGCTACGGCGATCGAAACGAAGGGAAGCAGAGGCCAGGCCCAATACGAGTGCACGATCGCGCTCCATCGGAACGTGAGGTAGTGGGCAAGCCCAGCCACGAGAAACGCCATGGGCAAGAGGTCGCGCGCTTCGGCCCTCTCGCGCGCAAGTCGAGCGCCCCAAGCGACGAGCCACGCCCCGCAGAGCCCCAAGATCGGTGCGGTGAACATGAGCTCGGGAACCACGACCAGGTGCGTCCGAAAGCGCTGCCACGAAAGTGCCCGCCGGGCGTTGAACGTGCCGGTCAACTCATCGAGATTCCCCGTCAGCCCCTCGACCAGCCCCAAATGCCCGACAAACAACATCAACACCCACCCGCAGAACACAAGCAGCTGAACGAGGGCGACAGTCCTGCCCTGGTCCCGCTCGCTCCCCGCGCTACCGCCTAGTCCGGCCGTCCAGTGGATGACGATGCACAGCGCGATGTAATAGGCGGGCCAGTCCCAGGTCGCGGCCATGGTGAAAGCAGCGAGGAAGAGAGCGAAGAGGGGCCACCGCCACGGTACAGCATCTCTTGACCGCACATAGAGGTACAGCGCAAGCAGACTCCAAAAGATGAAGCCTGCGGAGTGATTCGCCATGTTCGTGTAGATCGCGTTGATCGGGAGGGCAACGTACACGGCTGCCGCCAAAAGCCCATGCGCGTCACTCCATAACCGCTGCACCACGGCAAAAAGCATGCACAGGGCCGCGATGCTCATGAACGCAGCGACGAGTCGGATCGAAAGCTCACGGTCACCGAAGACGCGCACGCTCACCACATTGTGAAGGTGAAGCCCCAACGGCGCGTGCGTGTAGAGCCGTTCCTTTTTGGGGGGAACGTTCGCCGTGTCGTATTGAAGCGGAAAGACCTCACCCCACCTTAGGGTGTTGCGCGCGCCATTGTGATACGCGGCGCCGTTCCAGCCGTTGTGGCCACGCGTCCACTGGTCGGCCACGCCCCACAGCCCGAGGAAAACCTGGCACGCGAGCAAGACCGCGAATGCCGCGTAGACGAGCGCGCGCTTGCCACCGACGCGATCAGGGGCCATCCATCGCAAGTATGGCCGCTCGGGCGCAAAGCGTCAGCTTTCGAGAAGCCGTCGCGCGACCACGTGGGCCTGGATTTCGTTTGCCCCCTCGAAGATGCTCAGCACGCGTGAGTCCACGAGAAGCCGAGAAGCCGTGTATTCTTCCGCATACCCGTTGCCGCCATGGATCTGCACGTTTGCGTCTGCCGATTCCCAGGCTGCTCGGGTCGCCAATAGCTTGGCCATCCCGGCTTCGAGATCACAGCGCTTACCTTCGTCTTTTTCACGGGCGCTGAAGTAAGTCAGCTGCCTGGCTGCTTGGATTCGTGCGACCATCCGTCCGATCTTGCGAGCCACGCGCGGGAACTGGAAGATCGGACCCCCAAACTGTTCCCGCTCGGTGGCGTACAGAAGCGCATCTTCAAGTGCAGCCTGCGCCAACCCAACCCCGCGTGCTGCGGTTTGGATGCGCGCGCTTTCGAAGGTCCTCATGAGCTGTTTGAACCCCGCGCCTTCTTCGCCACCAAGCAGCGATTCGCCCGGGAGCTTGAAGTTGTCGAAGCTGAGCTCGTACTCCTTCATGCCCCGGTAGCCGAGCACCTTGATCTCGGTTCCGGTCAGCCCCTCATCGACGAACTCCGGTTCCCCATCTTCGCCGGTGAGACGCGTTTTTTCTGCGAGGAACATCGAAAGCCCACGGTAGCCAGGTTGGTCGGGATTCGTACGCGCGAGCAGAGTCATCAGGTCCGCACGGACCGCATGGGTGATCCAGGTCTTTGCGCCGTTGACCGCATAGCTCCCGTCATCCTGCTTGACGGCCCGAGTACCGAGGTGCGCGAGGTCAGAGCCGATATTGGGCTCGGTGAAGACGGCGGTCGGAAGAACCTCGCCAGCCGCGATCTTCGGAAGCCACTTCTGCTTCTGCTCCTCGGTGCCGCCACCCATGATCAGCTCGGCCGCGATTTCCGCGCGTGTGCCGAGGGACCCCACGCCGATGTAGCCACGCGAGAGCTCTTCGGTGACGACGCACATGGCGACTTTGCTCATGCCCAGGCCGCCATGTTCTTCGGGAATCGTGAGCCCAAACACACCGAGCTCGCTCATCTGGTCGACGATGTCCATCGGGATCAGCACGTCGTTGCGGTGAATGTCTTGTGCCTGCGGAATCACTTCTCCGTCGACGAACTTGGCGAACTGGGAGCGGATCTCGCCAAGCATCTCGTCGCCAAAGCCTGGGTTTGCAAAGCCGTCGTCACGGGCTCGGGCTGCGAGCTCGAGGTACACGGCCCCGTTGGTATGTTCGTCGGTAAATGCCACGACCTCCGGGCGGAGCAGCGTTTCCATCAAGTCCGCTTCGGTGATGCCGAGCTCGTCGAGGCCGATGTTCTCGCAGGCACCGAGGTCGACTCCCCCCACGAGAGTTCGGGCCACCTCGCCGATGTATGCACGGGCGATCTTGCGCTCGTACTCGCCGTCTACCCGTTCTGCCCAAAGCGCAAGCTGGCGGCAGGCCTCGAGCTCGGTTGCCAAGTAGGCGAGAGCATGGGCGCCGAGCTGGTTCTCGTTGAGCTTGCTCCCGCTGATGCGGTCTCCGTCAGAAACCTTGGCTTTGATGTTGTCGTGGGCACGCTGGTAGAGAGCCTCGATCGCCTGGATGACTGCCTGCATGCGTGCTCCTAACCGTTCGCCATCGCTGCGCGGGTTTCCTCGAGGTTCTTGAGGCCGGGGCGGGGCGCTGCGACCAGGCACGAGACCGTCCCATGGAGCTTGTTCTCGTACATGAGCTGATGCGCTTCGGGGATTTCGTCCCAGGTGAACAACCGCGTCATGACCGGCTTGATCTTGTTTTGAATCACGAGGCGGTTGGCACGACTGGCTGAATCCGCGTCCGCGAAATGAGAGCCGATGATCCGCTTTTGGCGCATCCACAAATGGCGCACATCGAAGTTGAGGTTGTAGCCCGTCGTAGCCCCGCAGATCACGATCCGTCCAAACTTCGTGGCAAGAAAGACGCTGGCCGGAAAGGTCGCCTTGCCAACATGCTCGAACACGACATCGGGCCCTTTTCGTTCTCCGAGGATGTCCCAGATCCGCTTCCCGAAGGCCTTGATATCGCCCACGTGCGCCTTTTCCTCTTCGGCGGTCATACCGTCGCGGTACTGAAGGGCAGGGAACTCCTTGCGGTTGATGACGCCGTGAGCACCGAGCTGCATCACTAGCTCGGCCTTGTCGTCGCTCGAGACCACTCCGATTGCGCGTGCACCGGCGACTTTGCAGAGCTGAACCGCAAACACACCAAGGCCGCCGCCCGCGCCCCAAACCAAGACATCTTCACCGGGCTCGATCTTGGCGCGGTCGATCAGCATCCGGTGTGCCGTGTAGTAAACGAGCCCGTAGCTCGCAGCCTCTTCCCAACTGAGGTGCGGCGGTTTGGGAAGCACCTGCTGACCTTGTACCTTGGTGAATTGGGCAAACGATCCATCGGGAGTTTCGTAGCCATATATCGTCTGCAAGTCGCTCGCGCCGGGGTTCACCAGGTGATTGCAGTGAAGCACGACCTCGTCGCCGACCTTGTGATCACGGACCGCCGAGCCGACCGCCCACACGACGCCAGCCGCGTCCGAGCCCGCGATGTGAAAGTCGAGCCCGTGTCCCTTCAAGACGTTGACCGGTTTTCCGAGGCCCGCCCAGATGCCGTTGAAGTTCACTCCCGCAGCCATGACTTGGACCAGGACTTCGTCCGGGCCGAGGCTCCACACGGGTAGTTCTTCCTCTTGGAAGGATTGTTTGGGCTCTCCAAAGCGCTCGGGGCGGATCACATAGGCGTGCATCTTTTCGGGCACGACACCTGTTTCGGGGAGCTGGCCGATGGGGACGATTTCGGGGCGTTCACTCATGTCTTCCTCATGACGTTTGGCGGAGCGTTGCTACATACTCTCGGCTAAGGCGTTCGCAAAGGCTCAGCGGTGTTTCACCATCATCGAGCTCTCGTTCGGCGCGGGCCGTCAGCTCCGCCAAGCCTTTTAGGGTCGAGACCCCATGTTCGCCATGTTTGCGCGAAAAAAGGTCCAGCACCCACTGAACTTCGCATCGCGCCCGCCGCGCCGTGAGCGTTGGCTCGAGATATTTTCGATGGGCATCGAGGGCGTCGATGAGCTCTTCAATCCCGGTGCCCTCGGTCGCGCTCGTGGCGATGATCGGGGTTTCCCACTCGCCGCCTTCCCGACCGGTCGCACCCACAGCGTGCGCCGTACGAAGCGCCCCCTGCAGGTCGGCGATCGCGCGCCGAGCGAGCTCGTCTTGGTCCGCTTTGTTTACAACAAGTATATCTGGGATCTCCATGATCCCTGCCTTGAGAAACTGCAACACATCGCCGCTTCCCGGTTGAATGACCAACACGACAGTGTCGGCGACGTGGACGACGTCGATCTCGGACTGGCCGACACCGGTCGTTTCGATCATTACCACATCGTAGGCCGCCGCGAGAACTCGCACCGCGGAGTTTGCTGCATACGCAAGGCCGCCGACTTCGCCCGCTGTCGCGAGTGAGCGGACGAACAAGCCCTCATCCGAAGGGTCGAAGCTCATGCGGGCGCGATCCCCAAGCAAGGAGCCTCCGGAGACGATGCTCGACGGATCGACTGCTACCACGCCCATGGTACGGCCTCGCGCACGGACCGCACTTGCGATCGCTGAGGTCAGCGTGCTCTTGCCGACCCCGGGCGGTCCGGTGAGCCCGACCCGATGTCCCCCGACCGCTTTCGGAGCACCCTTGAGCGACGCGAGCAGTGTGGCCACTCGATCATGGGCGTCGGCCCTCTTGTCCTCGACGAGATTCAGGGCACGAGAGACCGCCGCCTTGTCCGCGGTAATCACACGGTCGGCATCGTTTGCGGGATCACTCGGCGGCATGCTGCCGATCCACAAGATCGATCAAGTCGCTCATGATCTGATCGAGCTCGAAATCTTTCGGGGTGTAGACCGCAGCTACGCCGTCCCGGCGGAGTCCTTCGGCGTCGGCCTCGGGAATGATTCCGCCGACGACCAGCGGGATGTCCGACAAGCCTGCGGCTTGGAGGCGCTCGATGACTTCGGGCACGAGGGCGAGGTGCGAGCCACTGAGGATACTGAGCCCGATGAGATGTACCCCTTCTTCAAGGGCAGAGGCGACGATCTGTTCGGGGGACACGCGGATCCCTTCGTAGACGACATCAAAACCCACGTCGCGTGCCTTGATTGCGATTTGCTCTGCGCCGTTCGAATGCCCATCGAGGCCGGGCTTGCCAACCAGTAGTTTGGGTCGTCGTCCCATGCGGACCCCGAGCTCGCCAAGCCGGCGCCGAAGCCGATCGACGACCTCGGCCGTAGCCTCCGAGCGCGAGGCCTTCACTGTTGCGCCTGCAACGCCCGTCGGCGCGCGATATTCGCCCCAAACAGCGCGAAGAGTGTTCGCCCACTCGCCCGTCGTCACCCCAGCATGAGCCGCCGCGATCGATGCCGGCATGATGTTTTCGTCCGAGCGGGCTACGCGCTCGAGCTCGGCGATGGCACCTCGGACCGCGGACGCGTCGCGTTCCGCTCGCCAGCGTTTGAGCGCTTCGATCTTTCTCTTTTCGACGGTGGGATCCACCGTCAGAATCGCTTCGTCGAGATTTTCGACGAGAGGTGAGGGGGCTCCCTCGGTGTATGCATTCACTCCGACGACCACTTGGTCGCCGCTTTCGATCGCGCGAAGCCTGGCTGCGTTCGATTCAACTAGCTTCTGCTTGATGTAGCCGGTCTCCACAGCCTCGACGGCACCGCCGCGCTTGAGGACTTCTTGCACCTCCGCCCAGGCGGACTCGACCAGCCGCTCAGTTTCAGCCTCGACGACTTCACTTCCTTGAAGGAGGTCGGCGTATTCCAAGAGGTCGCTTTCGTAGGCGAGAATCTGCTGAGCCCGCAGCGACCATTGCTGATCCCAGGGACGCGGGAGTCCGAGCGCTTCATTCCATGCGGGCAGCTGAACGGCCCGTGCTCGAGCGTCCTTGCTGAGCGTCACCGCGAGCATCTCGAGGACAATTCGAATGATGTTGTTCTCGGGCTGCTGCTCGGTGAGGCCGAGCGAGTTCACCTGAACGCCATAGCGGAAACGACGCTGCTTCGGATCGGTGACCCCGTATCGTTCTCGGGTCACCCGGTCCCAGAGCTCGACGAACGCGCGCATCTTGCATGTTTCCTCGACGAATCGAATCCCCGCGTTCACGAAGAAGCTCATGCGCCCGACGACTTTGTCGAATTCGCTGTCTGGAATGCGCCCGGTAGCTTTGACCGCGTCGAGTACACCGATGGCGGTGACCAATGCGTACGCCAGCTCTTGCGTAGGCGTCGCGCCCGCTTCTTGCAAGTGGTAGCTGCAGATGTTGATCGGGTTCCACTTCGGCACCTCGATCACGGTGTAGGTGATCAGGTCGGTGGTCAGTCTCATCGAGGCTGCCGGCGGGAAGATGTGCGTGCCCCGGGACAAATACTCTTTGATGATGTCGTTCTGGGTCGTCCCGCGAAGCGCGCTACGATCGGCGTTCTGATCTTCGGCAACTGCAATGTACAACGACAACAACCACGCTGCGGTGGCGTTGATCGTCATGGACGTGTTCATCTGTTCTAGCGGGAGGCCTTCGAACAGGGCGCGCATGTCACCGAGATGCGAGATCGGCACCCCCACCTTGCCGACTTCGCCACGCGCAAGGGGGTCGTCCGCGTCGTATCCCGTCTGTGTCGGGAGGTCGAAAGCCACGCTGAGGCCCGTCTGGCCTTTGGCGAGGTTCGTTCGGTAGAGCTCGTTTGATGCCTCGGCCGTGCTGTGGCCGGCATAGGTCCGCATAATCCACGGCTTGTCGCGTTCATGCTTGCCACTCGGAGCCATGCACCGATTCCTTTCGTTCGCGATCTCGCGCGAGGCGAAATCCTACCTCGTTTTGGACCTCGCCTCTGGTCCTGGGCCCTCGCGGCCGTTGCGGTGCTTCTTTACAGCTTCACACGGCCAAGCCCAAGTTCTGTTGGTTACCACACCGCCCACGCGCGTCAAGCTGCCGAGATGCTGAGGCTTTTTGTCCGTGGTGCACCCTGGCAGATTCTGTAAATTCGCGGTAAAGGCTTGGGATGGCTGAGACCAACGCCGGCATGGGGCAGCGGTTGCGTGAGCTTCGACTGCGCCGTGGGTTGCAACAAGGCGAGGTTGCCCGCCGATTGAAGATCTCGCCTGCCTATCTCAGCTTGATCGAAAAAGGAAGACGGGTGGTCCAGCTTCCGCTCCTTTTTCAAGCGCTCGAGCTGTACGGGATCGCCATCGAGGATTTCATGGCCAGCCTCGGCGAGCGCCGCGTCGACGACGGCTTGGCTCGATTGCTGGACGAGCCCCTGTTGCGTTCGCTCGATCTGAGTGAGGAGGATCTCGCAAGCATCAGTGCCGAGCCCCGCATGGTCGCAACGATCACGGCGCTCTTCAACCTCTACAAAAACACCCGCAGTCAGCTCGACCACGTCGTGACGAGTATGGCGCAGCGGGAGCGACAGGCCAGCGATGACGACCTTCGATTCGACTACAGCCCCTACGACGAGGTCACCGACTTCCTCGAACAAAACGACAACTGGTTCGAGGCGCTTGAGGACCGTGCCCAACAGTTTCGCCGCGACTCCGCATTCGGGCGTCGGGTGACCAGTGAAGACCTGGAGCGGGGGCTTCGCGAACAACTCAGGGTGCGCGTGCAGCGTGCCTCGGAGCAGGCCGCTAGTTCCGTGATTCTCAGGTGGAATGTGGAGGATCGTCTGCTCACGATATCGGGCGATCTTTACGAGCAGCGACTCAAGTTTCAGCTCGCCCATACGATCGCGCTCGGGCTTTTCGATGAGGAGGAGCTTCACAAGCCGATCTTGGAAGGTTACGCGGGCCAACACGCCGAAACCCGAACACTGATCAAGATCCACCTCGCGAACTACTTTGCGGGTGCGCTTCTGTTGCCATATCCCGAGTTCTATCGGGAGGTCATGCGAACTCGCTACGACCTCGAAGTTCTCGCGCAGCTTTTCGAGTCATCTTACGAAACGGTCGCTCACCGCATGTGCAACCTCGCCGACCCCCGACGCCGCGGGGTGCCGATGCATTTCCTCAGGGTCGATGTTGCCGGCAACATCTCCAAGCGCTACTCGGGCGACGGCATAAGGTTCGCCCACCAGGACGGTTCATGTCCCAAGATGGCCGTCCATCTCGCGTTTCTGACGCCCAATGTGATCACCAAGCAGTATTCGACGTTCCCCGATGGAGCGACCTATTTTTGCTTTGCGAAGGTCGTCAGCGAGCCGGCACAAGGGTCCCTCGTCAAGGGTACGACCTACAGCATCGGCCTTGGCACCCTCGCGGACAACGCGAAGCACTTCACGTATGCGGATGACATGCCCTTCGCGGATCCCAAGAAGATGGCGGTTCCGGTGGGAACGACCTGTCGCTTCTGCGAGCGGACGGATTGCAACATGCGGTCTGCTCCGAGCTACAAGTTTGCGTTCCGCGTCGACGAGCACACCAAGAAGGACAACTTCTTCTCGCCGCTTGTGAGCGGGGACCAGGGCGCCGACGACACAAAGCCGGGTCGCCGCGGGCCCACAGCGTGATATGGTCGGCTCTCGGAGGTAGTAATGCCGTCGTTTGATGTTGTGTCACAGACCGATCAGCACGAAGTCGACAACGCCTGCAATCAGGCACGCAAAGAGATCGCCCAGCGGTACGATTTCAAAGACACCGAAAGCGCTATCGAAAAGACTGACGAGGGAATCGTCATTCGATCGAACAGCGAGGGCCGGATCGACGCCGCCCGTGACGTCCTCGAGAGCAAGATGGTGCGTCGCCAGGTTTCGCTCAAGTCTCTCGATGCCCAGCAGGCGCAAAAAGCAGGCGGTTCGATGTGGCGTCAGCTCATCAAGCTCAAGGAAGGCGTCTCCAAGGAAAAGGCCAAAGAGATCGCGAAGGCGATCAAGGACAGCAAGATCAAGGTGCAAGCGTCCATCCAAGGCGACATGGTTCGGGTATCCGGAAAGAAGCGCGACGACCTTCAAGCCACGATAGCTTTCCTGAAAGAGAAAGACTTCGACCTCCCCCTGCAATTCACGAACTTCCGCGACTGAGGTCAACTGCATTGGCCGACGCTCGAACACAACTCGTCATTGGGTACCAAGGCACCGAGGGAGCTTACAGCCAGCTCGCCGCGGCCCGTCACTTCCAAAAGGCCACGCAGCCGGTGCGATGCGAAGGCTTTCACAGCTTCCGTGAGATGCTAGAGGCGCTCAAGACCAGGAAGATCGACTACGCGATCCTGCCGATCGAGAACTCGATCGCCGGGTCGATCAACGAGAGCTACGACCTGCTCGCTCACATGGGTCTTTCGTTGGTCGGGGAGGAGTTTCAGCCAATCGCTCATTGCTTGATAGGGGCGGCTCAAGTTCCGGTGACCGACATTCGACGAGTCTATTCTCATCCCGTCGCTCTCGCGCAGTGCGGCGCGTTTCTCGAAACGCTTGAGGACTGCCACGTCGAGGCCTTTGTCGACACGGCGATGGCGGTCGAGAAGGTCAAGGCCGATGGCGATCCGTCGCAGGCCGCAATCGCCAGCCAAGAGGCCGCGGCTCTTCATGGCCTTCCCATCTTGCGTCGGGACATCGCCGACCACCCCGAGAACTACACCCGGATGGTCGTCGTTGCATCCAAGCCGGCACACTTCGGCCCTGACGTGCCGTGCAAGACTTCGCTGATTTTCTCTACGGTCCATGAGCAGGGAGCGCTTGCCCGTTGCATTTCGATCTTTGCCGAGAGGGGCTTGAACCTCACCAAGATCGAATCCCGCCCCAAACCAGACACACCCTTCGAGTACATTTTCTACGTGGACTTCGAGGGCAATATCGATGCCGAAGCGACACAAGAGGCGCTCAAAGAGCTCGGCACCGTGACAACCCTTCTCACGGTGCTCGGTTCGTACCCAACTCGAAAAGCAGGTGTCAGCTAGCTACTGCGGCGGCGACGTGTGCGAGTCGTTCGGCGTCGCTTTCGAGCCCTGCAGCAAGGCAGCTTGTCGAGATCATCTTGAGCGACGCGACCTCCCCGAGACCGTCTTGCTCGGCGCGGGCTGTCGCCAACGCTTCTAGGGCGTCTAGCATCGCATCTCTTGCACGGCCTTGTGCCAGGTGTAGGCATGCCGACGCAATTCCAATTCGGATGCTGGCGCCCGCGTTTTGATCGGAGCTCTTCTTGGCAAGCTCTAGGGCGTGCCGCGCTGCCGGAACGTCCCCTCGGGTCACAAACGAGAATACTTGCAGACAGTGAGTGCCGAGGAGATCTGCCCCAGCTGCGATTACTGCGTCGACCAAGGCGTCGAAGGCGTCGTGGTCTTGCTCCTTGAGGGCGCGAATCACTTCCTCGGCTGGGTTCTCACGCTCTGCCTCAGGCACCGGGAGGGTTGGGCGTTCGTCGTCCTCCTCCGCACTCGGCGGGCGCGACGGAAGTCGGACCGAACGACTGATCTGGGATGCGGCCGATCGGGTGTCCTGGTCAGGCCGGTATTGAACGGCGGCGGCGGCCAAGCGCACCGCGGCGCCGGTGTATCCTTGGTCAGCCGCCAGGGAACCAGCTTCGAGAACTGCATGCGCACCGCGCTCGAGATCGCCTCCCTCACAAAGGTAAGCGCCGACCGTGGCCGCCATCGACGGACCGACTAGCGGCTCGGACTCGTGCAGGGCTTGCGCAACGAAGCGGTACACCTCGGTGCGGCGGGCTGGCGGCATGCGTTGTATGACGGCTCTTCGAAGAAGCTCCGAGTCAGGCTTGCCGCGACCGTTGAGCAAGCCGTCGTTGATGAGTGCATCGAGCGCGCGACTCCGGGTCTCTTTCGGGACTCCGTCGAGCGCAACCGCGGCGTCGACCACTTGTTGCGACGATGCGGGAAGAGCAGCGCACGCCACCTCGAGGTAGCGCATCGACGAAGTGTCGAGCGTAGCGAAGCGTTCTTCGAGTAGCGCTCGCGGACCCAAATACTGGCGTTGTTCTTGGGCGTCTTCCCGCCAGCGGAAGCCGTCGCCGTCATGAACGATATCTCCGGTGGCGACCATCGTCCGCACGGCTTCGGTCAAGCCAAGAACAGTGGTGCCCCCCGCGACAACGGCCTGTTTTGCGATCTCGGAGTCTGTCGCTGGGCCCAGCATGGCTCCCGCGATCAGCAAGGCCTCATCGGGGTCGAGCGGGGCAAGGCTAAGTTGTAGCGCCGGACGCACCGTCTTGAGAGCGGCCGGGATCTTCGATTCGATCGTGCGGACGCAAATCAGGGCAGCGACTGTGTCGTCTTCGAGGGCCGCGCCAAGAACCGAGAATGTTGCCGGGTCTGTCGCGAGCACGCGGTCGATGTAGATCCACGGAAGCCCATGGTCGGTCTTGAGGGCTCGGAGGGTGACTTTCATGGCGTGCACCGCCGCGTCGCGTTTGGGGGGGGTCGCGCACGCGATCGCTTTGAGCGCGTCGGCTACGCCGGGTTCGCTTTCCTTCAGGCGGCGTCGGATCGGCTCGAGGGTGCGCCACGACTTCAAGAGCGCCAGCCGGAGACCGCCAAGCGGCTCGAGACCTCCCGGGACCGCGCCGACTTCAAGGAAAGCGGGTGGTCTGAGCTCGTCGCGGAATGCGAAGATCGCCCCTCGCGCACCGACGCCAAGTGCGCCGTCAAGGTACAATGCGCATGTTCGCGACCCGGCAGCAGCTCTCTTGAGCGGCTCGAACGAATGTCGAATGCTTGCAGGCACTGGGGCGGGGCTCAACAAAGAGACTGCCTGGCGGCACTTCTCGACGAGTGGCCTATCCCGATCGATCGCCTCGCCTCGAAGCGCAAACGACGTCGTGCTGACGCTCCGGCCAAACAAATAAGTGCGCGATGCAGCCTCGCGCGACTCGATGTCGAGGACTACCTCGCCTGCGCGTGCTTGGTTCGCGAGCAATTGCGCACGGTCGATTGCGCTGCCGGTGTTGGTTGGCTGTCCTGCATCGTTTTGGGTTCGCTGCACATCGCCGGTCGCGATTCCAAAGGCGATCGGAAGCCCGCCTGGGGGCACTGGTTGCGCTTCGGCCTCGGCCAAGAGCCTCAACGCGAGATTGATTGCGGTGCGCAACTCGTGAAGGGCAAAGCTCGAGACGACGGTGCCCGCAAGCGAAGAGATCATCTCGCCACCCACATTTTGCGCCTCGTTGGTGACGTAGCGTGCCCATTGTCCGGCGGCCGCTGTGGTTTCCTCCTCCTCGAATGCGGGGGGCAGAATCCTATGCCAAAGGACGAAACGTTCCATAGCGACGCTAGACATCAGCAAGATCCCATGCGCCAAGCTTGATGTAAAGCTAAGTGGTCTTTCTCGACGCAGGGGCATCGTCTGTGCTAGCTGATTACCGGGGAGAATGTTGCAAGGGGCTAACATCCTGATCACCGGTGGCGCCGGTTTCATTGGCACTGCGCTTGCGGCTCGGCTTGCCGACGACAACCACATTCGCGTGTTGGACATCCTGCGCAGGAACGCGCTCTCTGAGGAGGGGCTCGACCACCATCCAAACGTCGAGCTCATCGTGGGCGATGTCCGTGACATGACGGCAGTGCGTCGCGCGGTCACGGGGTGCGATTACATCGTGCACATGGCGTCGATCGCAGGGGTCGACACGGTCTTGAAGAACCCGGTCATGACGATGGAGATCTCCCTCGAGGGAACGATGAACGTGCTTCGTGCCGCCAACGATTGTAGCGGCATCAAGCGTGTCATCGATTTCTCGACGAGCGAGGTGTTCGGATCGTACGCGTTTCGAGTTCGCGAGGCAGACGTCACGAGTCTCGGCGCCGTAGGTGAGGCTCGTTGGACGTATGCGGTGAGCAAGCTAGCCACCGAGCACTTGGCACACAATTACTTCAAGCAGTTCGAGCTTCCGACCGTGTCGATTCGACCTTTCAACATCTATGGGCCAGGACAGGTGGGGGAGGGCGCAGTCCATGCGTTCGTCGTCCGTGCGTTGCAGGGCGAGAAGATTCAGATTCATAACGAGGGCGATCAGATTCGCTCGTGGTGCTACATCGACGACATCGTCGACGCGATCCTCCTCGCTCTCACACGCAAAGAAGCCGTAGGCGAGAGCTTCAACATCGGAAACCCGCGCAGCACGGTGACGATTTATCAGCTCGCCCAGCTCATCCTGCGCCTCACCGAGAGCAAATCGACCATCGAATTCATCGACTGGGACTTTCCGGACGTCGAGTTGCGTATCCCCGACGTCAAGAAAGCCGAGGCGCTGCTGGGCTTCCGCGCACGAATCGAGCTCGAGCCGGGGCTGCTCGACACGATCGATTGGTACCGGCGCAAACTCAGCGGTGAGGCATGAGGTGAGCGACGGCAGCCCGCAGGTCTTTGATCTTTCAGCTGCACGGCCCGACGGCTGGTTCGACGAAGTCGTGAAGCAATCGAAAGACTTCAAGGCGGCCTCGGAGTTGATCGGTCGCCACACCCTTGGGCTCGCGCTCGTCGCAGGGGTTCGCATCGTGAGCCTCACACCCGATTCCCAGTCATCGGAGCTCACGATCGTAGAGTTTGCAATGGCTCCTGGAGAAGTTGTTCGACAGGCGACGCTGCCCGAGTTCCGGCAATTGGTGGGTGCGACGTTGTTGTCACCGCTACGGCCTCAAGCGCTCCCCGAGTCGCCCGAAGTCGAGGCGTTGCAAGCGTACATAGGCGGACGGTACCTCCTCGAAGCTGCGCTCTTCGAGGTTCAACCGCTCGAGCTTCGCGTCGAGCTCGGCCTCGCGGAGATCGAGCTCAAATTCAACGAGCTTCGACATGTGTTAGCCCTCGATGACTTCCGAGACGTCATCGACGAACGCGTCCGCACGGAGCTCGGAATGGGCCGCCCGAGCGGGGAAATGGCCATCGACCTAGCGATCGTTGCACAGGCTCAAGAAGCCAATGCCGACGGCAACTTTGGCGCCACCATTGCCATGCTGAGCCCGTGGCTGACGCCGATTTCGATGCTGCTTCGGACCGGTGAAGCGGGTGATCTTGCCGACGAGGTTCATGGCACGCTCTCGACCAGCCTCGATTTGCTCGGGTCGGCGTACGCGGGGCTTGGGGAATACGAGGCGGCGGACGAGGTTCTTCGCCTGGGAATTCAGTGGGCCGGAGACTCGACCAAGGCGGCGGGGCTGTACCTCGCCCTCGGCAAGGCCTCGGTGTCCGCCGCGAAGCACGGCGAGGCCATAGGGTTGTTGAGGCGGGCGGTAAAGCTCGGGGCTGACGAAGCGGAGGCGTTGCCGCTTTTGGCCCAGTCGCTGGCGGCACGGGACCAGAACCTAGCTGCGATGGTGTGTATCGACCGCGCACGAGCGGCTGGAGCCGACGCGGCTGTCCTTGGTGCGGCGGACGGCGAGTTGCGCGCCAACTTCGGAGACGCATGGCCGCGCTTCGAAAAGTGGATGGGCGGCGGTTCTTCATAGCAAACCCACGCTTTACTTTAGCGCCCTAGCTTCGTACCGTACCGGCTCGGATGCCGCGCTTTCTTTTGTCGATCGATCAAGGAACTACAGGTTCCACCGCCCTGATTTTGTCCACGGATGGGCAGATTCTCGCGAAGGCGACGCACGAGTTCCCGCAGCATTTCCCAAAGCCGGGATGGGTTGAGCACGACCTCGACGACATCTGGAAAAGCGTTGGCGATGCCATCGTCGAGGCCCTCGGGAAAGCCCGCTTGCAACCTTCGGACTGTGCGGGCATCGGCATCACCAATCAGCGAGAAACCACTGTGTTGTGGGATCGGGAGTCGGGTCGGGCCGTCCATCGGGCGATCGTTTGGCAGGACCGACGAACCGCCGATCGCTGTCGCGAGCTCAAGGACGCCGGCAAAGAGCAGCTATTCCGCGAGCGAACAGGTCTGGTTCTCGACCCCTACTTGGCAGGCACCAAGCTCGAGTGGTTGCTTGAGAACGTCGATGGCGCGAGACAACGCGCCGAGGCCGGGAAACTGGCTTTTGGCACCATCGATTCGTGGTTGGTCTATCGGCTGTCCAATGGTGAGGCCCACGTCACCGACGCGAGCAATGCGTCGCGAACACTGCTCTACGACATTGGCAAGGAGCGCTGGGATGAAGAGCTCGCCGCCGAGCTGCACGTTCCGATGGCACTTCTTCCCGAAGTACGAAGCTGCTCGGAAGTCTATGCTCGAACGTCCGGCGTGCCCGGTCTCGTCGATGGGATCCCGATTGCAGGCATGGCGGGTGACCAGCAGGCAGCGCTCTTCGGCCAGACCTGTTTTGACGTCGGTGATGCCAAGTGTACCTACGGCACCGGCGCCTTTCTCTTGATGAACACCGGAACAGACCTCGTCCATTCCAGAAATGGCCTCCTGACCACGATCGCGTGGCGCATCGGCGATCGAACGGTCTACGCCCTCGAAGGCAGTGCCTTCATCGCCGGGGCCGCGGTCCAGTGGTTGCGGGACGGACTGGGACTCATCTCTTCGTCCGAAGAGGTCGAATCGTTGGCGAAACAGGTCAGCTCTACGGGTGATGTCGTCTTCGTGCCCGCGCTGGCTGGGCTCGGTGCCCCGCATTGGGACCCCTATGCACGGGGCCTGATTTATGGGCTTACCAGGGATTCGACGGCCGGTCATATCGCCCGAGCAACTCTCGAAGGAATGGCATTTCAGATCGTCGACCTGGTCGACGCCATGCGTGCGGATGCCGATCGTCCTATAACGCGTTTGAGGGTCGATGGTGGTGCGGCCCGAAATGACTTACTCATGCAGTTTCAAGCCGACATGCTCGGAGTGACGATAGAACGTCCCAAGTCTGTCGAAACCACCGCACTTGGAGCTGCTTACTTAGCCGGGATGGCCGTTGGTGTTTTCGAGGGCCTCTCTTCTGTCGTAGATGCTTACCGTATCGAGCGTAGCTTTGAACCCCAGATGGCCTCTGACGAGCGAGAAAAACATCTCGGGCGATGGCACGGCGCAGTACGGCGAGCGCGGAGTGATATGGGGATAAAATGAATGAGAATGATTTGGATGTCGGGCAAGATAAAGAACAACTAGAAGTACCGGTAGCTTGGGAGGCATTAGAAGACGCATTTGAGAACAACGCACCCGAGGTGCACAGCTACCTGCATTTCGATACGGGCGAGGTGATTCGTATCGTCGATGGTGTGGCCGACCCAGCGATGCATGCGCGCATCCTGAACGACAGTCGCTACCTGCGAATAGACCCCGTCTCATCCCGAGAGCAATACCGGTGGATGGAGCGGTTCATTGGGACCGTCGACGACGAAGACCTCCGACGGCGTTTGAACATCGCGATCGATGGAAAGGGCGCGTTTCGACGCTTCAAAGACGCCTTGATGAGCCATCCGGTCGACCGGGAGCGCTGGTTTGCCTTCCGGTCCGAGCGGCTCCGCTCGTGCATGGATTCGTGGTTGACCGCCCATGGGATTCAATCGGTCGAGCGGCCCAAATGGCACGTCCCGACGGTCCAAGAGGTCCACACGGAGGTAGAGGCGACGCCGGTGACGCCGGAGCCCCGCCCGTCGCGCCGGAGCTCGAGGGTGACCAGCACGGACTCCGGTCGCCGACGCGTACACGACCTGATCGACGCGGTCGCCGCCGCAGACCTCGAACTGGCCGCCACCTTTCTCGAATTCCTCGCAGAACGACGTCCGCGTTCGAAGGCGCGTCCGAGCGATCCCCCCGAGCCTCCGCCCGAGACGGCCGACTCAGAGTCCAACTGATCTCGGAGCTCGGGACAAACCGAGGCCGAAGGCAGTCTAGGCGATAGTGTGGGGGCGGTGGGGCGGGACAAACAGAGGCCGAAGGCCGTCTAGGCGAGCCGTGACTCCCGACCCCAATATGTAGTGGGGGTCACGCACTGACAGGCGCTTCAGGTCGCGTGAACCGTTGCATTGTCGTATGTTCAGTGATAGCCACGTGCAACTACTCCTTACGGGGGCGACGTGAAGATCAGGAAGCTCGAAATCGGCGGCTTCAAATCCTTCGTGGACCAAACGGTGGTCCACTTCGACCACGACATCACCTGTGTGGTCGGGCCGAATGGTTGCGGGAAGTCCAATATCGTGGACGCCATCAAATGGGCCATGGGCGAGCAGTCCCCCTCGCGGCTTCGAGGCAAGCACATGGAGGACGTGATTTTCAGCGGTGCCGAGGGCCGGGGCCCGCATGGCTTTGCCGAAGTCACCATCACGTTCGACAACACCGACGGCCTCGCCCCACCGGAATATCGGGACTACGCGGAAATTCAAGTGTCTCGGCGGCTCGATCGTCAAGGGCACAGCGACTACCTGATCAACAAGACCCCGGTTCGCCTTCTCGATATCACCAATCTCTTCCTCGGCACGGGGGTGGGTAAGCGCGCGTATTCGATCATCGAGCAGGGTCGTATTGGATTCATCGTCACCTCCAAGCCCGAAGATCGACGCACGATGATCGAAGAGGCGGCGGGCATCAGCAAGTTCAGGCTGAGCAAGCGTGCCGCCGAGCGCAAGATGGATCAGACGCGGCAGAACCTCCTGCGCGTGACCGACATCATTGGCGAGCTCGAGCGCAGCCTGGCCTCGCTGAGACGTCAGGCACAGAAGGCCGAGCGCTACAAGCGATACAAGAAAGAGATGCGGGATCTCGACCTTTGGGTCGCGTCGCATCGGTTCCTCGAGCTGCGGGGGAAGATCACCGCCGTCACGGACTCGTTGTCGAAAGCAAGCGACGAGGTGCAAGCAACTCGGCGCGCGCTCGTGGCACAAGAGGCATCGGTCGAAGCAGAGCGGGTGTCGCTCCAACAGATGGGGGCTGAGGTCGAGCGCGGGCAAGGTCGGGCGTACGAGCTTGACAACTCGGTTCGTCAACTAGAAGGCCTCATCCGGCAGCAACAAGATCGACAAGCCGCGCTCGTGGAGCGTGAGGATCTCGCCCTTCGAGAGCTCCGCCAGATCGAGGAGCAACGAGAACGTCTACACCAAGAGAGCGCGACGGTACGGGTTTCGCTTGGTGACCTGGAATCGCTGGAGTCCGAGGCCGAAAAGCTTCTTGCCGAGGTCGAAGCCGAGCTTGAATCGCGCAAAAGCGCTTCAAAAGAGGCCGAATCAGCACTCGACAGCGCTCGGGCACAGTCGGCCGAAGTCCGAGCACGCGCCGCTCGAGCCGAGGCCATGTTGGCGGGCTTTGACACTCGCCGGGACGAAATTCGCTCGCGGAGCAGTCAACTCGGAGATGAAGCCCAAGCCTTGTCGATTCGCGAGGTCGAGTTCGTGCAGCAGCGCGGAGAGCTCGATGCAAGGATAGCGGGGTTGCGAAGCGGCAAGGTCGAAACGGCCGAGCGTAGCAACGAAATCGAAGGGTCACTGGCGTCTAGCAAGGAGGCGCTTCAGCAAGCCGACTCGAACGTCGATCGTTTGCGCGAAGAGCTTGCCGTCACGCGCTCCCGCCTGCGCTCACTTGGCGAGATCCACGAACGCTTTGAGGGCGTCGGGGTTGGCGCGCAGGCGGTCATGACCGACTATGCCTCGGCCGATTCAACGCGCTCCGGACTGGTCGGATTGGTCGCGGATCGTATCGAATGCACCCCCGAGCACACACGTGCCTTGGGAGCCGCGCTCGGTGGAGCCCTCGAATACTTGCTCGTTCAGGACACCGACGCCGCACTGCGCGCCGCCGACTACCTTGCGAAAGAAGAAAAGGGTCGGGCGACCTTCCTTCCGCGGGTGCCAAGCGGCCGCGCGCGCATTGTGCCAGTGTTTCCGACGGGTGCAGGGGTGGTCGGGCCGCTCTCGAGCTTGGTGCGGTTCGGTCGCGAGGATGAGTCGTGGGTTCGGTACCTGCTCTTCGACGTACTCGTCGTCGAGTCCCTCGGTGTCGCCGCCCGCATTCACAAAGATGGCTTTGAAGGCAAGCTCGTCACACTCGACGGCCAGGCGCTTCTCGCAGACGGCGCGGTTGTGGGTGGCGCCAAGGATGAATCTGCGGCCCATCTGCTTCGAATGAAGCGTGAAATCCGAGAGCTCGAAGAGGTGGCAACCCGACAACAAGCAGAGCTCGAGCGAGCGACCTCTGAGCAAGGCCGCCTCCGGTCGATGCTGGCCGAACGGCAGGCGGAGATCGACGCCGCGCGCGTTGAGGCTCACGATGCCGAGCTCGAGATTCTCGGCGCCGAACGCGACCTCAAGGCCGTCGGGATGGAGCTTCGGCGGATCGAAGAGCGCCGCGACCAGCTCGCCAAGGCGGAGAGCGAGTCCCAAGCCGCGTTGTCCCTCATCGGCACCGAGGAGGGCGATACCAAGCGTGATCTGACCGAAGCGCGAAGCAGCACGGCGGACGCCGACGACGCGATCCGTGTTGCCGAAAGCGTATTGAGCGAACGCCGGAGGGTCGTCGAAGAGCAAGTTGAACGCTTCACGGAGGTGAAGGTACGCGCCACCCAGTCCCACGAGCGCGCGGACAGGGAGCGTTCGATTCTCGGTCAGCTTGAGCGCTCGGTTGCCGAGCTCGACGCGCGAGAGGACCGACTGCGCGAAGACGTCGAGGGCGCACACCGAGACAAAGGCCAGGCTGCGGGTCGCATTCTCCTCCATCAGGGGCGCCTTGCCGAGACCGTCCACCAAGCGTCAGTCGCACGCGAAGAGCTCTCGAACCTGAGAGCGCGCTTCGACGAGTCCCAAATGGAGCTCGGGAGGTCCGAGGTGTCGCTGAAGGAGCTTCGTGGGACGATCGACCAGCAGTCCGTCGAGCTCAATGCGCTCACGCTTCGCGAGCGCGAGCAAACCTTGGCGATGGAGCATCTCGAGGAGCAGGTTCTCGACAAGTATCGAGTCGCGCTCCAATACGTGATCGGCGAGTATCACGCGCGCACGGTGCCGGACGCGGAGGTCAAATCCCGCGCGGACGAGCTGCAGCGGCTGATCGACAAGATGGGGGAGATCAACCTCACCGCGATCGAAGAGTACCAGGAGAACGCGGAGCGATACGAGTACCTGACCTCTCAGAAGAACGACCTCGAGGAGGCGCTGACCAAGCTCGAGCGTGCCATCCGCCAGATGAACCGCGAGAGCCGGGCGCTCTTTCGTGAAGCGTTCACGGGCATCAACGAGCGTTTCAAACGCATCTTCCCGATCCTGTTCCGCGGTGGCAAGGCGGAGCTGAAACTGAGCGACCCACAAGATTTGCTCGAGACCGGCGTAGAGATCATCGCACAGCCTCCTGGCAAGCGCCTCGGGTCACTCGAGCTGATGAGCGGCGGCGAAAAGGCGCTCACCGCGGTCGCTCTGATATTCGCGATATTTCAATACAAGCCGAGCCCCTTCTGCCTATTGGACGAAGTCGATGCGCCGCTCGATGAAGCCAACATCGGTCGGTTTGCCGAGGCGATTCAGCAGATGACCGATCGCTCTCAGTTCATCCTCATTACGCACTCCAAGAAAACGATGGAATACGCGGACGTATTGTATGGCGTCACCATGGAACAGCCTGGCGTCTCGAAGTTGGTGTCGGTCGAGCTACGCGGCGAAAAGCGGCCGGTTCCTGCGGCGGTCGAAGCCGCGGAGTGAGCCCATGGTGCCGTTTGATCGGCCATCGCGTACTCTCATCGGGTGACAACCGCGCGGTGGCTCGACCTTGGATCGGGAATTGGGCTCGTCGTGGCGAGCATGGTGGGGGCGGGCGTATTTCTGAGCGCGGGCTTCATGGCGCAAGAGCTCAGTGCGAGCTTGATTTTGATCGCATGGGCTGTCGGTGCCGTGTTGGCGATGGCCGGTGCACGCACCTACGCCGAAGCAAGTGTGATGATCCCGCGCTCTGGGGGTGAATACCGATACCTTTCCGAGCTCATTCATCCGGCCGTTGGCTACTTGGCAGGATGGGCATCGCTGCTGGTCGGCTTTGCGGCGCCAACCGCGATCAGCGCCTACGGGGCATCTGCGTTCACTCTCACGGTGGTGGGCGCAGGCGATGCGCGGATGGGCGCAACTGCGTTGATCCTGGCGCTCACCTTCCTTCATGCGGCGGGGCTCGGGCTTTCGAAGTGGACCCAGAACAGCCTGATCATCGTCAACGGCATCCTGATCGTGGGGTTCATCGTCGTTGGATTGTCGTTTGGAAGTCATCAGTGGCCGACGTGGGTAGCCCCGGGCAAGACAGATGACTTCTCGGCGCTCCCGTTTGCCACAAGCCTCTTTTTCGTCGCGTATGCGTTTTCCGGCTGGAATGCCGCCGCTTACGCGGCCGGGGAGTTTCGCGATCCCGTTCGCGATGTGCCGCGGGCGATGTTGATTGGCTGTGGCTTGGTGGGAGTCCTGTACCTGTTGGTGAACTGGGTCCTGGTCGCCAACCTCACGCCCGAGCAAGCCGAGGTCGTTTTTCGATACGAAGAGGCGCGGGTGACATTGGGGCACATCGTGGCGAAAGAGCTCCTTGGCGGGGTCGGTTCAAGCGTCATGTCTGCCGCGATTGCGATCGCCATGCTCTCCAGCACCAGCGCCATGCTTCTCGTCGGCCCGCGCGTATACGCTGAAATGGCACACGACGGGTTTCTTCCGCCTGTGCTGCGCGGGCAGGCCGACGCCCCACCGCGCGCATCGGTGTTCGTACAAGGCGCCCTGGCGGTCGTCCTGCTTCATCTCCATTCGATCGGCGAGCTCCTCAGCAATGTTGCTGGCATCCTCGTCCTCTTTTCAGCGCTCGTTGCGATTGGTCTGTTCTTTGTGAAACGACGAAGGCCACATCTGCCCCCACCGAGGCCGCAGGCGCTGTTTGCTGCCTTTCTCTACGCGAGCTCGTCGGCGTGGATGCTCTACAACGCGTTCAAAGGTCGAACCGGCTTGTTGCCATG
>CAJHXN010000413.1_pt1 | contig 23459 bp, 19 predicted proteins | sample 9198401 | NCBI WGS metagenome assembly CAJHXN01 (sample SAMEA7708334, study PRJEB35096) | sediment metagenome | biome: marine neritic benthic zone biome [ENVO:01000025]; feature: sediment [ENVO:00002007]; material: shallow marine sediment [ENVO:03000034] sea grass bed [ENVO_01000059] ... | reverse complement strand
TGGTGATCGTCTTGACGTACACGCCGTCATAACCGTCGTAGGTGAACGCAGTTGTGCGGTCTTGCTCGCCAGGGGCACTCTGGGTCGCGGAGGTAATCCGGCCAAGGCCGTCTCTAACCCAGGTGGTAGTGCGGGACACAGAGGTGTTCGGTGCTTGGACGACCTCTCTCAGCGCACCCTTCATGGTGTAGTCGAACGTTCTTTCGCGAACTGCCGTTGGGAAGCCGGACTTGGTTGCGGTCACTGTGTCGTGAATCGGCAAGCCAATCAGCCAGTTGACGGTGTCATTTAGGTACTCGCGTTGGATCACGATATCTTCGTCGGACTCCCCGTAAAGGATCCGCGACGGATTCCCGTAGGCGTCGAAATCGCGAAACTCGTAGGAATAGGATCCTATCCCAAGCGAAGTAGGCGCGTTCCCGACTTCCCGCTCGTACCTGCTGCCAGACTCGTGTCGAACACGATAGCGACTCCCGCCACCAAGCTCTTGATATTCGTAATTGAACCAGTCGGTCACTATGTGCTCGTGTATTGGGCCGCCTGTGAGCTTCGTGGTGGTTACGATCCTGAGTGGTCGATTCGCGAAAGGATACCGGGAGCCGATCTTTGCCAGGTCGTAGTCGACCACCGAGATCATTTGCTTTGACACGTCTTCCGTCTCTATCTCTCGAAATCCGATCCAGCCTCGACCATGGAGATCCTCTTTGGCACCGCGATACCGTTTCTTGAACCAGAAGTCGCCTTCATCGGTCTGGATCAGGTATTTCTCGACGACCTGAGGACCACGGACAACGCAACGCGCCGGGCTGTCGCAGCCGAATACCTCAACCTCAGAGTCGTACATTGGATTGCTACTGCCGTCATCGACCAGCTTTCGGTAGTGGATCTCCGTCTCGTGACCCCACCCGTCTGTGACGCTGATGATCTGGGCAGGATACGGTCCCTTTCGACGAAGAACGACGAGGTCGCTATTGCCGCCTTGATTCGTCGCGAGGTAGACCAAGTCGTCCAGACCATCGCCGTTGAAGTCGCCGTTCTGGAACCAACTCCATTTCCCGCCTGTAGACAGATTGCTCACCCGAACCGGTGTCGGAGAGCCTGTCAACACGGAGTAGTCTGCGTAACTCGACCCGTCAGACTCATACACGCGAATTTCACGCGGGCCGCTACTCGGTTCGTAGGGAACGACCAGGTCGTCGAAACCATCGGCATTGATATCGACCACGCGGGTCGCCACAGTATCGCCTGAGGGGATGTCTGGGTCGTACCATTCCGTGAACTGCCATTGCGCTTCACGCCAGTATTGACCGTTGTGCTCGTATCCGTTGTACGGGTGCAGAACCTCGTCGAGGGTGCTCTCGTTGACGATCTCACTGAGGCCATCGCCATTGATATCGACCGGAAAGAAACCTCCAACTTGGTATATCGGGGTCTCTGGGGCGATCTCCTCGATGGCACCGTGGAGTGCAAAAGCGAAATGGCGCACGTAGGGACTGAGGCCGTTGTAATAGTAGAGCCACTCGACGCCCGGAAGCCCATCGGTTTCCACGGGAACGGTGACGCCTACCGTCGCTAGCTGCTGACCGGCAGTGAAGGGACCAAAATCTCCGCTGCCGTCTCCAAGACGATAGACCCAGGTTTCCGGATTGCCGCCAAGGCCGTCGGTCACTGTGCTGAGAACGTCGGCCGCTCCATCTCCGTCGATGTCCGCGAGGAGCACGTTGTTGAAGGAGTTGCTCTGAATGACGCCCGGCTGTCCGGGCGCGTACTCGGAGACCGCCACTTCCTCGAAGTCCTGAATGCTATCGTTGTATCGACGGAGAATGTAGCCTTCGCCCGTATAGGTGAGGAGCTCCGATTGACCGTCTCCATCGATGTCCATGGGATAGAAGGCGATGTAACCGCCAGAGCCGACGTAGAGATCGTTGACTGGCGCGGAGAGTTGCCCCGAATCCGTGCCAAACCGGAGCGAGAAAGAACTGCTCGGAGAGACCTGGTACATCGCGTCGGAACGGCCATCGCCGTTGAAGTCGGAAACCATGAGTCGATAGACCAAACCCGGGTACTCGATGTCTCCGGCGCCGGTCCAGACGGTGTCGAAGCCCTCGGGCTGGTAGCTCCAATCAAAGGTCGTTGGCGGCAGGCAGACGCCTGCAGCGTCGCATTTGGTGACCGAATTGATCAGGCTTCGGTTATCGCCTAGCAGGTTCGTGTACGAGATGTCGTAGGTCCAAGCCAAGGTGCGCGAACCTGAGGCTCCTGGGGCCCGCATCTCGATCTTTGTCAGCCGCTCTGACTGTTGGAATGGGATTCCCGCCTTGTACTTCTTGTTGTAGTCGGTGCGATCCTCGTAGATGAGCCGAATTCGTCGAGTATTGGTCGCGCCGTAGTCAACCACAATTAGATTGCGCATCTCGGGATCGTCCGGGTCGTGCTGGTCGTAAACATAAGAGACCTTGTTTCCGAACGGATCATAGAACCGCTCCAACAGCCACTTCCAGGCGACATCGGTCGTCGAGGTCAGCGTTCCATCTGGGTCGTACCAGTTTCGTTCCCGAACGACCCTGGCTGACGAGCCAGCGCTGGAGCCACCGTAGATCGCGCGTCTACCGTCGGGATACTGAACCTCGAAGTACAGAGGGGCGAAACTCGTGGAAGTGCCGCGAGAGTAGATCCGGACGTTGCTGTCTTCTTCGAATCGGTACTCGGTATCCTCGGCACCGTACTGACCATTGACAGCGACTAGGCGCTGGCCATCGAGACAGAATCGGTCCGCAACGGTAAGGTTGATTCCACCGGCATAGCCATCCTGGGCGATCGTCGGGGCGCACCGCTCCACAGCAGACAGCCCCGAAAGCTGCCAACCCACCCCGAGCGCGCCGTTCCCGGCCTGATTGGAGTATCTAAGGGCGAGCTCCGGCTGCAAGCCGTTGCGTCCTTCGGGGACGTCGAGCGGGATCGTGTAGATCGCCGCACCAGTGTTGCTGACCGAGAACTCACCTTCGAGCCGTCCAAGGTTTTGTGAGCCAATAACTTTCGCGAACGGATCTGGCGAACTGCAGTCCGCGACGGTGTCGCGATCCGCCGGGAACTCGCGATCTGGCAGGTCTGCGGGAGGCGGTGGCGGCGGTGGTGGTGGACACCCACCTATAGCGATCAACGCACCACTGAACGGAATCGTCAGCAGGAACGCGACGAGCGAGCGAGTAGGGATTGCCAACTGCGGGCGGGGCGTACAGCTTGCCGGGTACTTCATCAAAATTGGATAGGAAGTACCAAAGAAGCCGCAGAAAGTCTGTGACTTTTTTATGACGTTTTGTGAAGTTTCATGAAGTGTCGTCTGTGCGCATCCCCCACTCGTAGGATGCGCCACGGGTAGCTCTATGGGCAGGCGCCGTCGGTGGCAACGGTGACGCCGGCGAGGTTCGCTTCGCACTCGTTGTCGTACGTCACGTCGTCGCAGCCGCAGACGGGCTCGTCGGGTTCGCCCTCGCAGTCTGCGGGGCGGAAGTCGCAGGTTCCCATGGGGTCGCCGCCGTCGACCACACCGCACTTGTCGCCGAGCGCGCAGTATTGCCCAGCTCCGCAGTCGGTGTTGTCGCCGCAGGGACAACCGTCACTGAACCGGCTGTCGAGGCTCACTTCCATCATTTGGGCGACGCAGCTGTTGAGGTATGTGACCCCGTCGCAGCCACAAACTGCCTCGGCGAAGTCCGGGCACTCCACGGGCGGAATGTTGCACGCACCCGTCGCTTCGCATCCGTCGTCCTGAGCACAGTACTGGCCAGTACCGCACTGCCCGTCGTCATCGCAGGGGCAGCCTTCCGAAGGGTCGTCGATACTTACCTTGGCCATCTGTGCCATGCACTCGTTGCGGTACGTGATCCCATCACAGCCGCAAACGACATCGATGTCGTCGTCACAAGTCGTTGGGGCGAAGCTGCACGTCCCAGGACTGGAGCAATCGTCCAATACGCAATACCCGTCCCCGGTGCATTCGGCATCGTTGTCGCACTCGCAACCCGCGCGGTCATCCGCGATGCTCACCGCGAGAGCCTTGGCGCTGCACTCGTTCAAGTACGTTTCGTCATCACACCCGCAGACAGGCCGTGTGCGGTCATCGCAGTCCTCCCGAATGAAGTTACAATTGCCTGGAAGCTCGCACGTCCCATCGGAGGCACAGAAGAGCCCATCCCCGCAGGAAGCGTCACCTTCGCAGGGGCATCCCGCGACGAACGCTACGCGAAGCCCGAGCTGCCGGACCGTGCATAGATTGCGGTATGTCTCGCCGTCGCAAGCGCAGGACTCTCTGATCTCGTCATCGCACTCGGTGGGCCGCTCGGAGCATATGCCAACCCCGCCGTCGCAAAGCCCGCCGGCGCAAAACTCCGTGGCAGCGCAGTCGCTGTTGTCCGAGCACTCGCTCGTGAAGGACCGTCCATCCGGACAGCCCAAACACGCAAAGGCACCAAGCAAGCACAAAAAGGCGGGCTTCATCATGGCGTGGATAGTAGCGCGGATCAAACGACGCCGCCGCCCCTAGAAGGAGCGGCGGCTCGATGTTGTTCAACCGTCACCTAGGACACCCTAGAGCGGTCTGACTCCGACTCAGTCCTGTGGGAACGAAGTCCAATCCTCGGTCCAGTCGGTGGTCGTATTGCAGAACGCCCCCGCATCGCTGATGCTGTCCGCGACATAGTCTGGAGTAGAGAGCCCGTCGACGGCGCCACTGATGTCACCAAAGTCCGGATCGGTGCCCGTGGTGTTGTTCCGGGCAGCGTCACCTGCCCGAGCGGGCTCGGGGAAGTCCTCGTCCTTTTCGTCGTCGCTTTCTCCCTGGCCGTAATCCGGATCGTTATCGAACAGATAGCTGTTCTCCAGCACCAAGCTCTCGGGCCAGTCGTCCTCGAGATTGACGACCGTTTCGTCTTCATCTCGAATGTCAAACCCAGCCGAGGGGAATCCGGCAATGATCAACTGGTCCAGCGTACCGAGCGTTCCGCGCCGGAGCAGAACGCCTCTGTCCGCAAGCCCATTGCCATCGTGTACGATCGTGCCGCAGCTCACGCTCGGCTCTGAGCGCGGCTCAACCGCAGGAGCGTTGCCGTTGTTGTCTGCCTCGATGCCGCGCGGGTCGTCGCTCTTGCCGGCGAACTGGTGCACGATGAAGAACTGAGCGTTGCCGCGCCAGCCCTGATCCCAGTCCAGACCATCGTCTCCGGGCCCGGATATGACGAAGTGATCGATGCTGGCGGTCCCGCCGAAGAACTCGACGCCGTCATCCTCGCCGCGGTGGACCTGGATGTAGCTCAGCTCGGTGTCACTACCGCAGCCGCCGACCGTCAGGCCGTTGAGCTCATTGTCCGTTCCGATCGTGAACCCCGCGAACTCGATGCGCGCGTAGTTGATCGTACCGCAGTCGTGTGTGTCATCGTCACCTCCGTAGAGGCCCTCTTCCTCGAGCGCCGAGAGACCCTCGATGTTGGCCACGCACGCGCCGAGCGTGCCGTCGCATTCTGCGTTCCCCCAGCTGAGGCTCGCCTTCCCAAGAAGGACGACGCCGCCCCAATCGGCTGGCTCGCGATCGCCCTCTGCGACCGACGACGTGAACACGATCGGGTCGTTCGCGGTTCCAACCGCATCGATCTTCCCGTTCTGGGTGACGATCAGAGCGGTCTCGTTGTCGCCGAGAACCGTTGTGCCTGCCTCGATCGACAAGGTGCACGCGGTCACGAACACTTTGTCCTCTAGCCGATAGGTGCAATCCGAGTCGAGATTCGTGTCGACGTTGATGTCCGTCGGCAGCGTGACCTCCGTATCGGGGGTGGTGCAGAGCTCGACCGGCGCAGCGCCACAATCGACCCCGCCATCTTCGCCGCCGCCGTCTTTGTTGCCGCTGCTACCGCAACCGGCGCCAAAGGCGAAGAGACTGCCCATAATCATGAAATGAATGTATTTCCTCATATCCTTCTTCCTCTTTGTTTCGGTTCGCTTGCCGCGACGAGATCAGTACATGTAGTCAAACCCAACGCTTACCCACATCCCCAGGTTTTCCCGCTTCACGAGTCTGTTCCCTTGCTTGAAGTCGTTCGTCTCAAGCAGAATGTTTCGCCACTTGAAGTTGAGCTTCCAATGCTCTCTGGGCTGCCAAGAGGCGACCAAATCGAGCAGGTGTTGCGGTTGTTGGAACACATTAGGGAAAGTCACGTCACCGGAACTAATACCGACCTCGACGATGCGCGGGCCAAACGAGTTGTAGACCAACGCCACGTTTACGCCCGAGTCAGGATCGTCAAAACGGAGTGACAGATTGGTGACATAGGGCGATTGGTTGTAGAGGCGGCGTTGGTTTTTGCCGGTTCGGGTCTCGTCCTCCAGGAGGGTGGTTTGAGACCCCATGATCGCAACGTTGCCCTGGAGGTACAGTCGCGTGAATGCAGGGGTGATGCGGCCGAGCCAGAACCGAAGCTCGAGCTCACCACCCGCAAGCCACGCTTTGTCTGCGTTCTGGTAGCTCGCATCGCCATTCGCCGAGAGAACCACGAACTCGATCGGGTCTTTGAAGTACTTGAAGAACCCCGTCGCGGCGAACAGGTCCGATTCACCGAGATACCACTCGTACCGAACTTCAGCGTTTTGAATGCGGGTTCGCTCAAGGCCGGCGTTTCCCCTGATGTTCCAGCCTCGGAGGAAATCGACGAAGACGAAAGGCGCGAGCTCGCGAATCGCGGGTCGAACGACGCTCATGCCATAGGCGACACGGATGAACATCTCCTCGTTGAGCTGAAAAGACGTGTTGAGCGAGGGGAGGAAGTCGATATCGGTGCGGTCGGTCACCCTCTCCTCTCGTTCCTCTGGAGTGAGCGGCGGAGGGTTGGGCTCGGCGAACGGGTCCTTCGACTCGATGAACTGGTCGAAGACCTCCAATCGAACACCAACAAGTGTCTTCAGCCAGTCCGTGATCGGGCTCTCCAACTGGACAAAACCGGTGTAGAGCTTCTGATCCGCTTCATAGCTGTCATTTTCAGAAGTGTTCTCATCGACTGAGCTAACGGTCCCGAGACCGACAGGACCCAGTACGACTTCGGGATCGCCGAGGAGGACTTCGTTGGTAACGTTTCGGTATTCGAATCGGCGGTTCAGGAAGTCACGCTTGCCGTAGTCGACCTGCCCGCCAACGGCGGCATAGGCCTGCTGCCAAAGCGGAAAGCGAAGATCCGTCTTCGCACCAACGAAGATCTGATCGAGATCGATCCAGAATCGGAGCGCCCTGGGTATTTGTTGGGTCTCTACCTGTTGCTGAACCTCACGGCGGTCCGGCTGCTCGCGTTTGCCGGTGGACACATAACCGGTCCAGCGCCAACGAAGACGCGTATCTCCGATATTTCGGTGATCGCCCGAGAGCTGATTGAAAAAGATGCTGCGAGCGGTGAAGTCGAAGGCGTTCTTGGTGGTCAAGATCGCATTGTCCTCGCGGTCTCCGAGCTGAAGCAGCGTACGGTCGCGCATCTTCCGACTGAAGAAACTGGTGATCGAGAGCTCGTTGTCCGGATTGAGCGCGAGATAGGCGGTTCCAAACGTGCCCCAGAGCACATCCAGGGATCCTGCCTCGAAGTCGAAGTTTTCGCGGTCCGTGGTCGCCTTCCCCTCGTCCGTAAAGTTGTACTGCCGGTTGAAGCCCGTGCGGCGGACGTCGCTCGCCGCGTAGACCACCGCCGCCTGATAGCCGAAGCGCTTGTTCTTCTTGAGATCGATCGTGTCACCGAGCGCCACTTTCAGACCAAATCCGGGAAGCGAGCGTTTCTTGGTCGGGTTCCAAGTACCGGAGAACGCTTTGGCCGCTTCGTCCACCGATTCGCTGGTGGGGTAGGCATCCCCGACATCCAAGCGGTTCTTCCCAATCTCCTTTGGAAATGCGCGTGTGCCATCATCGAAGCCCAACCAGTCGAGCTTGCCGCCGTCATAGTCCGGACGATTCTTGAACGTGGTGAGCGAGTTGTACCCGAGCGAGACGCTCGCCTTGAGCTTGAACTCCCGCGGATAATTCGCCGTCTCCACCATCATGAGGCCGCCCGCGAAGTTCCCCGGCAGGTCGGCACGAGGCGTCTTGACGACGCCGAGACTGCTCACGATCTCGGTCGGAAAGATGTCGAGCTTGACCGCGGGAATGTCGGGGTCGACACCGGGAATCTCGACATTGTTCATCAGCACACGGTTGTAGCGGCTACCCAGGCCGCGAATGATGATGCGACCCTCCTCGTCGATGGTGACGCCGACCACACGTTTGACCGCGGTCTTCGCGCTGCTGTCACCGGCGCGCGAGATCTCCTCTTTGCTGATCGTGTCTTGAATGCTGACGGTTTCTTTTCGGATATTGAGCTGGGCGGCCTCGGTAGCGGTATCCGCGCGATAGACGACCTCTTGCTCCTCGACGCCGGCGTCTTCTTCGGTGATCGGGTCGAGCACGAAGTTGATCTTGCGGAACTTGCCGCGCTTGACGGCGATGTCGCGCCACTCGGCGCCGTGATAGAGATCGTAGAACGAACGCAGCGTGTAGCGCCCGGGCGGCAAGAACAGCTTGTACCGACCGCGCTGGTCGGTGAGCGCGCTTCGGGTTTTGCCGTCCGCACCGGTCGCCGTCACGGGCGCGTCGGAAAGCGCCTTCTTTGGACGGCGTGAGACGACGCGACCCTCGACGCCGGTCTGCTCGTCGGCGCCGGGCTCAAGCACCGGGGCCTCGCCGGGCACCTGCACGGTGGCCTTGGGACCCGTGACCTCCGGCGCGACAGCGGGCGGCGCCTCAGGCTCGGGCTCCGGCTCCTCGCCGTACTCGATCACGACCTCGTCGATGTCGTCGTCAGACTCGGAATCGGTTTCGGTCTCGGTTTCGGTCTCGGTCTCGGTCCCGGCCTCGGCCTCGGACTCTGCTTCCGTCTCTGCCTCTGTCCCTGTCCCTGGCTCTGTCTCTGTCTCTGTCTCTGTCTCTGGCTCTGCCTCTGGCTCTGTCTCTGCCCCTGCCTCTGTCTCTGTCGAAGGCGGCTCCTCTCCCGCCTGCGCGTACGCGAAACTCGGACTCAAGCTGCTCGTCAAGAGAAGCAGGGCCGGATAGATCCCCGCTCGCGTTGCGCTGGGCATGTGCTCCTGTGGTGGGTTCGAGTTAGGGCAGGTCCAACAAAGCTAGAACACAGACTCGGTCAGCACAGCGATGTGGGCAGCTCCCCCCGCCCGCGCCAAATCCATAGCCTCGACGGCGCGTGAGTACGGTGCGTCGTCGTGGGCATCGAAAAATACCTTTCGCTCTTGTCGCGCGATCAGCACCCGCTTGAGCTTTGGCGCAAACTCTTGGTCGGGTACGATCTCGCGGTTGATCTGGAACTCTCCCTCGGGATTGACGCTGATCACGATCGGTTGCTTTTCGTTCGGATCAGGGGGCGGCGGGTCTTCGAGCTCCTCTGCCTTGTCCGGGACGTGGACCCAGAACTGCGCCGGCATGAGCGGCATCACCATCATGAAGATGATCAACAGCACCAACACCACGTCGACGAGCGGCGTGACGTTCATCTCGGGGCCGGGCCGCTTCTTTTTGCCCTTGCCTTCTATCTGTACGTCCATCGCCATCGTCAGACCCTACTTCTTCCCCGTGCCCAGGTTTTGAGCGAGCTTGGGCGCCTCTTCGGCGACCGACTTCGATACGCGCAGTGCAACGCCCGGGAAGCCCACGTCCTGTATGACCGCCATCACGTCGCGCATCTGGCTGTACGTGAGTCGACGGTCTCCGCGAAGCGCAAGCTTGCGATTGGGTTCGTTTGCATTGGCGGCTCGGAGGTGGCTGGCCAAGTCTTCCCGGTTGACGCGGGCGTTCTCGAAGTAGACGACAGCATCTTTGTCAACCGAGACAAGAAATGGCTCTGGCTCACCCTTGTTCTCCTCGTCCGGGTTGGTGATCTTCGCGAGTTCGATGTTGAGCTCGCTGTTCACGGCAGGAAGGATCACCATGAAGATGATCAACAGCACCAACACCACGTCGACGAGTGGCGTGACGTTCATCACCGGTGCTGCCTTACCGGACTTGCCTTTTCGGGAGAGACTGGCCATCAGTTCGTCCTAGTGCGCTCGCTCCTCATCATTCCGCGGGCGACGGAGCAAACTGCTGCTGCCGCTCGGCTCCGTTCACCTGCGGTTCTGCTGCCTCGAGTACCTCGCGCCCGCCGAGAGCACCCGCCTCGAGCTGGTCGACGAGCTCGCTGCCCGCATTGGCAAGACCTGCTTCGTACTTGCTGATCAAGCCGTTTAGCCAGTTGAAGAGCATCACCGCCGGAATCGCGACCATGAGACCGTACCCGGTGATGTAGAGCGCTTCACCGATGAGCGGGCCGATGACGGAAAGACCGCCGCCGCCCTCTTGGCCGATGACCTTGAACGCGCCGAGAATGCCGAACACCGTGCCCAAGAGACCGACGAACGGAGCGGTCGATCCGGTCGTGGCCAGCACGACCATGCCCTTGTTCAGGTTACCACTCAGATCTTCGCCGGTGCGCTCGAGACTGCGCTTGGTGTATTCGGCAGACTCATTACGCGACAGACCCAAATCGAGATGCCGCCGAAAGGTGAGCACGCCCTCGTGAATGATGCGTGCCAGGTGGCTCCGCTTTTTGGCAGTGTCCGCGATCTCGACGACTGCATCGGCGTTGCCTATTTCCATGGGCTCAGCCACCGCGTTTGCAAACGCGCGCGAACGCCGCTTTGACATGAACAGCATGAGCAGCCGATCGATCGCGACGGTGACGCACCAGACACCCTGAATCGTGAGCACGACGACCGCGCTTTTCACGATGGGGTTCATGTTTTGCCACATTTCTAAGAGATGAAGTTCCATTTTGCTTTCCTTTCCTTCGCGCCGTCAGATGTTCGACGGTTTGAAGGTGAATTGTCTCCTGTACGGGTATGGGACCGCGGTGCCATCCGGCAGCCGCGCCGGCTCGAAACGCTGCGCCAGCGCGCAACGGATGATCTCTTCGTCGTCGAGCAGAGGATGGGATTGCTCCATCTCCGCTTTGACCGGGATGCCATCAGGCATCACCAGAATCTTCACACGCACGCGGACGGTTTCCGCACTCGCACGCAACGCATTCGGAATCATTGGCGCTTGGCATCCGCTCAAAAACTTGGGCCGGGCGACCGTGAGCTTTCGTTGACGGGGGCCGCTCCGTTTCTTTCCCTTGCCAGTGCCGATCATCTCCTCGATGTTGATGTCTTCGGCGTCGCGGAGATCTCCACTTGTCGCCTCCCGCAGTACCTCGTCTGGGATGAAGGTTGGCGCGGAGAGCCCCCGGTCTTGTCCCTCGGTCTTGGGCTTCTTGGTCTCGGGCGGCGGCGCTTCCTTCTTCTTTGGCTTGGGCTTGGGTTTCTCTGGTTCGGGAGCGGTGGGCACCGCCGCGAACTCGACATTGACCTCACGTTCTCGTTTGACGACGACCGCACGTGCGGTCGCGACCAATGTGACGACGATGGCTCCGATGGCAACGTAGACGATGCTCGACACCGCAAGCGAGAGGCCCATGCGGCCTCGCCCTTCCTTGGTCTTTTTGCTGCCATCGAAGTCGCTAAACATCGCTTCTTTAGCCCTCGATTAATGGCCTTCTGTGACAGCTCTGTGTCACGCCGATGGCGATTCGGAGAATCCCCGACAACAGTTAGGTGAGCGGCTGAAAACGGTAGCCGACGCCTCTCACGGTCTCGATAGACCCCGAAAGCGCCCCGAGCCTTTCCCGCAGACGCTTGACGTGCGTATCGACGGTTCTCGTTTCCAAATTTGCCGGATGTTTCCAAACTGAACGCAAGAGGTCTTCGCGGGTTCGGACCTTGCCGCGATACTGTACGAGGGCGACCAACAACCTGAACTCAAGTGCAGTGAGATGGATCGGAGCCCCGTCGACGTGGACCTCGTGCCGCGGGACGTCGATCCGGAGCCGCCCCAGCGCGAGACACTCAGACGGAAGGTGGCCACTGGACGTTTGGGCGCGCCGAAGAACCGCGCGCAAGCGAAGGACCAACTCTCGCGGAGAATAGGGCTTGGACACGAAGTCGTCCGCACCAAGCTCGAACGCAAGGACGCGGTCGAGCTCCTCATCCCGCGTAGAGACCAAGATGACCGGCTTGTTCTGCGTTGTCGGCTGTTGCCGAATGCGTTTGAGCAGCTCGGTTGCTTTCATGTCTTCCAGGTCGTCCTCGAGCACGATCGCGGAGCAGTTCTCCCTGGCGAGCAGCTGAATCGCGCCACGACCACTGCTCGCGGAGCACTCGATCCGCGGTCCATCGGGCCCAGCGGATTCCTGCAAGTCACTCACCAAGGAGGCGTCGCCCGCAACCACACAGCATTCATGCGCCATCATTTGGTGTTCGAGCCTGCGGAGCGTGCGTGACGATTCTGAGCCTGAATTGTGTCAACCTTGTGATTCTCGGACGGGAAAGAGGTGCTAAGTTCCGGTGGTTTAGAGGATTCATCATGACTCCCTCCCGTCGTATCCGACAGATCTGGCCCTTCCTGGTCGCCTCACTGCTCCCGGTCGTGGGGGTGAGCTGTAAGGGCCAACCCTCGGATGGACAGGCGGGCTCATCCTCGGAGCAACCGAGCGCCGCGAGCCTCACGATCAAGGGATCGGACACCATGGTGATCCTCGCACAGAGGTGGGCCCAGTCCTTCATGGACGCGAACCCCGCCAAGGTGCTTCAAGTGTCCGGCGGAGGCTCGGGCACGGGCTTTGCCGCGTTGATCAACGGGACGGCGGACCTCGCAAACGTGAGTCGACCCATCACCGACCGAGAGGCGCAGCACCTTCGTGAACGCCACGGCGTGGACCCGGCGGCGTTCACCGTCGCGCTCGACGCGCTGGCCGTCTATGTTCGTTCGGACAATCCCGTTCGGGTGCTGAGCGTTGCGCAGATCAAGAGGATCTTTCGCGGACATGTCACCCGTTGGAACGAAGTCGGTGGCCCGGACAAGCCCATCGTGCTGTACAGCAGAGAGAACAACTCCGGGACGTATATGCACTTCAAGAACCACGTGCTCGATGGGGAGGACTTTGCGGCAGCCACCCAGACGCTCCCGGGCACCGCGGCGGTGATCAACGCGGTGAGCAAGGACCCGAACGGCATCGGGTACGGCGGTATTGCCTATGCAGAAGGCGTGAGCATTGTGCACGTAGGCGCAGAGGGTGAAACACCCCTTGAGCCAACCCTGCAGAACGCGACCAGCGGCCGGTATCCGCTCACCCGATTTTTGCACGTGTATTCGGCACGCCAACCCACCGGTGTGGCCAAGCAGTATATCGATTTCATTTTGTCGGATGCGGGGCAGCAGATCGTGGAAGGGGTGGGCTACTACCCATTGCCACGCCAGAAGGTGGTGGACGCGAAGTGAGCAGGAACGGACTTCCCAACACCTACAGAACGCCGCTTTGGCACCGGGTTGCGGAAGTGGCGATCGTGATCATGGCCACGGCTGCCATCGCGGCGATCGCGCTGATCTTCATTTTCATCGCGAGAGAAGCGCTGCCCATGCTGTGGGAGTCCACGTTCGCGCAGGAGATACGGCTCGTGGACCTCTTCTTGCCGAGGCAATGGCCGGGCTACGACGAGCCCGTCTATGTGTGGCAGCCCATCGGCAACCCAGGGAAGTTCAATGTCATTCCGCTGTTCGTAGGCTCGCTGAAAGTGACCGTGCTCGCGATGTCCCTCAGCGTTCCGCTCGGTGTGGGCTGCGCGGTATTCACTTCGATGTACGCGCCCCGAGGTCTCCGCGAGGTCGTCAAGCCGATCATAGAGCTGTTGGCAGGGATCCCGTCCGTCGTGCTCGGCTTCTTCGCGCTGATCGTAATCGCGTCGTGGGCCCAATCGACGTTCGGTTTCACCTACCGGCTCAACGCGACGGTGGCGGCTTTTGGTCTTTCGCTCGCGATCATCCCAGTGATCTTCACGATTGCCGACGATGCGCTTCAGGCGGTTCCGTCTTCTCTCAGCGAAGCGGCGCTCGCGCTCGGCGCTCGCAAATACCAGGTCGCGCTTCGTGTCGTCATCCCCGCTGCGCTGCCGGGCATTGCGGCCGGTATCGTGCTCGGGTTTGGACGCGCCATCGGCGAAACCATGATCGTGTTGATGGCCTCGGGCAACGCCGCCGTCATGGAGCTCCTCAGCTTCTCTAGCAGCGCGCGCACCATCACGGCCACCATCGCGGCGGAGCTGGGAGAAGTCGCGCAAGGCGATCCCCACTGGCGCGTTTTGTTCCTTCTGGGCGTCATGCTCTTCATCGTGACCTTCTTGCTCAATGTGCTTGGCGACCTCGGCATCAAAAAGCTGCAACGGAAGTTGACGGGGGTTACGTGAAGAACACCGGACGTGATTGGGTGTTGGCCGGCGTGACGGGGCTGTGCGTAGCGCTCGTGTTGCTCATCCTCGCCATCCTCATCGGCCAGATCATCGTGTTTGGTTTGCCGACCGTCAGCCTCGAGTTCCTGACACAGAGCCCCGGCCCTGACATGGTCACTGGAGGCATCTGGCCCGCGATCTACGGGACCGTCTTCCTGACGCTGCTGATGACGATTGCAGGTGTTCCCGTCGGGGTCGCCGCTGCGATCTACCTGAGCGAGTACGCTGCACGCGGGTCTCGCCTCGCGGGCCTTGTTCGCGCAGCGGTCAACAACTTGGCCGGCGTTCCGTCCATCGTGTTCGGTCTTTTCGGATTGGGCTTTTTCGTGCTGTTCGTGGGTGGGGGGATAGATAGCCTGCTCTACGACAGCTCCACTCCAGTCTGGGGCAAGCCCTCGATTCTGTGGGCTTCGCTGACGCTCGCGGTGCTCACGCTGCCCGTCGTGATCGTCACCACCGAGGAGGCACTGCGTGCCGTCCCTCGTGACTACCGGGAGGCCTCCTTGGCCCTTGGGGCAACCAAGTTCCAAACCGTCTACAAGATCGTGCTTCCCAATGCGACCGGCGGTATTCTCACCGGGATCATTCTCGCGGTGAGTCGTGGCGCAGGAGAGGTCGCGCCCATCTTGTTCGTCGGTGCGGCGAATTTCCTACCGCGTTTGCCCACAGACGTCAGAGACATGTTCATGCACCTTGGCTACCACGTCTACGCACTTGCAACACAATCGCCCAATGTAGACGCGGCTCGGCCTGTGCTCTTCGGCACGGTGCTCGTCCTGCTGGTGCTGACCTTTTCGCTCAATCTGCTCGCTACCGTGCTCCGATCACGCGCCCAGGCGAGGGCCCGATGAACGACGCGCCGTCCAAGACATCGCGTACCGTCAAGATGCAAACGCGAGCTCTCGACGTCTTCTACGGCGGTCTTCACGCGATTCAGAGAGTCGATCTCGACATCATCGAGAAAAGCGTGACCGCACTGATCGGCCCATCGGGCTGCGGCAAGAGCACGTACCTCCGATCACTCAACCGAATGAATGACACTATCGAAGACTGCCGCGTCGCGGGCGAGGTTCTTCTCGATGGCGAGAACATCTACGGCAAGGAAGTCGACGCGGTGGGGGTGCGTCGGCGCGTGGGGATGGTCTTTCAGAAGTCCAATCCTTTCCCGAAGTCGACATTCGAGAACGTCGCGTTCGGACTGCGAATTGGCGGGCACAAGGACGAGGAACTGATCGAGCAGCGGGTCGAGGAATCCCTGCGCGGCGCGGCGCTCTGGGACGAGGTCAAAGACCGGCTTGACGACTCCGCGCTCGGCCTCTCCGGGGGACAGCAACAGCGTTTGTGCATCGCCCGCTGCCTGGCTGTCCGCCCGGAAGTCATCCTTATGGATGAGCCCGCTTCTGCTCTCGACCCCATTGCGACGGCGAAAATTGAGGAATTGATTAGAGAACTCAAGCAAAACTATACTATCGCGATCGTTACGCACTCGATGCAGCAGGCGGCCCGGATGAGTGACTACACGGCGTTCTTCTACATGGGGCAGTTGATCGAATGCGGCGAGACTGAAATCATGTTCACACGCCCCAAGGCGAAACGAACCGAGGAGTACATCACGGGTCGTTTCGGATAGTCACAGTGCCAATCAGAATGCGCAGTCACACGAGCCATGTTTTCGAAGCCGAGCTTCAAGCGCTCAAGGATCGCATTCTAGCGATGGGCGGGCGCTGCGAGCAGATGATGAAAGACGCGATTCGGGCATTCGAAGATCGCGATTGCGAACGCGCACAGCGGGTTATCGACTCAGACATCGAGTTGGACGAGGGCGAGCGCGAGGTAGATGAGCTTGCGATGCGCATTCTGGCGCTGCGCCAACCCGTCGGACGCGATCTTCGATTTGTCGTCGCCGCGGTCAAGGTCGTTACAGACCTCGAACGGATTGGTGACGAGGCGGTCAACCTCGCCGAGCGCGCTTCGGAAATGTCGGTCACTGGGCTCACTTCACCGGGAGCAAAGCTTCCCGACATGGCGCGACGTGCAGGAGTTATGCTTCAGCACGCTCTCAATGCTTTCGTCGCGGAGGACCCGGACAAGGCGCGAGAGGTATTCCGGCAGGACGACGCGGTCGATGAGCTGTATGGCGAAACCCTGCGATCGGCCATCGACTACATGAAGGCCGAGTGCGCTGCCCAACCGGGCGGGGACTGCACGCCCGTCGATGACGGAATGCGGGTCTCTACATGCGCCAAGTACCTCGAGCGAATCGCCGATCACGCTACGAACATAGCCGAAATGGTGATCTTCCTGGTCGAGGGGCGCGATGTCCGGCACGGTCACTTCGGATCGATACCGCCTACTGCACCCACTGGGTCATAGCTCTCGGGTGGGTCGGTCAGCCCGCTGAAGGCCAACGCGGAACGTGGTCCAACCATCGGGCTCGCTCCGCACCTCGACGGTCCCGCCCATGCGGCTCACTTGGTGCTTGACGATCGAGAGGCCGAGCCCGGTGCCCCCAAGCGCACGTGAGCGCCCGGGATCGACGCGGTAGAAGCGCTCGAAGATCCGAGGCAAGTGTTTCGTCGGAATGGGGGGGCCGTTGTTGCCTATGTCCAAGGTGACCGAATCGGCATCGGCGGACGCGTCAATGCGGATCTCGCCCTGATTGGGGGAGTACTTGATCGCGTTGTCTACGAGGTTGATCAACACCTGATCGAGAGCGCGCTCATTGGCGACGACGGGCGGCAGCCCGTTGAGCGCTGCGACCTGGATGCTGACTTCCTTTTCCCGAGCCTGAGGTTCCAAGTCCCCGAGCACATTGGACAGGAGCGGCTTGAGGTCGGTCGCCTCGAGCGTGATCGGCACCTCGGCGGCCTCTGCTTGGCTCAACGCCGATAGATCCTGGACGAGGTTCTGCAGCCGTCCCGCGTTTCGCAAAATGGTGTCCACGAAGCGTTCAGCGTCTTGTCGATTGTCTAGGCCTCCTGCCTTCAGCGTCTCCGCGAAGCCTCGAATGACCGTAAGTGGCGTGCGGAGCTCATGACTGGCGTTGGCCACGAAATCGCGTCGAATCCGGTCCGCGAGGCGTTCTTTCGAAACGTCCTGGAGAATGCAGACGACGCCCGCGCCGTCGCGCATTGGAGAAACCAGCGCGCGAAGTGTCCGCCGATCTTGTTGCTGCCCGAGGCGAAACTCAGCCTCTGCCGACGATCCGGCGCGCGCGGTCCGGACCGCTTCTTGAAAAGCAGGATGTCGAATCGCTTCGACAGCGGTCTTTCGCTCGACGTCCTCACCAACCAGGGCGCGCAGGGTCGCATTGCTGAGCACGATACTACCCTCTTCGTCGGTGACGAACACCGCCTCGACCATCCCATCGAGCACGGCCTGCAGACGATCCTCCTCCAGGTGCTTGAGCTGCGCTCGCTCGGAGAGCGCCTCGGAGAGATCGTCAACGGCTCTCGCAATCTCGCCCAAGTCATCGGCGCGACGGCTACGAAGACGGGCGGTGTAGTCACGTGCCTTTAGCCTCTCGACAGAGTCATGTACTCGCTTCATCTCCCTGGCGTCACGACGCACGACCAAGCCGCCGATCAGGGCCGCTATGAGCGATCCAAGGATCCCCATGCCCCAGAACTCGGCCGATGCGGGACCCGGCATGGCCACCGCCAGTAGGACCACCAGTGCGAAGGTCACGGACCCCGTCGTATACATGGCACGACGAACCATGGGGGGAGCATACGGACCCTTGGTCGACGAACCAAGCCGCAAACGAGGAGAATCAGTCCTTAATCGCTCGGTAACCGACGCCACGAACTGTCTCGATGTGCTTTGCGCCCTCGCCCAATTTTTCCCGTAGACGCTTTACGTGTGTGTCGACGGTGCGCGTCTCGACGTCGGGAGAATATCCCCACACACGCTCCAAAAGCGATTCTCGGGACTGAACTCTCCCCGCTCTACTCGCAAGGTCGAGCAGTAGGCGAAACTCCAACGCGGTAAGCAGGATCTCGGCCCCGTCGACCTCGACTCGGTGAGCGGGAATGTCGATGCTGAGGTTGCCAAGCGAGATCACCTCGGGTCCGTCCACTTCGGCCGGAGAGACGGTGCGCCGCAGGATCGCCTCGACGCGGAGGATCAACTCTCGGGGGCTGAATGGCTTGACCACGTAGTCGTCGGCGCCGACTTCGAAGCCTACGATTCGATCGACTTCCTCGCCCTTGGCGGTCAGCATGATCACCGGGAGGCGGATGGTCGCACTGCTTCGGCGCAGCCGACGGCACACCTCGAAGCCGGTGATGTCGGGCAGCATCACATCGAGAACGACCAGATCTGGGCGGCTCTGCTGGATCTGCGCAAGGGCCGTGGCGCCATCATAGGCGACGAGCACCTCGTGCCCCGACTCGCGCAAGTTGAAGGCGACGAGATCGGCGAGATCCTTTTCGTCCTCGACGACGAGGATACGGGAACCCATTTGCGCCCTAGCGTGCTTTGCCACTGTGACAGGGTTGTGACGGAGACGTCGCACCCCCGCAACCCCTCGAAGCATGGCTTGGCGGCAGGGACCGGCGGGATGCAGAAGGGTACCGAGCTACACCGATTCGCTGATGGCAATGCAGATCAATGGAAAGACGAAGAAGACGCCCACGATGTACGCAAGCGCGACGCTCCTTCGTGTGGCGGCGAGCGCCGCGAGCCACTGGGCCATGATAATCGGGATCTCTCGCAGAATCGGAACGCCGTAGATGATGATCACCCCGAGCACATTATAGAGCAGATGCACAAGAGCGAGCTGAAGCGCAGCTTGGGCCGTATCGCCGCTCACCGTGGCCGCAGCAAGGAGTGCCGTGATGCAGGTGCCGATGTTCGCACCGAGCGTAAACGGATAGATCTGTCGCACGCTGAAGATGCCGGCTCCCACCAAGGGGACGATCAGCGATGTCGTCGTAGACGAAGACTGAACGAGGACGGTGATCACCGTGCCCGATGCGATTCCGGTGACGGGGCCTCGACCGACGGCGCCGTGCAGGATGCGCTTGGCGCGGCCCACCATGAGGCTCTTCAAAAGCCTTCCGATCCAGGTGATCGTCAACATGATCAGGATCACTCCGACAGAGATCAGAGCAACACCGCCGACCTGGTCCCCCAGCCCTGCAGCCATCCCTTGAAGCGCATGGACCAGCGGATCGGTTAGCGGCTTGATGAAGTTCAGCCTCTGCGTGCTCACCGAGGCACCGCCGAGCATCCCCGAGGCGAGCCATCCGCCCATCCGTTCGAGCGGGTGAAACATGATTTCGACGGGCAAGAACACCACCACGCTCAAGAGGTTGAAGAAGTCGTGAATCGTCGCTGCTGCGAAGGCGCGGCCGAACTCTTCGTCGTCTCGGACATGGCCGAGACTGACGATCGTATTGGTGATGGTGGTGCCGATATTGGCGCCCATGATCATCGGGACCGCGACCGATACCGGCAAACCGCCCGCCACCAGGCCCACGATGATCGACGACACCGTACTCGACGATTGGATCAGCGCTGTGGAAACCGTGCCGATGATCAGGCCCGTGAAGGGATTGGTCGCAAAGCCGAAAAGCTCTCGGGCGCGATCTCCCGCGGCCTGCTTAAACCCGATGCCAATGGTGGCGACCGCGACGATCAGCAGGTAGACCAGCAGCAATACGAGCAGCCAACGAACCGCCGGCCGATCCAGAAAACGGACGGGCACCGACGAACGTGAGCCGTCGCTTGGGGCAGTGTCCACCGCGGACACCCTGGCACGCAGCCGTTCTCGATCCGTGTGCCAAATCGGTGACAAGGCGGCCGGACCGGGACGTCCTGTTGACCGAAGCGCCGAAGGGCGAACCCTCGGACGCACAATCGTCCCCCGCAAGTAGGCCTCTCAGCGAACGAGTCGATACCCAACCGCACCCAACAAGGCACCCACCACCGGGCCAACCACATAGATCCAGAGGTCGCTCAGCTCGCCGGAAACCAATGCCGGACCGAGCGAGCGCGCCGGGTTCATCGACCCGCCCGAAATCGGTCCTCCGACGAGCGCACCGAGAGCGACGGTGCCGCCGATCGCGAGTCCGGCGGTGCGCCCGGGCGCCCGCTCATCGGTTGCGACTGCTGCGATGACAAACATCAAGAAGAAGGTGAGGACGACTTCGAGCACGACCGACTGGCGGGCCGAGCCGGTGGGAAGGGTCGTTCCGAGCAAGGCGACCGGGCCAAACAGGGCTCGCAGCAAGGCGGCGGCAGCGATGGCGGCCCCACACTGCGCGAGGATGTACGCGGGCACTTCCCGCCACTCGAACTCACCGATGGACGCGAAACCCACCGTGACGGCAGGATTGAAGTGCGCCCCCGAGATGTGCCCCACAGCGTAAACCATGACGCCGATCACGAGACCAAAGGCTGTGGCCACGCCGCCATGCCCTAGAACACCTTCGGTCAGCGCGTCGACCATGATCGCCCCGCATCCTGCGAACACCAGCGCGAACGTGCCGATCGCTTCCGCGCCAGCGCGCCGCGCAAGACTGGGGTGGGGGGGTCTGCTCATGCCTTGGGCTAGTACACAGATCCTGACCCTACGACAACTCGATTGACAGCCTGGGCCGTGCGATCGTCCTGTCACCGATTCGTCGCAAGAACTTAACAGGACCGATCTCCGAAGCTGGTGTAGAGGAATCGTGATGCGAGCACTCGGAACACCAGGACCAATCGTGGGGTTTGTGGTCGGTGCGGTCTTTGCTTCCTCCGCCTCAGTTCTGGCGCTCTCTCGCTCGGGGCCATTCACGATCACCGTCCTTGTCGCGCTGGTCACCGTGATGCTGTTTGCTTGGCGGTGGGGCTTGCTGTTGAGCCGGTTGCGCGATTGAGGGCTGGCCCAAGCTGATTGCGGGGTTCGTGCGGCCGCGCTAACCCCCGGCCATGGCATTGGCCGTCGGGATCGTGGGGTTGCCCAATGTGGGGAAGTCCACCCTCTTCAATGCGCTCTCCGAGAAGGAGGCCGAGGCGGCCAACTACGCATTCTGCACGATCGACCCCAACGTAGGCGTCATCCCGGTGCCTGACGATCGCTTCGATCGACTCGTGGCCATGTACAAGCCGGCGAAGGTGGTTCCTGCCACGGTCGAGTTCGTCGACATCGCCGGACTGGTGAAAGGCGCATCCAAAGGGGAGGGCCGGGGGAATGCGTTCTTGAGCAATATCCGGGATGCGGACGCGATCGCGCACGTCGTCCGCTGCTTCGAGGACGACCAAGTGCTGCACGTCGACAATCGAGTCAACCCGGCGGCCGACATCGAGACGATCGAAACCGAGCTGTTGCTGAAGGACCTCGAAACGGTCGAGCGGCGGCGAGAAAAGGCGGAAAAAGCGGTAAAGAGCCAAGACCCGTTCGAAAAGAAGGCGCTTGCGCTCTGCACGCGCCTTCAAGAAGCGCTCAACGAGGGAAGGCTTGCAGCGACCGTCGAACCCCAGGACGAAGACGAGCGTCAGGTCCTTCGCGATATGTTCTTGTTGACCACAAAACCCCTCTTCTTCGTCGCGAACGTCAAAGAAGACCAGCTCGCCAGCCTCGATGAAGACCCGCTGGTCGCTCAGGTACGTTCCTGCGCCGAGTCGCGGGGCGTGCCCTACGTCGTGATCAGCGCCGCGATCGAGGCGGAGATCATGCGGCTGCCAGAAGCGGAGCGGCACGAGTTCATCGAGTCGCTCGGTCTCGAGGAGCCGGGCTTGAACAAAGTGATCCGCACCGGATACCAAATGCTCGACCTGATTACGTTCTTCACCTGTGGTGAACCTGAAGTGCACGCTTGGACCATCACCACAGGCACCAAGGCACCTCAAGCCGCGGGCAAGATCCACACGGATTTCGAGCGGGGTTTCATCCGCGCAGAGGTCACCGGCTGCGATGATCTACTCGAGCTCGGCTCCGAGCAGGCCGCGAAAGCCGCCGGAAAGATGGCGATCGAGGGGAAGGACTACGTGGTTCGAGACGGCGATGTGATGCACTTCCGATTTAACGTATAAGGGCTCCGCGGGTAGCCCCGGCCCGCCCCACCCCAACCCGCTGTCGGATGACGAGCTGACCATGGACATCAACACGGTGATCATCTCGATAGCGGCGGTCGCTGGCTTCTACATGGCCTGGAACATCGGGGCCAACGATGTCGCGAATGCGATGGGCACGTCGGTTGGATCCGGCGCGCTCACGATACGAAGAGCGATCATCGTCGCGGCGATCTTCGAGTTCGGCGGGGCGATGCTCGTCGGTGGCACCGTAACCAACACGATTCGCAAAGGCATCGTCGACCTCAATGCCTTCGGAGGCGACCCGTTGGTCATGGCGATCGGGATGACGTGCTGTCTGCTGGCTGCCGGTATCTGGCTCAATCTCGCAACGTATGCGGGCTGGCCCGTCTCGACCACGCACAGCATCGTTGGCGCGGTCGTCGGGTTCGGCGTCGTCGCCGGTGGCATGAGCGCCGTGGATTGGCTCGTGCTCGGGAAGATCGCCGCAAGCTGGGTGATCTCGCCGCTCATGGGAGGGATGCTCGGCTTCTTTGGCTACGTCTTCTTGCAGCGTCGCATCCTCGAGGCGGCACACCCGTTGCGCGCCTTGCGGTGGTGGGGTCCGTTCTTGATCTTCCCCATCTTCGCGATCCTCGCCCTGAGCGTGATGTTCAAGGGGCTGAAGCCACTCAGGCTAGACCTGGCATTGGGACCCGCCCTCGGGATCGCGACACTCGTCGGCGTGCTCGCGACCATGCTTTCAGTCCCGTTGATCAGGAAGGTCACCGCCGTTGCGAGCGAGGACCGAGATGATCACATGACCCGCGCGGAACGAGTCTTTCTCGTGCTCCAGGTGCTCACTGCCTGCTTCGTCGCTTTTGCGCACGGGAGCAACGACGTCGCCAACGCCGTCGGTCCGATGGCCGCGGTCTTCGGCTCACTCAAGGCCGGCGTGACGGCGCAGGTCGCCGTGCCGCATCGGGTCTTGCTGATCGGAGCCGTCGGCATCGTCATCGGACTCGCCACCTACG
>CAJHXN010000109.1_pt1 | contig 24751 bp, 24 predicted proteins | sample 9198401 | NCBI WGS metagenome assembly CAJHXN01 (sample SAMEA7708334, study PRJEB35096) | sediment metagenome | biome: marine neritic benthic zone biome [ENVO:01000025]; feature: sediment [ENVO:00002007]; material: shallow marine sediment [ENVO:03000034] sea grass bed [ENVO_01000059] ... | reverse complement strand
TCTAGCTCATGGGCTAGGCTCTGTCCAGCCGGCCAGCCTTCCCTCTATCTTAGGGCCGGGTTTACAACCTGGAAAGGACCGATTTTCATGCCCATTCCGAGTGGTCTCAAAGCCATCGATCTGATGATGAACATCCCCGACGAGGACCCGACGGGCTGGTACGAGTTCATCAAGCCACTGCTCCTCGATGAAGAGAGCCGGAAAGTTTTCAAGATGCCGGCTCAGTACCTGTTTAAGAACATCCCCGAGATCGGTGAACAGGATGACTACGTCGCGTACGCCCTCGGCGAGATGGACAAGTGGGGAATCGCGCGCGCGATGCTCGGAATCTCAGGGCCCAATTCGACAAACCTCGACGCCTGCCGAAACCATCCGGATCGATTCTTTCCGTCCTACGGCGCCAATCCCAACAACGGCATGGAGGAAGTCCGCACCATCAAGCGTCTACACAAGGAGCACGGCATCAAGGCGGTCACAGGCTTCCCCGCAGGCCTTTGTCCCCAGGTGCCGATCAACGACAAACGCTACTACCCAATCTACGCGACCTGCGTTGAGCTCGACCTTCCGATCTGTATCACCACGGGTGTGCCAGGCCCGCGGATCCCCATGGCGCCGCAAAAGGTCGAGCACATCGACGAGGTGTGTTGGTTCTTTCCCGAGCTCAAGTTCGTGATGCGGCATGGTGGCGAACCCTGGGTCGACCTTGCGGTGAAGCTGATGCTCAAGTATCCGAACCTCTACTACAGCACGAGCGCCTTCGCACCCAAACACTATCCCGAGGCAATCGTCCACTATGCGAACACGCGCGGAGCCGACAAAATTATGTACGCCGGATACTTCCCGATGGGATTGTCGCTCGAGCGCATCTTCACCGACATGCAACATGTCCCGTTCAAGGACAATGTTTGGCCGAAATTTCTTCGCGACAATGCAATTCGCGTTTTCAAGCTGGATGAATAGGAGCCCGAACAATGAGTGATGCCCCCGATCTTCTGGTCGAACGCGACGGCCATGTGCTCGTGCTGACCATGAACCGCCCGGAGGCGAGAAACGCGCTTTCGCTCGACATGTTGGATCGGATGTCGAACGCCTGGGACGAGATCAACGAGAACCATGAAATCCGTGTGGCCGTTCTGACCGGCGCCGGAGGCAATTTCTGTGCGGGAGCCGACCTCAAGGCGATGAACAAGAAGCCGGTCGACCAGCAGTACGACGAATCGGAGCACGACCCGTCGTACATCAAGTCGTTGCTCAAGGGCTTCACCCTCGAGAAGCCTCTCGTTGCTGCAGTCGAAGGCTTTGCCATTGCAGGCGGAACCGAGATTTTGCAGGCGACCGACATCCGTATTGCCGGAGAGAGCGCTGTATTTGGTGTCGCCGAAGTGAAGCTCGGGCTTTTCCCTCTCGGTGCTTCCACCGTGCGCCTCCGGCGTCAGATCCCGTACACCATCGCGGCCGACATGCTCTTGACGGGTCGCACGATGACGGCGGAGGAGGCCCACCGGTACGGATTGATCGGGCATGTGACCCCCGACGGAGAGGCTCTCGACAAGGCCATGGAGATCGCGAATCGCATTGCCCGCAACGGTCCGGTTGCAGTTCAGGCGATCCTTCGCGCCCTCCGCGAAACCGAGTGCCTTCCCGAAAAGGAGGCGCTGCCGATCGAGGCGAAGATCGGGATGCGTGTCTTCATGAGCGACGACGCCAAAGAGGGACCCCGAGCCTTTGCAGAGAAGCGTAAACCAGAGTTTAAGGGCCGCTAGCGGCCCTGGCGGTGGTGGATGCGGAACGCTTTGAATGGGGAGCGTACAAAGTCGTCTGGAACGAATACGCTCGCGCAATCCTCAACTGCGAAGCGCTCTGCGATTTTTTTGTCCAAGCGGAACGACTTGGCGTGAGTCGTGAACAATAGCTCGCCCTCCTGGTGGAGCGATCGCATGGCCATCTCGATCAACTCCGTGTGGTCTTGGTGAATGTTGAAGTCGTCCTTGGTTTTCTTCGAGCGTGAGAACGTTGGCGGATTGATGAAAATCCAGTCGTACTCATCGCGGTTCTTGGTGATCCACCGCATCGCGTCGCCCCGAATGAATCGATGCGCCCTCGGGTCGAGGCCGTTCACCTCGAAGTTGCGACGCCCCCAGTCGAGATAGGTATTCGACAAGTCGACGCTCGTCGTTTCGGTGGCACCCCCGACAGCAGCGGCGACGCTTACCGAGCACGTGTACGCGAACAGATTTAGGGCACGCTTGCCTCTACAGTGCTCGCGGGCATACGAGCGTACCCTTCGGTGGTCGAGAAATAGACCCGTATCGATGCGATCCTCGAGATTGACCACGAAGCGAAGGTCGCCCTCGGCCACGGTCAACTCGCTCCCTTGTTGCGCGAGCCTGGCATACTGGTCGCCCTGGTCATGGCGATGCCGGGCTTTGACGATGAGATCGTCATTGGAAACTCCGAGCGCTTCGGGCAGCGTCATCAACACGTCTTGAATTCGCCGCTTTGCAAGGTCGTCCTCCGTTTGGTGGGCGCGCTGATAGATGTGCACGACGGCTTTCGATAGGTAGCGGTCTACCGCAACGTCGTACTCGGGGATGTCCGCGTCGTACAATCGGTAGCAATCAACACCGTGTCGTTTCGCCCAACGCTCCCACTTCCTGCGGTTCTTCTTGATCCGATTGACGAACATCTCTGCTTTGTCGCTCGGCTTTCTCCATCCCGGGGCCTGCGTATCAGCCCTTGGAACACCGACGATCGGTATCTCCAGCAATCGACACTCGATGGCGCCATTGAAGAGGACCGTTTTCCGCGACGGCCGCAGGCCTAGGTGCTTGAGATCTCCCTGGTGTGCCGCAAACACATACGCCGTCCACCCATCAAACTCCCGCTTCAAAGTGTCCCCGAGCAACTGGTAGAACAGAAACAAAGTGCGTTCATCCCCGAGTCGGTGTCCGTAAGGCGGATTGCACACGACGGTGCCCTGGTTGGCGGGCTTTCGCACTTCGGCCAGTGGTTGATGCGCAAGCGAGACATGTTTGTCGACGCCGGCGGCGCGGAGGTTCTCGCGAGCCTCAGAAAGGGCTTTCTTGGATGCATCAAAGCCGTAAATCGCAGCTGGGCAATCCGCGGTACGTCGAGCGCGAGCTTCGTTTTGCTCTTTTTGAAAGAGGCTGCCGTCGTGGTGCAGCCAGTTCTCGAACCCAAAGCGCTTGCGGAGCAGCCCAGGGGCGCAGTGGGTGGCCATCAGGGCAGCTTCAATCAGGAACGTGCCCGAGCCGCAGGTGGGATCGACAAGGCTGAGCCCGCGACTCGCCGCTCGAGGCCAGTCGGCAAAGTACAAAATGGCGGCAGCGAGGTTCTCTTTGAGCGGAGCCTTCCCCCCGCTTTGTCGATAGCCGCGACGATGCAAGCCGTCACCCGCGAAGTCCAACGCGAGCTCATGCGTCCCCTCGCCGATGTAGAGGTGAAACCGAATGTCGGGGGATCCCTTGTCGACGCTCGGCCGGTGACCCGCATGTTCCCGAAAGCCATCGACGATCGCGTCCTTGGCCCGTTGCACCCAATAGTGAGACGGAACCGAGCTTCGCGGTGACTGCGAGCTGCCGATCGCAAACGTTTGACGTGAATCGAAATGCTCCCACCAGTTGACGCCTCGAAGAGCCGTGTAGAGAGCGGTGTCGTCGTGGGCATCGAACGTGACGAGGGGAAGCAAGACGCGCGAGGCAACCCTCGACCAGAGGCAAAGTCGATACCCCTCAGTTAGCGTGCCCGTCGCATGGACGGCTGTCGGTCGCACGTCGGTGACCCCGACATCGAGCGCACGCACCTCGTCTGCAAGCACTTCCTCGCACCCCTTCGGACAAGGAAGAACCCACCTCACTCGCTCGAACGCTTCGATGAGAGCCCCGCTACTTCGAAAACAGCAGCTCGATCGTCATGTCGACGTCGTCCAACACGCGAGACACGTCGTGGAGACCGCCGGCCCATCCGACAAACGACGCAAACCAGACATTTTGAAGCACGGAGGCGACCCTATTTTCGCGCTGGTCGGCCTCTCCATCCCGTTCACCCGGTTCCACGATCGCTTCTCCTCGAATCGCCGACACGACCAAGTCGGTGATGAGGGCGTGAAAGCCAGCAACACGTTCGGTGATGTTGGGGTCCCCGGATGCAAGCGATCGCACTGTCGCCTTGGCCAAATTGGGGCGACGAAGAAACCCGCGAGTGATGGCAGCAAACACGAAGTGCAGGCGTTCTTCCGCGGTCTCGCCGGGCACCGCCTTCTTGCCGAGCTTCGCAACGAGCTTCTCGCTCTCTTGCTCGAGGGCGGCGATCAGTATTTCTTCCTTGCTGGCAAACCGTTTGTAGACCGTGCCGAGCGCAACCTGTGCGGTCGCGGCCACGTCACGGAGGCGCACCGCCTGAAACCCGTCGCGCTCAGCGAGCTCGACAGCTGTCTCTACGATGCGTTTTGCGCGGTCATCCATGACTCAATACCCAACCTCGGCCTGAGGCATGTAGAACTTCTGGTACCAACGTCGGAGACCACCGACGTCGCCGTCGCCGTCACACAAGGTGGGTCGCACGCGATACTTCTTGTTCTCCCAGATCCGGATGTCCTCTCGAAACCCGGTGATGATGTTTTTCCGATACCCCTCCTTGAACTCCTCTTTGCCTTCCTTGACGCTCGAGACGTCGATCATGGCACCGATGCGAACGTGCACGTTGTTCTTGTCGATAGGGGTGTGGCACAAGAGCATGATGTTCGGAAGCACGCTCTGCATCTCGCTGAGCATGTACCCGGGGCCGTAATACGTAGACTGGAGCTCGAAGTGATCCTCGCCGCCGCCGCGCGGGTAGGCAACGCCCTTCACGCGCTGAATGCCGATGTGGTCTTTGAAGTCGTTGCCGAACTCGTTCGCCCAGGTGCCGTGCACCGGGCCGAAGTGGCCTTTGTCGGCCAGGTTTTCGACGATCTCTTTGGGGTGCGTCTTGATGTGAATGAGCTCCGAACCCCAATCGGTCCAACCCGGCGTGCCGTACTCTGGGATCACCGGGATCTCCCAAGTTGGATCCTCGCCCTCTTCGCGAGCGTTCCACATGAAGATCAGCCCGTTGCGCTCCTGTACCGGGTTGTTTTTGACGCACGCGCGGGGTGGAATTCGCTTGGCGTAGGGGACATCGACACATTTGCCGGTTTCGTCGAAGCGCCACGCATGAAACGGGCACTGAATCGTCTCGCCTATGACTTCGCCTCCGTACCCGAGGTGAGCACCCAAGTGCGGGCAAAACGCATCATGGACGACGGCGACTCCGCTCTCGCTTCGATAGAGCACCATCTCGCGACCGAAGTATTTGATCGGTCGGACTTCACCAGACTCGAGCTCTTTCGAGATGCCGATGACGAACCAACCGCGCGGATAGCCGGGGAAAAGCTCTTCTTCTGTTTCTCTTGCTGCTGCTGTTGCCATAACGTCCTCTTGTCGCCGGAATGCCTAGTTGCCCGCCTGCTGTCTGGCGATCTCCTCGGCCCACGCGTAGTCGGGCTTACCGCTCGGCATGCGGGAAACCACCTCTGTGATCGTGATCTGTCGTGGGATCTTGTACCCCGCGACATGCGCCCGGCAGTGCTCTTGCACCTGCTCTAGAGTGAGCTCCTTGTGGTCGCGGGTGTTGAAGACCGCGGCGACCTTCGATCCAAATCGGGGATCCGGAACGCCGACGACCAACGCGTCGATGATGTCTGGGTGAGCCTTCAATGCTTCCTCCACCTCTTCGGGGAATACCTTTTCGCCACCGGTATTGATGCACTTGCTGCCACGGCCGAGGAAGGTGATGCGACCATCAGTCTCGACGGTCGCGAAGTCTCCCGGGACAACCCAACGCTTGCCATTGAACTCCTTGAAGCGTTCGGCGGTCTTCTCGGGGTCTTTGTAGTAACCAAGCGGGAGACGCCCCGACCGCGCGACGAGCCCCATCTTGCCCGAGCCCGGCTCGATCTCGTTTCCTTCCTCGTCGAGCACTGTGACTTCCTCGCCCATGTAGAACGAGGGTCTGCCTTCGTGGCTCTCTTCGTCTCCCGCCGCACGCCCGAGGTCCCCCGACTCGCTGGTCCCAAAGCTGTTGATGATCATCGCGTCTGGCAAAAGCGCTTCTAGCTCTCGTTGGACGCTTGCCGATAGTATGGCGCCTGCCGATGCGATGACGACAAGGTTCTCCATGTCGTAGTTGCCCGCCTTGAGCTCGTCGATCAACGGAATCGCCATCGCGTCGCCGACGAGCGAGATCGTCGACACCCCCTCCTCCGCCACCAGCGAGAGAATGCGCTTGGCATCGAAGCTCGGACCATGCTGCAAAACGAGCTTGCCCCCCGTGAGATGGCAGATCCACTGCGTCCACTGGGCGGCGCCATGAATGAACGGTGCGCAGGGAAGCATAGAAACCGTGTACCAACCTTCTTTGGCTTGCTCGACTAGCTGCTCCGGCGACTCCACCGGCTCGCCACCTGGGGAGCCGCCTTGAAGTCCGGTGAAAAAGAGATCCTCGTGCCGCCACATGACTCCTTTGGGCATCCCGGTCGTACCACCGGTGTAGATGATGTAGAGGTCATCGGCCGTGCGAGGTTCAAAGTTGCGTTCGTCGGAGTGTTGCGCCTTGGCAGTCTCATACTCGATCGACTCTTGATTCGAGACCGCCTCCGATCCGTCTTCGATCACGACGAGCGCCTTGAACTGCGGGAGACCCTCCGATGCATCGTTGATGACTGGAATGAAACGCCGCTGCGTAATCATGCCCTTGAGGTCGGCGTTCTCGATCATGTAACGCACTTCGGGCGCCACGAAACGATAGTTCACATTGATGCCAACCGCGCGGATCTTGAAGAGCGCCAGGATCGCTTCGACGAACTCGTGACCGTTGTAGAGGTGCAGCCCGACGTGATCGCCGGCACCGATCCCTCGCGACTGTAGGAAATGAGCCAGACGGTTCGCCCGCTTGTCGAGCTCGGAATAGGTGAGATGCACGTCACCCGAAGCAAGCGCCTCGTTGTCCGGGACCGCATCTGCGATCGATTCGTACAAGTCTGCAAGGTTGTATTCCACGCCAGATTCTCCTGCCTAACGCTCCGAGCTTACGATCCACATCGCAAAAAATTGAGACCCGCCGCCATAGGCATGGCCGACCGCCACCTTGGCGCCGTCGACCTGATGTTGATCCGCGGTACCGCGTACTTGACGCGCGGCCTCAGCAAATCGAAGCATCCCGCTGGCACCGATCGGGTTCGTGCACATGACGCCACCCGACATATTGATGGGCATGTCAGCGCCAAGCTTTGTTTTTCCCTCCATCGTCATCTTCCAGCCCAGTCCCTCTTCAGCGAAGCCGAGGTTCTCGAGCCACATCGGCTCGAACCACGAAAATGGAACGTAGATCTCCGCACAGTCGATCTCGGTGAGAGGTTTGGTGATCCCGGCTTGGTCGTAGACGTCTTTGGCGCACTGCTGCCCGGCCTGGGGATTGACCTGATCACGACCGGCGAAGAACGTGCGTTCGGTCCGTACCGAAGTTCCTTTGACCCAGGCAGGATTCTTCACCCGCCGGGCGTGCTTGGCGTTCGAGAGCACCATGGCGACCGCGCCATCCGAGGACGGGCATGTTTCGGAGTACCGAATCGGATCCCACAACATCGGCGATGCCTTCACCTCCTCGAGCGACTGGTCGAGGTGCAGATGGGCGTATGGGTTCAGCATCCCATGCGCTCGGTCTTTCACTGCCACCATGCAGCCCGTGTCTGGATGGGCGTCCGAGCGACGGATGTACGACCGCATCAGCGGGGCGAAGTACCCTCCCGCGCCTGCGACGAGCTGCGGCTGAAACGGAATCGCAGGGGATAGAGCCCACATTGCATTCGACTCACTTTGCTTCTCGAACGCCACCGTAAGGACTTTTTCGTGGACGCGCGCTTGCACGAGGTGGGAGGCGACAACGGCGGTGGAGCCGCCCACCGAACCAGCCGTATGCACCCGAAAGATCGGCTTCCCAGAGGCGCCAAGGGCATCGGCCAAGAAGAGCTCCGGCATCATGATGCCTTCGAACATGTCCGGGGCCGTCCCAATGACGATCGCATCGACGTCCTTGAAGTCCATGTCGGCGTCTTCGAGGGCCTGAAGCGCCGCGATCCGGACGAGACCGGGCATTGATACATCGCGCCGGCTCTCCCGGTGTTTGGTCTGCCCGATCCCGATAACCGCACACGGCTCAGCCACTACTCCCCCTCCAAAACGGCGACGAGATTTTGCTGGAGGCAGGCGCCACTGGTCGTATGCGCGACGGCGCGATCCGCTTTGCCAGCAAGGATTTGGCTCGCGGCTTCGCCGAAGCGAATGAGCCCGGCGGTCATCAGCGAGTTGGCGGCGAGCGCACCCCCGGAGGGATTGACGTTCACCTGGTCATCCAATGAAAGGGCTTCCCGAAGGATGAGCTCTTGATGGGCAAACGGTGCATGGAGCTCCGCCAGGTCGACCTTGCCCCGGCCGACCCCAGCCTTCTTCGCGGCGAGCTCGGCGGATGGCGAGGAGGTGAGATCACGCTGCCCGAGGGAGTGCGGTTCGACACGATGGTCGATACCTCGGATCCAAGCGGGACGAGTGGTGAGCTCGGTCGCCGCATCGCCCGCTGCAAGCACGATTGCTGCCGCAGAGTCTGACAACGGCGGGCAGAAACTCTTGCGAAGTGGCGAGCTGAGGTACGGCTCCTCCAAGAGCTCGTCGACGCTGAAGTTGCCCTTGATCTGCGCGTTCGGGTTGTCGAGCGCACTCTTGCGATTGCGGACCGCAACTTCAGCAAAATCACGCTCGCTCGCCTTGCCCGAGTCGATCAACGCCTGCGCTTGCAGAGCCGCCGCGCTGATCGAGTCGAGTCCAAGTGGCTGCACGTAGTACGGGTCGTTCTGCAAGTTTAGCACGTCCGGGACCGGACCTAGTGAGCACTTACCAAACGAAAATACCAATGCCGTATCGATGTCCCCGTGGAGCAGGCGCACCCAGGCTTCGTAGAGAGCAAACGCGCCATCCATTTCGACATGTGACTCTCGAATGGGGGGCCATGCCTTGAGCCCATCAACCGCGGCGACAAACGAGAATGGGCGCCCTGGCAGGTAATCGGTGCTCCCAGAGCAGGTGAACCCGATGTCGTCTTGGGTGATGCCGACCTGTTCCATCGCCTGGGAGGTCACCGGCTGCACGAGCTCGGCTTCATCCGTGGTCTGGGAAACACGAACCGACGGAAGCTGTGCAAAAGACACGATCGCCACATCGCGCATTAGAGGTGCTCCTCGTAGCTCTCGAATGATGCATCCGGCTCACCGGTCGGCTCGAAGTAGAGGATGTTCTCGAGCGACGTCGTCCACTCCTCTTTCGGCTTCCACTTGGCTTTCACCCGCATCCCCATGCGAATCTGGTCGTAGGGGACACCGCTGATCAGGTGATAGATCGGCATATCCGCACCATCGAGGACGATCGCCCCAAAGCAATACGGCGGTTTCAACTTCTGACCCTCGAAAGGAATGCGAATGATCGCGAACGTGGTGAGAACCCCGGTATCGGCGACTTCGACGTAATCGCTCGTCGGGTTCCCGGTGAACGGATCCGCCGCGCGTGGAGGCACGTAGACCTTGTCGGCCTGTGGGTCGCGGCCCCCGATGAGCTTGCCTTCCCGAAGCCCACGGAGAAACGCGGTGTAGTGCTCACCTGGCCTGACTTCGTATTGCAAGTGAACCGGCCCCGGGAGATAGGGCAAGACCGGTTCGAAACACGCGATGTCCCGAATCGTCCCGTTGCGCTCTTCCGCCCAGCGAAGGCGCACTCGCATCCCAGTTTTCATTCGCTTCTGCTGCTCGGCATCGACGACGTGCACCATGGCGTTGTCCGTGCCGTCGATTTGAATCAGCGCAAACGCAAATGGACGCTCCAAAGGATGCCCCTTCCGCGGCTCGGGCACCCATGTCCACGACTTCACTGTGCCGGCCGGGCGCAACTGCACGAAATCGCCAGTTGGCTCCCCCTCCTCGTCATATTCGAGGGGCGGACAAAGCACCCGACCATCGGCCGTCTTGACGCCTTCAAGCACACCGTAGCGAAGGCTCTCCAAGAACCGGCCGATCACCGGTCCGGTGCTTCGGGTGTACGTGTATTCGAGTACGTACGGGGCCGAAAGGAAGTCGCTCATCGGTGCCTTTCGATGCGCGCTCAGCCTTGTGGGAAGAACTTTTGCATCTTCTGGGCGAGAGCGATGTTGCCCTTGACTTTGAGCTTGCGCGTCAAGAATGCTTTTCGGCCATCGAGGTCGCCATTGGCCATCTCGATGAACTTCGAAGCATCCATCATGATGTGAAGCGTTGGCTTTTCGCTGCCGCCCGATTCGACGCCCTTGAAGACGCCGTCCTCGATCGTCACGACCCAGTCACCGCCGCCATCCCCGCTCAATGTGTACTGCATCGTTGCACTCACGCCCTTGGCCGCATCGGCCACAAAGCGGTCGGCCAGGGTGCTGAAGTACTCTTGTGTGTTGGCTACTTTGGCCATGTTCACCTCCCGGTTCGGCCTATGAAAAACGGTAAAACGGAGTGAAACGTGTTCTATTTTGTGGAGAGCATGTCGTCAAGCCGCCGTGTTGCCAGGGCGAAAAACCGCCTTAGTAGTGGGGATCTACCGAATAACCGAGAACCCGCGCAGTCTGATCGTCGCGCTCTGCGAGCTCCTTTACGGGCTCGGGCAGGCCTCGGGAACCGGCGGGGGCTACCTATGGGATCGGCGGCTGGGTCCCGCGCTATCGCTAGTGACCGCGCGAAGGTGGCGCGATCGAACCCACCACATGCAAACCGGCCACGCATTCCTCGCCGACTCGGCGCGCCCAGATCACACGCGCGCGCTTGTAGATCTCGCGACCCGTGTGTGTGGTGATCCGCAGATCGCAAAACGTACCAGTCGATAGCCAACCGTCGAGCGATAGCTGCACGCCCGTGGCACTGACATCCAGGGCCACCGCCTCTTGCTGGATCGGAGTCAGAATCTCGATCCGTGCATCTGACGGCCAACGTTCCGCTTGACGGCGATTGTCCGGACTTGGCGTGCGACGCACCTCGGAGTGCTTACGTAACGGCCGCGGCCGGTTGGAATGCGGTTTGGGTGACTTGGACATATTTCGCCTCGGGCGCGTAGTCCACGATGCGACCTAGACGTACATAATGCCGGCCCAAACCGGCGGTGTCGACAAAGAGGCGGATTCCTGTGTGAAACTTCACAGACCGCGCTGAAACCCGGCGTGCAAAGCCCGAAATTTGCGCGATCAGGCCTCAGCTCAGACGTTCGATGATCGTGACATTGGCCTGGCCGCCGCCCTCGCACATCGTCTGCAGGCCATAGCGGCCATCGGTTCGCTCGAGCTCATGAAGAAGGGTCGTCATGAGCTTGGCGCCGGTGGCACCAAGCGGATGGCCAAGCGCGATCGCGCCCCCATTGACGTTCACCTTGTTCAGGTCAGCGCCGAGCTCTTTGGCCCAGGCGACGACCACGGGAGCAAAGGCTTCGTTGATCTCGACCAGGTCGATCTCGTCGAGGCTCATCCCCGACTTCTCGAGTGCGTATTTCGTTGCGGGGATTGGAGCGGAGAGCATCCGAATCGGATCCTCGCCACGGACGCTAAGGTGATGGATCCGCGCGCGCGGCTTGAGGTTGTGCTTCTTGAGCGCCTTTTCCGAGACGACAAGCATGGCTGCGGCGCCATCCGAAATCTGGCTTGCAACTGCAGCAGTCAAGCGGCCGCCGTCCATCAAGACCGGCAATGCGGCCATCTTTTCGCGCGTGGTGTCTCGGCGCGGACCTTCATCAGCGGTGACGTTGCCAAAGGGAAGGATCTCGCGATCAAACCGTCCCTCGTCTTGGGCCTGGATGGCGCGGCGATGACTCTCGAGAGCAAACTCCTCGAGCTTCTCACGCGAGATGTCCCACTCTTTGGCGATCATCTCGGCGCCGTAGAACTGATTGACCGGCTTGTCGCCGTACCTCTCGGTCCAACCGACCGAACCCGAAAATGGGTCGCGAATGCCAAGCTCTTTGCCCACGATCATCGAGGAACCGATAGGAATCATGCTCATGTTCTGGACACCACCGGCAACGACGACATCCTGGGTGCCACTCATCACACCCTGCGCCGCAAAGTGGACCGCCTGCTGCGATGAACCGCACTGCCTGTCGATGGTGACGCCTGGAACGTGCTCGGGATAGCCTGCGGCCAACCAGCAGGTGCGGGCGATGTCGCCAGCCTGGGTAGCCACTGTATCGACGCAACCGAACACCACATCTTCGACGACCCCGGGGTCGATCCCCGTGCGCCCGACCAGGCCCTTGATCACATGGGCACCAAGGTCTGCGGAGTGAACTTCGCTCAGTCCGCCTCGCTTTCTTCCAACCGGCGAACGAACTGCGTCAACGATGTATGCTTCAGCCATTTAAACCTCGCTATTTGGTATTTGTAAGGGTGCTGGCGGCCTCCTGCAAGGCGCCGACCTGAGGTCAGAGCACGTGTCGCCCGACCCTCCCACGGTGAAAGGCCGAGTCGCCCCGGGCCGCGGCGAGCGCCCAAGCCCGTTTCATCCACATGTGTAGGTCGTATTCGATGGTGTAACCGATCGCACCATGCACTTGGAGCGCTTGCTTGGCCACGAAAGTTGCAGCCCCGCCTGCATAGATCTTGGCTAGAGAAACGTCGACCTCCGCCGAGGCGACAGAGTTGGCCACCGACCAGCCAGCCCGGTAGACCATCGGTCGCGCGAACTCTTGCTGGATCAGGGCATCGGCGAGTCGATGCTTCACCGCTTGCTGCGCACCGATCGGCTTGCCGAACTGCTCTCGGTCCTTGGCGTGCTGCACAGTCATGTCGAGCATACGGCGACTCAGGCCTAGCAGTTGACCGGCGGTCGCCAATGTAGCGCGCTCCCTGGCGACGGACCAAAGCGCTTGGTCGTCCACGTCGCTTCGCATGCGGTGAGCCTCACTCTCTTCAAAGCTAACGCGCGCCAGTTGGCGCGCCCTGTCGACCGATTGCTCGGGAACCGTGGTCACCTCGGACATCGGTATGCAGTACGCCAGCCCACCCCGCTCGGCGATCAGAACATCCGCGGAGCCGGCGTAGGGCACGATGACCTGGTCTTCGAAAGCCACGACGATCTTCGCGCGGCCGATGGCGGCAGCCTCCAACCACTGGCTCTTTTGTGCGTCGGTCCCCGCGGTGGCAAGAAGGGGAATTCCAACGGCCATCGTATCGACGAATGGGCCGGGCAGTGCCGCATATCCAATTTCCTCAAACAGCAAGATCGAATCGAGCTCACTCATCGTCGTCCCGGTTGCGTCTTGAGGAGCCATCATGCCGATGACGCCGGTTTCGGCGAGCGTAGCCCAGACCGCAGCGGCTGCTTCAGGACGACCTTCCCACACCGCCCGAACGACTTCGGGACTGCACTCGCGTCGCAACACGTCTCGAACAGTGTCGCGCAGCATCTTTTGATCGTCGGTGAATGCGAATCGCACGTCGTCACTTTCGAGGAAGCCCGAGCACGCGCTCAGCGATGATATTGCGCTGGATTTCGTTGGTACCCGCATAGATGGGCCCCGCCAGCGCGAACTGAAAGCCCTTCATCCATTGACCTTGGTCGGCCGCGCTCTCAGCCCCCTCATCGAGCTCCTGCAACTCGCCGATCAGGGCGAGGGCTGTCTCATGGGTGCGCACGTCCATCTCGGACCAGAACACTTTGTTCATGCTCGAGTCGGCCCCGATCGATTCGCCCTGCATCATGCGGGTCACGGTTTGGAACGTGAACCAACGGTAGGCCTGTGCATCCATCCAAGCTTGAATGACCTGGTCGCGAAGGACCGGATCCGAACGGTCACGATGTCGATGGTAGAGGTCGACCAACCGAGAGGCCGTGGCAACGAAACGGCCAGGGCTTCGAAGGGTCAGTCCACGCTCGGAGCTCGTGGTCGCCATCGCAACCTTCCACCCTTGATCGACCTCACCGATGACGTCGGTGTCGGGCACGAACACGTCTTCTAGAAAGATCTCGGCGAACCCTTCATCCCCATCAAGGCGATCCACGCCCCGCACAGTCACGCCTTCGGCACGAAGCGGAAACATGAAATAGCTCAAACCCCTATGCCGACTTTGCTTTGGATCCGTTCGAAAAAGCCCGTAGGCCATATCGCAAAAGGCGGCACGCGTGGACCATGTCTTTTGTCCGGTCAAGCGCCAGCCACCCTCGACGCGGCGCGCCGTACTGGTGAGCGAGGCGAGATCGCTTCCTGCGTTTGGCTCGGACCATGCCTGACCCCAAGTGACATCCCCGCGCGCCATCGGGCGGAGGATTCGTTTCTTCTGCTCGTCGGTCCCGAACTCGAAGAGGGTCGGCGCCAAGAGGAAAATCCCATTCTGGGTCACGCGGTTTGGGGCGCGAGCCCGGTAGTACTCCTCTTCGAAGATCAACCACTCGAACAGTGATGCTTCTCGCCCGCCGTATTGCTTCGGCCACGATACCGCAGCCCAACCGGCATCGAAGAGCTTGTGCTCCCACTCGATGTGCTGCCTGAACCCTTCGCGGGTGTCGCCCGACAACAACTCTTTGCTCGGCACGTTGGCCTCGAGCCAGGTGCGGCACTCGCTACGAAATGCCTCTTCGGTGGGTGTGAAGTCGAGGTCCATCGAAACGAGTCACGCTCCCAGACGCGCCAGGGTTTGTTCGGCTTCGGTCACGATGCGTTGAACCAACTGAGCAACCGAAGGGATCTCGTCGATCACCCCCGTGACCTGCCCGGTTGGCAGGATGCCAGCCTCCACGCGCCCGTCCACCATCGACGCCTTGGTCAGCATTGGGGCATTGGCGGCCATTGCAAGCTGCGACCACGTGAGCTCCTGGTTCTTTTTCATCGCGAGCCCTTCTTCGAGGAGCTCGGGGAGCGAAGTTCCGGTGACCTTCATCAGCGAAAGCGCGTTGATCGCGGCCTTCGGAAAACGTGCGATCGCGCCGGCCTTCTCGAGTTGGTCGATCAGCTTGGTGCGGATGACGCGCTGCGGATAGCCATCGACCGCCTTGGTGACCACCGTCCCGTTGGGCTTGGTCTCGAGGTAGATCTGCTTGACGTGCTCGGGAACCTGGCTCTCCTTCGTGAGAAGGAAGCGGGTGCCCATTGCGATCCCGGATGCGCCTAACGCCAGGGCTGCCACCAGGCCTTGGCCGTCACGGAACCCGCCGGCGCCGACGACCGGGATGTCTACCGCAGAAGCCACATCGGGAATCAAGATCGAAGTCGGAATCTGGCCGGTGTGACCGCCGCCCTCTTGGCCTTGCGCGATCACTGCGTCGACGCCCCAAGCCTGCACCTTCTCGGCATGACGGCGAGCACCGATCGTGGGCATGGTCACGACCCCCGCGTCTTTTAGGGTCTTGACGACGTTTTCACCGGGCGCCTGGGCGAAACTTGCAACTTTGACCTTTTCGCGGATGAGCAGACCCACACGGTCCATGATGTCGGCTTGATCGGCTCGAAGGTTGACGCCGAAAGGCTTGGTCGTGCGGTCCTTGAGCCTCGCGATCGCGTCGGCAAGCTCGTCAAACGTCATGGTCGCCGCCGCAAGAATACCGAGGCCCCCCGCTTCGCTCGTGGCGGAGGTGAGACTCGCCCCCGAAACCCAGCCCATCCCGGTTTGGACGATCGGGTACTGCACGCCAAAGAGCTCGCAGATAGCTGTGTGCAGTGTTCGGTGGCTCATACGGTGATTTCCTTTTGCGCGTACCCCGCGGGGTCGAGCTCGCGAAGGGCCACCAGTTGTTCTGGGGTCGGTACCGGGGTGGTGTCTAGTCGATCGGGGACCACGAGCTCAAACCCAGTGTTTTCTCGAACCCGGTCGAGCTCGACGCCGGGGTGGACCGAAACCAAGCGCATGCGATGGTCCGGTGTGTTGAAATCAAAGACGCCGAGGTTGGTTACCACCCGGCGGATCTCATGAAAGCGGCCGGTCACTTCGCCAAGCGACGCTGCCCGATCGTACCCGACCCCACTCACCATATCCACGGTCGGCACGAACACGCGTACGTTGTGGTTTGGAACCCAGTAGCTCGTCGTGTGGTTGATCGTGTTTCCCGGAGAACCACGCACCCCGAGCAGCTGCGCCTTTGGGCGTTGCCACGGACCGATACACGCGATGTTTTGGTTGCCGAACTGGTCGATTTGAGAAGCGCCCATCATGACGTGGCGGCGTCCCCACCAAAGCGTGTCGAAGACCGTGCCAAAAGGCATCCACCCCTCGATGTCCCCCTCGGCCGGCTGGGTTCCAAGCGGAAGCGCACGTCGAAGGAGAAGATTGAACCCGTCGGTGATCAACAGGTTTGGCTCGAACGTGGCCTTCGCTAAACGTGCGCCAAGATTCGGAGTCGAGCCCATGGCGCTCACCAGAATCTCGCCGTCGTGCCGAAAGCACTCGGCGATCGCCAACGCACAGATGTCCGCTCGGGTAGCCTCCGAGCTACTCACGATGCCACCGCTTTGTGATATTCCGCTTCGCTGACGTCGAGATACTTCTCACGAAACGCCCTCCACATGGCGTCGTCCTTGGCGGCTCGGGCGTATTCGCGTTGGAACTTCTCGTCCCGTGGGTAATCGGGCGGGCATTCGGTGAAGTGCGCGCCTCGCGGCGCCTCGACGACCCCGTGCACCATCATGCGGTTGATCAGCAGACTCTGAAGGGGGCCGCCGCGCGTGAGCTCTTCGGTGGTGACGAGCTTTTCGGAGCTCATATAGGCCTGGTTGGCGGACATACAGAAGAGGTTATCGAAGTATGGGTCGCGCCCGAGCACCTGACCGTTGCCCCCGGCGTCGGCACGGTTCACGTGTACGAACGCCACATCGAGATCGAGCGCGGGTACTGCGACGAGCTCTTCGGCATCATCGTAGGGAGACCGCACGGTCTTGATGTGGGGATTGATCTTCAACACGTCGGACCCGAGGCCCACACGCGTCGGAAGAAACGGCAGTCGCTGCGCCGCGGCCCGAAGGCCCAGTAGAAACATGCCCTCATCAAGCTCGATGGCGTCGACTGTGCCGTTCTGGCGCGCGTTTCGGAAGTGAGGCTCGAGCGGAATCGAATCAAGAGACACGAACCCGTAGACCACTTTGGTTGCCTGGCCCGTCGCGCAGAGGATTCCTACATCCGGTCCGCCATAGGACACCACGGTCAGGTCTTTTACCCCACTGCGAACCAACGCTCGCACGAACGCCATTGGCTTTCGGCGCGAACCCCAACCTCCGATGCCGATGGTCATCCCGTCGGCAACGTTGGCAACGGCTTCATCGGCCGTCATTCGTTTGTCGATCACCAACCAACCTCACTTCTTGTCGGCTTTGGGGTCTCGCTTCTCGACGAACGCGTCCCGCGCCTCGTCGGCCACACCTGCCAAGTTGAGCTCGAAGGTAAAGCCCTGCTCGAACCGATAAGATCGGTGGACGTCCACCGGATCGATGTTGTTGAGGCATTCCTTGGCCACGCGAACGACGCGCGGAATCTTTTTCGTGAAGGTGCGCGCCACTTCAAGGGCCTTTTTGGCAAGCTTGCCAGGCTCGACCACCGCATGAACCGAACCCCAACGGTGAAGCTCTTCGGCGGTCGCGGGCTCGCAGGTGAGCACCATCGCACGCATTTTGAGTGGCGGAACGAGGCGCGCGAGATGTGTTGCGGCGCCAAGCGCACCCCGATCAACCTCGGGAAGGGCAAACTCGGTGCCCTTGGCCGCGATCAGGATATCCGAGTTGCCAGCAAGGCCGATCCCGCCCCCTACACAGTACCCATGCACCGCAGTGATGACGGGAACCTGGCATTCGTAGACCGCCTTGAACGCCTCCCAACAGCCACGGTTGGCGCCCAAGAGCGCATCAAACCCCTCGGTGTTCTGCATTTCCTTGATGTCGACGCCTGCGTTGAAGCCACGACCCTCGGCACGAAGAATCACGGCGCGGACGTCAGGGTCGCTGCCAACCTCGGTGATCACCTTGGCAAGCTCGAACCAGCCGCGCACGGGAACGGCGTTGACCGGTGGGTAATCGACGATGACTTCGGCGATCCCGTCCATGATTTCGTGAGAGATGCCCAACGCGTATCCCCTCGAAGCTGGGAAGAAGTGAAACGCGTTTCAGTCCGTGGGTCAAGCCGGCAAAGGGGCGGGCGATCTAGCTCGGGAGTCGTCGGAGCAAGGCTTCGATGCCGGGAGTCACGGTGTGCCCCATGCGTTCGAGCTCATTTCGAACCGCGGCGACCGCTCCATCTGCATCGGCCGGCGTGATCGTTCGGATCGGTGGCGCACGAAAACGATAGACCACGCGGAGAACCGCTCGGTATATCGCCTCGGGAACCACGACCACGGCGATGCAGTCGATCCGGCCGAGCTTCTCGCTCCGCTTCTCCAACCAGTCGGCGAACATCCGCCGCTGCCTGGCGGCGATGATGCCACTCCCCCGCTCGAGCTGGACCAGCGCGATCTGCGGTAAGTCGCGTTCGAGGTGGAGGTCGCCGAGACTCAGCATCACCTGAATCTCCTCGTCCTTGATTTGCCGCGGAAACTTGAAGGAATAGACGATAAGCGGCGAGTGCGTTCTGTCTATTCGAATGCAATCCGATTCATAGATCGGATCAGCGTCCCAATCCCAATTCATAAGACAAGCCAGTTGTAGGGGAACTGTGCCCCCCAAAAGGAGACCGCAGTTCCGGTAAGAAAGGGCGCACTATGACCACGTTGCGGCGATCGTCAACCCACAAATGGGGATGTAACGAGCAAAAGACAGCGAAGCAGGCGTGCTAGAAGGGATCGAAATGACCGACTCAGCTCGCGAGGGTCCGCTGGCCAGAACCATCCCGGCGCTTGTTGCACAACAAGCGGAGCGACTGGGCGATGCCAGTGCCATTGTCGACGGCGGTACCACGATCAGCTTTGCGAACCTCGCTAAGCGCGTCGACGAAGCCGCCCGTGCCCTCATCGCGATCGGCATCCACAAAGGCGACCGCGTTGCGATTTGGGCACCGAACATGTGGGAGTGGGTGGTTGCTGCCCTTGCCATCCACACCGCGGGTGCGGTGATGGTACCGGTGAACACACGGTACAAGGCCCTCGAGGCAGCATATCTCCTGCAAAAGAGTGGAGCGAAGGCGCTCTTCACGGTCACAGGGTTCCTCAACGTCGACTATGTGGCGCTGCTCCGCGCCGCGAGCGTCGAGCTGCCCGCGCTCGAAGATGTGATCGTGCTTCGCGGTGACGCGCCGGAGGATGCAACCAGCTACGAAGACTTCTTGGCGCGCGCGCAAGACGTCCCGTCCGAAGCAGCCACGCAGCGTGCTGCCGAGATCGACCCGGACGACATCGCCGACATTCTCTTCACGTCCGGGACCACCGGAAAACCCAAGGGCGCGATGTGCACGCACGCACAGAACCTCCGGGTGTTCGACACTTGGAGCTCGATCGTAGGTCTTCGAGAAGGCGACCGCTATCTGATCGTGCTGCCGTTCTTTCATAGCTTCGGCTACAAGGCAGGGTGGTTCTCGGCGCTGATGAGGGGTGCCACCAGCTTCCCGGAGGCGGTCTTCGATGTCACTGTGGTGCTCAAGCGCGTGCAAGAAGACCGCATCACGATGCTGCCCGGGCCCCCGGCACTCTATCAGTCGTTGCTGCTGCACCCCGAACGAGGCAATTTCGATATCTCGAGCCTGCGCTTGGCGGTGACGGGCGCGGCGTCCATTCCTGTCGAGCTAATCCACCGCATGAAGGACGAGCTGCGCTTCGAGACGGTCATCACGGCGTACGGGCTCACCGAGAGTTGCGGTGTCGTGACGATGTGTCGACTAGACGATGACCCAGAAACGATCGCGACGACGAGCGGCCGGGCGATCCCAGGCGTGGAGGTGCGAATCGTAGACTCCGACGGAAACCCCATGCCCCCAAACGAACCTGGAGAGATCGTCTTGAGAGGCTACAACGTGATGAAGGGCTATTTCGACGCCGAAGAAGAGACCAAGAAGGCGATCGACGCCGATGGATGGCTCCACACCGGAGATATCGGCACATTGGACGCACGCGGATACATCAAGATCACCGACCGACTCAAAGACATGTTCATCGTCGGCGGGTTCAACGCCTATCCCGCCGAGATCGAAAACACACTGCTTACCATGCCCGGAATCGGGGAGGTTGCCGTGATCGGAGTGCCCGACGAACGTCTCGGCGAAGTGGGGATGGCCTTTGTCGTGCCCGCCCCCGGGAAATCGGTCACGCCCGAGCAAGTGATCGCGTGGAGCCGCAACAACATGGCGAACTTCAAGGTGCCTCGAAGAGTCGAAATGCTCGATGCCCTGCCCCGCAACGCGACAGGCAAAGTGGTGAAGTTCGAGCTTAGGGAGCGCGCGCATGGATGAGTTTCCAAAGGGGGTCGCCCTGGTCGTGGGAGGCAGTGGGGGCATCGGAAGCGCGGTTGCTCGGGCCTTCGCCGAACGAGGAGTCACCCTTGCGATCACCTACCGCAAAAACGAAGCGGTCGCGCAAAGTGTGGCAAAGGACATTCATGCGGCGGGCGGTGCTTGCTCGGTGCATGAGGTCTCGCTTGGAGATCTCGACTCGGTCACGCGATGCCTCGACGCGCTCGTCGAGGAACACGGGTCGATCCATACAATCGTCCACGCAGCAGGCACCTACATCGACCAGCCCTACGTCAGCCAAGTGACCCCCGAACAATGGCGCAATACGCTCGACTGGGACGTGAATGGCTTCTTCCATGTCGTCCATGCAGCGCTGCCGCACCTCCGAAAGAGTCAGGGATCGATCGTCTTCATCAGTTCGGCGGGCCTCAAGCGTTTCCCGCCAGGCGATGTGCTTTCGATCGCGCCAAAGGGAGCGAACGAAGCGCTCGTGCACGCGATCGCACGTGAGGAGGGACGGTACGGAGTCCGCGCCAACAACGTAGCCGTCGGCGTTGTCGACGCGGGAATGTTTCCAAAACTCGTAGAAAGCGGCGAGCTGACCCAAGAGTGGATCGACGCAGCGACCAAAAACACGCCGCTCAGGCGCTTTGGGACCCCGAAAGAGATCGCCGATGCCGCCGTGTTTTTGGCGTCCTCGCGCGCGGGCTACATCACCGGCCAGACCTTGTTCGTCGATGGCGGATACACATTGTAAGCGGCGCCGGGTGGGATAGACTCGCCGGCATGGGCGAAGGCACTTCGAGCCCGAGCCGAATGGTGGCGATCGAGCAAGAGCTCTTGGCTCCGGGAGCACCGTTCGAAATGGCCGAAGAAGGGGTTCTCGGAGAACGCGTTCGGGTATTTACCCATCGGCCCCGATCGCTCCGCGACGTGCTTCTGCGTGCGCGAGAGTTCGGCGACGCTGAGTACATGGTGTTCCGCCAGGGTGACACCGAGCGGCGCTATACGTTTGCCGAACACGAACGGCTCGTTGCACGCGCCGGAGCCGCATTCTCAGAGCGGTTTGGTGTGGGCCCAGGCGACCGAGTGGCGATTTTGGCGGCGAACTGTCCAGAGTGGGTGGTGGCTTTTTGGGCCACGGTCAGCCTCGGGGCGATCTGTGTAGGTCTCAATGGCTGGTGGACCGAGGACGAGATCCGCTACGCGGTAGGCCACAGCAAGCCCAAGCTTTTGATCGCAGACCGAAAGCGAGCCGCGAGAATCACAGGCGACCTCGGAGTGCCGATCGTCCTCGTCGAAGAGCAGTTCGAGGGCCTGCTCGAAGACTACCCCGAGGCTGCCATCCCCACCCGACCGATCGATGAAAGCGATCCGGCAGTCATTTTATACACCAGCGGAACCACGGGCCGCGCCAAGGGCGTGGTTCACACCCATGGGAACATGACGAACATGCTCATGGTGGCCTTCTTTCATGGCGCCCGTCTGATGATGGCAAATCCAAAGCAGGCTGAGCTGCCGCAACTCCCAAACACCGTGTTGGTGACCAGTCCCCTCTTTCATGTATCGGGCCTTCACTGCGCGGCCATGACTGGACTCGCAGGCGGTGCCAAAACGGTGTGGCCCATGGGTCGCTTCGACCCCGAGGCGGTTCTTCGAATGATCGAGCGCGAGAAGGTGACCGGCTGGGGCTACACGGCCACGATACTAAACCGGCTCTTGAGCCACCCCGATGTCGGCAAATACGATTTAAGCTCGCTTCGCTCGGTGGGCGGGGGAGGATCCCCGATCGCTGCAACGCTTCTCGAAAGGGCGCGGGACCTCTTCCCTCAGTGCTCTCATACGATGGGGGTCGGTTACGGCCTGACCGAGGGAACGGCCTTTGCGACGTTGAACGCGGGCGAAGAGCTGACAAACGATCCGTCTTCGGTTGGGCGCCCGGTCCCTATCGTCGATGTCGAAATCCGCGACGAACACGGCAATCCTCTGCCTGCTGGGCAAGAGGGCGAGATTCACCTGCGTGGTCCCCTCGTCATGCTCGAATATTGGGAGGATCCCGAAGCTACGACGAACGCGATCAAACCGGGGCGATGGCTCAACACCGGCGATGTCGGTCGGTTCGAAAACGGACGACTGCACATCGCATCGCGCAAGCGCGACTTGATATTGCGTGGTGGCGAGAATGTGTACCCGTTCGAGATCGAGCAGCGCCTGCAAGCTCACCCCGCGGTCGCTGAAGCAGCCGTGATTGGGGTGCATCACCCCGATCTCGGTGAAGAGGCAAAGGCGGTCGTCGTATTCCGGGAGGGACATGAAGTCGCGGCAGATGAACTTCAGCGTTGGGTGGCCAAGTCGCTCGCGTATTACAAGGTGCCAAGCCAGTGGGAGTTCCGACGCAAGCCGTTGCCCCGCAACGCGACCGGAAAAGTGCTAAAAGAGCCCTTGCGCGAAGCGCGAGATTCGACGTTCATCGAGGAGTAGACATGCCCGAAGCCGTAATCGTGTCCACCGCACGCAGCCCCATTGGACGCGCGTTCAAGGGCTCGCTGATCGAGATGCGCCCCGATGACCTGACGGCAATCGTCGCCCAGGCCGCCCTTGCCAAAGTGCCCAATCTCGATCCGGCTCTGGTCGAAGATCTGATCCTCGGTTGTGCACAGCCCGCGGGCGAGCAGGGGTACAACATCGGACGGGTGGTCAGCTTGCTGAGCGGATTGCCTGATGTTCCCGGTACCACTGTCAATCGCTATTGCTCGTCGTCGTTGCAGACGATCCGAATGGCAGCGCATGCGATCAAGGCCGGCGAAGGCGACTGTTTCATTGCGGCGGGCATCGAGTGCGTCAGCCGATTCGGACTCGGCAAGTCCGACGGCATGGAAAACACCAAGAATGCGAAGTTTGCCGAGGCCGAAGCACGGATGGCGAGGTACATGTCTGGCGAAGGCGGGGACTGGGAGCCCACAGGCGGCTTGGCGGATGTGTACATCACCATGCTTCAAACCGCCGAAAACGTCGCGCAGTACAAGTCCGTCTGTCGAGACGAGCAGGATGAGTTTGCGGCGCTTTCCCAGCAGCGCGCGGAGGCGGCGCAAAAGAGCGGATACTTCGCAGAGGAGATCACTCCGGTGACGACCCCGACCGGCAAGGTCGTCGACACCGACGACTGCCCACGGCATGGAACCACGGTGGAAAAGCTCGCCGGTTTGAAACCTGTGTTGCTGGAGCAGATGGGCGACAAGGCTACCGTGACGGCGGGCAATGCATGTCCGTTGAACGATGGCGCTGCCGCCGTGATCGTCATGAGCGACACGAAAGCCACGGAACTCGGCCTGAAGCCGCTCGCTCGCATCGTTTCCACCGCGGTCACCGCGCTCAACCCAGAGATCATGGGGCTCGGCCCGATCGAGGCGAGCCGCGCAGCACTCGCGCGGGCCGGCTTGAGGATTCAGGACATCGACCTCGTCGAAATCAACGAAGCCTTTGCGGCCCAGGTCGTGCCTTCCGCCCGTGAGCTTGCGATCCCGATCGACAAGCTCAACGTCAACGGTGGCGCGATTGCCCTCGGTCACCCTTTTGGCCAGACCGGCGCCCGCATCATGACCACCCTCATCCACAATCTTCAGTCACGTGACGGCCGATACGGCCTCGAGACGATGTGCGTGGGCGGTGGTCAGGGGATGGCTGCCGTGATCGAACGCCTGGGCTGACCTACGCCGTCAGGTCACTGGGCGAGCATGCAGAGGCACTCGCAGAAGCCATTTGCATCGCACTCGGCAGACATCACTTCCTCACCTTCGGAGGCACACAGCTCCTCGCAGGGGAGCGCACAGTCGGCTCGATCTTCGCAGGGAATCACCGGGAAGAGTCCCTGTTCACAGCCACTGCCTAAGAGCACAAGCACGCCAACCAACAACAGAACCAAGAATCCCCACCGCATCCATCACCTCCGCTCGCAAGGGCAGACTAGGTCAGTGCCAGCGTCAGTGCCAGTGCCAGTGCCAGTGTCAGTGTCAGCGTCAGTGCCAGCGTCAGTGCCAGTGTCAGCGTCAGTGCCAGTGTCAGTGTCAGTGTCAGCGTCAGTCCCAGCGTCAGTGCCAATCCCAGCGTCAGCGCCAGTGCCAGTGTCAGTGCCAGCGGCTGAAATGGGCTCTGTTTGCAAAAAGTGAAACATGTTTCACTCTAAAGTCCGACGATCAGCGAGCCGTTCGTGACCGACGCAAACCCCCAAATTCTGCTCAAGAAGCGACCCGTGGGA
>CAJHXN010000203.1_pt1 | contig 24753 bp, 19 predicted proteins | sample 9198401 | NCBI WGS metagenome assembly CAJHXN01 (sample SAMEA7708334, study PRJEB35096) | sediment metagenome | biome: marine neritic benthic zone biome [ENVO:01000025]; feature: sediment [ENVO:00002007]; material: shallow marine sediment [ENVO:03000034] sea grass bed [ENVO_01000059] ... | reverse complement strand
TGGCGAACAGCTCGAGGAATACAGTCTTCGAGTTGCCGAAACCTGGAAGCTCGGCCGAAAGGACCAGGACGACGGCGCCCTCCTCCTCGTCGCGAAAAATGATCGCAAGATGCGCCTCGAGGTCGGCTACGGCCTCGAGCCCGTGCTGAGCGATGTTCTGTCGAAGCGCATCCTGGACCAGATTCTCCGGCCAAGCTTTCGCGCCGGCGACTTTGATGGTGGGGTCGAACGCGCGATCGACGCGATCGACGGCCTGATCCGAGGCACGAGCACACTTCCCCCTCCGAGCTCGGGCGACATGCAAATCGAAGCTCCGCCGAGGATCTTTGGTGCACTCTGGTTGTTGTTCTTGGTGCCGTTCATTTTCGTGGTGCTCGGTACCAACCCGTTTCAGTGGTTTCTGTATCTTTTCCTGATCCCGTTCATCCTGATCGGCGGTGTCAGTACGGCCGGCCTGAGGGCTGGCCCTTTTGCGATCGCTCTTTGGCTGATCGGTGCCCCCATCATCTGGTCCTTCTTCGGCCGACGCCGCAAAAAGCAGAAGCGCGGAAGAGGGGGCAGATACCCGCATTGGTCGGGTGGCTCGTGGTCTTCAGGTGGAGGAGGCGGCTTCTCGGGTGGCGGTGGGTTCTCGGGCGGCGGGGGGAGCTTCGGTGGTGGAGGCTCTTCCAGCAGTTGGTGAGCGCGCCGGCAAATCTCTCGGTTGCCCCGAAGCACCCAAGCACCATAGAACGCGGTTGGAGGTAGCTGAGATGCTGGCCATCGTTTCGCTTTTGGTGATCATCACCGTGTCCTTGCTGATTACCCGCGTCGCGACTGTCGCGCTCCAGCTAACGGGGCTGTCGCGATCCACTGCGCGCTTTCAAGCACGCTCCGCGTTTACCGGCGTTGGTTTCACGACCACCGAATCGGAACAAATCGTCAACCATCCCGTGCGGCGTCGCATCGTCATGTGGCTGATGCTGGTCGGCAATGTCGGACTGGTTACCATCCTGTCCTCTGTGGTGTTGTCGTTCGTGTCGATGGGTCTGGGCGGACACCCATGGGTGGGTTGGGCCGTGCTGATTCTCGGCTTGGTTGCGCTCTCGCTCGTGGCCGGCAGCGGGTGGGTCGACCAGAGGCTTCGTCGCATCATCAGTTGGGCGCTTGGCCGTTGGACCGATCTTGACGTGCGCGACTACGCCAATCTGCTGCACCTCTCGTCGGGTTATGGTGTGACCGAAGTGGCGATCACAGATCAGGCAATGGACGGCGAGTCTCTCGCCGACGCCGGCTTCCTCGGCGCAGGCATCCTCGTCCTTGGCATCAAGGGCGCAGACGGGGACTACACAGGCGCCCCCGACGCGTCCACCCACCTTCACGTCGGCGACACCCTCTTCCTCTACGGGCCAACCCGAGACATCAACAGTTTCTGCGAGTCCTACGCTGCCCGGGGAACCGCCTAATGGAGGAGCCACGACCACTCCCGGTCGAAGCGGCACGTGAATTCACGGCTGCTCACTGGCCCGCGCACAACCGCGCTCAAGGGATCGATTGGAAGCAAACCGAGTTTGCCCTCGGGATCGTTGAGGGAGCAAGCGTCCTCGGGGTGGCGATTTACAAAGTCGTCGGTGGCACGGCGTTCCTTGAGCAGTTGGTGGTGGCGGAAGGTCACACTCGTCGCGGGATTGGCTCGCGCCTGTTGGCGGCCTTTGAAGCTCATGTACAAGAGCTCGGCTGTCACGTCATTCGGCTCGAAACCGCCGAAACCCAGGCTCCAGGCTTCTATGAGCGTTATGGCTACCAACGCGTCGCCACCTGGCCCAACGGCCGCTTCCATCTGGATTGGCACCTTTATCGCAAGCCGATCGCAGGGTAGAAAGGCAAAAGGAAGATGAGGCAGACGTTTCTCAACCCGCTCCTCATGCAAAGAAGAGCGTTCCTCCGGGCGACTTCGGCTGCCGTTGCGGCGGTCGGGGCCCCCTCACTTGGTCTTTCCGGTTGCAGTACAAGCATGACGACGCCCGAGCTCATGGTGAGCCCTGACTCACCGTGGTGGTTGCAGCACAACTTTGGCCCGGTTTTCGACGAGCTCGACGAAACCAGCCTGCCGGTTCGCGGCGCGATCCCGCCGGAGCTCAACGGAATCTATGTGCGCAACGGTTCTAATCCACAAGCTGCAGACAACACGCACTGGTTCTTGGGAGACGGAATGATTCACGGGGTGCGACTCGGCGGTGGCGAAGCCAAGTGGTACAAGAACCGCTACATCCGCACATCCTTTTATGAAGACGGTGTTGATGAAGACGGTGTCCTTAGGTTTCCTGACGGCCCCGACACGTACGCGAATGTGAGCCTGATCTACCACGCAGACCGGCTTCTCGCGTCGGGAGAGGTGGGCTTTCCGTATGAGCTAGCGCCGTCCGATCTTTCGACCGTCGGGGCACACGACTTCGCGGGGCAGTTGAACAACTACTTCACCGCGCACCCCGCGATCGATCCTGCAACTGGCTTTATGCACTTCTTTGGGTACAGCTTTGAGCCACCCTTCTTGACGTATTGCGTCGCCGACGGCCAGGGAGCGCTCCTCAGTTGCGAGCCCGTCGCCGCACGGGGCGCCACGATGACGCATTCGTTTGCCATCACCGACCAAGACGTGATTTTTTGGGAGCTCCCCGTGGTGTTCGACCTAAGTGTGTTGTTGGACACGGGCTGGATGTTTCGGTGGGACGCGGATTTCGGTGCAAGAGTTGGGGTCATGCCGCTTGGTGGTCCGGCCTCCGAGATTCGATGGGTCGAGATAGAACCCTGCTACGTGTTTCACCATCTCAATGCATTTCGGGTTGGAGACGAGATCGTCGTCGATGTTTGTCGCTACGACGAGATGATGAACGGCGAACGCTTCGGCGCGATCGACCCACAGTTGCGTCGATGGACGATCGGAACTGGCGGCGAAGCGTTGACGTTCTCGGAGACCACCCTCACCGAGCGACAACTCGAGTTCCCGTACTCGGACCGCCGGCGTCTTGGCCAGGCCACTCGCTATGGGTGGTTCACTTCCCTCCGCGATCACCCCGAAACCCTCGATCCGGCGGGCGTCCTTCGCTACGACACTCAGACTGGCATGACCGACGAATGGGATCCGGGTCCGTTCCGTCAGTCGGGCGAACCGTTGTTCGTGCCGGGCGGGGCGGGTGAAGGCGAGGGTTGGCTGCTCACCTTCGTCTACGATCGCAGCATCGATGCGACCGACCTGGTCATCCTCGACGCAACCGCGGTCGGTGGCGGCCCGGTCGCCGAAGTACGCATGCCGCGGCGGGTCCCGCACGGCTTCCACGGCACTTGGGTGCCCGACCAGGCCTGACTAGGGAGCCAGCGATGGCAGATCTGATTTCAGTCAATGTTGGGCTTCCGCGTTTGCTCGACACGCCGCGTGGGCCAGTGACGACCGCGATCTTCAAATCGCCGACCCACAAGCGTCTCCGGGCCGAACCGCATAACCTCGAGGGCGATCGCCAAGCGGACCTCTCGGTTCATGGCGGGGAAAACAAAGCGATCTACGGCTATCCCTCCGAGCACTACCCGGTGTGGGCCGAAGAGCTTGGCAGAAGCGATCTAGAGTACGGGCAATTTGGGGAGAATCTCACGACACGGGGGCTCCTCGAAGCGGGGCTTGGGGTTGGCGACGTATTCTCGATTGGGTCCGCTGTAGTCGCGGTCAGCCAACCCCGTGCGCCTTGCTTCAAGCTCGGAATTCGCATGGCCGACGCGCAGTTCGTGCGCCGGTTTCTGCGAAGTGGACGCCCTGGGTTCTATTTTCGGATTGTCGAATCGGGCGAGCTCGGGGTTGGCGATGAGGTGACGCGCATCGAACGGGGGTCAACCGGGGTGACGGTTCGCGAGGTCTGGGAGCTGAGCTATGGGGGCGGCACCGATCGCGATCGCATCGCGCTCGCGCTGGAAATCCCAACACTCGGTGACGAATGGCGAAAGCCAATGCTCGCGAAGCTCGGTCGGTGATCTCGAGCGCGATCGCCCGGCGACAACCGGCGACGCAATTCCTGCGCGGTCTGATGCTAGACGACGGTCTTGCGCGCCACTGGCGGGGAAACAATTACGTATGGACCTCCTTGCCGGACTCGTGTTCTTCTTAATCTTCGCGGGCAGATTGCAGTGCGATGCTGTATCAGCTAGCTCGAACCGAAACCGATGCTTCGACGCGAAAGTAAAACCATCGATCTTCGTGCCCAGCTCAATAGGGCACTCCAAAGCGGACGATTCCTCCAAGCGCTCGAGCTCTACGAGCTGATCGAAAAACGCAAACCGGACGAACCGCGCTGGTCACATCGTAAAGGCGACTTGCTGCAGAGAATGGGACGCAAAGCGGATGCTGTGCGGGCCTACGAGCGCGCCGCCGACCTGTACGCTGCCAAAGGCTTCGCCGCCCGTGCAACGGCCACCGTAAAGATGGTGCACGCGATCGACCCCAGCGGACCCACCGAGACGCGCCTCGTCGAGTAACACACGGTGCCCTCCGGTCCTTTTTTGGGCAGTCGCACCATGTCCGAATGTGTCTGGTTTCGATGCCTTTTGAGTGCACACTGCCGCCTATGGGCCTGCGGGGCGTCGTTACAACCGGGATCTATTGCCGCAGCGATTGCAAGGCGCGGCCATCGCCGGGCAACGTGCGTCCCATGCGCAATGCGGTCGAGGCCCAGGCGGCAGGCTTTCGACCCTGTCTGCTGTGCCGACCGGATCGGCTGCCGGGCTTTGGAATCGAACAGCCCGCCTCGGAAATCGCGTCGGCGGTCCGCCTGATCGCCGAAGGGTTCCTTGACTCGGCGACCACGGACCAACTTGCGGATCGCATCGGATACAGCACGCGGCACTTGGTGCGTTTGTTTCAGCAGCACATCGGTGCCACGCCGGATTTCGTGGCTCGTTCACGGCGGGCCCACCTCGCAAGGCGACTGCTCGACGAGTCCGATCTGTCGATCAGCCAGATCGCGTTTGCCGCTGGGTTCGTGAGCATTCGCCAAATGAACCGCGTCATGCGCGAGCTGTTTGGTTTCAGTCCATCGGCACTTCGACAAAAACGCCGGCGCGGCGACGCGCTGGACCCACTCGATGGGGGCCTTCGATTGCGCTTGCCGTACGCGGGCAAGCTAGACGGGCAACGCTTGGTGCGTTACCTCGGCGCGCGGGCCATTCCCGGAGTGGAAACGCTGGTCGGCGATACATACCGCCGCACGATGGTGACCTGTGGTTTTCCCGGTGTCGTCGATGTGCGGGATCCTCGTGACGGGCGACACATGGAAGTCAGTATGCACCTGGCCACATTTGGTTCGATCGTGGATCAGATTGAGCGGGTTCGATCCCTCTTTGGCGTGAATCAGAGCTCGACAGAGGCCGAACGGGCGCTCCGGCGTGACGATGTGCTCGGCCCCCTCGTGCGTCGCCGGCCGGGTCTTAGGCTTGCGGGGGCGTGGGACCGATTCGAGACATCGGTGCGCATCATCGTGGGCCAGCAGGTCAGCGTTGCCGGTGCTTCGACCCTCTCCGGACGGCTTGCCGCTCGCTTTGGACAAACCGTCGACGTCGATCTGCCTGGGGGATTACGCTACCTGTTTCCATCGCCCGACACATTGGCGCGCGCGGATCTGCAAGACATAGGCATGCCGTCGGCAAGAGCCCGCACGATCATCACTTTCGCCAAGGCCGTCGCATCCGGTGAGATCGACCTCGTGCGGGTGCCTTCGTTGGAAGACGTCTGTACGGAGCTTGAGGCAATTCCCGGGATCGGCCCGTGGACGTCGCACCTGATTGCGGCCCGGGCGATGGGTCACCCAGATGCCTTTGCGGCAAGCGACCTCGGGTTGCGCAAAGGGGCCGCCCGCCTGCTCGGTCGTAACGAGCCGCTCTCGGCGCGTGACGTCTGGGCGCTCGCCGAGCGTTGGAGGCCACATCGCACTACGGCCATGGCTTATCTATGGATGTCGCCAAAACAAGGTCCAAGCAGGACGGAAAGGGTACCCGCATGATCTTCACAACCACCATACAGAGTCCAGTCGGGGCGCTGCGCCTCTTTGCGAGTGATAGGGGTTTGCAGGGCGTACTTTGGCCCCAAAACGATGACAAGCAGTGGAGGCTAGGGGTAGAGCCCGTCGAGTGTGCTGAGCACCCAGTCCTCGTGCAAGCCAGGCGGCAACTGGCGGAGTACTTTGCCGGCGACCGACACGTGTTCGATGTGCCGCTCGATCCTACGGGTACGCCGTTTCAACTCCGTGCGTGGTCGCATCTTCGCAAGATTCCATACGGCGCGACCCGTACCTATGGCGAGCAAGCCGCCGCGATGGGTCAGCCCACGGCTTCGCGGGCGGTAGGCGCGGCCAATGGGCGGAATCCCCTCAGCATCTTCGTGCCCTGTCACCGGGTCATCGGTGCTGACGGCTCGCTTACGGGCTTTGCCGGCGGTCTTGAAACCAAGCGCTTCTTGCTGGCGCTCGAGGGATCGATGATGACCTAACGAGACATGGTAACCTCCGGCGACCGCATGGATGGCGTTGGAGGATTCGTGAGCACGGGAGTAGGTCAGTCCACCAACAGCCGGGAGTTCTTACAGCAACGCGTGGCGGCGTTTGGATTGGCGGTTGCGGTCATCCTCAGCCTCTCGTTGGTCAGCCGCGTCATCCTGGGCGCGGCTTTTGGGTACCTGCAAGGTGAGCTAGGACACCCCTCGTTCTGGGCACACGCGGTCGCTGTGGTACCCGTCACCTGCGTATGGTTGATCTGTCGATCCCGCCCGCTCGAAACACGAACCATTCAGATCGTCGAGGGCATCGGATTGGTGCTGACGAGTGCGGGTTTAGTCGTGATGGGTTCGAACATACCCGCGGCTGCAGGCGCCGCAACGACCACCGCCTACTCGCTGTCTTTTGGGCTCATCGCCCGAGCGATTTTCGTTCCCAGCACCGCGAAGCACACGGCTTGGCTGGGGCTAGCAATTGGTGTCCCGCTGATCGTGGCCGTTTATCAAAATTTCCTCACCGTGGATCTCGATGTGTGGAATGATCTTGGGTTCTTTCGGCGAATCGAAGACAAGGACACGTTGGCGCGGAGCCAGTCGATTCAGATCGGATTCGCGTGGTCGCTCACAACACTGCTAGCGGCTTGGGCTACGCGTGTGATCTACGGCCTCCGCAAAGATGCCCGCGACGCCAAGAAACTCGGTCAATACGTGGTCGAAGAAAAGCTAGGCGAGGGCGGCATGGGTACCGTCTATCGCGCGCAACACGGGCTACTCAAACGTCCGACCGCGATCAAGCTCTTGAGCCCCGACCGAAACACAGCGGATGACATCGATCGGTTCAGACGCGAGGTGCAGATGACGGCGAAGCTCAGGCATCCCAATACGGTTACGATCTACGACTATGGACGCACCGAAGATGGAACGTTCTACTACGCCATGGAGCTGCTCGACGGTGTGACACTGCTAGAAATCGTCCAGGCTGCGGGCCAGCTCCCAGAGTCCAGAGTGATTCACATCCTGCGACAGTGCGCGATGGCGCTCCACGAGGCGCACGATCTAGGTCTCGTGCACCGCGACATCAAACCCAACAACATCATGATGACTCAACAAGGCGGCGCCCATGACGTCACGAAGGTGCTTGACTTTGGGTTGGTCAAAAACGTAGATGCTGGGGCCGACGCCACCAAGACCTGGTCTGAGGCCATCATTGGAACCCCCCGCTTCATGAGCCCCGAGCAAATCCTGGATCCACCGTCTATCGATGCGCGGTCCGACCTCTATGCGCTTGGGGCGGTGGGCTATTACCTGCTCACGGGCCGGTTTGTTTTCAAGGGAACCAACCCCGTCGAGATCTGCGCCCAGCATTTGAACGCGACGCCGGAATCGCCGTCCACGGTGGCCGGACACGCCGTGCACCCTGATCTTGAAAGCATCATCCTGCGGTGCCTACAAAAGAAGCGTGAAGATCGGCCAGCCTCAGCCGCAGAGGTCGCCGAGCAACTTCGAACATTGCCTATCGAACGATGGTCGCAGGAGCACGCTGCTGTATGGTGGGACACGGTCGGCATGGGCCTGATGGCGGATCGACATCGGGACTCTGCGGTCGGCATCCTGGCGACCATTCAGGCCGAGCGGGCCTTGACGGATGACTGATGGTGGAAGCAAGACCAGATGACCCGGCCGATCTCGTCGCCGCGATGGCGACTGGCGATTCAGGCCGGGCGCTGAGTGCGTTCTACAAACAGTACGGCAGCACGGTGCTTGCACTGTTGATGAAAATGCTCGGTTCCCAAGCCGAAGCTGAGGAGATCTTGCAAGAGGTTTTTGTCGAGCTTTGGAGACGAGCCCCTCAGTACGATAGCTCAAGAGGGAGCGTGGTTGCATGGGTCGTTACCGTCGCCCGCAGTCGAGCTCTCGATGCGTTGCGCGCGCGCACGCGCCGTCATGGGGATAGGCACTTGCAGTTCAGTGAGGGGCACGCGCTCTGGACCGACGGAGGCCGTCCCGATGTGCTCGTCTCATCGACCCGTTGGCACCAGGCCTTGAGACAAGCGTTTCAGCGGCTCAATGAAGACCAGCGTGCCGTCCTCGAGCTCTCGTATTTCGTAGGCATGTCGCACGGACAAATCGCTGAGACGCTCAACCTCCCGGTCGGCACGGTGAAGTCACGAATTCTCTTCGGAATGCGTGCCTTGCGGACGATGCTCCCCATCATTCATCGGAGTATGCGAACATGAGCGACGAAAAAGAACGAGCCGAGCTCCTTGCTGCCTTGCACGCAGCTGGTGCAGCATCCAAAGAGGACGAAAAAGAGCTTCAAGCGTTGCTCAAAGCCGACCCAAGCCTTGAGAAAGTGGTTCGTGACTTCAACGACTCAATCACCGCGCTTGCTTCGAGCTTCGACCCTCTCGAGACCCCGCCCAGAACTCTCGGAAACATCCAAAAACAGATCGCTCGAGAGAAGGGTGGGTTCCTAGCCCGGCTGCGCGGTTGGTTTTCGAAATCCTGATTGCGCGCAAAAAGCCGACCCTCCGAAGAGGGCCGGCCTTGGAGATAGCGGCCCAAGATGGACGGCCGCGACAAAGGCACTTGGACGTTAGAAGGCGGCCACGAGAATCGTGTACTCGACCAACGTCTGCTCCTGGGGAACTCCCTGCACGTAGATGCGAGCCAACTGCACCTGGTCGTTCTGCACCGTGACGAAAGACACACCCTCGTTGCAATCGATTGGGGGTCCAGTGATTCGAGTCGCGTCGTTCCCGTCGACATTGAGCAGCTCGACGCGGGCGAACACGTCTTCGTCGCCGTAGACATCGCAGTCGATCGCAACCTCGATTCGCTGGTTCGGGTTGCTGTTGTTCGGAAGCTCGAACTGCACGAAATCCTCGTTATCGCCATCTTCGGAAGAGATCTGGTCGGTGTAGACGATCTCGCGATTGCCCGTGATGCTCAGGAACGCGTCCACGGCGGGGTTGGCGGCACTGTCGTTATCGAATGGGGCGATCAGCTCTTCCTCATCTTCATCCTCCACCACGTCGTCCTCGACAACGTCTTCGACGATCGGCTCGTCAATGGGGGGCTCTTCGAAGTCGAGGTCTTCGTCCAAGGGGGCCATTCCGGCGTCGCCACATGCGGCGGCGACCATTGCAAGAAAAGTAAGGCCAATCGCGTTAAGTTGATGCTTTGTCATGGTGTGTTCTCCTTCTTGGGTGTCGGCGGTTCCAATCCGCCCTTCAAACACCCCTACGGAGGGGGGGCTGGGTTGGATTAATGTTTCTGCGAACCCTCGAGCGGCGGTTATTCGCCGAGAACGCGCAGGAAGGTCTCGAGCGTGTCGAGATCGCTATCGGTCAGGTGCGGCAGTGGCACGAGCTCATGGGGCATGGCGTTCGACCGGGCAGGAGGTGTTCGGTAGAACTCCAGCACTTCGCGTAACGTGGAAAAGCGCCCGTCATGCATGTACGGGGACGTTTTCGCCGCGCCCCGAAGGCTTGGCACCTTGAATGCACCCGCCAGGTGCGCTTCGGGCGCAAGGTGTTCAAGCTCGCTACATCGTTCCCGATCGTCGGAGTAGCGACCGCGGCAATTGAACTCATCGAGGACCGCAGCCTGCAGGCCGGCGATGCGACCCACATCCAGGCTTGCCGGATCTGAAGAACCTGTTCCGATATTGTGAAAACCGCCGTTGGTGAACATCGGGCCATTGTGGCACTTCATGCATTGGTTTTTCGGATCGATGAAGATCCGAAGTCCAGCGATTTCGGCGTCGTTCAGAAGCCCACCGCCTTTCGGCGCATCGACGTAGCGATCGAAACGCGTCGGTGCGAACTCAAGTGTCGACTCGAACGCAGCAATCGCTTTCCCGACGTTTGCAAACGCCACGTTGATCGCCCGCTTCGTTCGAATGGGCACTTCGCGCCACGCGACCCGGTGTGCCTCAGGACCAATAGGACCCGCCTGCAACACGGACACCCCCTCGAGCGATGGTAGGGTACCGAACAGGGCTTCGTAGGCGCTCTTGTATTCCTTGTTGTTTCGGATCGCACGCACGACCGCTAGCCGACTGGAGCCCATTTCCCGAGCGGCCTCGATCGGTACGAGCGCCTGCGCCCACAAGCTGTCACGCCGACCATCCCAGTAGAACCATCGTTGCCACGCCGCGCCGACCACGCTCGGTGTATTGCGGTCGAGAACCGCGAGCCCTTTGCCCGTTCTGCGTCCGTCCGTGAAGGCCAAAGGCTCCTGGTGGCACGTCGCACATGACACGTTGCCGGTCGCACTGAGGCTCTTGTCGAAGAAGAGTGCGCGACCGAGCTCAACCGCGCGGGCGTCTTCCTGCACACGGTTGGTGCGATCGCGGGGCCGTGCGCCCGCCGCCGACAAGGACAGACTTCGCACCAAGCCCATCTCTGTCGCGTTCCAAGAAGGACTGAGATGTTCGTGGTCTTCCGGCGATTGCAGGTCGATTGTGAAGACTGCGCGATGCCACCGATTCCCTTCGAGCACGCGAACGTTCATCTGCCATTCGCCACCCATGTTGAAACGCATGCCATCGACGAGGAACGTGCCGTTGCCAAGATACCGCGAGACCGAAGGCTGGGTCGGCAGACCGTGTCCATGCGAAGGCATGCCACCGTTCACCACCAGCGCTTCCGGCATGAACGGTGTCGGTTTGTCCGACCCGCGCAGCACCTGAATGCGCCATCGATGCATCACGTTGACGGGGATTGGTAGCGTATCGGTGTGGACGACCACATGCACTCTTCCCGTTTCGCTTCGAGCATTCGCCACAAGCGCCCAAGCAGGGGTCTCAACCGGGTCTTTGGAATCCTCGACCTTGGAGTCGCAACCGCTTGCCACCATGGCCATCCCGACGAGGACCGAGCACCATTTCGCTCGCCGACACATCAGCAACGCCCCCCGTGGTCGCGATGGCTCACGATTGTGAGCGGCGTCTCCAACGCAAGCCTGCCAGCGTCAACACCGCAAACATGGTGAGCGGCAGATCATCGGCACTCGACGCGACTACGGTCACGCCGCAGCTGACGACCTGGAAGGTCGGTTCATCCTCAACGGTGCGAAGGTATCCAGCTATCTCGTCGATGGTTTCTACTGGAAGCCCCGAAGCCGAGTCGTGCCGTTCGATCGCCTCCTCCAACGTCGCGGCAGAACCATCATGCAGGTACGGGGGAGTCGCCCACACGCCATGTAACGATGGCGTGTCGAGTCCATCGAGTGGTTCGCCGAGGCGTTGGCCGGACGTCGCCGTGAGCGTTCCGATATCATGGCGGGCGCCGGTCGCGCTGTCGGTCATTGCCACGCCAGTATGACAACTGTGACAGGCCGCGTTCACAAACTCGAGCCTTCCGTTGATGACTACTGGGTCATTCGGATCGGTGCGAAACGGGCTCTCCGGAACGGCTGTCAGCGAGTGCATGTATGTCGCCAACGCATCGAGATCTGGGGAAATACCTGCTTTCGGGTCACCAAGTGGCTCCTGGCGTGTTCCAGAGAAGAAATCCGCGTCGTCCATGAGGCCGGTGCCACCGGCAAACGCACGGATCTGGCCTTCAAAATCGTGAATCTCGTCGAAGTTGCCACTCCAGTGGATCATCCCGTGTTCGGGTCCTCCGCGACCGACCAGCGTGATCGTGTTCCGCAGCCCTTCTCCGACCGCCGCGAAATCCCACACGCGACCGTCTTCTTGGCCTTCCTTGTGGCACGACGCGCAGCTCATGTAGTCGAACGCGGCAAGGCGATCGTCGGCTGCGTCGTAGAACAGCTGCTTGCCGTTCAATACGATGGGGTCCAGGGCTTCTGATTGAGTCGTAGCAACCACTGCGAGCTCGGAAGCGCTGGTCACCGCGCCGCCTTGAATGATGGCATTGACGTCGATAATCGTGACCGTTCGATCCATGAAGTTGTGGATGTACAGTCGGTTGTCGGACGAGCGCACGACGCCCTGGGGTGCGCGCCCCACCTGCATCCGTCCGAGCTCCATGCCAGACACAGCATCGTTCACGACGATCTGGCGATTGCCCTCGAGCAACGTAAACAAGTGAACGCCAAGCGGCCCAAATACCGCGTCGGTCGCGACGGATGCATCGTCATGCTCAACGCGGGCGTCACGGAGCTCGGCGAGTGTCGTGAGATCGATGTGTGAGCTGACTGCGCGTACGGTCTGGTCGAAGCGAAGCGCTTCACCACTTCGCATCATCCCTCCGAGAATGTTGTCTTGCTTCGAGGGCACATACGCCATCCAACCGGTAGGTGCGATCACCGCTGGGCCCAGATAGTTTGGAATCCCGGGACCGCTGTGCTCGGTGGGCGCGACATTGCTGTGGCCCAATATGATGGGTGTATCCACTTGCAACGTTTGCGCGTCGACCGGCGTGACCCAACCGCCATATTCCTGGACGCCATCATCCACCACTGGCGCCGTCCCCGCCTCGCCCGGAAGCGGTGGCGTCACGAAATGCGATACCAAGAGGGTTCGGGACTGTGGATCGATCGACAGATGCCGCGGACGCGGGCCCACATCGACAAATTGCACGTCGCTGCTTGTGATACGGGCGACCTGGCCGGTCGCCTCCAGGGCGACGAACACCTCGTTCCCAAAAAACACGATCCCATGAGGCTGCGAGCCACGGGGCAACGAAACCGTATCGGAGCGCGCGAACGTGCCCGTGTCGTGCACGGAAATGGTGGCGCTCCCCTTGTTTGCTACCCAGGCCTCAGGTGCCGTTGGATGCAAGGCTATCGCCCACGGTTTGTCATCCGTGGCAAGCTCACCGAGATAGGTGCCACCAGCGTCGATCACAGTCACGGTGTCTTGATCGGGGTTCACATTCCAAACGCGATCCCCGCCTGGGTCAGCATCGAGCGCGATCGTCGACGAATGTCGCGGCTGCTCCGCCAAGAACGCATCGGCATGGATCACTTGAACGAATTGCTGACTGATCTGCCGGCCCGCTTGATCTGAGGCAAGGACGATGACCGTATAACGACCGGGCTCCGTGTACGTGTGCGACACGGCGGAATTCGTCGTCGTGGTTCCGTTGCCATCGCCGAACGCCCACTCGTAATCTATCGTGCCTGCACCTTGTGCTGGGGCAGACCACATCACGCTGTCGCTCACCGGTTGTGGCTGGGTCTGGACGAACGATGTGAACTCCAACGGGATGGTGACTTCGCCCATATCTCGTCCATCGAAGGACGTCTCCGAGAAGCCTGGGCCGCTCCAACGAAGCCCAAGCTGTGCGGGCCCACCGCCGTTGAACATCTGGACCTCAACATCGTGATATCCGGCGGTCAACGAGACCGAGCCGTCCGCACGTTGAAGTGAGTGCACCCCGTCGTTGTCGACCACTAGTGCGGTGTCGATCAAAAGCTTCGAACCATCGTCCGACAGCGTTGCGAAATCGTAGATGCCGGTTGTCTCGATGAAGAATTGCGCGCGGAACCGAAGGGCGTAGTTGTTGTCGCGAAGCCGAACCTGCAACGTGAAGTCGTCTGTCGTGCCCGTCGTTTCTGGCGTCAACGCGTCCATGTCAGGCAGCGACGACCAGCTCCCGTGAAACACCTCGTACGTGATGGGCATGTCGGGTTGTGCGGTATCACGCACCACTTGGAGCGTGTGACCGATCGACGGCACACCCTGTGCATCGACCGCGAACAACCAGTAGTACCCCTGAACAAGCACGTTCGGGTTGTCGTTGAGAAAGAGAGTGTACTCGCCCGGTGTGTCTTCCGCGAAGTCTACCGGCACGAATCGCGCGTCGGTGTTGATGGAATGGGTCACACCGGCGAGCCGGATCATATTGAACGCTTGCACTCCGGGGCTTGCAGTAACGCTATGCTCTTCGCCGGCTTGGGCGCTCGGCGCTGACTGCGTGATCACGGGACGAACCGCCGGCGCCCCGCCCGCCGTAAACAGATACGGCGGCGAAAAAATCTCGGCGTCCTGATGGTTCTCTGCGCAATTTCCGCAAAGGCCACCGCCCCCAGACAAGACGCGTGCGTCCTTTAGAAGCAACGCGACCGAGTGGTAGTTGCGCGGCACCGTGTGCGAGGCCATCGGCGCCCACTGATCGGTTTGCGGGTCCCAGATCTCCGGCTCCAAAATGCTCGTTTGGTCATTGAAGAGCTTTGCATTCTCGTTGCCACCTACCACGATGAGGTCGCCCGTCGGCAGCAGGACCGCGTTGTGATTGGTGCGCTTATGCGCCATATCACTGGCTTGTTGCGCCACTGGGGCCGCCCCATTGATGTCGATCTTGATCGCTTCTCGTGACGAGGCTTGCGGCGCTTTTCGATCCTGCCCACCGGCTACCAATACCTTGCCGACGTCATACATCGTCGCCGTTCCGAACGCGCGCGTTTGATCTCCGCCAAGTCGTGTGCCGGCGGCTTCGATGTCGCCCGAGCCCGCCGCATCATACCAATGCATGCTGGGCCATGGTCCAGAGTGGAAAACACGACCATCCGGAGCCACGTGCAAGAACGACCACCATTGCGAGTTCGTGCCACCGTTGTTCGCGCTTCCGGCGTTTGTGGCAGCCTGCTCATTGGCGGCCGTGGTCATTGCCATCCCGGGCAGAGCCGTCCACCGATCGACGGGTGCGGAATAGCGCTCCACAACCGGGCCTGCGCCTTGTGCGAACACAGCCGTCACCTCGTCGTTAGGCAGCGTGAGTTGCGTTCCGTACCAACGAGGGAACCCCATGTCCGCCCGTCGGGACCACACGAGAGCCTGCGGATCAAATGCTGCCGTTCTCCGGTTGACTTGCCGGCCGCCGGTCACCATGACCGCACCATCCTCCATCAACGAAATGCCAGCGCAGAAGATGTCGTTGTGAGGATTGTTCGTCGTCGTGAAGTTCCCCGAAACCGGATCGTATACCGCCGAATGCGTGAAGAACTCTCCGTTGTTTGGAAATGCGGTCTCCCTACTTGCGGACCAAGTTACAATGCGACCATCCGGCAGATTGGCTGCGGAGACGGGAATGTGTGGCCACGCGATTACAGGACCCCACGCGCCGACGGTTTCCGGACCCTGTGCAGAGGCACCGCCCGCGTGGACAAACACTGCGGAGCACATGCATGCAAGGAACGCCGGCACGACATGGCCGAGCGAATCGAAGGGTCTGGTTTCATGGAACGGCCTCAGGCGAGGGGGGTGGTCTGCGCCAGCAGCGCACAGGGTAAGAAATATACCACCTGCAAAGGCGCGATCCCAAGCCTTATTGCCGCTAGAAACCCCCAAAAAAGCACATGTCTTTCGTCTACCGGCGTGTTTGTCTGGCTTCCCATGCGCGCTTACTCCCCGTCCTCACGTACTGATAGGTGCTGACGGCGATGGTCCAGAGCAGCGCGGCGCCGAGTATCTGCAGCCAAACGACGGCCGGCCAGCCCAACCAGGCATGGGTGATCGTAAGCACCATGAACAGGATCTGGAAGGCGGTATTGAGCTTGCTGACGCTGGTAGGCGCCCCTTGGACGGGGGCAAGCCACACGTGATGGACGAGGACACCGGCGACGATCAGAAGATCGCGACCCAACACGATGGCGGTGAACCACGCCGGCACGAATCCGAGCCACGTCAATGTGACGAAGACACTCGCGACCAACAGCTTGTCGGCTGCGGGGTCGAGGAGACCTCCAAGGCGTGAGCGCCAATCGAACCTTCTGGCGAGGTAGCCGTCGAGGGCATCCGACAGACCCGCAATCACGATGAGGCCCAAGGCGAGCGGATAGCGGCCGTTCAGCAAAGCCCATACGGCTGGGGCAATCAACAGGATCCGCCCGAAGCAGATGAGATTCGGGATATGTCGGAGCGCGGACACTTCTTCTACCGATTCCAATGTGATTCCAAGCGTAGCTTGCGGCACGTCACAGCGGTCTAAAAAGCGTCGCAAGCTTGGTCGGACGCATTTCATGCGGCCATGTGAGGGGCGAGGTGAATCACTTGCGCCACCGACGAAACATAGTGCTTCCATGCACGAGCTCGCCGACCGTGAGAGCTGCGCCCCACGAGTAACTGAGTTATACCCTGTTGGGCGGAGGTGCCCCCAATGAAGCGGACATCGGCTTTCGCTTTTGTTGTCTTCGGGACGGTTTGGTTTGGATGCTCGACGAGCTCCGATGTCGCCCCGACCGGATACGAGCTTCGAAGAGAGGCGTTCTTCGAGGAGACGATCAACAGCGGTAGCCGCAATACCTATTCCGAGGTGATGCGGCTCGCGCGGAGCGTCGCTCCGGACGAATCCAAGATCCAAGACGACCTCAATCGGATGAACGATCGGTTGGACACCGCGGACTTCAAGCTGCCTGCCGTGCTCTGGATGCTGTACCGATACTCGGACTCCGAGTTGCTCAGCGAGCAGATCCTCACCAATGCCAAAGAGAGCATTCTGGCCTTCAAGTATTGGCCCGATGAGCTAGAAACCGAGGCCGACCCAGTAGACACCGACGACATGGTCTATTGGACCGAGAACCACTTCATCTTGTTCAGCACCGGCGCCTATCTCGCCGGCCAGCTCTACCCAGATGAGGTGTTCGCCGCTTCCGGCGAAACGGGCGCGCAGAAGATGGAGACCTTCAGGCCGCGCCTCATGCGATGGTTGGAGCTTCGCTACAGGTCCGGTTTCAGCGAGTGGCTCTCGAACGTCTACTACGACGAGGACATTCCTGGCCTCGTGGCGCTCGTCGAGTTCGCCGAAGACGAGGAGCTCAAACAGCTCGCGTCGATCGTGTTGGATCTGATCCTCGCTGACACGGCCCTGAATCACTTCAGAGGCAATTTCGGCAGCACGCACGGCCGCACCTACGAGGACAAGATGAGCGGCAGCAGGGACAACACGGGTTCTACCTTCAAGCTGCTCTTCGACCTCAACGAGTTCGGACCTGGAAACATGAGCTCGTCGACACTGGCGTTGAGCACGACCTATCGGTTGCCGCGAGTCATCTATGACATGGCTCACGACTTCGAGCGCGAGGAGTACGAGAACCGGCAGCGAATGGGCATCAAGATTGAAGAGGCAGCGAATTGGGGGCTCAGCACTTCAATTCTGGAAGACGGGATGACTTTCCTGACGCTCGAGGCCTACACGGACCCTCTGACGATCGGCCTTTTCGTCGACATGCTCAACGCGTACAAGTGGTGGGAGCACGCTGACTTCGCCCCATTCGAGGACTTTCGTGATGTCCTCGAAGACGAAACGGTCCGCACGAATTTCGCCAACGGCTTCGAGAAAGACATCACCCGGAACATGCGACCGGAGGTCAACATCTACACGTATCGAACGCCGGACTACATGCTCAGCACGGCACAAGACTGGCGGAGCGGCTACGGCGGTGATCAGCAATCGATCTGGCAGGCGACCCTCGGAATGGATGCGGTCGCCTTCACCACCCACCCCCCCAACGATCGCTTGGACGGGCCGACACCGCGCTATTGGGTTGGCTATGGAACCATGCCGAGGGCGATCCAGGTCAAAAACGTCGTCGTTTCACTTTACGCAATCGACACCGGTCCGGTGCTCTATGTCGAGAACGAGCTGTTCTATACACATGCCTTTTTGCCGAAGGGCCAGTTCGATGAGGCCACCAAGGAGGGTGGATGGTTTTTCGCGCGTGAGGGCGATGGCTATTTGGCGCTGTGGTCGTCGGACCCCGATGCCGACTGGGTTGCGAATACCGACCCTGCGCAATCAGAGCTGGGCGACTACGAGATCATCGCCGATGGCGTGAAGACCATTTGGATCTGCGAGCTCGGACGCGCGTCCGACTATGCGAACTTTGACTCATTCAAGGCAGTCATTCTCAATGCCCCGCTGACCGTCGACGTAGAGGCGCTCTCCGTGGACTACGCATCGCCGTCCCAAGGGAGGTTGGTGATGCGCTGGGGGGACGATCCGATGACCCAGGACGGAACCGCGCTCGTCGTCGGGGACTTCCCGAGATACGAAAACCCTTATGGCTCCGCCGAGTTCCCCGCCAATCTCATCTCGTTCGAGCACGCGGGCCAATCTTTGAACCTAGATTTCGCCAATCGGTCCCGTGAGGTGAGTCGCTTCTTAGACTGAGCCAACAGAAGCCCAAGAGAGACATGCACGTGAACAAGCGACTCCCAGTGGTGGCTTTGATCCTCGTCCAGATGGTGTTGGGGGTGCCCGGCTGCGGCTCGAGCAATGGCGCTGCCAATCCTTGTGACGAGACCGCTGGGGGCGAAGCGTGTTACGCGTCCAATCGAGATCCGAGCTCTGCGGAGATCGCGCTCGCAACCGAGATCGCTCTACGCTACATCGATGAGCATCCGGCCCGGAGCGAGTTCTGGGATTGGCGCGCCGGCGTCTTGATGTTCGCGCTCACTGAGCTTCATCGGGTGACCGGTGATGTGCGACTACGGGACTACTACCAGCAATGGCTCGATTACCACATCGACCGGGGCTACACGATCCTCGTCAACGACAATTGCCCGCCCGCGCTCACGGCTATTTCGCTGTTGAGCGAAACATCGACCGATGCGTACCAGCAGGTCGTCGATGATGTGCTCTTCTATCTGACCGATCTCGCCCCGCGCGTCGAAGGTGGCATCAGTCACCTGGGCACCATTGGCGTCGAGTCGCTCTGGCTCGACAGCTTGTTCATGTTCGGGATGGTGCTGACCCGCTGGGGCGAGCTCTCGGAAGAGACGCAGTACCTCGACATGTTCTCTGAGCAGCTCGCAATCTTCGCGAGCCGGATGCAGGATGAGAGCGGGTTGCTCGTGCACGCATACGGGTGGCCCGGGGAAATCGACACCGACATCTTCTGGGCGCGCGGCAATTCGTGGGTGACGGTGTCGACGGCCGATTATCTGAGAGCTCGTGTACTGGCGGAGGAAACCGATCCCCAAGCGACGCAGATCTTCGCCGACCAGCTCCAGGGCATCTTAGAGACACAAGATCCGGAGTCCGGGATGTGGTGGACACTGATGAACCGTGAGGGCGAAATCTATCTGGAGACGAGTGCGACAGCGCTCTTCGCGTATGCGATCGCGCGCGCTCATCGATACGGCATCGTTGGCGAGGAGGAGCTCGATGCGGCGCTCAGAGCGGTTGACGGGGTGAAAGAGGCCATCGTCGACGACGAAAACGGACGCCCGGTGGTCACCGGCATTTCCGGGCCGACCGACCTAGGCACTTACGACTTCTATGCCGCTGTTCCGCTGGAAGAGGACCTCAGCTACGGAGTGGGTGCGGCAATTCTCGCCCTGGTCGAGACGTCGGGCCTTTGAGACCCAAGCCTGTCGCTCGACAAATACCCACTTGCCATCCTCTCGGTGAAAGCCGACATTAGCCGGACCCCCCACCAGGCTCATTTCGAGGATAAGGCAATGGACGCGAAGAGTCGGTCGCCGAAAACAGCAGTGATGGTCCACGACGATCGAACCGGGCTCGACGTCGAGACGCTGCGCCGAGCGATTCAGGAAAACCTCTTCTATCGCTGCGGCAACGTGCCGAGGTTGGCGACCCAGTCGGACTATTACCTCGCTGTCGCCTATACGGTGCGAGACCGACTCATGCAGCGTTGGCTGAGCACGGCCACGGCATTGTTGGCAAAGCCGACGCGCGTGGTCTGCTATCTGTCGGCGGAGTATCTGCTGGGGCCCTCCTTGGGCAACGCCCTGTTGAACCTCGGCATTCGAGACCAGGTCGCGCAGGCGGTCGCATCGCTGGGGCACGACCTCGACGAGCTCATCGACGAAGAACGCGAGCCAGGCCTCGGCAATGGCGGATTGGGTCGTCTGGCCGCATGCTTCATGGACTCGCTATCCACCTTACAGATCCCCGCGGTGGGGTACGGCTTGAGATACGAGTTCGGTATCTTTCAACAGTGGATCAAAGACGGCTGGCAGGTCGAGCGCACCGACAAATGGCTGCGCCAGGGCAATCCCTGGGAAGTCGTTCGGCCGGAGTACACCTATCCGGTCGGGTTCGGCGGTCATACCGAGTCATACGAAGATGACAAAGGTCGTTACCGGGTTCGCTGGCATCCGGAAACCGTGGTCAAGGGGGTCGCCTATGCCACTCCCGTTCCCGGGTACAAGGTCAACAACATGAACATGTTGCGCCTCTGGGCCGCGGAGGCAGCCGAAACGTTCGACTTCGGGAGCTTCAATGTCGGTGACTATTACGGTGCGGTCGAGCGCAAGGTGGCCTCGGAGACCCTCACCAAAGTGCTCTATCCCAATGACGAACCTGCCCAGGGCAAACAATTGAGGCTCCAGCAGCAGTATTTCCTCGTGTCGTGCTCACTGCAGGATCTGCTCAGGCTGCACCAGCTGCGCGGCGGTAGGCCGGACGATCTACAGGAACGGTTCGCCATCCAGCTGAACGACACTCATCCCGCGCTCGCCATACCCGAGCTCATGCGGCTCCTGCTCGACGAGCACGGGATGAGTTGGGAGAACGCCTGGCGGATCACCTCCGAGACGTTTGCGTACACGAATCACACCTTGCTCCCCGAGGCCCTCGAGACATGGCCGCTGCCGATGTTCGGGCGATTGCTGCCGCGTCACCTGCAAATCGTCTACGAGATCAATGCCCGGTTCATGGATCAAGTGCGCGAACGCTTCCCGGACGACTACGACAGGCAACAGCGTATGTCTATGATCGATGATCGTCGCGGCGGCGCGGTACGCATGGCGAATCTCGCTACGGTGGGCAGCTTCTCGGTGAATGGAGTCTCCGCTCTCCACACCGATTTGTTGAAAACCCGCGTAATGCGAGACTTCCACGAATTCTACCCGGACAAATTCAACAACAAGACCAATGGAGTGACGCCGCGCCGTTTCATGGTGCTCGCAAACCCGGAGCTCGCGCAGCTGATCACCGCACACATCGGTGAGGCATGGATCACGGATCTCGACCAGCTGCGCAGGTTGGAAGGGCTCGCGGATGACGACGATTTCCAGTCACAATGGCAGGCCGTCAAAGCTTCACGCAAACGCGTTGCCGCCGAGCAAGCTCACAAGCTCATGGGGGTCGAGGCGGATCTCGACTCGATGTTCGATGTCCAGGTCAAGCGTATCCATGAGTACAAACGTCAGCATCTGGCGGTGCTGCACATCGTCCACTTGTACCGGCAGCTCAAGGAGAACCCGGACCTCGTGACCGCGCCGCGAACCTTCATCTTTGGCGGCAAGGCAGCGCCTGGCTACGCGATGGCCAAACTCATCATTAAACTGATCAACTCGGTTGGAGAGGTCGTGAACTCCGATCCGGACACTCGGGGCAAGCTGCAAGTCCTGTTCATTCCCAACTACAACGTCAAGACTGCCCAGCTCGTTTATCCTTGCGCCGACCTATCCGAGCAGATCTCGACGGCCGGCAAAGAAGCTTCCGGTACGGGCAATATGAAGTTCTCCATGAACGGTGCTCTGACCATTGGAACCCTCGACGGTGCCAATGTCGAGATTCGCGATGCGGTCGGAGCGGAGAACTTTTTCCTCTTTGGGCTCACCGCAGACGAGATCCACGCGTTGCAACAGACAGGGTACAGACCCCACGAGCACTACGAGCAGAATCAGGCGCTCAAGGGCACCCTCGATCTAATCGCTTCTGGTCATTTCTCGCGGGGAGACAAGGCGCTGTTTCAACCCTTGACCAACAGCCTGATCCATCACGACGACTACTTCGTACTAGCCGACTTCCAGTCCTACATCGACTGCCAGCAGAAAGTTAGCGAGGCCTGGGCCGACCAGCATCATTGGACGAGGATGTCGATCCTCAACACGGCACGGATGGGGCCATTCTCGTCGGATCGCACCATCCTCGACTACAGTCGAGACATCTGGCGGGTCGAGCCCCACTCGGTGCAGTTGGTCAATGTGGACTGAGGGCTTGCAGGGTTTGCAGTTCGGATTCAGGGTGTTCGAAGACGGGCCCAAGTGAAAACGGCATACGCTACGACATTGTGCAACGGTGATGGTTACCTTCCCGGCGTCGAGGCACTAGGGAAATCCCTCGAGACCCACGGGACTAAGGTGCCGCGTGTCGTTTTAGTGACTGCGGACGTCAGTGAGAAGGCCCGGAAGCTTCTGACTGAACAGGGTTGGCAGGTCCGCGAAGTCGAGCCGCTCGACAATCCCAACCCCGACACCGCCCAGCTCTTCGAACGCTTTCGAAACGTCTATACGAAGCTTCGGGTATGGCAGCTCGTCGAGTTCGACAAAGTCGTTGTCCTAGATGCCGACGTGATCACACTTCAGAACATCGACGAGCTTTTCGAGCGGCCTTCCATTGCCGCCGCACCCGATTTCTTTCTTCCCGACCGATTCAACAGCGGACTGATGGTCATCGATCCCTCGGCCGAGATGTTCGAGCGGATGCTGGAGGCGCTCTGGGAGACGCCGAGCTACGACGGGGGCGACCAGGGGTTTTTGAACGTCTTCCAACCGAACTGGTATGCAATGGACGTCTCGCATCGACTGCCTGCCGGCTACAACCTGCAGAACTTCATTTTTCAGTTTCTCCACGGCCACCCAGGCTTGAAGCAGGCTCTTCTACGCGAGGCGAAAGTCATTCACTACTCGGTGCAAAAGCCCTGGCTTGCAAAACCCGCCCTCACCGGCGGGTCGGAGGCATGGTGGGATGCCTACTTTGGGGCCCATCCCGAAGAGGCGAAGGAGTGGAAGCGCCGTTGGCATGCTATGGAAGACTGGACGTTCGACCACGCGGTGGCCGCCATCATCAAATAATGAGCAGCACGAAAGTCCGTCAAGTTGAGCTTCCCTGGTGGAAGCGAACCACCGTCTACCAGATCTATCCACGCTCTTTCTCGGACCAGACGGGCGACGGCATTGGCGACCTACCCGGAATCATCGACCGGCTCGACTACATCAAATGGCTCGGCTTGGAGACGATCTGGCTTTCGCCGTTCTTTGAAAGCCCTCAGGCGGACTTCGGTTATGACATCAGCGACCACTTCGGCGTAGCCCCGGAATACGGGTCGTTGGACGATTGCCGACGACTGATCGACGAGATTCACGCGCGCGGGATGAAGGTGGTTCTCGACATGGTGTTGAACCACACCTCTGAACAGCATCCCTGGTTCCTCGAGTCGCGCAGTGCGCGCAATAATGCGTATCGGGACTTTTATATTTGGCGCGACGGACGCAAGCCCTATGGTGCTGCGCCTCCCAACAACTGGCGCTCGATGCTCGGGGGGTCCGGTTGGCACTACGATCCCCAAACCGACCAGTGGTACTGGGCCAGCTTCTTGCCGTTTCAGCCCGACTTGAACTACCGAAATCCCAAGGTCAAACGCGCCATGCTCGATGTGGTCAGGCACTGGCTGCGCGAAGGTGCCGATGGCCTGCGCCTCGACATTTTCAACGCGATCTACAAAGACGCAGCGTTTGCCGACAACCCCCGGTCGCTCCGCGCGATTCCGTCCGAGGACAATCCCGGCGGTTTCTTCCAGCGGGCCCTGCACACGCAAAACCACCCCGATACCCTTGCCTTTGCCCGCGAGCTGCGCGCCGTAGTCGACGAGTTCGATGATCCCCCACGCTTCATCGTGGGCGAGGTGTTCGGGCCATCCGACCTGTTGCGAGAATACTGTGGCCCGTCAGGCGATGGACTGAACCTCGTCTTCCTGTTCAAGAGCCTCCGCACGCCGTTTCGTGCCCGTGCATTTCGCGAGCTCGTCGATGAATTCGAGTCTGCGTTTCCAGAGCCTTTGCATCCGACGTATGTCTTCGGCAACCACGATCGGCCACGCCAGATGGAACGGCTCGGAAACGACGTGGCCCGCGCGCGACTGCTCGCCTCGTTTCAGATGACCGTGCGCGGCGTGCCGTTCATCTACTACGGTGACGAGCTCGGTCTTTCGCACCATGACATGCCGCGCCACGCAGCCCGCGACCCGCTTGCAGAGCGTTTCCGGTTCATTCCAAAGTTCATGCTGCCAACTTTGCGACGGCGCGGTATTCTCACCAATCGAGACGAATGCCGTAGTCCTATGCCTTGGCACGGCGGCGCCCATGCGGGATTCGCACCGGCCGATGCTCCAAAGCCGTGGCTGCCTTTGCACCCGCAAAGCTCCATCATGAATGTTGCCGTGCAACGAGAGGACCCGGCTTCGGTATTGACGTCTTACCGCCGGATGCTTCAACTGCGCGGTTCTAGCCTGGCGCTCTCCGCTGGGCGCCTCTCGCTTCTGGATCCGCCTGCCGACCCCAACAAGGTCTTTGCCTA
>CAJHXN010000580.1_pt1 | contig 25028 bp, 22 predicted proteins | sample 9198401 | NCBI WGS metagenome assembly CAJHXN01 (sample SAMEA7708334, study PRJEB35096) | sediment metagenome | biome: marine neritic benthic zone biome [ENVO:01000025]; feature: sediment [ENVO:00002007]; material: shallow marine sediment [ENVO:03000034] sea grass bed [ENVO_01000059] ... | reverse complement strand
CACGTCGACTGAGCCGTGTTTGGCACGTGCCGTGCACGACAGAGACGCTCAGCTGAATCAAAAATGCGATACCGAATCAACACGGATGTTCTTGCCATCGTGTGTCTTTCTGCAGCGTTTGGCGGATGTGGCGCTGAGTCCACCGGCCCCGAGCAGCCGATTCGCAAAGCCGGGTTCATCGAGCCCGCCCGAAGCTGCGAGCCCTGCCATCCGCAGTATGTCGAGGAGTGGCGGCATTCGACCCATGCGCACTCCGCGTACTCGCCGGTCATGCGGCGCCTGAACGAAATCGGCCAGGACCCGAGCTACGGGAACTTGGGCAAGGCTTGCTTCCCCTGCCACGCCGCGACCGCCGAGCTCCTCGGTGAAATCGAAGACCCACTGAATCCCCAGTTCTCCGAGGCTGGCTCCGAGGGCGTGACCTGTGACATGTGCCACATCATCGCGCGTGACCTACGCGTCGACGATCTCGACTTCGGCGCGTACGTCGGCGAGCCCGGCGTGCGTTACGCGAACATGAAGGACCCGATGCCAACCGAGGCTCACGACAATGTGTCGTTGAGCTTCTACTCCAAGTCGAACGTCTGCGCGCCCTGCCACCAGCTTGGCGAGCTCGAGAACACCTTTCGCGAATGGGACGACGCCGGCCTCGAGGCGAGCGGGTTGGAGTGCCAGGTCTGCCACATGCCGACATACACGGGTCGAGCCGCACCGGGCGCACCGATTCGCGACGATCTCCACCGCCATGATTTTGCGAGCGCGGACTACCCCCGCGCGGTCACCCCCGGCGTGGATGTCGAGGTGATCAAAGCCGCCACTAGGCGACTGCTCGAGCTCTCGCTGGTGGTGGCGGTCGAAGGCGTTCCGTCGTTCGCCACAGAAGGCAGTCGCTTCGAGTTCAGCGTGGCGATCAACAACCGACGCGTGGGGCACGCGATCCCCTCCGGGATCTCGTTCTGGCGAGAGATGTGGATCGAGGTGACGGTCGCGGATGCGGCGGGCGTGTCGGTGTACCGCTCGGGCTACCTCGAGGAGAACGGTGATTTGGCCTCGGCCGAGGACGATCCGGACTTGGTTTCGTTCTCATCGATCATCTACGACGCCGAGGGCCTACCCAATCCCCTACCCTGGAACATCGACACCATAGACGAGTCACCCATGCTGCAGTTCGGGGAGACTCGGCGCGCATCTTACGCAGTGCCGGTTGGTTCGGGGCTACGAGGGCCGCTGACGCTCACTGTCCGAGTGCGGTTCAGACCGCTCCCCCCGCAGCTCCTCCGAGAGATCGATCTCGAGGAGCTTCTACCCATCGAGATCTTCGATCTCTGGGAAAAGACTTACTACGTCGGGCTTGGCGACGGATCTTGAGGAGGTGCACTGATGAAGAAACGACAATCACCCGTGAGCGCGGCCGTGGCCGTGCTGGCCATTGTCCTCGCGGGCATGATCGCCTGTGACTCCCAAGGAACGGACCCCGAGATCCGTGGCTCTGACCGGCTTCCGCAGGACGCCGTCGGGACCGAGTACCTTCACATCACGCTCGGTGAAGCCATGGAGGCTGACGCGCTGGTCGAGCTCCTGCACGCCCTGTTCGATGAGGAAGCTCCGGCGGGCGCCTTTCCTCACGAGGTGCCTGGCGGTCTGGTCGTCACGCGAGTCACCGATCCCAACGACATGGACGGCGTCTCTCGACTGCGATACCAGATGCCCGGCAAGAGCGGCGAGCTGCGCGACGTGGCGTCGGTCCCCGTTTCACAAGCGATGGGGCAGCGCTTCACGCTAATCGTCGAAAGCGTGTGGGAGCGCATGAGCGCCTATCTCGGGCAGGAAGACGCGGACCAGGCCCGCGAAACGAACATAGACATCACGGCACACAGCGACACAGGAGGCCACATCACTCTTCGGGTCTTGGGTGTGGGTTCATCGTTTCGTTTGGTTCATGAAATCCGCGGCCCGCATGTGGTGATCGGCGACGTCAGCCACGGCATCCCCGCCACCTCTACCGGCGACTGGACCACGCTCGGGTTGAGCATCGGCTTCAAAGTCAGGAAGGATCAGTTGAACTTCTTCGTCGACAAGGCCTACGGCCGCGGCCAAGCCGAGGGTCAGAGCTTCGATCACTTCATTCTCGGGCCGCCCCACGATTGGCTCAACGTCACGGTGACCCCGTGGTTCGGGCTGGTCCCCGCGGTCAACGTGAGCTTCGAGGCCATCCTCGAAGATGGGTCGCGCATCCCCTACGCCGCAGCCCCTGCGAGCGACGTCATGGGGGCCGAGTTCATCGAAGTCGTGAACGGCGCCATGACCGCGATGACCGCGCAGGAGGAGGCGTCGCCCGGCAGCAGCACGCCGTTCGAGATTCCGTATTTCTACGACGATCCCGACGGGAGCGTCGTCCAGGTCCGCGTCGTCGGCAAAGACGGCGTCTTCATCATCTTCTACGACTTGATCAGCGCGCCGGTGCCCAATGGAGATCCACCACCGGAGGTCGAGCTTTCGCCGACGAGCCCGGACGGAGGTGTGGACGGCGAGGGGCAAGGAAAGCTCAACGTGACATTCCAAGCTTCCGAGCTCGTGCAAGAAAGCGAGTTCCTCGATGCGGAGCTCGAGTGCGAGATCTGGGCCAACGTGTTTCGCGCGGACGAGGTGCTGGTGACGGGGCCCATCGAAGGCGCCGAGGTCCTCGCCAACATCCACGTGCCTTACGCCGATCTCCGCGGAGGGATTCGTTCGGTCCCGATCATCACGGAAGATCTTCCCGTCACCCGGGTGAAGATCCTCGGGTTCTGTGACGTGGACGGGAATGCGGATCCGGACGACCCAGGCCCGGACGACGGGGACCCGGTCACGGTGCCGCTCACGGAGTTTCAGGTTCTAGAAGGGCTCACGGCCGAGGTGACGGTGCCGTTCGAGTTGGTTTACTAGGTTGGCAGCTCAGAACTTCCCGTTGTCGTTGTTCCACTCCGACCTCGGGGCGACCGCTTCGATCGTGTTCCAGTGCTCGACGACTTTGCCGTCGGCGAGGCGGAAGAGGTCGTAGAAGGCCGAGCGCACGCGGACGCGGGTACCTTCGCTGACGGCGAGGACGAACGAGCCCTCGGCGAGAGTGCGGTGGAGGTGTTGATACGCGATGACCGGGGCGCCGTTGGATGTGGCTTCGAGAGCGGCTTTCCACGCCGGGAGTCCGTCTTCAAGATCGGGGTCGTGCTGGATGAAGTGGTCCGCGTCGACGTAGAACGGGAGGCCGTCGAGGTTCCGAGCGATGAGGACTTCTTCTACGAACGACTGCACGACGCCGCGGTTCGCTTCGGTGCGGTCGAGGTCGGTCGGGTCGGTGGGGCCGTCGACCATGGTGCGGCCGGACGGGTTGGGCCCGCGCCGTGGTTGAATGTTGTCCCAGTGCTCGACGGCGCGGTCGCCTTCGAACCGAAACACCTCGAAGCCGATGCGCCGGGTGGAAAAGTCGTACTCGGTGTGGGCGAAGACGAGGTCCCCGTCGGCAAACGCGCGGACGATGTTGACGCGCGGGTTGGTTTTCGCGAGCCGGGCGAAAAGCTGCGCGAGGCCTTCGCTGCCTTCGTGAGTTTGCGGGTTGTGCTGAATGTACTTCGTTTCGTCGACCACGGCGGCGGCAGCTGGGTCGCCGGTCTCGATGCCCTTGAGTAGCTTGCGGATGAGGTTCTTGCGTTGGGTGGGAGTGGTCATGGCAGAGCGCGTCGTGACGACGATAGCCGATGCCGCGGGGCGCGGGGCTGCGCACAGAAAAACCTCTTCGAAAAGCCCATGGCGAGCCTCGTGGCCCGTGCGCGGTCGCCGGAAGTGCGGGTGCGCTTGCGATGTGATAGACCGCAGGCCGCTGATAGGAGCGAACATGCGTAGATTCTTGATTTTGATTGGACTTTCGAGCGCGCTGGCCCTTGGTTGCAGCAGCAGCTCCGGGGGCGGTGGCGCCGGGGCGGGCGGTTCGGCTGGCGCCGGCGGAGTTGGCGGCGCTGCTGGCGGTGCGGGAGCTGGCGGGGTCGGCGGCGCGGGCGACGCGTGCCTCGACGACCTCGACATCCTGCTGGAGATCGGCGACGTGCCTGCGTTCATCGGCGACACGTGCGTCCTCGGCGAGTACGGCTGCGCGCTGATGGAGGTCGCGCCGTGTGTCGCGGAGTGCCTCGAGATGGAGACCGGCCTGCCCCAAGACTGCGGACTTTGCGCCGGACTCGTGACCGACTGCGTTTTGGTCGATTGCATCCCGAGCTGCACCGCCGACCCCGATGACCCGACGTGCGTCGAGTGCATCGAGGCTCAGGGCGAGGCGTGCAATCCGTTGTTCGAAGCGTGCGCTGGGTTTGCGGTGCCGTAGCTGAAGTAAAGCCCACGCCCTCAGCGCTCGCAGCGGTGCTCGTTTGCCATCGCCTTTGCGCGGGTCTGCAGGATTTCGGTCAGGCCGCCGGCATCGACCCACTCGCGAACCTCGTCCTTCGTCGCGCGGCAGAAGCCTGTTTCGTCGACCAGGGTCAGGGCCAACTCGAAGGCCTCGTCGTAGCGCTGCTGTTCGCCTCGCAGCGTCATTGCGATGAACTGCGCTTGGGGGTCGTCGGGGTGCGCCTCGTACGACGCTTCGATGAGCTGGTCTGCGGTGCCTTCGTCGCCTAGCTGGCGGTAGATGCGGGAGGTGAAGCGGACGAGGACGGGGGTGAGGCCACCGCTCGGCATGTTGGAGAGGAGCTCGCGGGCCGCGTCCGGGTTGTCGTTTTCGACTGCGTCGTTGGCGCGGAAGATGAAAGGTGTTGGATCGTTGGGGCGGGCGACGGCCATGGCGAGGGCGAAGTCCGAGGCGCTCGAGTAGTACCCTGCGGTGATGAAGTTGGCGGCGGCGAGCCATAGGAGGGCGGCGGCGGCTGGGAGGGCGAGCCATTCCGGGCGCGTGCGTTTGCGGAGCCATGCTTCTAGGGCGGGGACGTGCTCTAGCGCAGCGACCACGACGAGGACGGCGGGCATGTAGAGATAGCGGTCGAGGCCTAGCCAGAAGAAGCCGGCGACGTGGGCGGTGGGGGCCAGGGTGACCGCTGCACCTGTTAACAGAGTGAGGGTTCGCCACTGGCGCTTCCAGACCAGCAGCGCGGTGAGGGCGACGCAGAGCGAGAGCACGGCGATTTCGCCCGGGGACCACGGCTGGGCGAGCTCGTAGGCGAGGCCGCGCATCGGGCGTGGGACGGGGGCGATGAGGGTTTCGGCGCCGAGGACGATGAGGCGCGGCAGATGATCGAAGAACGCATCGTCGCGGAGGAGCGCGGAGACGGTGCTGGCGCCGCCGACACCCTTCACTGCCTGTGCGCGGAGCACGAACATGCCTGCCGTAGCTGCACCCACGGCGGCGAGCGTTGGCAGCAGTTGGCGGGCGCGCGTGCCTAGGCCAGATTGATCGGGGCCGTCGCGGAGGACGAACGCAAGCCACAAAAAGGCCGCAGCGGGGACGAACGTTTCTTTCGCGAAGACGCCGATGGTGGCTGCGACGAGCGCCCAGGCGGCCATGACCATGGCGCGTCGGGAGGTGCTCTCGCGAAGGCTTTGCTGCACGACGACGGCGAGCGCCGCCAAGCCTACGCCGGCCAAGACGTCGGAGCGGCCGTTGATGAAGTGGTAGGCCTCACCGAGGGCGGGATGAAGCGCGAACACCGCGACGACGAAAGCTCCGCCCCAGGACACGCGACCGCGCCAACTGCCTGCCGCCAATCGCAACAACAGAAGCACCACGAGCAGATGAAGGGCGAGCGACACGGCGTGGTGCACCAACGGCCGATAGCCGACCGCGGCGTTGACGCCGATGAGAGTGGCCATGGAGAGCGGGCGGTAGGTGGCGCCTCCGCCTTTGGGTGGCGCTTCGGTGGCGATGCAGTCGTAGAGGATGTACTCGTCAGAGTCTCGGGAGAAGACGGCGCGGACGTCGTCGAAGCCGTCCATGAACGGGTGGCCGAGCATCGTGAAGTCGTCGTAGATCCAGCCGCCGGTCAAGGCCGGGTACGAGGTGACGCACAGGGCGATGGCGAGCACCGCCGCGACCGCAGCCAACGCAGGAAGCCCAGGAAGGCGTACTCCTTCGGATGCTGTGCTCGTCAATCTCGACCGTCCCCCTGAGAGTGAGGATATCAAGATTCGAATGGCGGACACAAAAGCGGGACCGGCCGAGCGGCGGTTGGCGTACGGCGCTATTGAACTTCGTCTTCGCAGAGCTGTTCGTCGTAGGCCGCGCAGTCGAGGGCGCACACCTGGAACCTGCCCTCGCACGTGCCTTCGTAGTAGCTCTCTAGCGGGGCGTTCTCGTCGATGAGTGCTTCGATGAAGTCCTTGTAGGTGACGACGCCGTCGTCGGTCTCGATCTCGGTGCCGGTCCAGGTGGCCAAGGACGGGTCTTCTTGGAACGCTGTGAGGAACTCGAGCTCCGAGCCGCCGCCCACGTCTTCGAGGCCGGTGACGGTGAGGCAGTGGCTCGTGTTGGTGTTGCGGTAGTACGGCATGTAGTAGGCGAGGTTTTCGAGCTCATCGAGCCGAAGCCGCAGCGCCTCGAGGTCTTCGGTGGCCAGCCGATAGATCTCGGTGCGGCCCGGGCCGGTGTCCACGCCGGTCTCTGGATCGGAAAAGATGGGAAACGCAGGCTCGTAGGTGGCGACGGTGTAGTTGTAGTCGCGCTCGAAGATGGAGATCGACAGCCGGTCATCGGCAAAGAGCTCGGACACGACCGCGTTCACTTCACCAAAGTCCTCGAGGATGCGATCGGCACCCATGGGCAGCCCATCAAACATCGTCTCGACACCCCAGAGAGGAAGGATCGAAGTGAAGCCGATTTGGTTGCTCGGGTCTCCGTTGGGGAGCATGGACGGCACGATCGGCCCGCTGTCGGCCAGCAGGTAGCTTTGCTCGACCCCTTGGATGCCGTTGCGAATGAAAGGATAGTTGTTGAGCGAGCCGACGCCGCCCGCGCTGCAGCCGCCGACGAGCATTTTCGGCACGTCGGTGAACATCTCGGCGAGCTCCTCGATCACCAAGAGCATGTTCTGATGGCCCATGTGATGGAAGTCGACGTCGGGGCCAACGCCTTCGGGGTCGACGTATGTGTTCACGCGGCTGCCGAGATAAGTGTCACCGGTGCAGTAGGGGATGAACACTTTGTTCCAGTCGCCCATCGGGTTGATCGCCGTGTTGCTCGAGAGCGGCGGATAGGCGAGCTCGACCGGCACCTCTCCGTTGACGACTCCGAGGGGCTCCGTGATCTCCGAGAAGGGCGCGAGCGAGTCGATGGTGAGGTAGACGGCCGGATAGTTGTCGCGAATGCACTCGGCGTCGGGGCCCTCCATGATGCACTCGGTGTTGAACGGCCCGCCGCCTGCGCAGCTCTCGTACGTGGTGCACGCGCCGCCGCCTTCGAGGAAGATGACGAGGTTGTCCGACGTCTCCGAGAAGTTGACGAAGTACTTGTACTGGGAGCCGTTGGCGCAAACCGCACCTTCCGGCTCGAACTTCAGCCACTCGCCGAACGCGCTCGGCATGAACCCTGGGTCCCGAGCACCGCCGGTGCCTGCTGTGCCTCCGGTGGAGGCGGTGTCAGTGCCGCATCCTGCTGCCAGGGTTGCGGAGACCATCACACATAGACAAAGAAGACTTCGTTTCAGCATTTCACATTCCTAACAGTTCAGACATTGGGGTGCGGGTCGTGCCGAGCTGCGAAAGCGGCCCCACGATGACCAGCCCGTAGAGCCATCGCTTGCCCCACGACGAAACGGGTGCGCCGCGACTGGCCCTGCTTCGCACGAACCACCACACACAGGCAACACCGAGCGCAACTTCAATCGCAAGCGCAAGCTCTGGCGCGTTGGTGTAGAGCCCGAGCCCGATGCGCTGCGACTCCGGGGTGTAGACGTAGTGGTAGAAGCCCGACACCAAATCGCAGACCTCGTGGAAGGCGACCAGAATTGCCGACCAAATCGCCGTTGGCACGTCTCGCCAAATGACGAAGGCAAACAGGCCCGTCCCGACCGCCCATCCGAGCAACGGCAGGAGGTCGTGCGAATAGGTCATGTCGATTTGGAGGTTGCTGAGCGTGGCCTCGAACATCGAGGTCGGCTCCATCTTTTCGATGCCCAGCAGCATGAGCACGAACCACACGAAGTCGGGGAGGTTGGACGCGACGAGAAGCCACCAAAACGGGGCGCGCGGCGCTTTTTCCGTCGCGACGAGCGCTGTCGCGTAGTGCCCGACGATCATTTCCGAGCCCCGGACTCACGAACGAGCACGCGGTTGAACAGCCAGAAAAAGATGACGTAGTTCGCGAGGATGAAGAGGAAGAGGGACACGGGGCCTCCTTTTGGCGGGCGGGCGCGCGGACGGGACGGGTGCGGCGCGGCCGTCCGCTCGAGGGAGCTTACGCAGTGGTGGCGCGCAATACAATGGGCTCGGTTGAAAGCTCAGAAATGAAAGACGCCGCCGAGGGCTGGGGCGAGCTCGTGTTCGAAGCCGCTTCGGGTGCTGACCCAGACGTTCCAGATGTAGGCCAGCTCGAGCTCGAGTGCCCAACGCGGCGTGAAGAAATACGAGAAGCCCACTTCGAAGATGATGCCGAGGCTGAACTCGGCGCGTGCGCCCTCGGCCTCTTCGCGCTCTCGCTCGAACACGCGAAGGTTGCCACTGAGGCCGAGGCCGACCAGCGGTTCCCAGGCGCCTTTGGGGAACAAGCCCCGCACCACGATGTCGAGCGGCGAATCGAAGCGCTCGCCGTTGAAGAGGAAGGGCTTGGCGAGCTGAAGCTCGAGGTGCTCGGGGATCAGGGTGCGTTCGTAGGCGATGACGAAGCCGACCAGGTGCTCGTTTTCGGGGAGCCGCGCTTCGGTTCTGCTTTCGCGTTCGGTGAGGGAGTGGAACTTGTAGGCGGCGCCGAAGGCGATCGCGTTGAGGCGCTCTCGGGGCTCGGGGAGCTCGGTGGGGGACTCGGTTGCGGCGGCGGACTCGGCGGGCTCGGCAGGCTCGGCGGGAGGCTCGGCCGACTGGGCTCCGGCCGCGCCCGCGAACAGCGCGCACGACATCGTCAATAGAAGGAACCGCTCAACGCGCATCGTGGGGGAGCCTACATCGATTTCGGGGGAGTTCCACGGTTCTCGGGCGGATGGTACAAGGCGAGCATGCCATCGAAGATGCCGAGCACTGAGCACTTGATGTGGGCGACCGTCGTCCTCGCGCTGATCGTCCCGGGCTGCGTTGGGACGTCGGACGATCAGCCCGCGGCGGTGGAGGCCACGGATGCCTCCGTGGAAAGCGCCGATGCGTCCACTGCGGTCGAGGTCGCAGATGCTTCCGTTCCTGACGCCGATGCCTCGACGCTGGACGCCGACGTTGCGCCCGCCCAGCCGGAGGTGAAGTCGAAGCCTCATCCCAAAGGTCGCTCTCTCGCGCTTTCGGGCCGCGCCGCTTTCACGCTTCACAACTACGCCATGAACGACCACAAGGGTCGAAAGGTGCTTCACGCCAAGAAGGTGAGCGGCTCCCTCGACCTCAACGCGCTGAAGCGCGGCACCTTCAAGATGACGCACGCTAAAGCCGAAGGCGTCGAGGTGACGCTCTATCGGGATGCGGCCGGGAAGATATCCCTGGCGAGCGCACTGAAGAAGCAGCCTCCGCACGTGCAGCAGGCGATCTTCATTCCGCCCGAGCGAGGCAAGGGCGAACCACCGTGGCTGATGGACATGGGGCCCATCGAAGTGAAAGACGCCACGATGACGATCGGGTTCACGAAAAAGCCCGTGGTCTTTCACGTCGACAGCGCAACGGTGTCGATCAAGCGCGAGGCGAAGGACCCCGGCCCGATGATCTACATTCAGGAGGTGCAAGGGCACATGATGAAGCCGAAGCCGCTTCCGAAGCCGGTGCGCATCGCGTGGGCCAACGGGCTGGTCGACCTGAAGGGCAAGCCACTGGTGCACCTGGCCGCACGCGCGTGCATCCGAAAGAGCGAGCTCCGAATCGACGCAATCGTCGAGGCCCGAAAGCAGCCCGTGCATCTCAAGGGCGACTCGGCCGGCATGGGCGGTGCGCTCGGGCGCATGGGGATCAAGATCGCGGCGCGGCACAAGAGCGACAAGATGAGCTACGAGCACGCGGCGGTGCACATCAACGGCGGACCGGGGTGCAAGGACGCAGAGGCTCCACCGGCTTCGAAATGACCGAGGTGAACGAGCAGCGCCCTCCCCCGCTCGTGAAGTCGGTGCCCGTGATTGGACCGCTCCGGCAGTTTCTTGGGGATGTCCTGCCGTTTCTCACGGAGACTCGGGCCGCCTATGGGGATGCATTTCGTCTGCGGATGCTGAACCTCGAGGTGACGTGCCTGTTTGGGCCGGATGCGATCGAGCTGCTCGAGGCGGGGAGCTGTTTACGGACGAGCAAGTCGATGCACGTGCTCGACGGAGAGCTCGGGAGCTGTTTACCGAGCACGTTCGACGGGCCGCAGCACCGGATGTTTCGGAAAGCCCACCTCGAGTTCATGACTGCAGGCTTGGAGGCGAAGCGGCGGGAGGACATCCAGCGCCGCCTCGAGGAGCACGTCGCCGGGTGGCGCATCGGCGATCGGGTGGACGTGCTTCATGAAGCGCAGGTTCAGACGGTGGACGTGCTGTCGGTTGTGCTGAACGGCGAGCCGTTTCCGTTCAGCAAGAAGGAGCTCGCGCTGATCGTGCACACGCTGATTTGGGCGACGTTTGGACACGCGCCGCGGTGGGTGTTGCGTAATCCGGTATACAGGTCGGTGCAGAGGCGCATGCGTGCGCATTTCTTGGGCCTGGTCGGGCGGATTCGCTCGAGCCCCGAGCGCGCCGCGTCCACGCTGGTGGGGCGCTACCTCGATCTCGAGCCTCCCATCGGGCGGCAGCGCTGGGAAGATCGCGATCTCGTCGCGGTGCCTTACAGCGCCTACCTGGCCGGGTTCGACACCGTTGCGTCGGCCTCTTCTTTTTTGCTCTATCAGCTGCTCACGCACCCGGAGCACCTGGCGCAGGTCAGAGAGGAGTTTGAAACGCTTTGTCGCGAGACCTCGGGGCCTGTAGCTCCGGCGAAGCAGAAGTTTCTGCGCGCAGCGTTTTTGGAGGCCGTGCGGCTGAACCCGCCCGGGACGGCGGTGCTTCGTGTGGCGGATCGCGACTTCGAGTTTGCGGGCTACACGGTTCGCCGGGGGGACGAAGTGCTGGTGGTGATCGCCAGCGACCACCTCAACGAGAACGTCTTCCCCCGCCCGAACGAGTTTGACCCGACGCGCTATTTCACTCCGCAGTCGGGGCCGCTGAGGCGACGGGTGTTGCCTTTTGGGAGCGGTGCCCATCGGTGCACCGGTGCGGTGCTTGGCGAGCTGGTCGCGGTGGAGATGGTTTCGTATTGGGTGAACCAGTTTGATCTCGAGGTGGTGCCGGCGGGGCTAAAGATCCGCGCGGTGGCGCGGCCCTTCACGCAGCCTGAGGGGCTACGGGTGAAGGTGCTTGGTCGGCGGTCTCGAGGGGCTCCGGCCAGCGAGGAAGCGACGCTTCCAGGCGCTAGAGGTCGCAGTCGACCGGCGTGCTGGTCATGAATGGCGGCGGCCCGGGCTTTTCGGTGACGATGTCCGCGCCGGGATAGGGATCGTCGAGGGGGTCCTGGGTGGTTCCTGGGATGCCTCCGATGTGGCAGCTGCCGCAGTTGGTTTCGTTCGAGTAGATGGGCATCGGGGCGCGACCGAGGCCCATGCCGTCGGTGTACGTTCGCGTCGGGAGCTCGGTGCGGATCTGCTCGATGCGGTCCATGAAGGGATAATTGCGCTCTTCGCCTAAAGCAGCCGCGCGATCGAGGAGCTCGTTCATCTTCGCGAGCTGCTGTGTGCGCGCCGAATCGGTGGTGGCCATCGCGGCCTTTACGGCGTGGAACTCGGCAAGCGTCACGAGTTGCCCGATGGGTTTGAAGGGCGCGATCTTCGACGTCCACATGCAGATCCAGTTGTCGCAGTCCTCCATCATGCGGATTGCGTAGTCGACGTGGGCCTCGTCGTTGACCATCGCGTAGGTGAACGGGGCGGCCGCCCTTCCCTCCGTGCCGAGGAAGTCGGGGTTGTCCTCGAGGTTTCGAAGCTTTTCGAGATGACAGATGCCGAGGTCGGCGTCGCTCCGGAGCAGGAACGCCAGCATCGCTTGGTTGTTGTGATAGAAAACGAGCGCGGGCTCGCGATCTGTGAGCTGTGACGCGGGCGCTTGCGCACCGGCTGTCGCGTCGTCGATGAACTCGGCGAACCGAGGCAGGTCGGCAGCGATGTCGTCCGACTGAAAGAGCTGGGTGAGCGTGAACACGGCGCCGGCGGACACGTAGAGGGCAATCCTCGGGTGCGCGTCCGGGTTCGCCTCGAGGTACGCCTTGACCTTCCGGTGCCAATCGGGATAGCGGTCGTGGTCCGAGTTGCCAATCAGGTCCCAGAACTCCGTCTCGATGTCGAGGTCGAGCTCGTCGTCCCATTGTGCAGGATCTTCGAGGCGCGCGGGGTCGACGATGCGGACGACGCCTTCTGTGACGGGCGCGCGTGCGGGCGCGCGCGTTTGCTCGGTCGATTCGGAGCTGCTGCACGACGCGAGGATCAAGGAAGCAAGGAGGAGGCTGCGGTTCATGTAGGGCCTCGGTAGCATGAACCGTATCTACCGGCGCGAGATCCGACAAGAGGCCCGTATCAGGGCTTGTTCGGGTTCACCAGATACTTCGTGCCAGTCGCTTGCCGACCGTACGCCGCGATGGCCTCCAAAGTGAGCGCCTCGGCGAGCGAGACTTCCCGCGTGTAGGAGCTGGCGAAGGTCGTCTTGATCTCGCGGGCGACGCGCATCTGAAGCTCCAGCAGGCGCTTCGGGCCGACTCGTCCGAGGAAGGGGGTCAACAGCCAGCCCCCTATCCCCCAGGTCATGCCGAAGTTGCGGATCAGCTCGGTCGGGCCTCGATCGAGCGCGCCATAGATGTAGACCTGCTTGTGCGTCGACGACCCGTACGGCGTGTAGGACTTGGCGTCCGCCGCGGCGGCAACCTCCATGGCCGTCAGAATCTGGCTCGCCAACTTGCCCCCACCGACCGCGTCGAACGCGAGCGTTGCGCCCGTTGCTGCAACGGCTTCGACGAGATCCTTGCTGAACGTGGCCTCGCTCGAATTGCACACGTGCTTGGCGCCAAGGCCACGCAGGAGCTCGGCCTGTTCGGGCTTTCGAACGATGTTCACCAACGGGACGTCGTCGGCGAGACACACCTTTTGCAGCATCTGCCCGAGGTTCGACGCTGCAGCCGTGTGAACGAGGGCGGTGTGCCCCTCGAGACGCATGGTCTCGACCATACCCAATGCGGTGAGTGGATTGACGAAGCACGAAGCGCCTTCGGCCGGCGTCGTGCCTTCTTGCAGGGGCAGGACGCGATTCGCTGGGACCGCTCGATACTGCGAGTACATCGCGCCACCGATCATGCCAACCGTTTTACCGATGAGGGCTTGCGCGGCCGGGTCCGACCCCGCAGCAACGACCACGCCGGCCCCCTCGTTGCCCACCGGGAGCGAGGCGCCGATCCGCGTTTTGACGGCACCCATGAGCTTGTCGGGAATCGTCGCGGTGATCACCGGGCGCTCTTTGGTCCCCGAGGCTTTGGCGGTGGACATATCCGCCACCCCAAACAGCAAGCCGAGATCGGACGGGTTGATCGGTGAGGCTTCGACGCGGACGAGGACTTCGTCGTGCTTCGGTTCCGGAATCGGAACGCTCTCGAGCGAGAGTTGGAGTGTGCCATCTTCGAGTACGGTGGAACGGAGTTGGAGGGCGGTCTCTTGGTCCGGTGCAGTCATGACGAGCTCCTAGCGGTGTGAAGTGGCCTCGTGGATGAGCCTAGTGCTGTCGCGCGCAACGTCTATACTCGCCTCGCCGCTCGTGACTTGGCCAGCGCGATTACGCAGTCCCAAACCGCTTGGCCGCCCGGGCACGCGCCTTGGCTGCCTCGATATCGCGGTCGCGGGGCTCGGCATTCGTGGTCAGTGAGGTGAGCAGCTCGGATGCCACGTGGGAGACCGAGTCGACCGCTGAGTCAAACGCTTCTTGGTTCGAGAAGGACACGGCCCGTCCCGCAGCCGAGCTCCAGCACGGGGCCGCCTGTCTCACGCGCGAGCGTTGCGTAGAAGTCGGCGTCGGGGCCGAGGCTTTCCATCGTCGCGTAGGCGGCGTCGTAGAACTGCGCCGTCCCGTCGCGCTCGTTTCCGCGGAGACCGCAATTCGCGTCGTTTCCACAGGCTAAACAATTGCGTATGGACAACAACGTGAGATTTCCGATGCTCTTGGACTTCGGAAGATGACCAAGCTGAGCCGCAGCCTTTTGATTCAGGCCTCGCCTCCCCGCGTGTTTGCGCGTGTCAACGACCCCCTTGGCATGGCGGACTGGCTCCCCGGGATGATCGAGGCTCACAACGTGATCGGGGACGGCCTCGGGCAGCAGTACGAGTGGAGCTACAAGATGGCGGGGCTGGTGCTGCGCGGCCAAAGCACGGTCGTCGAGCACATCCCGAACGTGCGCGCGGTGCATCAGAGCATCGGAACGATCGACAGCGCCTGGACCTACACGGTTGCGCCTGATGAGCAAGGAACGGTGTTGACGATCGAAGTCGAGTACACGGTCCCGCTGCCTGTGCTCGGCAAGCTCGCCGAACACATCGCGCGCAGGCGAAACGAGAGGGAGCTCGACCTGGCGCTGGTGAACGTGAAGGAGATGTTGGAGACCGAGGTGGACGAGGGCGTTGTGGACGGGGGGAAGAGGCTTCGGAGCGGATAGCTTCGGGTCTCGCGTGCAGTTTGACGAAACAAGCGCGGTCAGCGCACGAACGTTTGAACAGGATAGAAAGGACGGTTGTCGAGCCCGCAAAAACCTGCGCCTGAATGCAAACCACCGTTGAAGCCCAGGTAGAGCTTCTTTGTATTACCAGATGTGCCGTGCCCTCCGAGACCGCACCCTCGTGACTCGCTCCCGCACGTCGTGGAATCCGTCGTTCCGTCGGCACAGCTCCACACGCAATGCGTGAGGTCCGCCACGACCGTGGACCAGGGGCTTTCGATGTTCTGCCAGACGTACTCACTCCGACCCGGAAGCCCAAGGTAGTACATGACCTCGTAGCGGCCTGACGCCGCACGAATGAGCTCCACCAAGGCATCAGAGATCTTGCCGTTCTGCATCGTCGGATCTGTGAGGAGATCGTATTGAGGCGACGGATCTCCGCCACAGAAGTTCCATCCGTCCATCGACGCCACCAAAGTCCAGCCGCCACCTTCATGCTCCATGTCGCAGTAGACCAACTGCGGGGCGCCCAAGCTCAGATCGACCTGGTAAGTCCCTGATTGGGCGGTCGGGTTCTGCTCCAAGATCTGGGCGCACGACGCCGCCTCGAGCACCAGCGCGTCCGTTGGCGCTTCGAGATCATCGTAGCTTGCGAGGAAAGCGGAGTCTTGAGTGAGTCCGTAGTCGAGAATGCACGCGTCGAGCAAGACCGGATCAACTACGCCTTGGCTCTGACACACGCTCTCGGCGTCGGCCCGGACTGCGGGCGTCAAGTCCGCCGTCGACGCTCGACCGAGCGGAAACGAGAGGTCCGTATAGTTCGTCGTATCTTCTGCGGGTCCGTACTCGAATAGACTCTCTGCCTGTGTGATCCGCCAGGAGTCACCAAACACGTGAACCAACTCGTCGAAGGTCACTGGGAGCGCAAGCGGCGCGGTGGCGCCCCGGGGCCAGAAATCGTCGTCTGGGTCGCCATCGGCGTTCCCCCACAAGCCGACGAGATCCTGTGCGCAGCCGCCGATATCCGCGTGGACGTCGAAGTACCCTTGACGACGAATGATTCGCGCGAACTCGCCCGTCGGCCAAGTCAGCTCGGTCACAGCTCCAATCGGCTCTACCGAGCCACCCGAAGTGAGGTTTATCACCGCGCTTAGCGGCTGCCGTACTTGATCGATGAAGACGAAGCCAGGGTCGTCCACGTAGAGCGAAACGACATTGCCGCCCACGTTCGCCGCGATCGCGATGTTGACCGAAACATCCCGCGGTGACGGCCACGGAGCAGTCCGCGCCTGGATTCCAAAGCCCTGCATCAGGCAATCGGCGTCAATACCCGCGCCGCCCGTGTCTAGAGGAGGGCACGTCAGGATGAATTCGCCGACGGTTTGCAAATCGTAGGCACGCCTATCGAAGGTAATGAGGTGCGGGTCACCCCACGCGGTGCTTGCACCCGCACAGTCTCTGCAAAGGCCCGCGTTGCAGATCCCGGCTCCCGAGACGAGATCGCAGACCATTCCATCAGGCTCGGGGGTGAACTCGCAAACGCTGCTCACGCACGCATCGCTCTTGCACTGATTGGCGTCATCGCATTCGCCTGCGACACAAGGCGGGTTGATCTCCACGGTGTAGCGCCCGAGCTCCCCGTTGTGGTTCACGTCGATCTGGAGCTCACTCGGTGCGTCGGGCGGAACCGTCAGTGTCGCTGTGCCGCCGCCGGTGCCGAGGCGCTCGAAGCTTTGAAACACACCATCGATGAAGAGTCGCCGATCGACGACGGAGCTCGCCTCTGAAGCCGTGGCACGCACCACGATGGTGTCCGCACCGTCCGTCCAGACCTTGTACGTGTGCGTCTGCGCGCCGAATCCGACGACGCGATTGAGAGAACCGGCCTCGACTTCGAGTGCGCTCAGATGCGGATTGCCGCAGTTGCCCAGGTGAAGCAGAGCGGGCGACAGAACCGCCATCAGCACGAATTGCGACCAGCGAACGCTGCGCTTCGTCATGAGTCACCTCCAGGCGAGGTGAAAACGCTAACACCCGGTCTCGTTTTTCGAAATACGTAATAGTGAACCATGTGTCCCCTATTTGAGGGTCACCGAATCGAGCCTCGCGCTGAACTTGTCGCAGCAACGGGTGAGTCCGATTGCGCGGGGCACGCGGTAGCCTTCGCTCCTCATGCCGCGCGCGGGTCGTCCTCGGGTGATTCGATGCTCAGACGGAGGCCGAGGGCTTCGATGATGAGGCCGAGGCTCGAGAGGCGTGGGTTTCCGTTTTCGGATAGCGTTCGGTAGAGGGTCTCGCGGTTGAGGCCTGTGGCGTCGGCAAGATGGGCCATGCCGCCGTGGGCATCGACGACGTCGCGGAGGCCGATGAGGAACACTTCGTCGCCTTCTTCGAGGCAGGCTGTGAGGTAGTGGGCGGCGGCGGTGGGATCCCGAAGACGAGGGAGGAGTAGATCACGATAGGGAACGGTTGGCATTCCTATGCGCCCTGGGACGGAGATGTAGCCTATAAGCTACACCTCGAGACTAGCCGGGGCAAGCGTTGATCGCTTGGCTATCTATCGGCCGGTGTCGGGTGCCGTTGCGTGCCGCCGCAGGCGGGCAGAAGCTTTTCCGTGACTAGCGAGGTCGCGGTCGTTGGGCGTCTGGTTGGTTGGCGCCTGCCTGTGTGGCTGACGCATCGCCTCGTGCTGTGAGCTCCGCGGCGATTCCGTCGAGGCCCTGGGCCATCCATCGCTTGAACAGTGCGGCGATCGGCTGAACGAGCACGTACGCGACTGCTGACTTGACTTCGAACACGTAGCTCCAGTCGACGCGCGTGCCGCGTTCGGCCTCCGAGAACTCCCAGAGGCCGGTTCCGCTTCGAACCAGCCAGGAGAACGGTGGTTTGATTCCGCCAACCCAACGGTATTGATGCCGCAGGGGAGGCGTGTAGTCGAGGATCTCTTCGGTGAGCACCGCACCGTCGGTCAAGCTGATCTTGCGGTCGGCACCCGTCTTCAAGACTTGCCCCCCACGCATTTCGGATTTCGCCACGCCGGCGATTGGGCCGAGCGGGCGCAGCAGGCGCTCGAAAGTGTCGTCCATGGTGCAGAAGGCGAACACCTCATCGCGCGGTCTCGGAATGACAATCGATGTTGCTGTAGAGATTTCCATGACTACCCCTCCATGAGCTCCAGAAACGTCTCGCGGCGCAAGTATATGCCTTGCGCGAGAGATAGAGAAGACGGCTCATGGGCGTGGGAGAAAAAGAAAGACCCCGCCGAAGCAGGGTCTTTCCGTCTCATTGGCCGTAACGGCTCGGCTCTCTGCCTTACTTGGCCTTGTGGATCACGATCGAGCCTCCGCCCAAGACGGTGGTGGCGTCGGCTGCGTCATCGTCGCCCATTTGGTTGTCGTACACGAGATCGCCGTTGTCGTTGTCCCAGATCTGGATCCGGAACTTGTCCTCGCCTCCGCTCACGTCGCCGTCGATCTCGCTCAGCGTGAAGCCGTAGCGCCCACCTCCGTTGATGGTCCCTTCACCCGTGTAGCTCGCGGTGCTGCCCGAAATGATCAGCCAGTCGTAGCTGGTCGACTTGAACTCGAGATCAGCGGCCTTGAACTTGAACGTAGTGTTGCCAGTCGGCACGCTCGCTCCCTTCTTGTACTTGGAAACGAAGCCGAAGTTGACCTTGCCGGTCAGGGTCGGGTCCGCCGCGTAGGCGCCTTCGGGCGAATCGATCCAGCCACCACCGGTGATGAAACCGCCATTCGGATCGTAGATCACCGCGAACTCGAAAGCCTTGGAGCCGAAGGCCCCTGCCCCATCGGAGACCATCACGGTCACGGTGTAGACGCCGGCCGTCGCGTAGGTGTGCTCGACCTCGGCCTGCTGGTAGGGGTCGCATGCTTCTGCCACGGCTGGATCCTGCGTCACGACGCCGTCACCCCAATCGACCTCGATGTAGAGGTCCTGACCAAGGTCCGGATCGCAGAAGCTCACGGTTGCGGTGACCGGCTGGCCCACGGCTTCTGGAGCCGGTGCGACCTCGACCGTATCGATCGTCGGCGCCTGGTTCCCGACGTTCGCTGCAACGACGAACGTCGAAAAACCCGGAGCCCGACCGCAGACCTCGTTGCTCGTCGGGTTGATGCACCAGCCGTTGGTGTTGCAGGTCTGCGCGGGATCGAACGGACAGTCGACGTCGTCCTCCGGCAGCTGCTCGGTGATATCGACAAACTCGTTTGGCTCATCGTCGTCGTTGTGGAGCAATCGGAGATCACATTCTTCGAGCGGCGGATCCGGCTCCTGGTACTCCACGCAAATCGTGATGTCGTCGACGACAACGCCGTTGGTGCTGATATCGAAGAACACCGGCGTGAAGCCCAGCCCACCGACCTGGTAGTCAGAGCTGATCGAGCCCGGGGCCTCCGATGTGGTGACCACCGTCGTGTAGATCGGCGCGAACGGGTCCTCTGGCCGCGGTAGGATTGCGTCGTACGTGATGTTGAGGTTCACCGGAATCACGGTCTCCCCTGTCGGGTCGGTCGGGTCCACGTAGATTTGGCTGACCGCCACGCTCTGGTTCGGCCCGATAGGCGTCTCAAACCCTAGAAACGCGCTGAGGTACGCCGTGCCGTTGCAGTTGGTGTGCCCGTAGGTCGTCGCGCAGATCTCGGCACCGTCGAGCGCATAGGTCACCGGTGCGCCATTGATCGAGGTGGGCAGCCCCGCGTCCACCAAGCTTCCGGAAAGCACTGCGTTCGTGGTCACGAAGGTTCCGTCCCATGGCGCGTACCAAGGCTCCGTCGGACGCGGGCGACAAATGCCGCTGCGCGGATCGAGCGCACACGCGCCGTCCGGGCATTCCGCGGGGCCGCCGTTGGGGTCACACGCAAAGCCGTCGTTGGCCCCACCGACACACGCGTAGAGATCGGCCGGACACACGTAGTCGCCTAGCAAGAAGAAGCTCAGGATTCCGGGATTGTCGGAAAGATACGTGGCCTGAAACGACCCACTCTCGGGTTGTGTGCCGAGGCACTCACCGCCCGGACATTCCGTGGGAATGGCCGCGGGGTCACACGCATTGCCATCGTTGGTCCCGCCTTTGCAGGTGGTGGGGGCTCCGAGGGCGAAGCTCACGTCGCAAACGCCGCTGGGGCATTCCGAAGGATCGGCCTCGGGGTTACACGCCATGGCGTCGTTGGCTCCGCCGACGCAGACGAAAGTCGACGTGGGAATGGTCATCGTTCCGACCAGCTGGCCGAGATTGATGGGCGATTGGTCGAACACCGGCAGATCGACGTCCCAAAACGTGAGCTGGGACTGATCCAAGACGATCGCGCCGCCCTGCACGGGGTCTTCACAGGGGATCGGGTCCGAGGTGCAATCGAGCCTGACGTAGCTGTCCGCAACGCCCACCGGAGCGCCGTTGCAGTCCACGCCGAAGGTGCAGACCGCGATCGAGCAGTCCGATCCGGCGTAGCCGGGATCGCAGTCGCACTCACCCGCGACACATTGGCCGTGGCTGTTGCAGTGGACGGCGGGGATGCAGGTCGGGGTGTCGCAAGTCGTGCCGGTGTAGCCCGCATCGCAATCACAGGTTCCGCAAATGGGATCGCAATCGCCCTGGTCGTTGCAGGTGTCTTGGCGAGTGCAGGTGTGCGCCAAGACCATGATCGTTTCGAAGGGATCGACGGGCTGGTCTGGATTGCAGTCTATCGAGACCGGCGGGGTCGTGCTGTCAATCTCGAACAGACCCTGCGTGAGCTCGATGACGATATCGCTGCCGCTCGCGGTCCAAGAATACGAACCAAGAGGGACGGTGGTGAGATTGTCGACGACGAACTCATCGCCGCTGTTGCGGTCTAGGGGGGTCGGATCTTCGATCACGAGGTTGGCGACGACCGAAGTTGCGATCGTGCGAAGCCCGGGTGACGCGTTCATCGCCTCGAGCTCCGCGGTCACGTTGATCGGCACGGGATTCACATCCGGGCTGGGCAGGCCAAGCCCCTGCCGATAGTAGAAGAGCGTCGCTTCACTGACTATGCTGTGTCGAAACGACAGCTGTAGGTTTGAAGCCCATACGGTGCTGCACGCCTCAATAGGATTGTCCGAGACGTCGCCCGTCACCGTGACCTCACCATAGGTGGCCGGCAGTGGCGTCGGGCCAGCGTACGAGTCGCACGTATTCACATTGCCTTGTGCGGCGGCAAAGGTTGGAGCGAGCGCAAAACAAAACAGCGCGATCGCGACTTGTCTATATCTCATCGGTTGCCTCCTTCGTTTCATCCCCGGTAGCGAAACGGGCACCACCTGCGCGCGATGCGAAGCAACCGACGTGCCAAATCGGGAAACAAGAAGAATCGTTTGGCGCCGCGCGGGGGCGGCTGGCCAACAGCTCAAAACGGGTTGCACGTTGTGCGTATCGCACCGAACGCTCGCACGAATTGCGGCATACGTAATTCTTTACTCGGTCGATTTGTCGTTGACGCCACCGGTACGGTGATCATCCAGCGATCGCATTTGGCGGTTTCTTCGATCGAAACGCATCAGATCGATCGGGGGGCGCGATCGACTGGACGGGGGGCGGCACCAGGCGCGTGTCCTTGGTGAATACGTATTTGTTTGGGTTCCATACGTAATTCTTAAACGGAAATTTCGCGCAGCGCGCCGTTGGTCGTGCTGCGCGTGCAAACGTTGCACGCCTCGATCACGCTTTGGTCCCAGTGCTCGCAATGGTAGGCTACGGAGTTGTCGTGAATGCCTGGCTTCACTTGCTCGCTTTGTGCCTCCTTCCGTTGCTCGTGCACTGCAGCGACGGGCAGGCGAACCGGCCTTGCTGGAGCTCTCGGACGTGCGGCTCTGGTACGGCATGTGTATGGTCGGGCCCGGAAACCTCGTGCATGCCGGAATGCGATTTCCATTCCGAGTGCGCCCAAGGCGAGCTGTGCCTCGTGCAGGAAGAGCGCACGGGCAACACCGAGCTCCGCCATGCCAGCACGTGCCTTTCGGCATCCATGGAAACGTCGGTGGAGGGTGTCGCGTGCCAAGAGCGCGAGCTCGGAGCCTGCCATGCGGAGCCCGGGTGCTTCTCCTACTCGGGCAATAGGCTCGACCTGCAAAGGAGATGCGTCGATGAACTGACGCAGGTCGAATGCATCGCACCCAGCGTCTGTAACAACGGGCAAGTGATTGGCGAGAGCGCCGCCGGTGAAGTGTACGTGTTCGGGGGCACCTGTGGTGCACCGACGTCCGTCACGTTTATCGACCACGACGTCGACCACCCACTCTACCCGGAGCTCTTCGAGGTGCAGCCGAATGCGTGGATTTGGCAGGAGTGCGAATGATCAGCTCGGGGTCGTTTTGCAGAACGCTCTTGCTCAACGCTGCGCTTTCGGCGCTGAAGATCCGATTCGACCTAGGACCGAGGGTCCTGCAAGACGCGCTGGCAGTCCACGCAGAAAGGTGCCTCGGGCTTGGCCAAGAGCCGACGGTACCCAATCGGTTCCTCGCACTTTCGACATAGCCCGTACTCGTCCCGGTCGAAGGCCGATAGCGCACGCTTGCATTGCCCGAGGCGAAGCGCCGCTTTGTCGCGTGTCGCCTTCGCCATGGCTTGCTGCTGCATCGCGTCCATGCGCGACAAGCGACCCACCGAGCTCTGGTCGAGCACGACAGGCTTGGCCGCGCTCGCACTCGCCTGGAGTGCGCGCTCCAACTCTTCTACCAAGTCCACGAGCTGTAGCCGTAGTTCCTCGGCCTGCTTTTCCGAAAGCTCGTCTGCTTCCACCGACAGGAGTCTAACCCGGCAGCAGGCAGCTCCTCAACGCGCCGAGTCGCCGCACTATTTCTGCGCAGCCCGCCTACAACCGTTGGCCAGTGTCTCGGAGGGAAGCTCGCCAAAGAATCTGCGGTAGCGCTCGCTGAATCGACCCAGGTCTCGAAAGCCGTATCTGGAGGCGGCGTGCGATGGAGGCATCTGGGACCCAAGTACCGACTGTAGGATTCGATCTTCAAGAGCCGAGTAGACTGCGCAGCCGGTCGAGGAACCCCTCGGGCTTGTGTTCGCATTGCGTCGCACCCGGGGACCTCGGAAGATCTTCGAACTCTTTCCTATCCCATGTTACCTCCCCGACGGCGTTGGCGATTGTCGACTCGAAAGTGCCATGCATGTGGTCATCGTCGAAGTGCGTCAGCTTGTGAAACGTCGACGACGTGCGCCTGCCTCCCTCCTCCCAGTAGTGCAGGACCAATGTGTCGCGCCTCCAAAAATTGTTCTTGATGTAGCCCTGGATGCGAATGAGCCTGCGTTCTGGGCCCGTGTATATGCGCGAGGGCTTGGTTGGATCCACGAAATCTTCGAATACCTTCTCGCCACTGCCTCGGACCTTGAGACCCTCCTGGTGTAGAAGCGCCTGGTAATACACTCTCAAGCCTTCGTACTTCGAGTAGTCGCTGTGCTCGTATTCCGACTCGAATCTCCAGCGTCCGTTGAGATCGGGGACTTTGTGGAAGTTGTCGGCCCAAATTGTGAACGCAAGGCTGAGCAGCGCTCCCCCGATCAGCGTGCCAACCACATCTGTTCCTATATTGCCGGAGAAGCTCTTGAACCTCCGCAGGAACCCCTTGCCGTGGTCCGCAATCCATGTTGAGAACTTTGGCATGAATCTCACCCTCCGTCGTCAGAGCGAAGGAGAGTAGCCTGCGGCTACGATCTTGTGGGATCTATCTTGGGTGGGTTGGGGTTCCTCGCGCGTGTAACGATGAGTTCCTGCTCGAGTGCGCTGTCACTCGTCGTCGTCATCAACGTCCTCTTCCGATTCCCCTTTTGTCCAAGTCACCTTCAGGAGTTCCTTGGTCGCGGCCTCGTGAAACGCCTCGAACTCCTTGTGGTTCTCGAGGAACATCCTGACGCATCTCTACACGAATCCTCGTTTTCGCGGTTGAGACCCCAGCACACGCCGTTACCGCAGTTGGTGTCGCCATTCGGGCCTCACTGGTCGCAAAATCCGGGAATCTCGTTTACCGAGGTCGTCCCGTTGACCAACTTGTCGATGAAGGTCTCGCCGCGGATGGTGACGTCAACAAAGGTCGCGCCAATTTGGCTGATCACGCCGTCAGTAACGGTAGGGGCCATCTGCGTGACGATTTCCATGCCGCTTAGGACGCCGGTTACTGTGCACGGATCAGTCGTACCCTCGCAATGGGTCCCCGAGACCCGGATGGTCTGGATGAAGGGGATGCGCACGTCCTCGATGGTGAAAACGGCGTCGGACACCTCCAACGCGGTGAACGGTGGCACAGTGACCGTCTGCATCCGGGACACTTCGATCTCTTCGGTTACTGTTTCACCAAACGTGCGTTCGGCTCCTGCGGTCACGCCGAGGCCCACCTCTATGCTGGCCGTGCCCTCGACGCTGACTTCCGGTCCTGTGGGCACGCCGACCTTGGTGCCAACTTTCACCGAGGTAGTCGCAGTGCGGGTCACGGACAACTGGAGGCTCTCAGACCTGGTGAAGCTGACCGTGCGGCTAACCTTTTCGCCCGTGCCCGCCATGAATTCGAGTCCTCCCGGCGAGCAGTTCTGGAGCGTCTCCTTGTATGCGAACCTGAGCTTTGTCGGTGGCAGGATCGGTTGATTGAATACCGTGCCGCGGTCGGTGATCTCCCACGCAATGTTGTCTGAGGCTATGCGAAATCGGTCCGCTTCGCCTTCGGCTACTCGAGCAGTGAAGCCGAAAGGCTCGTCACAGAGCGCCGCGAACCCGGCGGTCGGACTGTATTGCAGGTAATCGGTGGTGTCGTCTACCCGCATCTTGATCCACCCGTCATCGTCCTGTTCGAACACGAGTTCTTGAGGTGCGAGCTCGTTCGGCGTGGCCGGGTATCCGGTGGGACTGAGTTTCGGGATCAGAAAAGCGTTCTCGCCATCCACCGCCGTCAGGGAGAACAGTTGCTGCGCCTCGGTCCAACTCGGTTCGGCCGGGGGGCGTTGACCTAAACCGTTTAGGAAAACCTTGTCGTTCCCAGTAACGCACTGCCACCCGTTCGGCAGGTCGCCGCAGCAGTAGTTACTCCCGCGCCAGTTGAGTACGAGGGGCACGTCGGGCGAGCCGCTCTCTAGCCTGCCCTCGATTTGCACTACATACGGCACCCCGTCTCCGTAATTGAGGGGGCGCTTTTGGGGCGACAGGCTGCGATTATCGACGGCGATT